>Ga0182030_10000831_pt1 | contig 60693 bp, 46 predicted proteins | sample 812S3MmetaG_FD_121299 | JGI IMG/M metagenome (GOLD analysis project Ga0182030, IMG submission 121299) | Permafrost microbial communities from Stordalen Mire, Sweden - 812S3M metaG (Illumina Assembly) | ecosystem: Environmental > Terrestrial > Soil > Wetlands > Permafrost | place: Sweden... | reverse complement strand
GGCACAATCCCGGTGAATGGCACAATCCCGGTGAATGGCACAATCCCGGTGAATGGCACAATCCCGGTGAATGGCACAATCCCGGTGAATGGCACAATCCCGGTGAATGGCACAATCCCGGTGGGATAGCCCTGGCTTGGATTGAATCTCATTAAGCCCAAAGAACCGTGGCAAACTAAAGGGTGGGCTTAGTCGAAAACGGCCGGATATGCAGAATCCCTCAATCATTTAAAATTAAAAACAAATCGTGGTGTAGGACCAAGCTATTCTATTTGAGGAGCTTTTATGAGGGGGTCGCGATGTTTATTCAAAGTGGAACGAAATCTTCTAAATTGCTAAAACAAATATTAATTGCGATATCAGTTATCGGACTAACGATTTCATCTGCCTTTTGCCAAACGGCTTCCCAACCAGAAGCTTTAGCCTCTTCCAACAATGCGTTTGCCTTAGATTTGTTCCATACGATGAACAAAGCCGGGAACCTGGTTTTTTCTCCCTATAGCATTTCTACGGCCCTTGCCATGGCTTGGACTGGTGCGCGAAACAACACAGATGCCCAAATGGCCCAGGCTCTTCATTTTTCAGGGGGTCAAAAGAAGATCGGCGAAGAATTCCAACAACTTCAAAAGGGTCTTAACGACATAGGTAAACAAGGTGATGTGGAATTGAATATAGCTAATTCTCTCTGGCTCAGTAAGGATTTTCAATTCAGCACACAATTTCTTGATGACGTTAAAAAGAATTATTCTGCAAAGTTAAGCGAACTAGACTTCAACGATACTGTTTCAGCCTCAAATACCATCAACCAATGGGTCGAACAAAAAACGAATGGGAAAATAAAAGACTTATTAAAGCCAAGAGATCTTTCGTCATCAGGGAATGAAAAAATGGGGATGGCTTTGGTGAACGCGGTTTACTTCTTGGGCAATTGGGTAAAACGATTTGAAGTTAAACAAACCCATCCGATGCCTTTTTATCTGCAAAACGGGAATCCCGTTACGGTTCAGATGATGAATCAGTCCAATGTCTTTTCGTTATCAAGAAACGAAGAAGCTCAAGTCCTGGAATTGCCATACGAAGGACGGGAACTTTCTATGGTTTTAATTCTTCCAAACAAAAAGGATGGTTTAACTGCCTTAGAAAACAATCTTACTTTAGAAAAACTTCAAGGTTGGCTTTCGACTTCACGCCAAGAAGATGTAAATGTCAATATTCCTAAATTCAAACTAACATTTGGGGTGATTGATTTAATTCCTAATCTTAAATCACTAGGGATAGCAGATGCTTATGATATTGATAAATCGGATTTTTCGGGCATGTTGTCACAAAAATATTCGTTATTGGAAAAGCTTTGTATCAAATTTGTTCTTCACAAAGCTTTTATATCTGTGGATGAAAAAGGTACCGAGGCTGCTGCTGCAACAGCTGTTGGAATGTTTGGGATTGACGTTCCAGCAATAATGCCTATTCAATTCAAAGCGGACCATCCATTCCTTTTCCTGATTCGTGCCAAGAAAACTGACAATATTCTTTTCATGGGCCGAATGGCCGATCCCACTTTTTGCCAGAAATAGAATGTTGATCGTTTAATTTTGGTTGGGTCTAAAATCCGTAAAGCGTGCCGAATTTACCTTCCAAGTATTTCAAAAATGGTTCGGGAGAAAGTTCTTTTCCCGTGACCTGCTGGCAAAGGTCCCCGGCCAAGTAGGTCTGGCCCTTGGTGTGGATGTTCTTGTTCAGCCAGCCCTTCAATTGCTTGAAATCTCCCTGCTCAAACTTGCCGCCGAAGGTTCCAATTTCTTTCTCGGCCGCCTCAAAGAACTGGGCGGAGAAGAGGTTTCCCAGCGTGTAGGTGGGAAAATATCCAAAGCTTCCGTGGCTCCAATGCACATCCTGCAGACAGCCCTGAGCGTCGTTGGGGGGCGTCACCCCCAGGTATTTCACCATCAATTCGTTCCAACGGCCCGGCACGTCAGTGGTCCTAAGCTTTCCCGCCAAAAGATCCGTCTCGATCTCGTACCGTAGGCAGACATGAAGGTTGTAGGTCACCTCGTCAGATTCGGTGCGGATAAAGGATGGCGCCGAATGGTTGATGGCGAAATGGAATTGGTCCACCGACAGATCGTCGAAGGTTCCGGGGAAGGCCATTTTCAATTCGGGAAAGAAGAAATTCCAGAAGGGCCGGCTTCGGCCCACCAAATTTTCCCAGAGCCGGGACTGGGACTCATGGATGCCCAGGGAAACGGCGGAGGCGCGGGGGGTTCCGTAAAGCTCAAGGTTGGAAGGCAAGCCCTGGTCGTAAATGCCGTGGCCGGCCTCGTGCAAGGTCGAGAAGAAGGCGTTCTCAAAATTGGTTTCCTCGAAACGAGTGGTGATGCGAGTGTCGCCCGGCCCCAGGCCGGTGGTGAAGGGATGGGCGGAGACATCGATGCGGCCCCGGTTGAAGTCAAAACCGATGGCCTCGGCCAGCTTGCGACAGAAAGCCTGTTGGGCAGGGACAGGGCAAGGGCGTTTGAGAATGGAAATGTTCGGCTGGCGCCTGGAAGAGGTGATCTTGGCGGAGAGCTTTGAAAGCCTTTCCCTTAAGGGGGGAAACAAGGCGTCGAGCTTTTTGGTCGTCAGGCCCGGTTCGTAATCCTCCAGCAGGGCGTCATAGGGATGGTCCTGGTAACCGTAACACTTGGCCTGTTCCTGGACGAGTTTGAGGATCTTTTCGAGCCAGGGTTGGAAGCGTTTGAAGTCATTGGCTTTTCGGGCCTCGACCCATTCCACCTGGGCGTTCGAGGAGACCCGGGCCATTTCCTCCACCAAACTCTGGGGAAGCTTGGTCGAACGGTCGTAAGACCGGCGCCATTCACGGATATTGACCGCGCTGTCGGAGGTGGGAATACCCGTGAGTTTCTTGTCGGACTCGACGGCGGATATCCATTCTCCAACTTGAGGATCGGTGAATTTTTGGTGGATCATTCCCGCCAGTAGGGATTCCTGCTCGGCCCGGTAGGGCGCGTTGGCGGTGGGCATGTAAACTTCCTGGTCCCAGCCCAAGACCCCGGCGGTGTTGCCAAGCAGGGCAATTTCCTTCATGCGTTTCAACAGCTCTTCGTAGGGGGTTTCGGGTGCCATGGAAATCCTTTAATTTTTAAGTTGTCATGGCGAGGAGCTTCCCCAATCGGGGCGGGTAGCGACGTGGCCATCACAGTTAGTCTAAAGCTTTGATTTAAAAATTATTTAAACTGGGATTGCTTCCTCGTTAACATCCGTCTATTCGACGGATACTCGTCGCAATGACAGGCAGTCTACAAATCTTCCATTAGACCGAAATAGATGGGGATATCCTGCTGGGTAATATTGTTATAAAACAAGAGGTCATAGCGGGCTTCGAAGAATAAATGCTCCCCCGGGTGTAGATCAAACTGGGCGCCGAGTCCCACATCCCCGGCCAAAGTCGCGGTGTTGTAGCCGGTGACATTGTTGAATTGAAAGTCGTATCCCGGCCCAATCAGGAAATATGTGATGTAGCCTTTGCTGGGCATGCTGTAACGCAAATTTAGGAAGGCCCTTCCCTCGCAAAGGGAATCACCCCCGCCGGTGTAAAAAATCGGGTTCAAATCAAGCTGAAGAGCCATCTGGGGATTTAGTTGGCGTCCCACAAAGAGAAGGCCCCCGCCTCCCAGCGAAAAGTTTAGGTTCCAATCCTGAGCGGGTACGATAACCCCCAGGCCGGTTCCCATAAACCAGGGAGAAAGAACCGCTGTGGAATTCGAAGAGGAGTTTTCGTCCTCCTGGGACCATAGATTAGGATGGAACAGGAATAGAACAGCGAGAATCAATAGGATTTTTTTCATAACGTCTCCTTGTTTCAAAGGAATCAGTTTGTAGTTTAGCAGATTAAGACTTGAATTAATGTCAGGCGAAAACCTGGCGGATATAGGACACATCTTCCGGCGATAGGGGTTTGTCCTGGCCCGCCAGGTTGACCTGCACCTGGTTCAGGTTTCGGAAGCCCGGAATCACACAAGCCACGACCGGCTGGGCCAAAAGATATTGCAGGGCCACGCGGGCCAGGTCTTTCGCGTCGGCCCCAAAACGGGCTTTCAACTTGTCGATCTTTGGCTGGAGCGCCAACAGGGTTTCGGTCGTGAAACGCTTATCGCCGACCCGATGGTCTCCCGCTTCGAATTTGGGCGGGTTGTGGGAATCGAATTTGCCCAAAAGAAGGCCCTGGTTGAGGGGTGAAAAGGCCACGAAACTCATTTTTCTTTCGTCCAACAGTTTGCGGGTCGGAGTTCCTTCCTTAATAAACTGGTCGTCCATGATGTGGGCCCAGCTTTGCAGGACATCCGGCTTCACCTTCGGGATCACCCGCGTGAAATCATCATGAGAATAGGCCGATTGGCCGATGAGTCGAATTTTACCTTCCTTCTTCAACTTGTACATCATGTCCACCGCCCCATCGAGATAATGGTCCTGGGGACCGAAATTTCCATGGTGGAAATAAAAGAGGTCGATCACGTCCCGTTTCAGGTTGATGAGGGACTGCTCGCACTGGTGGCGTATATGGGCGGGTTCGTAGGCATGGGCGGCTGTGCCGGGAAACCAGCCGACCTTGGTGGCGATGATGAGCTTTTTCGTCCGATCGCCCAAAATGCGCGCGAGCATCTGCTCGGCCCGGCCGTTGCCGTAAACGTCGGCGTTGTCGAAATGGTTCACACCCTGGTCCAGGGCGTAATCGATGGCCCGTTTTACCTCGGCTTCGTCCACATTGGCCCATCCGTTGGGATCACCGTTGACCCAGTTAAGGCCTCCCATGGTCCAACAGCCAAGGCTGATCTCCGAGATTTCAATGTCCGATTGTCCGAGCCGACGATAGCGCAAGATGTTCTCCTTAAATTCTTATAACGGAACGGCTTTTTAATGGCTCCGTGATCCACCCGCTCGTTTCAAGCGGTCATTTATGGCCCGTCCCAATCCTTCATCGGGAAAGGAAAGGGCAAGGATACCGTCTAGTTTCATCCCGTCCAGTTTTCTTAAAGAAGAAAAAAGATTCGCCGCGGCTTCCCGGAGATTTCCATCGGTGGACAAAACCTCGACCGTCGCGAAGGAATCGGTTCCGGGCACAGGCAAAAAACTTAGCAGTCCCCAACGCCCGGGAAGGGGGGAGGCGGGAAGCTGATCCATAAAGCGAAGCGGGGTCGAGGGAGCGTAATGGCTGGGAAGCTGGCCCGGGGCCTGGGGCATGCCCCCGCCTAAAGAAAGTGATACCTCCCCGATCAGAGCCTGTATTTCCTCCAGACTCACTCCGCCGGGGCGAAGCAGGACCGGAATCTTTCCCGTCAGGGAAAGAACGGTGGATTCAACGCCCACCCGGCAAGGACCGCCGTCCAAAATCAAATCTACTTTTTCCCCGAGCGACAACCGGACATGCTCGGCGGTCGTGGGACTGACGCCCCCGAAGGGATTCGCGCTGGGAGCGGCCAGGGGCCGGCCCGATTCCCGGATCAAACTCAAAGCGAAGGGATGATCCGGCACCCGAAGTGCCACCGTGGGAAGGGAAGAGGTAACCAGATCGGGGATCAAGGAACTTTTTTCCAAAACCAGGGTCAGGGGGCCAGGCCAAAAGGCCTCAGCCAATTTCACCGCGAGGGAAGGAAATTTTTGGACCATTATTTCGGCCTGACGTAAGTCGGCCACATGAACGATGAGTGGATCAAAGTGGGGGCGCTGCTTGACCTCAAAAACCCGGGCCACGGCCATGGGGTTCAGGGCGTCCGCGCCCAGCCCATAAACCGTCTCGGTGGGAAACGCTACCAAGCCCCCTTCTTGGATAATCCGAGCGGCTTTTTCGATTTCCGTCATGGAAAAATCAGCCTTTCACGAGGTCAACGAATGGTCCTTTGCGGAAAAAGACTCAGAAGACTCAAGTCAGCTACCCCTCATTTATCGCACAAAGGAAGGAAAGGGAAAAGAGTCTAGAATGAGAGTTGGTTGTTTCTGGACAACAGAAAAATCAACCTTATAGCTTGGAACGTTTAGGGATGGAAGCGAGAAGGCGGAGAACGCTGTTCCTCAAGACCTCGGGAGAACAGGGTTTGGTGATGAACAACATGGCGGAATCGCCCTTGAATTCATCCAAAAGTTCGCTGGTCAGGGAGCCGGACAAAACCAGGATGGGTTTGGCTCGAAGCAGCGGGTTTTGACGGATCTTGCGAAGAAACGTACGGCCGTCCATTCCTGGCATTTCCAGGTCCGTCACGATTAAATCCATTTTTTTCTTCGACATTTCGAAAATGCCGGTCGTCCCATCTTCCGCCTCCCGGATGACCGCGCCGGAAATGAACGATTCGAGGGATTTTTTAATGAAAAGTCGGATGGATGGAGAGTCATCCACCAAAAGGATATGGCAGTCAGCCGGGGTAGGCGTATCGGTGGGGGCGTTTCGAACTTGGGTTAAAAGATCCTCAACCCGTTTAAAAAGGTCTGACCTTTTCTTGCGGGTAAAAGTTGAATCTAATCCCAGGAGAGTCAGGGTGGCGGGAAGAACCTCCGGCTCGGTTTCGGTCAAAAGAAGAACATGCCGGCGGCGGGGCTCGAGACGATTTAAGAGTTCCAAACCCTCCAAGCCCGGGATGGACCAGTCGGTGACGACAACTTCGACCGTATGGAGGGCCAGAATCCGTTCCAATTCTACGGAGGTCCCGGCCTCCAGCACACGGCAATTCAAACATTCCAAACGAATCACTAGGAGCTCACGAAGTTCTTGGTTGGATTCGACGACTAAAACGAAAGGTTGAATTGGGGATGGCATAAAATCAGGTGCCTTAACCTTGTTAATCATTTACCTTTTATATTTTAAGCCAATTAATGAAGTTTGATAGAGCCTAAGTCATGTTTCGTGCAGTTTTTGAATTAGAAGGAAAAGGGTGCTCTAGAAAGGTTTTTATGTCTTTAGATGGTTTTCAACCAGTGTTTTTCAAACCAGCCGCAATACCGTTGATGGTCATCAAAATGGCTTCTTGAAGCTGGGCTTTGAGTTGTTCGCCGGGGTTGGAGCGCAGGCGCTGGATGAGTTCGATCTGGATGAAGCTTATGGGGTCGATGTAAGGGTTCCGCAATTTGATCGATTGGTAAAGTTGGGGCTCCTTCTCGAGCATCTCGGTCACCTGGGAAACCTTCTGAATGGCCGTGTAGGTCTCGCGATATTCCCGCTCGATTTCCCCAAAAATTTCCTTTCGTAGCGACTCATCCGGACAGAGGGCGGCGTAACGCCGGGCGATATCCAGATCCGCCTTGGCCAAAATCATTTGGGCATTGTCGAGAAGCTGATGGAAAAAGGGCCACTGAAGGTACATTTCTCGCAATTGGTTCAGGCCTTCCGGCTCCGCTTTCAGGTATTCACCGAGGGCGGAACCCAAACCGTACCAGCCTGGCAGGGTGGCGCGGGACTGCATCCAGCTGAAAACCCAGGGGATGGCTCGTAAGTCTTCGATGTGGTCACTGACCCGCCGGCTGGCCGGGCGGCTGGCGATGCGGTGCTGGCTTATCTCGGAGATCGGAGTGGCCAGGCGGAAATATTCCACGAACCGGGGATTTTCATAAACCAAACCACGGTAGGCCCGGTGGGAGGATTCGGCCAGCCTCTCCAACAGCTGTTCCCAGCTTTTTTTCGGGAGTACTTCCTTCGGGGGGAAGGAACTGCGAAGGGCGGCGTTGAGTACCTGTTCCAAGTGATGCCGGGCTGCCGCGGGCTCGCCGTAATGGTCGCTGATGACCTCCCCCTGTTCGGTGATCTTGAGGGCTCCCCGAATGGTGCGGGGAGGTTGGGCAAGGATGGCCCGTCCCGCTGGGCCGCCGCCGCGGCCGATGCTGCCGCCCCGCCCGTGGAAAAGGCGCAGGGAGATGCCATGCTGGTCCGCTACCCTTGCCAGGTCTACCTGGGCGCGATACAGGGCCCAGTTGGCGGCCAAGTAGCCCCCTTCTTTATTCGAGTCGCTGTAGCCAAGCATGACTTCCTGCCGCTCGCTCCTCTGGGAGAGGTGGCGGCGGTACACGTCGATCTTGAACAGCCTATCCATAAAGGGGCCAGCGTTACGCAGATCGACCCGGGTTTCAAAAAGGGGAACCACGTCCATTCGGCTGTGGGAGCCGTCCAGAAAAATCCCCGCTTCCCGGGCCAGCAAAAGCACCGCCAATACATCGCTGACATTTTTGGTCATGGAAATGATGTAGGTCTGGAGGGCCGTAGGATCGAGATTTTCCTGGACCGAAGCGATCATCCGGAAAGTTTCCAGGGTTTCGCGGGTCTCGGGGGAAAGGGCCAGGCGCTCGGGAACCAGGGGCCGGGCGCTTTTGAGTTCCTGAATCAGGATGGTTTGCTTCAGGTCCTCAGGCAAGCTCCGGTAGTCATCCGTCAGTCCAATGGGCTTGAAAATTTCCGCCAGGGCGGCCAAATGGCGGCCGCTGTGCTGGCGCACGTCCATGGCCGCCATGTTGAAACCGAACACCTCCACCCGGCGGATCACATCCTCCAAAAATCCGCGGGCCAGGACCTCGCCCCGGTTTTGCACCAGGCTCTCGGAGATGAGTGTCAAATCCTTGAGAAGATCGGCGGGTGTGGCGTACCAGGCTCCACGGGGCGGTTTTTCAAGGCCCGTTTTCCAGTGGGCCGGGAAACGGTTGTTGTAATCCAGGGTCAAGCGAAGTTTTTCGGAAATATAACCACATTTGTGGCGGTAGGGCTCCCGGGGGGAACGGCGTTTCATTTCCTGCGCGAGGGAGGGAAAGTGCTTCGCGTCTTCTTCCATGGAAAGCGTGAGAGGTTCAGAAACGCCCGCCCAACGATCCGAGGAGGAAAGTCGGGCGGAAAGCATTCCCATAGAATCCAGGGTGTATTCCAGTCCGACCCGGCGCAACAGGCACAGGGCATCCACGGTCACCGCGGGGGTTACGAATGGGTTTCCGTCGCGGTCGCCTCCCATCCAGGTGCCGAAGGTCAGGAAGGGTTTCAGGGGCCAGGGCGTCTTGGGATATTCCTCGGCCAGGGAGGCTTCCATCTCCCGGTACAGGGAGGGAATTACCCGCATCAGGGTTTCCTTATAGTAATACAGGTGGCCTCGCACCTCGTCCAAAACCTCGGGCTGGGTTTGCCGCACTTCATCCGTCTGCCAGAGGGCCACCAGTTCCTCCCTTAAAAGGCGCAGGCATTCCTCCATCTCTTCCCTTAAAAGCCTTTCCTGGCTCAAGCGGAATGCCAGCTTGCTGATGCGGTGGAGCTTGTCCAGGATAGTGGGTCGCTTGGATTCGGTGGGATGGGCGGTGAATACCATGGTGAACTGGGCCTGGTCCAAAAGCGCCTGTAATTTTTTCGCCGGAACTCCCTGTTCCCGCAGGGTACGGATGGCCGCTGAAAGGGTACCTTCCCGCTTGGCCTGGGGAGCGAGCAGGGATTCCTCCCTCAGCACGAAAAGCTGTTCCAGCTTTTCCGCCAGGTTGATCAGCCCAAAATAATGGGTAAAGGCCTTGGTCAGGAGGTTGAGCTGTTCCAGGGAAAGACCGGCAATAATGGAGGCCACTTCTTCCGCGATCTGGGTCTGGGGCGTGAGACGAAGCTGCTTGCAGAGGGAGCGGACCTTTTCCACCAGGGCGAGGGCCTCCGGCCCGTCCTGTTCAGAAATGATTTGGCCCAGGTGGCGGGCCAAAAAACGAACCATGTGCGACAGGGTGTAATCCCCGGGCGGGGGGGTGGAAGCGGGGTGATCAGTCGGGTCTTCCTGGAACATCGGTTTTGCCTTTTCAAAATATTGAATGGCAGATTAACCTAAGAAGCCGATGAAGTTAAAGGGAGGAAGGCTTGTTTTTTATGAACCCGAAGGAGGATAGGAACCTAATCCAGCTTTTCCTTCAAAACCTTTTCCGTCTGGTCCTTGCGGAATTGACGGAGCTTTTCCCGAAGATCGGGCCGCTTGTTTGCCAGGATGGCGGCCGCCAAAAGCGCGGCGTTGACGGCCCCGGCCTTTCCCACAGCCAGGGTACCGACCGGGATACCCCCGGGCATCTGGGCGGTCGAGAGGAGGGAATCGAGCCCCATCAGTTTGCTTTCCATTGGAACGCCCAACACGGGCAAGAGGGTGTGGGCGGCGCAGACGCCCGCCAAGTGGGCGGCTCCCCCGGCGGCGGCGATCACGACTTCAACGCCCCGGCCTTCCGCGCCCGAAACGTATTCGGCGGTCTCCCGAGGGGTGCGGTGGGCGGATAGCACCCGGCACTCATGGGCGATCCCAAACTGTTTTAGGGTATCGGAGGCGTTTTTCATGACTTCCCAGTCGGATTTGCTACCCATCAGGATGTTCACTAGTACGGTTTCGGCCATGGTTGATTCCTTATATGAGTTATAAGAACGCTTTGAGTTTCGCTTTTGAGGACCGGAAGGTCAAGAGGTGCGGAGGGAGACTCGAGAAAAGGCTTCCTTTCCCTTTCGGCCCCTCCCCGCTTCCTGTAAAATAGCCAACCATGTGGAGCGAAACCTTTAAACTCATTTACATCGCCATCACCCAGGGGCTGATTTTTGGCTTCGGTAGCGCGGTTTTGATCGGCCCGGTCAATTTCCTGGCGATCCGACGGGGAATCATCGGCGGTTTCCAGCAGACCTTCATGGTGGGCGCGGGAGCGGCGCTGGTGGACGCCATCCTGGCCTACCTGGTCTTCGTCGGGATTTCCAAGGAAGGCATCGTCGGGGTGGGGAAGATCGTGGTCTGGGGCATCTCGGCTCTCTTTCTTCTCTTCCTGGCCTATTCGGTCCTCACCGAGATTCGGGAAAACCCCGAGGCCATGGAGAATATTACGGTCCGCAAGCAGGTCCAGTGGCTCGATAATTCCTTCGTCATGGGCGTGTTGCTGGTGGCCACCAACCCCTTCGCCCTGATCTGGTGGGTGGGATGGGTCAGCACCCTGCAGTTGTCTGGAAACATTGAATACGCGGGGGGGGGGGCGACTAGCTTTTTCTCGGCCGTGCTGGTGAGTGAATTGATCTGGTATTCCTGCCTGGCCCTGGGCGTACACAAGACCCGCAACCTGTTCAACCGGAAAGCCTTGTCGGTCATTTCCTGGATCTGCGGCTTGGGGATGTTGGTTTATTTCCTGTTGTACGTGGTTAAGGTGGTCGTGAACCTGATCCTGCACGGCGGAGCCGCAGTCACGCCTTGAACAACAGGCATTTGCTATTGGCCATTAGCTGTTAGCAACCCCCGCGAGAGTTCGTATAGTTTCGTTAGCTAAAAGCTAATAGCTATCGGCTAATAGCTGCCTTTCAGTCTTGCTCTCTTCCCGCTTCCCATTCCTCCAACTCCCCATGTCGAACCTTTACCCTTAGGGTGATCGGTCGGCAGCAATTCTCACAGTCGGACGTCCATTCCTGGAGCCCGCTGACGGGATCGACCGGTGAGAAATTGGGAAAGCCGCAGTAGGGACAATCGAACTCAAGTTGGAGGGGATTCACGGTCGGCCCGGGGGCCCTTTATTCGCCCGTCAGCAGGAAATTATTGCTGCCGGGAGCAACGCGGGGTTCGCTGTTGAAGAATTTCTTGTAGTTGATCCAGTCGAGGTCGTCTACCGGCGAGGGTTCCTTATCGGCCATGACTCCGCTTTTCCAGTGGCGCTCGCTGTGATGGATCTGCATTTTTTCCTCGTGGTCTTTGTCGATCACGTTCATGTCGCCCGTGAAATACTGGACCAACAGGCCGGCCTCGGCGGGAGAATAGGCTATGCGGGCCTCGGTATCGTTCACCGAAGTCACCACAGCCCCGGCGCTGATTTCGAAAAAGCTTTGTTTGGACCCATACCCATTGGTTTTAAGGAATAGAACGCCCTGCTGGAGCACCAGGCGGATCTGGCGGTCCGGCCCCTCGAGGAAGAACTCATCCACGTTCACGATGGTGGGCCCCAAAAGCCCGTCCAGGCCGATGCGCGCTCCGCTGTGGGTCTTGAGGATGACCCAGCTTTTGTCATAACAGGTCAGGGTGTCTCCTTTCTCTACCGTGCTATTGGTCATGAGGGCGGTGGGAGTGGAGGAGGCTTTCGCGTGTTGGACCATGACGGTTCCCTGCAGGTCGACGACTTCCATTTCGTTGTAGGCCGTGGCCCAAAGAAGGGAAGGGAGAGCCATCGCGAGGGTCCAACCTAAAAGCGTTTGAAGGCGCATACATACACCTCGAAAGGGGTGAAAAACCAAGGAATGGCCACCATCCTAACGGTTTTCTGGCGGTTGGGCAATCCGCAAGCTTTCTTGGCGGGCTTTTTAGAGGCTGTAAAAAATAAATAAACTTCCAAGCAGCCTCTAACCCCAAAGATTCCGGAGGAATTGTGGGGTTACCAAAAATGTCCTGAAGCTGAAAACGCCAGATTTAAGGACTTTTTCAGCAAGATTAATTTTAGTGATTCTTTAAGGATGACTGACGAATTAGACTGTGCGCGTTTGAGATCTAAGGAGGAACAATGGAAAACCAACGGACAGTATTAATCACGGGTTGTTCCTCCGGCATCGGACTGGAATCGGCCGTGCTCATGGGCCAGAAGGGCTGGCGAGTCTTCGCGACCTTGAGGGATCTCAAAAAATCCGGTCCCCTTCGGGGAAGATCCCGGGATCTTCCCGTGGAAATTCTAACCCTGGACGTGGACGATCCTAAGTCGGTTCAAAAAGGCGCGGCCGTTGTTCTCAAGAAGGCCGGCGGGTTGGACGCCCTGGTCAATAACGCTGGCTGGGGCGCTTTTGGTGCCCTGGAGGATTTTACGGATGAGGAAATAAAAGCTCAGTACGAAACCAACCTGTTCGGGTTGTTTCGATTGACCCGGGCCGTGTTACCCGCCATGCGTACCCGGGGCCGGGGACGAATCTTGAATATCAGTTCGGTGGCTGGAAAAATGACCTTTGCCGGGGTTGGCCTTTATTGTTCCTCCAAGCACGCGGTGGAAGCCTTGACCGAGAGTTTGAGGCTTGAACTCAGGCCCTTTGGGGTCGAGGTGGGGATGGTGGAACCGGGCCAGTTCCAGACCCGATTCAAGGATAACCGGCGAAAGAGCCAGATATTTCAATCGGGCCGGTCGCCCTATCAAGCGGTACTGGAAAAGATCCTCCAATATGGAAACGGTGAATCGGCCAAAGCTCCCGGACCTGAGGTGGTCGCCCGAACGATCGTGAAGGCCCTGGAAGATCAAAAAATGGCCTTGCGTTATCCGGTTGGAACGGACGCCCGCTGGTTTCCCTTCGCCCAGAGGTTTCTGCCCGATGGCCTCTATGATCGGATCGTGAGCTATACGCTGGCCCGTTTTGGGGAGGCTCGCCATGGATAAGGCCTCCGTTGCCTTGGTCACCGGTGCCAATTCAGGAATCGGCCTGGCCGTCACCCGCGCCCTGGCGGAAAGGGGCTGGAAAGTCTACGCCACCTACCGCAGCGCCAAGCGCGCTCAGCCCTTGAGGGATTTGGCGAAAATCCTGCCCGTTGTTCCCCTGGGAATGGACGTGGATCAGACCGCATCCGTCAAGAAGGCCGTGCGTTTCCTGGCCCAAAAAGAAAAGGGCCGGGTGGATTTTTTGCTCAACAACGCGGGGTTTGTCATGGCAGGCTTCTGGGAAGACTTATCAGACGAGGATCTCCGAGCCCAATTCGAGACGAACGTGTTTGGCCTCTTAAGGGTTACCCGGGAGGTGCTTCCCCTGATGCGAAAACAGGGAAGCGGAAAGATTTTGAATGTGGGAAGCGTAGGGGGACTGGTGGCCCTGCCCGTATTGGGGCCCTATTCGGCCACCAAGTTCGCGGTGAGGTCCCTGACGGATGCCCTGCGCATGGAGGGGAGCCTTTTCGGGGTGGAGGTTTCGGAACTGGTGCCAAGCGAGATCCAGACTGCGGTGGCGCAAAACGCCCGGAAGGCCGAGAAGGCCCTGGCGAAAGATTCTCCCTATAGCGGTTTTACTCGGGACTTCGAAAAATTTAGCCTAGAACGGTTCAAGGGCGCGGCACCGGTGGAAAAACTGGTGAGGGTGGTGTTGCGGGCCCTGGAGGATCATCCCATGAAACGGCGATACCTGGTCAAGGCAGAGGATCACGCGCTTTATTTTATCAAGCGGTTCCTTCCTGATTTTCTGCTGGAAGCGGCCCTAGCCTCGCAGTTTCCCTGGTGCAAACGGCCCTCCTCCACCATCCAGTCAGGTCGTTAACGGGGTCGCCCGCCATCCGAAAGGCCTTTCGGTCTTTTCTTTTGGGGTCAGATAACGAAGGGCCTGATTTTTCTATCCTAGGAGTAAGCGTTTCCTTAAATAATTGCTTTTTGCTTGTTAACCATTTTCCCTCTTGGGACCCTATTGGAAATTCAAACCAAATAGTGCTTTCATATAATCAATCCATCTGAACCGGAGAGGGTTCTTTTTCCCCGGACTTTTCATCTTTTCGTTAAGGAGCTTTTTGTGGCGACCCTCTCTTCGGTCAAAAACAGGGCTTATACCTCCAAAGTTTCCCTTTTTTTCTTCCTCTCCCTTCTCATGTGGTCCGGGGTAGCTGGCGAGATGGTGTGGCTATACACACACGACATGGCTTTAAGCCTCAAGGTTTTCGCCGTGGCCGCCTTCGTGCTGGCCACCTGGTGGTTCCTGTTCATATGGCAATCCAAGGTGACCTGGTATTGCCGTCTCCAATGGATTTTTTTCAAGGCGGGGGTTCTCCCCGAGAACTGGCGTTTCGCGGAGGGTGCTTCCCCCTTCAACGTGGACGAACGCATGGAAACGGTGGTGAATGAGGCGGTGGGGATGTTACAGGAAAACATCAAAAACCTGGCCTCCAACCGCCAGACCTTGGACCGTTACTTGGGGAGCGAAGGTTCCAAGCACGTACTGCAGGCCGCGGCAGCCGGAGGCAACAACCTGGGAGGCCAGCTCCAGCCGGCCTTCATTCTTTTTTCAGACATACGGGGCTTCACCCAGATGACGGAGCAGTTGACCAGCAAGGAAACCCTGCGAGTCTTGAACCAGATTTTCACCGGGATCCAAGCAGCGGTGGAAAAGAAAGGCGGGGAAATTAATAAATTCATCGGCGACGCGGCCTTGATTTATTTCAAGCGCTCGGGGGAAAACGAGAAGGAAAACGACAGGGAAGAAGCCGAGCGGGTGGTCCAGGCGGCCTTCGAGATGCATAAAAACTTCCTGACCGTGGCCCGAACCAACAACGACCTTATGGCCCGCAACGTCAAGATCGGCATGGGAATCGGTATCGTGGCAGGGCACGCCCTCATGGGAAACCTGGGTTCCCGAAACCGGATGGAATTCACCTTAATCGGCAACTCGGTCAATCTGTCCTCCCGGCTGTGTTCCATTTGCCCCCAGGACGAGACCCTGGTGAATGAGGAAATGGCCCTTTTGGTCAGCGACAAATTCCACATCGAGTCCCGCATGCCGGTCCAACTCAAGGGAATCCGCGACAAGGTCACGCCTTACAGTATTTTGGGGGAACTGGAAAACCGGAATTTCATCCGTATGCCCGTGACCCAGGAGGAATCAGGGGTCAAAGTGGTCCCCACTTCCGAAAACGATGAGGAGTTTTTTTCCTCCGGCTTTTTTGAGGGATTGGACACCGAAAAAGACTAGGTCAAAAGACTATTGGCAAACGAAAACACTTGCGCTTAACGGGGGCAGGGAATAGTCGAACTTGTTCTGGCTCAACGAGCCGGACCCGGTTGGCTTGATCTCGGCTGACTGGGCGTCAAAGCCGAATCGCTGCCAGGTTTTAAATCCGGTCTTTCCCTGGATCTCGAATTTTCCGGCCACGCTTTCCTTTTGGTTCTTGTTCAAGACCACCACCCACAGGGAACCTCCTCGCTTGGAGTCGGTCGCGGCGTAGATGGAGGTTTGGGTGATGTCGTCGCTCCCCGAGGAAACCTCAGTGTCCCCGAAGGCGGAACCCTTGCCGTCATAGTTTCGGAAAAGATGGAAGGCCGCCAGGTTGTAGTTCTTTAATTTTCCCCAATAGGCGGCCAGGGTGACCCCGTATTTTCCGAAGATACCTAGCACATCCGCCTGGGCCAACCCGCCCGAGACATGGTCGCCCGCGCCGTAATCGTATTCGCTGAAACCCAGGCCCGTTCCCGGATAATCCAGATCAATCTTGCCCTTGAGCCAGGGGATGAGCTGGATAGCCTTTCCCTGAGTGGAGGATTGGGTGATCCAGCTTTTTTCCACGTAACCCGGATCCCAAAGACTGCGGGGTGCCTGGAGTCGGGCTTCCACCGATTCGGGGGACGTGTCACCCGCGGTAATCCTTTTTCCCGAAGCCTGAACTTCGGGGTACCAATGCAGATCCAAGATGTGCAACAGCCTCCGGCCATCGTGACCTTCCAGCGCCCTCATCTGTTTGAGGTAAAAGTCGAGAAAGGTCCCTTCGGTCTTGTTGATCTCCGCGCTGTCGGGGGAACCTTGGAGGTTAAAGAACTCCTGCCATCCGTAGGAAACGGGCCCCAAGATTTGGGCGGTGGGGTCCACCTTGGTAACGGCGGCGGCAAGTTTTTCGGTCCGGGTGACCATCTCCCAATAGCCCGTGGGCTTGGGATGGATACGGGGATGGGTTTCGCTCCAAAGACCCGGTTCGTTGTCCAGATCGTAAAAACGGACTCCCCCATCTTGGGCTGTTTTGAAATTGGAAACCAAAAAGTTCACGAACTCGTCGTCGTAAACGACCAGGGCTTTCTCCTTAGGGATCAGGGTGAATTTTCCTTTTTTGCGCGGGAGCACTGCTTTCCACCGCTTTGAAGGGGCCTTTTCGTTTTCCCCGACTTCGCCGTTCTTGTCCGCGGCCACGAAACCCGCCATAGGGAGGGTAACCAGACTGTCGATACCGGCCTTTTGGTTTTCTTCCACAAAGTGTCTTACAAAGGCCCCCGGCTGGTCGCAGTCGGTGAGTTTAGATTGGGCACAAAGCCAGTCATCGCTGGAATGCTTCCAATCACTTCCCGCGTTGGAGGCATTGTTGACCCAATTGAAACCCGTCATGCGGTTTCCTCCCAGGCGGCGCAAGGTTGCGCCACTTCCGGTCGGATCCTCATCATTGATGCCGTAGATATAGGGGCTGATGGTTCCCACAACCGTATCGGGCATGATCAAAAAGTGGATGTCGGCGGCGAAAGAAAAGAGAGGGGCAGAAAAAAGGAGAAATATCAACAAACCAGTTCGGTTTTTAGAAAACATGGAGGCTCCTGTCACTGCATGAATCAGGCGAGATGGGAGGGTCTAATAATAAATGAACGCCCGGCGTTCACCCACTATATGGTAATTCTTTTCCTGGATGGCCCGCACTAGTTTGTCCCTGTCCTTATAAATCGAATAAATCGGATGGATCCGCCAGGCATAAGCGGTTTGAAAAACAATCGCCGCCGCCAGCAATACAACCGCGAAGATTCTCCATCCCTTGCTTGGCGCCAGAACATTCCAGCAATAGAGGGAATAGAGAAACACCATGGGAAAGATGGCGTCGTAATAAATATGCGAGAGAGGCCATTTGTAAGTGAACCAAAAACTTACCCAGACAATGGCGAAAGTGAAAAGGGCTAGGCTGCGCACCTGGTTCCATTCTTTCAATTCATGATGATTTTTGAATCCCAGGATCAAAAGAGCGATGGCCATCAACAGGCCCCCGAGCCAAAGGAGGATTCCTGGATAAAACATAAAGGGCGATCCCATCAAGAATTCGATTCGGGCATGGGTGCTGTGCCCGGGCTGAAAGGAAGGGAACCAGGACCAGCCGTCCCAGTGGGGACCGGAAGCCGTTCCCCAGTTGTCAAAACCGGGAACCCCGGGGGTATCGAGGAAAAAGGGCATTTCGAAACAGGGTAAGGACAACCAGCGGGCCAAGATCGTGAAAAATTGCTTGAAGTTCTCCCAACAAAATAAAGTCGCGTAACTACCCGAATTATTGCCATGGGGGAACCCGTGGTACTGAATAAAAGTGGGCAGAATCAAGGCCGCCATTGGCAAACTTCCGAGGAAGAAATAGAGCACCGCGGTGAAGACAGAAGAGATTTTTTGTTTTCCCTGAAGAATAAGGGAAAGGCCGAAAAAGGCGGCCAGGTAAACCCAAGACATATGGAACTGGGCATGCCAGAGGAGCGCAAAGCCCATCAGGGCGTTGCTTTGCCGGGGTGAGAGAATTTCCAAACTGAAGCCTGGGAGGGACTCAAAAAATCCCACGAAAAAGAGAAGGCTGCTGAAAAGGCACCAGGAACGCGTGATCATGCCCGCGTTCTCATGCAGGGTCCAGGGAAGCACGACCAACAAGGTGAAGATAAAGGGCAGGGACAATCGAGGCAATCGTTTAGAGCAATACCAGGCGAAGAGGGCGATGGCGAAAAGGGTGATGAGGTTGAGAAAAATAAAAGGAGCTTCCGGGATGGGCCAAACCTTCAAGGGTAGGGCCACCACCAGGCCTTCCAAGGCGCCAGGAATCTGGTTGTAATGGTTGGTTTCGGAACCGCCTAAGTCCGGGCCGAAGTAAGGCCAGGTTCCGGTGGTGTAGCATTTCAAGCCCACCAGGTAGGCCTGCAGCTGATCCTCGGGCCAGAAGGGAAGGGCCAAACCGAAACCCAGCCGAAAGAGAAAAGCCAGCAACAGGACAAGAAAGATGAAGGAGATCTTGGCTTGTTTGGATTGGGGAAAAAGTTTCATGGTTTGTTATTAGATCATGATTTCTTCGCGTCGTAGCGGTGGAAAATTATTAGTTAGTTTTGACTGCCCGGTCGGCGTTCCCCAAACAGATGGTAATTTTTCTGGCTGATGGCGTCCGCCACGACGGAACGATTGGTGAAAAGCGACTGCACGGGTATCAATTTCACGGCGTAGCCTATCTCAAAAAGAATACTGGCGGCGAGGCAAACCGCTCCGAATACCCGCCAGGCCCTTTGCTGGGCCAGCCAGTCATAGACATAAAACGAATAAACCACAATGAGGGGAAGCAGGACGTAATAAGAAACCGCGGGCGCTCCCTTGGCGTTGAACCAGAAGGCGACCCATGTCAAAAGAAAGCCGCCAAAGGCCAGGGCGTTGATCCAGATCCCCTCTTTTTTTGGGTAGGGGATGAACCATCCGCCCAGCCCCAGAAGCGCGGCCTGGAGAAAACCCGCTAACCACAAGAAAAACCCCGGCAGGATTAGCCAGGGAGCCTCGTAAAGAAACTGGAGCCGGTAGTGCCTCCCGGCACCCAAGAAGCGGGGCAATTCATAGGAGGCGAGCGAATAGTAACGGGCCAGAACAGTAAATATCCCGAAGAAGTTATCGTTATTAAACCAAACCGCCATACCCATTCCGCCTCCGCTTTGATGAACGCCAAACTTGATCCAGGTGGGCAAAAGGAAAAGCAGTGGAAGGGCCGAGCCGGCGAGTAGGCCTCCCAGTTCCGGAAGAGGTTTGCATTCCTTCTTTCGGGTCCTCCAGGCGAGGTTGAAACCGAGGAAAGGAAGCATGAGGATCCAGGAAAAATGGAACTGCATGTTCCAGAAAACCCCGAAACCCATCAGGGCGAAGCTCAAGGGCGCGGAAAGCCAATTTATCGATAGGCCGGGGAGGGACTCCAACAAGCCCACAAAAAAGAGACAGCTTCCCACACATAGAAAAGAAGGATTGATCAAGTTAGTGGATTCGTGCAGGTTCCAGGGCAAGAGTGCGGTCCAGGCCAGAATAAAAGGAAAGGAAATGGAGGGAACCCGTTTGTGGATGTACCAACTCAGGAAGGCCAGGGCGGAAAGGGTCAGCAGGTTTAGGAGTAAAAAGGGAGCTTCCGGAGCGGGCCAAACCCGGAAGGGCAGCCCGATCAGGACGCCCTCAAGCGCGCCGGGGATCTGAGACTCGAAGTTTTTATCTTCCCAGTAGATATCAGGGCCAAAGTAGGGCCACTGGTTTTCGGTGTAGCTCTTAAGGCCGATCAGGTAGGTTTGCCGCTCGTCGGGCGAGAAAAAGGGCTGGGAAAACCCGAACCCCAATCGAAGGGCGTAAAGGAAGAGGAAAACCAGGATGTATTGGAATCGTTTGGACATGAAACCCTTTCAGAGGGGTAATGGTAACGGGTTGGGGATTTTAATACAAAGCCTGAGGCCTGCGCTCGGCGAGAAGCCGGTAATCTTTTTGGTCAATAGAGGATTGAATCTTGGCTCGATCAAGGTACAAGGATTTCTTGGGTATCCAGTAGATCAAAAACCCCAATTGAAACCAGAGGCTGGCCACCAGGCAAAGAATCGCTGTATTTTTCCAAAAAGGACGTGGGGCCAGCTTGGCCCAGACGTGAAAGGAAAAAATGGTAACCAGAGGAAACAATACAAAAAGCGCGTGGGCCACAGGAGCCTTGTAGGTGAAACAGAAAGCTCCGAAAGCCATCAGGAATATCAGCCATACGGCCCGGTAAACAGGCTGGGCTTCCGGATGGTTCGGGTCTTGGCGCCAACCAAGGATCAGCATCAGGAAGGGCTGGAGCCAACCCACCAGGGTCAGGAAGATTCCGGGAAGAGCGATCCAAAGAACGTCTTGAAGGAAAGCCAAACGGTCGACGGTGTGTTCTCCCGCAAACTGGGGCATTTCAAAGCTGGCCTGTGAAAGATATCGCGCCAGGAGGGTGAGGAAGGATAGGGCGTTATGAAAATTAAAACCGACCGCCGTGTCTGCGCCGCCTAAAAGGGCATGAAAGCCATAAACCCACAATGTGGGTATCAGGGCAAATAAAGGAATGAGTGATCCCGCAAAGAAACAAGCCATGCAAACTGGAAGGAATACCCATCTTTTTTGGCGCAAGGATAGGGCAAAGGCTGTTATGACCAGGGGTGGCAGAAGAATCCACGAGAAATGAAATTGCATATCCCAAAACAAACCGAAACCTATCAACGCAAATGCCACGGGAGAAGGGATCCAGCCGATGGAAAGGGGAGGTACGGCTTCCAGAAACCCGATGAAAAACAAAACGCTTCCAAACAAGAGGTAACAGGGGTTGTACATGTGGGTGGCGTCGTTCAGGGTCCAAGGTAAGAGGGAAATCCAAACAAAGACGAATAGAAAAGGAATTTCGGGAACCCTTCTATATATGTAATAGGAAAGCAGCGCAATGGCACCCAGGGATATTAGATTGAGAAAAAGAAAGGGGGCTTCGGGGATGGGGAGAAGAAAAAAAGGGGTGCCTACCATCAGCCCTTCGAGGGCGCCAGGGATCTGAAAATAAAAATGGGTGTCATCCACGATCAGATCTGGGCCGAAAAAGGGCCAAGTGTGAGTGGTAAACCACTTCAAACCTATGAGATAGGTTTGAAGTTCGTCCGCGGTCCAAAATTTCAAACAAAGTCCGAAGGTTGTGCGGAATAAGTACAGGAAAAGAAAAAGCCAGATAAAGGTGACGCTGGGGAAAGAGGATTTTTTATTCAAGGTGTTTTGTGTTCGGGAGGGCATGTCAATAAAGAGTTCCCGGCCGGCGTTCCCCGGCCAGGTGATAGTTTTTTTGTTGGATCGCTTGGGCCAAGTTTTCCCGCTGCAGGAAGAGGCCATCCCTCTGGGCTAGGATGGGCGCGTATAAACCCATAAATAGAAGCCCCAATAATACGAATGTCTTGGCGGCCCGGGTGAAGGTTTTGTTTTTTAGGAATAGGTCCCAAACATAAAAAGAATAAAGCATCAGCATGGGGTAAAAGATCATGTAAATGTGGGCCAAAGGAAGTTTGCTGGTGAACCAAAAACTGATCCAGATCATGAGGAAGCATGCGACCATCACACCTTTCAAGGCCTCCCAATCCTTGAGGGGATGTTTCCTTTTGAACACCGCAAAGGCCAAGATGGTCGGCTGTGCGATCCCCCCCACCGAAAGGATTATGCCTGGCAAGAACAATAGGGGATGAGCCAGGAGGAATTCCCAACGCTCATGGGTGCCCTGGCCGATAAAACGAAGAAGTTCAAAGCAAACCAGCGACAGGTACCGGGCTAGGACGGTCAGACCCTCCGTCACGTTGTAGAAATTGAAAGAGACCAGGAAGCCGGAAGCCACATGCCCGGGGTTGAGGCCGTAACGAAGCCAGGTGGGAATGATTAAGGCCAGGGTAGGCAAAGACCCCAAAGCGAACCCCGCCATGGTTTTCCAACTTTTGTCCCTGAGGAAGCGGGACCCAAGGGCGTAAAGGGCGAGGGGGATGAGATAGATATAGGAAAAATGGAATTGCATGATCCAAAAAAGAGAAAACCCCATCCAGGCCGAGGCCCAGGGCGATGATAGCCATCCGGTCGTAAAGACCGGGAGGCATTCAAAAAAGCCGATGAAGAAGAGGACGCTGGGCAGGAAATCATAGGCGGGATTGATGACGTGGGCGCCCTCAAACAGACTCCAGGGGGTTACCGCGATCCAAGTGAAAAGCCATGCCCAGGAAAGTGAGAGGATTTTTCGCCGGATATACCAGGCCAGCAAGGCCGCCCCCAGAGTGGACATCAGGGCCAGAAATGCGATCGGAGTCTCGGGGAAGGGAAACAGCCGCAGGGGCAGGCCGATCATCAGCCCTTCCAGGGCGCCTGGAATCTGGGAATTAAAGGACTGGTTTTCTTGCCCGTTCACATCCGGCCCGTAATAAGGCCATTGGGCCGTGGAGTAGTATTTCAGCCCGATGAGCCAGGTCTGGCGTTCGTCCACTTCCCACCACTTGCATTCACATAAACCGAAATAAAAACGAAAAAAGAATAGGACAAGGAAAAGAATTGCGCCCAAAAGTTGGCGTTGTCGGTTTTTGTCCATGGGTGAGAAGGAAACCTTTCGGGGAACGATTTTCAACTCTCGGTCTTTCTACTGCCGCTTGCCAGTATTACTATAGTACGGCTTGAGTCCCGTCCGAGGAGTTTTCCGTTGGCCTTTTACGTCACCTCTCGAATCGAACCGGTCAACCGGGAAAATCTCACGCCGGAAAAACTGGAACTTGCCCTGGGAGCCCAATACTTTTTCCTGGAGGAGGAATTTCACCGGCAGGGAGCTGCCTGGTCGAAACGGATTTCCGAGGGCGTCTGGGCCTGTTTTGAACAGGGAAACATCCTCCCCGCCTTGGTAAAACTTCGCCAGGGACTTATCGAGAAAGATTGGGAGGGTACCGGTTCTGCCGACCTGAGAGTGGCTCTCCATGCCGCCCCCCTGGAAAAAATTCTCCGAAACGCCCAGGGTCCGGCGCTGGACCATACCCGGGCACTGTTGGACGCCGCTCCCCGGGGGCAGATTCTCCTGACTGAAGAGGCCAAGCAAGAACTGACCGAGCCGGAAGGCTATGTGTTTCATGACATGGGGCCTCATCTCCTGAACGATCTACTGGAAGCCCGGAAGGTCTATGTATTGAAACCCAAAGGCCGGGCTCCTGCTGAGGCTCCCCCTTTGACTTCCCTTCAATTCTTTTCTCAGAACCTCCCGGCGCAAGGCGTTCCCTTCCTGGGCAGGGAAGAAGAAATCGAAAATATCATCCAAAATCTGGGGATGCCCGGCAAACGCCTCCTGACGCTGGTCGGCCCCGGGGGTTTCGGCAAGACCCGACTAGCCCTTCAGGCCGCTGCCCGAATGACCCATTGTTTTTCCGATGGTGTTTATTTGGTGGCGCTGGCCCCTCTTTCCTCCTCTCGTTACATGGTGGAAAGCCTGGGCCAGGCGCTGAAAATTGTTTTTTCCGGCGGAGAAGACGCCGAACGGCAAATGCTTAATTACCTGCGGGAAAAAAGGGTCCTCCTCATCATGGACAATTTCGAGCATGTGCTGGAAGGGGTCGATCTGGTGAAGCGTATTCTTCAGGAAGCGCCTCACGTGGCAATCCTGGCCACTAGCCGTGAAAGGCTGAAGCTTGAGGAGGAAACCGTTCTTGAATTAAAGGGCCTTTCCTACCCCGCGATCCTGGACGCGGATGATCCGGAAAACTACGCGGCCGTGAGGTTGTTCCTTCGGCACGCTCAGAGGGTGGTTCCACGATGGGAACCAAGCCCGGATGAAAAACGCGGCATCGCGCGTTTGAGCGCCGTTTTGGAGGGAATGCCCCTGGGGTTGGAACTTTCTGCCTCATGGCTGAAGAGTCTGACGCCGGATGAGATAACCGAAAAGATTGAATCCAATCGCGACTTCTTGGTCGGCGAGATGCCCTACTTGCCCGCCCGCCAGCAATCTCTTCGGGCGGTTTTTGAGTATTCCTGGGTTCTCCTCAACGAAGCGCAGAAAAAAGCCCTGAGGGCGGCCTCGATTTTCAAGGGTGGGTTCAGCCCAAGGGCCGCGGCCCAAGTGGCAGGTGTGACCCCGGCGGTTTTCAAGGAATTGATTCAAAAATTTTTGGTGCGTCCCAAACCCAACGGGTACCTGGAACTGCACGATCTCCTGAAATTTTACGCCAAGGAAAAACTTTTCAAGGACCCGGCCGAGAAAGACCGGGTTCAGGACGCCCACAGCGTCTTCCTGGCCCGGGAACTGCGCCAGCACGAAAAAGATTTATGGGGAGCCAAACAGGGACAAACTCTCGCCTACCTGATGGATGAGATCGGAAACATTCGGGAGGGATGGCGGCGGGCGGTGGAACAGGGCAATGAGGGCTGGATGGGGGATTACCTGGACTGCCTCTTCGCCCTCTATGAAACAAAGGGCTGGTACCAGGAAGGGGTAGAGGCATTCCAGATGGCGGTGGAAGTCCTCGCCTCCAAGGGGGTGGACCGAAAGGCCCGCCGGTCCACCCGAGTCCTCATGGGAAAAATGACCGCCCGGTGGGGCGTACTGCTCCAACGCATGGGGGACCTCCAAAAAGCCAAGAAGGCCTTCGAAGATAGCTTGGTAATCCTTGAGAAGGAGCGCGCGTTCAGGGAGGCGGCCTTTCCCTACAGCGGACTGGGGTTGGTGATGGAATCCATGGGACGGGACGATCAGGCGATAACCTATTACCGGCGCAGTTATCGCCTCTACGAAAAGGCCAAAGACAAAATCGGAATGGCTTTCGCGCAAAACAACTTGGGACACATCGCCCTCCACACGGGCAATTACTACGAGGGCCAGAAATTTTTACATAAAGCCATGGCCTACTACGAGTCCACCGGATACCAGGGCGGAGCCGCCAATTCCTACAACCTGATGGGCGATATCCTGCATGAATTGTCCGATTACGAACAGGCCCGCTATTACTACCAAAAGGGCCTTTCGGCCTTCGTGGCCTGCGGTGATCGGAAAGGAGTGGCTTGGTCCTTCAATAACCTGGGTCGGGCTATCGAGTGTGTCGGAAATTTCGAGGGTGCCTTGGAAATGTTCAAGGAAGGTTTAAAACTTCACGAGGAATTCGGCGACAAGCGGGCGATTGGTTGGTCCCATAACCTGATGGCCGGCATTCTCTGGGCCATTGGAGAGTACGATTCGGCAAGCCAGCACGCCAAGACCGCCCTGGATCTCTATATTCAGGTTGGAGATCCTCGGGGTCAGACCTGGGCGCTGGATCTCTTAGGAAACCTGGCGGTGGCCCAGCGGCATTTCGACGAGGCCCGGGTATTTTACGAGCGGGGAAGGCAGATTTTGGAAAGGGAGGGAGTCAAACCCATCAGGTTTTCCTGGTACGCCTACCACAGGGGGGCCTTGTTTTTCGCCGAGGGAAAAATGAGCCAGGCCCGTCGCCACCTGGAATCGGCTCTGGAACAATTCAAGACTGGTTCGGACATGATCGGATGCGTGGCCGCCCTGATCCTCCTGGCTGAAGTGGACTTGGAAACCGACCGCGTTTCCCAGGCCCGCAAGCGCCTTGAAGACGCGTTCGAACGGGCCCTTTCCGCCCACATTAGCGCTCACCTAGTGGACTGCATGGTTGCCCTTGCCAAATACACCAAGGTCCTGGGCGACGAGCGAAACGCCTTCGCTTTCCTTGCCCTTGCCCTTCATCACCCCACTTGTCGGCGCGAGACGAAGGACAAGATCGTGCGCTTAGTCCAGCAGCTCGAATCCCATCTTCCCCAGCAGGAAGTTAGGGACATGGTCCAGTGGGCCCGCGCCGCACGCATTGAGGACGTAGCCCGCGATTGGCTATTGAGTGTTCGACGCCGAGTTTCTAAAAAGGCCTCCCGTGGCGGGAAAGAAAAAAAGAAAACCCGCGCCATGCGGAAAAAATAGGGGAATGGTTTGAAACGACCCCTTCGGCAGGCCTTACAAGCGGTTACTTGTGGATGGCTGGGCGGTGTGGGAATCTGGTTTATTCCGATTCCCACACAGGCCGGGGATTCGGCGGGCAAGCCGGTTTCCTCGATCCGGGAATACGCCTATGGCAAGTCCGGCGAATGGCTCTACGAATCTCTTTCCAAAATCCATTGGCCCAAAACTCGGACCCTTACCCGGGAGGAACGGCCCTTCCAGATTTCCGTGGATTGGAAAAAACAGGCCGCAGAAAACAAGGAAGGGTTTCCCTTCATCTACCCTTCCGCGGTGGACTACACCGCCAACAGCCCAACGGCTTCCGTGATTGTGACAGGCTACCGGATCAAATATCACAGCCGTGAGAAATTGCTTTTCGATGATTACTTCAAGAGGATCGCGGCCTGCCCCTTCCTCAATAACAAGGCGAAAGAGCTGATGGCCCAGCAGTCAGAAATGATGCGGGACAAAGCCATGGTTTTTTACACGGCGTTTGACCTCAGCCAGGTCCAATGCGTTTATTACCCCGGCAAAATCGAGTTCAAGGGTGGGGATCGGCGCCACATGAGCAAATGGCTCCCAGCGGCGCTGGAGGAAGAAAAGCGTTTCAAGAAAACCGATTTCGCCCTGGTACAGGATCCCCAAGGTCTTTTAGCCATCCTGAACGGGACTTTTGACCGGGAGGATAATTTTGTTTGGTGGAACCAGGATGCATCGAGACGCCGCTATGCGGGTTTCCAGTTCGACGGCCGGGTCTTTCTGGAACCCCAGCCCGAAATGGCGACATTCGCTCTCTATGAAGGGGGAGGGGTGACCCTGGGAAGCTATCAGAACCTACCGGCCAAGGAAAAAATCCGGACCTTGGTACAGAACCGATTCATGGTGATGGAAAATGGGACGAAGGGAAAGGATGAGTTCCCGGATGCTTTCTGTGGGTTCTACGACAACATTGCCCGATCCTATTTGTTCACGGATAAGCACCACCGCCTGGGCTTTCTCTGGACCTTGTACACCCCGCCCGCCGTGCTTTTTCCCCTGGCGAAGGAAATGGGGATCGAAAACCTAATGCTTTTGGACATCCATTCGCCTGTGGCAGCCACCCTTTCCAATCCCGAAGGACCTTACCGCTACTCTGGTTTCAGGGATTATATGAAACGCTCTTTCGACCTGATCCCGAATTTTTTCAGGCTCTATCCCCTGAAGTCGACGATCGTCTGGCTTTCGCGTGCCATCCAAAGCGGGATCCAAACCCATTACATCCTGGAGACTTTCCGGAATGGGGACGAGGATTATTTCGCACTGTTTCTCAAAGGGTCGCCGGAAGCCGAAAGAGTGGAAATAAAACAGGCCCCCTCACTCACCCCTTCCGCTCAAAGGCCTTAAACGCTTTCAAGAAGCGCTTAGGCTTGGCTTCCGAGGATTTCTATTTCCGGTTCCGTACATTATCAACCTGAAATAAAGTTGAAAAATTTGGGGGGACCATATAATGGGCGGCAAATTGCCCAGCCGTCGGTGCGGGGAATCATTCGTTCAATCCATGAAACAAAATACCCGTGGATTTGCGGCCAAAGAGAACATCAGATGAAAAATATAATTTCAATGACCGGTTTCCTTCTGTTGATGTGTTTAGCTTTTCCGGCTTTCGCCCTGGGCCCCATGTACAGTTCGCGCGATTTGGTGGCGGGGGAAGGAACCGCGGGATGGGAAGACGGCCCCTTTTATTCAGCCCAATTCCGTTCGCCTGTAGGGTTGGCTGTGGACGGGACTCAACGTCTTTTATACGTGGCGGACAAGGAAAACCATTGCTTGCGGGTCATCGACCTTTCGAACGAAAACAAGGTCGACACCCTGTGCGGGAAACCGGGAAAAGCCGGTTTCGCCGACGGCCCCCTAACGGATTCCCTTTTCAACCAACCGACCCAGCTGGCCTTTCTCCCAAACCGGCGGTTGGTTGTTTTAGACCAGGGAAATTTCCGAATCCGTCTCGTAGACTTGGACAAGAAAACCGTAACCACCCTTGCGGGAGGAGCTGGTGGGGAGCTGGACGGGATCGGAGAAAAGGCCCAGATCGGTTGGGTCTGGAATATGGTTTACCTGGAATCGGAGGATGCCCTTTATTTCACCCAACCCGAATCAGGAACCTTGAGACGGTTGGATTTGAAAACAAACGAGATTTCTACGCAAGCCAAAAGCGACCTGCGGATTCCCCATCCAGGGGCGCTTTGTGCGAATAACGGAAAGCTTTATATTTGCGACAAGGAATTGGCCCAGGGTTACGAACTAACCCCCAAAAACGACCCGACTCATTTTGATTGGGTTCCATTCACCTGCAATGCCAAGAGCTTAGGCCTAGCCATTTCCGACGGCGCTCTCTACGCGCTTCAGGCCGATGCCCTCACCCCGGTTTCCCGTCTTATGCCTTCCCCGCGCAACCTGCGCTTTTTCAACCCCTGGGGGGAACCGACCTTGAATTTCATTCAACAGTCTCTTTTTTCGGAGATGGTGCAGGGTTTTCCCCTGTCCTTCAAGGCGGACCCCTTGTCGCCGAGGCGGTTTTTTATCTCCCATCCAGCCTTGAATTCGGTGACCTCCCTGCGCGACTTGGACGAAGCGGACTTGATGATCAACGAATCGCTGAACTCGAGCGGTTTAATGGACCTCGAATACCCAACCGTTAAACCCCCCCAGGTGTTCCGCATTCTTTTAGCCGGAGACTCGCATCTTTTCCACAATGATAACGGGGACGGGACGGGTGACAAGAACCGCATGACCCTGCTGGCAAAAAAACTTGAGATGGATCTCAATACCGTTGCTGCAGTTGATGGGGCGCCCAAACGCTTTGAAGTGTTGACGTTGGGCCAACTTTCTTGGAGTCCCATCAACCTATGGCCCTATTACCTGGTTCCGCCTATCGTCAAGAAATTCGATATTGATTTAGTTTTGTATTTTCAAGAACCCCTGCATGTGGACCTGTCCTATTATTTTGACAGGCCGTTATCGACCGACCGTGTCCCGGCTAAGGATGTCGACCCTGAATATTTATTGAAATCCATCAAGGACAAAAAAAGGGACCCCGTTCTTGACCAGCTGTTGGACCTCTGCGTGAAGAAAAAATATGGAGCGGCGGACAAGCAAGGGAACATTCAAATCCAGAATTACCGCGATTTGATGATGGATCCCGAAACCCGCGTGAAACTGGTTGAACTTTACGCCCGTCCCCTGAAGGCTTTGCAAGGAAAGCTTTCTAGCATCAGAACCACCGGGGGAACGGCTCCTGTTTGGATCACTTGTCTTATTCCCATGGTCCGTTTGCAGCCTTTTAAAGAGGAAAAACCTTTCTGGCTCGACGTGGACACCGAAGTCGGCGCCCCGATTCTTGATTTATCTGACCTTGTGACCGCCCTTCGGGTTAGCTTTTATCCCCTTTCCGAATTGAAGGATAACGATCATTACAACACTCGGGGCCATGAACTCATCGCCTATCTCATCGCCCACGAATTAATCCGGCACCAATGGGTGCCAACCCCGCCAGCGCCTACTGTGAAGTAAAGGTTTAGGCGAATCAAAGTTGACTATGAATGCGCTGGTTTTCACCGCAGCTGTTCATCCAAGCGGACGAATGAAGGAAAACTTTCCATTTCTATCATTCGTATCTGCGATTTCAGCGTTTGTCACCCGTTGAAGCGTTCCTAAAATTAAATCCGATTCAAAATAACAATGGTTAGTTTGGAAGTTTGGATATTGATATTGCTTTCAAAAAAGAACTCAGAAAAATTGATCGGAGATGATGATGCGTTAAACCCGATTTTTGGCGGAATCGCGCAAAGCATCCGAAAAGATGCGGTATATTTTTGAAACAAATAGATTCATATTCCAAAAAATTTAAAAAGGTACCCTCATTTGCGACGAGCGCTATTTCCCATTCTCGCTTTTGCCTTTTTAACTGGAGTCCTTGTTCCCGCTTGGGCTCAAAACGTCAACGGCACCACCGGTAATTTCCCATTTCCTCAAAACAAAGACAATCCCTATGGGTTTCATTCCTCCATCTACAACAATGCGGACATTCTCGCAGCCTATAACAAGTGGTACTCGTCCTGCATTACATCATCCGGAGCAGGGGGTTTTTTAAGGATTCAACGTCCCGATGACTCGGGCCTCAACTTGAACTCAACCGTTTCGGAAGGAATCGGTTACGCGATGGTCATCGCGGTCTATATGAACGATGAAAATCTTTTCGATAACATTTGGAAATACGAACAGTTGCATTTGGACCGTTCCGATGGAACGGGCCTGATGAATTGGTACATCAACGCGGATGGATCCCTGGGAACCAACGGCGGCGGAGCGGCCACTGATGGCGACGAAGACATGGCCTGGGCCCTTTTAATGGCTTCCAGGCAATGGGGAGGAAGCGGCACCCTGGGCAATACCTACCTGAACCTCGCCGTCGCCCAAATTAACAATGTTTATAATAAAGAAGTATCAGGAGGGATTTTGGTTGCCGGAGACAGTTGGACTCCCATTAACCCCTCTTATTTCGCACCGGCCTATTACCGGGAGTTCGCGGCGGCCACCGGGCAAAACGGATGGCTGACCGTGGCCGCCAATTGTTACACGGTCCTCAATGCCAACCTGGGCCAGGGTTACGGAAACGCTACCAATGGGCTGGATTCGGCCTGGTGCAACAGTTCCGGGGTGTCCCAAAATACCGTCAATTCCAGTTTCACCGATTACCAATACGACGCCTGCCGGACCCCTTTCCGCATCGTGCAGGATTATATTTGGTTCGGGAATTCCTCGGCCCAAAGTTATGACACCAAGACCAGCAATTTCTTTTCAGCCATTGGGGCGGTTTCCATCGTAGATGGGTACCATCTGGACGGCACCAAGGACGCACAACTGCCCACCCTGACGGTTTCCCAGAATCCCGGTTTTCAGTCGGCCGCCTTCGTGGGACCGGCGGGTTGCGGGGCCATGGTCAGCAATAGCTATCAGGGCTACCTCGATTCCACCTATTCGGATCTGGTGGGTTCCAAACTATTGGTGGGCGGGACCTATTACGATGAATCCTGGACGGTCATGTCGCTCTTGATGCTTTCGGATAATTTCCTCGATTACAACATGTATATCCCTCCGACTCCCACACCGACCCTTTCCGCTTACGCGCCCATGACGCTTCGGGTCAATTGCGGAGGGCCTCAATTCGCCGACAGCGTTCCCCAGACCTGGCTGGCGGACCAGCAGTACAGCGGGGCCGTAAGCTGGGGCTGGATCGCCTCCGCCAACAACGTTTCCCCTTACACGGGCCAAACCATCGCCAACACCACGAATAACCAACAAACTCTTTATCAAACCGAGCGTTGGGGAAACCCCACTTACCAATTCAATATCCCCAACGGCTATTACCAGGTGTTATTCAAGTTTTGCGAGAATTACGATGCCGATTCCCATAACGGAGGACGGGTTTTCAGCGTGGTGGAAGCGGGGGACCCGGTGATCACCGGGCTGGACGTTTACAAAACCGTCGGGGAACATGTGGCCTATGATGTTCCCACGACCTGTGTGGTATCCACGGGCCAGTTGGACATTGTCTTTAGCTCTACCGCCGACTCTTCCCAGGTTAACGCCATCCAGATCATCCGGATTCAAACGCCTCCCACCCCAACCGTAACCAACACCAAGGTGCCAACCGCAAGCGACACGCCCACCCCCACCATCAGCTACACGCCGGGAGGAGCCACCGCCACCCAGACGCCGACGTTCACCGTGACCTCCACTCCCACCCGATCCTTTACTTCAACACCCACGAACAGCATGACCTTCACGCTCACGGCTACCCCGACTTACACCCTGAGCCTGACTCGCACCTTCACTCCCTCGGTCACCGCCACTTTTACCCCAACTTCGACAGTGATTTTTACCTCCACCCCCACAGCGTCATTTACTTCCACCCGAACAGCGACTTCCACTGCCACGTCAACGTCGGTGTTTACTTCTACCCTTACCACCACCTCTACGGCCTCGCTTACTTCCACCCGTACCTCCACGCCAACTTCCACCGCAACGGCCGTCTTTACTTCTACGGTTACCCCCACCTATACCTCCACCGTCACCTCCACCCGGACCTCGACCCCGACGGTCACAACGACTTATTCTTCAACCTTCACGAATACAAACACCGGCACATCGACCCTTTCCCCAACCCGGACGCTGACCCCGGTTTTAAGCTATACCTTTACCCCGACCGCCACTTCGACTCTGAGTCCGACTGTAACGTCAACCTCTACCGCCACTGGAACGTTCACTCCTATCCCAAGTAAAACCTTCACGCCCGTCTTTAGTTCTACTTATACCTTCACCGCGACCTCCACGACAACGATGACACCGACGGGGACGCTTACTCCGAGCCAAACCTCTACTTCGGTGTTCAGCTTCACACCGACTTGGTCCCCGACCAATACACCCACGGCCACCTTTACAAGAACCTCGACCCCGACCTTTAGCCCTTCTTTGACCGCCACCCAAACTTCGACGCCGACCAAAACCAATTCGCCTATCTTTACCTATACGTCGACGATGACTTCAACCCAAACCCCGACTCCAACCCTTTCCTGGACAGCGACTCCTTCCGCTACCTTCACAGCAGTTTGGTCGAATACACCGACCACATCTCCAACACCGCAACCTGTATTAAAACCTGTGATTTACCCAAATCCTGCGGATGGAACTCGGCCTGTATTAGTGCGGTTCCCCTCTTCAGGAACATCGGACGGCAAAATCCAGTTATTCACCACGGCGTTTCGGAAAGTTTTGGATATTCCCTTGCACGCGCAAAATGGAGGCACTGATTATTCCTTTGAGCTTAAAGACCAAAAGGGCAACCTGTTGGCCAGTGGTCTCTATTACCTGGTTTTGACCAACAATCAGGGCAGGCAAATATTGAAGCTAATCGTGCTCAGGTAATAAATTTAAGATTTAGTCAAAAAACCGAAGGCGGGTATGCCAAATCCTGACAAATGGGCTTGTCTTGAGGTTTATTCACAAAAATTGAAGATTTAAAGTCTATTTTTTACCGATAAACCGTTATTTTTTACAGGGGTACGGAAATTGCTAGTTTATGTCTACGCATTGTTGCGGTAGTCTTTCAATCAAGGTTTAAAAATCTCTTTTCAAAGAGAATCGTTTTGAAATATTTAAAACAAATTTCTGTGGCGTTTCTTTCCGTGGGTCTTCTTGCTTTTAACGCTGGTATAGCCAATGCCCAACACGTAAATTCGGGCGCTGCCGCCAATAATTTTCCCCACGCCACAAGCGCCGCAAACTATTACCCACACGAAACTATGTATGTGACCTCGTCCTCACAAGCTGTAATGAATACCGCTGTTTCCAACATGTACAACACTTGGTACTCGAAAGCTGTCACGACGGGAGGGGCCGGTGGAACCGATAGCCATGGCACCCAACGTTTAAGGGTTTGGGGAAACTTTACCAATAACGGCAATTGTAACTATTGTACCGTCTCGGAAGGAATTGGATACGGCATGCTCATTGCCGTCATGATGAACGACCAAACTTCCTTTAATGGCTTTTGGGCTTACGCGCAACAGTACATGCCGGATGACTACGGAAGTTACCTGATGCAATGGATGATCGATAGCAGTGGAAACGTGACGGGCCATAACGCGGCCACGGACGCGGATGAAGACATGTGCATGGCCCTTTGTATGGCCGACAAGGTTTGGGGTTCGGCGGGTAACTACAATTATAAAGCCAACTTTCAAAGTATGGCCAATGTGATCTGGTCGAGTGAAGTGTATAAGAACGGAACTGTTTTCGTGAATCCCGGTGACGCCTATTCGAGCCCCGTTTATTCCAGTTACATGACGCCAGCCTGGTACAACTGCTGGGGCGTGTCGGGTGTTGATACAGGTGGCCACAATTGGAGTTCAATCTCAAATTGGGTTTATAACTCTTATTATGGGAGTAATTACACGAATGGATTCGTGCCTGAAACCCAGGGCGGAACCCAGATGATGAACGACGCGTCCCGTAGCCCAATTCGCCTCGGTTTGGACTATCTTTGGAACGGCACCGCCAAAGCGGGGACTGAAGAAACCGCTTTTGCCACCGCCGTGGAGACGGGGGAACTCGCCAATGGTTTTGGCGGAGCAGGCGGTGAAGTTCAATCCGGTTGGAATATCTCCAATGGGAGCCCGGTAGGTCCGGCCAACAGTTCGGTGCAAGATGCGGGGGTGGTGGTGACCGCGATGCTCTTGCCCAATAACGCAGCCAATCAAACTTACCTAAATGGGGCTTGGGATGCCATGCAACCGGCAGCATCCGGAGGTTTCGCAAATGCCAGCCAGGGAGGGTTTGAGTATTTTCAAGACACCCTTTGCGTGATCGGCGGTCTGATTGGTTCGGGCAATTTTCCCAACTTGGTTTGCGGAACCCCTCCTTGTGGAAGCTTTACCTGTACGCCGATCCCCACTCCAACCCCTCAAGCTTGTTATATGCTTTCGGACGATGTGGACGGCACTTCTGAAAACCACCTTAACGGATTTTGGTTCACCTTTGCCTATGCCACACAAAACAACACTCCAGTTGAAAACTTCGTTCTCACCCCGGCCGCCACTCCCTATATATCGGGAGTCTTTCCCGCCTCCAATGTCGTAGATGGAACGACTTATATTCCAGGGATTCCTCCGGTTGCCTTTTCGGATTCGGTTTCGGGTTTCTGCAACAGCAATGGCGAGGTTCTTCCCGTAACGATAGCAGGACATGCGGTTACGGCGGCTGTTTATGCCGGTTACGCCTTGGGAACGGAATTAACGACCGGCTATCATGATTTTACAAAAATGACGACGATCACCTTTTACGTCAGGTCCAACACGGCTCCGGTGACGCTCCGGTTTCAATTGACGAACCCGGGTATCGATTATGGTGCGTCCAGTGGAATTGGAAATTCAAACCAATACGGCGCTGATATTGCCATTCCTGTCGCCAATGTTTGGCAATTTTGCTCCTATGGGCCAAGCACTACACCGCTTACTAAAAATGCCTGGGGTGGTGCAATGGGGACGACCGGTGGCGTGACCACCGTTAACAACGGAAATATCACCATCACGGGTGGTAGCGCTGCCGTTTCCTATTCTTACGCCCAGGCGGCCAGCCTGGTCCAATCCCTCGAATGGCAGACGGAAGCTCCCGTTTCCACGATGGTCAACTATAAGTATTGGGTGAGCCAGATTTGTATCGCAGGTACCGGTTGGCTGTCGCCCACGCCCCTTCCCACGAGCACCTCCGTGGTGACGGTCGTACCAACCAATACCATTACCATGACCCCGACAAAAACCGCGACGCCAAATAGTACTAGTACCTATACTCCTACTGTAACTTCCACCCAAACCCCAACCTCGACTGGGACCGTTACCACCACCAAGACCCCAACAATCACGTCAACTTTCACCGGGACGGCGACACCGACGCAAACTTCAGTTTCGACTTCCACCTATACTTCAACCACCACCCGCACGAACACACCTACCGCCACTACCCAATTCAGCCCCACCAGCACCTTGTCCCCAACTCCCACCTTTACTACGACCGCTAGCGGTACCTTCACATCTACCAATTCACCGACTCGGACTATGACGACCACTTCCACCTTTACCGGCACCATCACCTCAACAGCTACCCGAACGGCCACCAGTACCATAACCACTACCTCTACTCCCACCTCTCAATTCAGCCCGACGAATACCCTCTCACCGACCCAAACGCTCTCTCCGACGAATACTGGAACGCCTACGGGTACGAGTACGCCCACCAATACGGGAACAGTAACCTCGACTCATACCGGCACCAACACATCCACCGCCACCCGGACGGCCACTAGCACGATCACTAGCACTTCCACGATCACTTCCACTTCTACCCCCACTTCCCAATTCAGCCCGACCAATACCCTGTCCCCAACTGAAACTCTTTCGCCCACCGACACCCTATCACCGACTGATACCTTGTCCCCAACCGATACGGGAACCGTGACTGACACCTATACCCCAACGAATACCAGCACACCCACCTCGACCTTTACCCAAACCCATACAATGACGGCCACCCGGACGGCCACGAGCACGATCACCAGTACTTTCACCGTAACATCCACGTCGACGGCAACCTCGCAATTCACCCCGACAAATACGTTATCCCCCACGAATACCCTTTCGCCCACCGACACCAGCACCTATACCATGACCGCTACCACCACAAACACACCTACGGTTACGAATACCCGAACCGCAACGAATACTCCTACAAATACGCTGTCTCCAACGAATACGCTTTCACCCACTAACACGTTCACATCAACTAACACGGCCACTTCGACCATGACGGCTACCTCCACGAACACATCGACTTTCACGAATACGCCGACCTTCACTAATACCTGGACGTCGACATCTACTTGGACTCCCTCCTCTACCTATACCATCACCAATACACCCACCCTCACGCCCACTAGTACCAATACCTTAACCTTCACTCCCAGCTATACGCCCACTTCAGCTGTGGTTTCAGCGGGCCCAAACACTTCCGGCCCGGCCAATGTGCTTTCGGGCGCTTCCAATGTGACGGCCGCTCAGGTCCAAATCACCAATACCGGCAATATGGCGGTGACCTTAACCCAATTGACTGTCACTAATTTAGGTCCAGGCAATCCGTCGGATATCACCAGCGTCATCGTGCTAATCAATGGATCACAGGTGGGTTCGCCCACGGTCTTCTCGGGGAACACGGCCAACGTCAATTTGAATAATTACGTTTTATCCGCCGGACCGGCGCAAACGGTTCAAATCCTGGCAAACTTCTCGGGAACGGCCACTGGGACGTATCAGGTGTCGATGAACCTGTCAGGAAATAGCGCCAACAACGCCGGGCAACCGGCCAGTTTCAATGGATTGCCTGTGACGGGGAACACGATAGGGGTGCAGCAGCCTACTTCCACTCCAACCCTCAGTCCCACGCCCACGTTCACCATTACTCCGACGGTCAGCCCCACGCCCACTTCCAGCCAGACCCCGGTTCCGCAGAAAAATCCGGTGATATATCCCAACCCGGCTGATGGAACAGTTCCGGTCAATGTCAGGCCGCCTTATTACACTGGCATTTCAGATGTGAAGGTGCAGATCTACACACTGGCTTTCCGCAAGGTGCAGGAGAAAATTTACAAGGGCCAAACCGCAGGGATAGATTACCCGATCAAATTGACTGACACCTGGAACAACCCCCTGGCGAGCGGACTTTACTACGTCGTCGTGACGTCCAACAGTGGACGTTCGATCGGCAAGATGCTGGTTCTTCGATAAGAAAAAGGCCAACCCTTCGGTTGGCCTTTTTTGTTTGACTCACCTTCCCCCTCTGCCTTCAATCGTTGTTTCCTTAGTTTGTCCTTGGGGATTATCCCTCATTTGAACTTAGTTGAATTTTTACGATTCTATTCTAGGGAGATTCATGAGCCGGTACTTTTTATTAATATTTTTAACGGCCTATTCTCTGAACTTGGCAGCCCAGGAAGATGTCTCGCCCAACACGCCCCCGGCCCAAGGGGCGGCCTCACGACTGTCCGTATTGCCGGGATTTAAGGTATCGGTATTCGCGGCCGGGCTGAACAATCCCAGGGGCATGGTCTTCTCCCCGGATGGCGTTCTTTATGTCTGTGACATGAAGGATGGCATTGTCCTGGCTCTCAACGACTCGGATGGAAGGGGATATTGTTCCCATCCGCAAACTATCATCCAGGGCCTGAATCAGCCCCATGGCCTGGCTCTGATCGGCGGCGAACTATACGTGGGCGAAACGACCCGAATCTCGAGTTTCATGCCATCCGGGCACCTTTTAGACGCTTCCGATGGAAAAACAATTCTAACCCTGCCTCCTGGGGGGAGGCATTTCACCCGCACCCTAGAATATGCCCCTGACGGCAAACTGTACGTTTCCATCGGCAGTACCTGCGACTCCTGCGAGGAAAAGGACGAACGGTACGCCACGATCTGCTGTTTGAACCCGGACGGCACGGGTTTCGAAATAGTGGCCAGGGGTTTGCGAAACGCCGTGGGCATAAGGGCCCGTCCGGGAACTTCCGAGCTCTGGGCTTCTGCCAACGGGCGCGATTACCTGGGGGATGATCTGCCCCCGGAGGGTTTTTACCGGGTGGAGCATGGAAAACATTACGGATGGCCCTATTCCTACACCTTAAGGGGAAAAACCGTGCCTGACCCGGTATTGGGCCGAAAGGGAATCCGCCAGACAGGGCAGCCCGTTTTTGAGTACCAGGCCCACACCGCTCCCCTGGGGATCAATTTCTACACGGGTCAGGCCTACCCGGCCCGGTTTAAAGAAGGCTTATTTGTTTGCTTTCACGGAAGCTGGAACCGGTCAATTCCGGTCGGCTACAAGGTGGTTTTTTTCCCCTTGAGCGATGGAAAGTTGAAGGGAAAACCGGTCGATTTCCTGTGGGGTTTTCTCCAGGGAGCGGAACGGGTCGGCCGGCCGGTTGACGTGGTTAACGGACTTAAAGGGGAACTCTACGTTTCAGACGACTATGGCGGACGGATTTTTAAGGTCGTCTACGCCGAACCTTGATCGCGAAGCGGCCTATTTACCAGGAACTTGGTCTAATGAAGGGAGAAACGCCCAAGCTGGGCCGAATGGGGGGTGATGGGTTGATCAAAACCCAAGATTTCATCGCCTCGGTCCTTGACTCGCAAAAAAATACTCGACTAGAATGCGCATGCTTTTTATATATGAGACTGATTCGCAACCATTTGAAACGTTTGATGGATTTTGTATTTGTCAATGTCCATCGGGAGCAATGGATTCATGTTTAACCATCCTTTAACCCTTAAGAAGGTTTCCTTGCCCGTCCTTCTTATTCTGATGACTTCCTCGAATGCCCTGGCGGCGAACGAACTGGCCGAATCCCTAAAAGCCCTCTCCCCGCTGGGTTGGGTGATCCTATCAATCTGGCTTTTTTATATCCTTTTGCTTTTGGCTTTTACCCTTCGCTACGCGTTTAAGAATAACGAGACCATTCCCGAATTCATTCCGAAACCTGAAAAACCCCATCCCCCCGTCGAGCTGGAGACCATCAGCCCCGCCATGACCCGCCGGTCCTTTATTACCCTTCTGGGCTGGTCCTGGATCGCTTTCACAGCCGCCACCATGGGCGCCCTCACAACCTGCCTGCGTTTTTTCTTCCCGAATGTCACCTTCGAACCGCCCCTGCAATTCAAGGTCGGGTTTCCGGACCAGTTTTCCATCGGGGTCGACAACCGTTACAAGGACGAGCACCGCGTTTGGATCGTGAGGAACGAGCAGGGTTTTTACGCGCTCTCCACCATTTGCACCCACCTGGGCTGTACCCCCAATTGGCTCCAGTCGGAACAGAAATTCAAATGTCCCTGCCACGGCAGCGGCTACTACGTGTCGGGCATCAACTTCGAGGGCCCCGCGCCCCGTCCCTTGGAACGTTTTAACATCACCCTGTCGGATGACGGCCAGATCCAGGTGGATGAGAGCCAGAAATACCAATATGAGTTGGGCCAGTGGACTCAGCCTGGAGCCTTCCTGAATTACAAAGTTTGACCTTCGGGTTTTGTTGGAAAGGGGAATTGAATGTTTGACGGACTGAAAAAGAAGATCGATCAAGTGAAGGCCCAGGCGCCCTCGCCCGAGGTGGTCAAGCAATCCATCGCCCAGGGCCAGATCTGGAAATCCATTTTCCGACACGGTTATCCCGACACCCCGAGAAACCGGATCATGGCGGTTCTTTCCAACGTGTTTCTCCACCTTCATCCGGTGAAGGCCCGCTACTCGGGTATTAAAATGAGCTACACCTGGTGCATGGGCGGGTTGTCCTTCTTCCTCTTCCTGGTTTTAACGGTCACTGGCGTCCTTCTTATGTTTTATTACCGGCCCACGGCCGAGTACGCCTATTACGACATCATCGCCCTCCGGGAGCACGTGCCCTTAGGGATCATGCGGGAACTCCACCGCTGGGGCGCCCATGCCATGGTTATTACCGTATGGCTCCACATGTTCCGGGTATTCATGACAGGGTCCTATAAACCGCCCCGCGAGTTCAACTGGGTGGTGGGGGTTCTCCTGCTGGTCCTGACCCTGCTTCTCTCCTTCACCGGCTACCTGTTGCCCTGGGACCAGCTGGCCATGTGGGCCATCACGGTCGGGACGAACATGGCGCGCGCTACTCCTTTCATGGGCTACGAGGGCCCCGGAGCCTCGATGATCCAGATCGGCGGGGTCAAGCTGGTGCACGGCGGTTCGGACATTCATTTCGCCCTTCTGGGCGGCCATTTTGTCTCCGAGGCCACCCTGCTTCGCTTTTACGTCCTCCACTGTGTATTCGTCCCGCTGGTGGCGGCCACCCTGATGGCCATTCATTTTTGGAGGGTCCGTAAGGACGGCGGTATTTCCGGGCCGCTTTGATCTGCCCGTATATTAAAGAGGCTTCATGCAAATCCTGATTGCGGTTACCAACTTCCTGTTCCAGCCCTGGATGTATTTCCTTTTGAGCGTGGCGGGTTTTTGCGCCATGATCTACTTCCGCGAAACGTGGACCGAGCCCAAGTTCGCGCTCAAGCTGGCGTGCGGGGTCATCGGGGTCCTGCTACTTTGCTTGTTCAATGACAATTTCCGCCTCATTTCCACCAAGGCGGATAATTTCCCCATCTTCATCATGGTCTTCTCGGTGGCCTTCTTCACCTGGCTCTCCTTCCGCCAGGCGGTCGTGAACGACCGGCGCATCGCCCAGGGCCAGCCCCCGGTCGAGAAAGAGACTTCCGACAAGAAAACCTACGTCTGGCCTGACCTGGTCTATATCGAGTTCATCGCCACGGTGATCGGTGGGGTTTTGCTTCTCATCTGGTCTCTGGTACTGCATGCCCCCTTGGAAGAATCCGCCACGCCTGCCTGGACCCCCAACCCCTCCAAAGCGCCCTGGTACTTCTTAGGTCTGCAGGAAATGCTGGTTTATTACGACCCCTGGCTGGCCGGGGTGGTCTTTCCCAGCCTGATCATCGTGGGGCTCATGGCCATTCCCTATATCGACAAGAACCCCAAGGGGTCGGGCTACTACACCTTCACGGAGCGCCAATGGGCCATTACGCCTTTCCTTTTCGGCTTCTTCATCCTTTGGGTCACCCTGATTTTCCTGGGAACCTTCCTTCGGGGCCCGGCCTGGAACTTTTTCGGCCCCTTCGAGGCTTGGGACGCCCACAAGGTCGTGGTTTTGAACAACGTGAACCTGTCCGAGTATCTCTGGGTCAAGATCCTGGGCGTGGGCCTGCCCTCCTTTTGGCTGGTGCGCGAACTGCCGGGGTTTCTCCTCGTGGGTTTCTACCTGATCGGCCTGCCGCCCCTCTTAACCAAGCGGTTCACTATCCTCCAGGAATTTCTCCAGAAACTGGGCATCGTCCGTTACGGCATCTTCATCAACCTGGCACTCCTTATGGCCGCCCTGCCCATTAAGATGGTTCTTCGATGGGTGCTGAACCTGAAGTACATCGTGGCGATCCCCGAGTTTTTCTTCAACATCTAGGAAAAGGAAACCGACTTGGCCGACTTCAAAGACGAACGGGTTTATAACACCCACACCCTGACGAAGGTTTTTTTGTGGTCCAGCGTGGCCCTCCTCCTATGCGTCATCGCGATGGCTTGGTTTGATTACAGCCGTCCCTGGAAAGCCTATCAGCGCCAGTTCATGCGCCTGGAACGGCAAAAAGCTTTAGAAAAGCGAAACGAAGCCAAAGGCGAGATTGATTTCACCCAGTACAAACAGCTCGTCCTCGATAAAAAACAAGCCGAGAAAGACCTGAAAGACCATCAGGACGTAATGGATCATCTCCAAAGCGTCCAGGCCGATCTGGACAACCAAATATACAAAACCAACATGATTTACCAGGTCACGAAGGCCAAGATCGATGCGGCCAAGTTTGATTATTCCGAGCACTATCTCCGCGAGAACAAGGACAATCCGGGATTAAAGAAAGATATCGATACGCTGGTGGGAAACGCGGCATTCTCCAACCAAAAGCTGCTCGACCTCAAGCAGGCCCGCGCCGACGCCGACAAGCAGATGGCGGACTTGACCTCCAAGCGGGACGCGGTAAAGGATAAGATCACCGCCCTGCGCAAGCAATTCGACTTTTACCAGGCGCGCGCCGCGGGCCTGAAACAAGACTGGTTCTTTGATTTCCGAAACGCCATGCTGTTTGATTTCATGTCTCCCACCATCCAGATCCGCCAGGTGGTTTTGCATAACCTTCCCGAGGATCTTTATTTCGCCCGGACCATGCGGGTGGACCGTTGCACCACCTGCCACCAGGCCATCGACAAGAAGGGCTTTGAGGACGCTCCCGAGCCCTTCCGCACCCACCCCCGCCTGGATCTTTATTTGGGCGCCACCAGCCCGCACCCCCTCGATAAAGTGGGTTGCACCATCTGCCATGGCGGCGTTGGCGCGGCAGTCAATTTCAACACCTGCGCCCACGCTCCCAACGACGAGGAACAGGCCAAGAAGTGGAAAGCCCATTATGGCTGGAAGGAATCGGAAGGCGTAGCCGAACCCATGCTGCCCCTCAAATACACCGAGGGTTCCTGCCTGAAGTGTCATGGCACCCAGCAGCACGTCAATTACGCTCCCAAGCTCGACAAGGGCCGTGAATTGATGGTTGTGCGGGGCTGCGTGGGCTGCCACAAGGTCAAGAACCTGGAGAACATGCCCAAGGCCGGCCCGAACCTTTTGAAGGTGAAAGGCAAGCTCAAAAAGGAATTCGTACTGAAGTGGGTCTGGGACCCGCGGTCCTACAACCCCGCCGCCCGCATGCCCAGCTATTTCCAGCAGACCAACAATTCGGATGAGGAAGGCCTGGCCAAGACCAAGGCGGAAATGAATTCCATCGTCCATTACCTTTACACGAACTCGGGCGATTACACCCCCAACGACGCCCCGGGGCCGGGCAGCGTCCTGGCGGGCAAGAAACTCTTCCATGACGTCGGTTGCGCGGCCTGCCATGGGATGGACGACATCCCGGGCTATCACGCCATCTTCGCCCCCGACCTCTCCAAGGTGGGAAGCAAGCTCACCCCCTCCTGGATCTACACCTGGATTCGAAACCCCCGCCATTACGACCCTGATACCCGTATGCCCCAGCTCAGGCTTTCGCCTAAGGAAGCGGCTGATATCACGGCCTACCTGTCGAGCAAGAAAAACAAGGATTTTGAGGCCCTGGACGTCCCCAACTCCGACCCCGCCGTACGGGACGGCCTCCTGGTGGATTACCTGAAGGTCCAATCCGGCCCCAAGGCCGCCCAGGCTCAGGTGGCCAAGATGACCGACGACGAAAAGAACCTGCTGCTGGGCCAGAAGAGCCTGGTGAAATACGGCTGCTACGGCTGCCATATGATCGAGGGTTTCGAGACGGCCCAGGGCATCGGAACCGAACTATCCGAATGGGGCTCCAAGCAGATCAGCCAGATCGACTTCGGATTCACCGACGTGGCTCACACGCACGACGGTTTCATCAACGCCAAACTGTCCAACCCTCGTCAGTTCGATAAGGACAAGGTGCAGGCCTTCCAGGACCGCCTGAAGATGCCCAATTTCAACCTGTCGGACGAGGATAAAGAGGCTATCGCAACCGCTGTCCTGGGGTTGACCAAGACCTACGTGCCGGATGAGATGACCGCGGGAATTCACGGCAACGGTCCCTTGCTGGAAAAGGGAAGGCGCGTCATTTCCAAGTTCAATTGCCGAGGATGCCATTTGATCGAGGACCAGGGCGGCAAGATCCGCGCGATGTACGAGAACGAGGGGACGGACCTGTCCTTGGCGCCGCCTAACCTGCGCAAGGAAGGGGCCAAGCTGCAGATCGACTGGTTCCACAACTTTCTCTTGAACGTCCATCCCATCCGTCCCTGGCTGCATATCCGCATGCCCAGCTTCCATTGGTCGGACGAGGACGTGAGCGACGTCATCACCTACTTCAACGCGCGGGAAGACCAGGTCTTCCCCTTCAAGACGCCGGTAACGAATGTGCTCAAGGGCAACGACCTGATCCAGGCCAAGGCGCTCTTCGCCAAGCTCCAATGCCAGAAGTGCCACGTGCTGGGCAGCAAGATCCCGCCCGACCTGAACTCGGCCGCGCCCGATCTCTACCAGGTGCACGAGCGCCTGAAGCCGGACTGGGTGGTGGATTGGCTGAAGAATCCGGATGACCTGATGCCGGGAACCCGCATGCCCGGGTTCTGGCCCCAGGACGTATCGCCCGCGCCACAGTATTTCCAGGGCAACGCCTTCAAACAGAGGGAAGCCCTCCGGGACTATCTATTCATGTTTTGGAAGAACGCCCAGTAGTTTTTTTGGCGCCGTTTTCAACAGGGGAAATCGCAGAAGAAGAACGAGGAGGAAGATATGGAATTGAACAAGTACTTGATCCTGCTTTTAATCACCGGGCTCACGGTGGCCGGATGCGGCAAGAGCGATGAGGATGATCTGATGGCGGGCGGGGGCAGTTCCACCGGTTCCTCGGCGGCGGTCATGGGAACGGCTTCGGTCACGGGCAAGGTAGTATTGTCGGGCAAGGGCTATCCGGCGGCGGCCATCCATTTCGACTCGGACCCAGTTTGCAAGGCCCAACACACCGGCACGACCCTGGATGAAACCGTGGTGGTGGATGCCAAGGGCAACCTGGGCCAGGTTCTGGTCTACGTCAAGGACGGCGCGGGCAACTATCCTGCCCCCTCTACCGGTGTTTCCCTCGTCCAGAAGGGCTGCATGTACCATCCCCACGTCTTCGGGATCCAGGTCAACCAGCCTTTGGAGATCGTCAACGGCGACAACACCCTGCACAATGTTCACGCCATGCCGGTCCTCAACGACCCCTTCAACGTAGGCCAGCCCAGCCAGAACATGGTGACCGAGAAGAAATTTGCCAAACCGGAAGTTCCGGTCAAGTTCAAGTGCGATGTGCACAGCTGGATGCATTGCGTGGCCGGCGTGTTCACCCATCCCTTCTTCACCGTGTCCGACCCGGATGGAACCTTTAAAATCGCCAGCCTGCCGGCCGGGTCCTATACCCTGGCCGCCTACCAGGAAAAATATGGGGAATCAACCCCCCAGAAGGTTGACCTCAAGGACGGGGAATCCAAACCCGTCACTTTCACCTTCACGGCCCAGTAATTTACCGTAGTTTTTTCTCCTTCTCCCCAGGAGGGAGAAGGGCGGGATGAGGGGGGATTTTACAGACTATGGCACCCCTCACCCATACCCTCTCCCTCAAGGGGAGAGGGTTCATTTTTCCAAGTGAGTCAAGTGCATAGTTCCAAGTTCTCATATAAAATCGAGGTTCACACTTAAGGCCCCGGCTTAAGCCGGGGCCTTTTTTCTGGGTGGAGGTCATTGTGATTCCCGAACAAAAAATCCATTACAACCGCCCGCTCCATCGGTACGCCCTTGTGACGGCGGGTTGTACTTTCATCTTGGTCCTGGCCGGGGCCTTGGTGACCAGCACCGGTTCTAGCTTATCCGTTCCCGATTGGCCGCTCTCCTTCGGGCAGTTTTTCCCCCCTATGGTCGGTGGCGTGCTTTTTGAGCACGGGCATCGCTTGATCGCTGGAACCGTGGCCTTGATGACCGTGGTTCTGGCGGTCTTTATTCAAATTTACGAAATTCGGCGCTGGGTCAAGACGCTGGCTTGGGTATCGGTGGGCGCGGTATTGGTGCAGGCGGTCTTGGGGGGGGTCACCGTCCTCATGCACCTGCCTACGTCCGTGTCGGTGGCCCACGCGGGTTTAGCCCAAATGTTCCTCTGCCTGAATGTTTCCTTAGCCCTCGTGACCTCGAAATATTGGATCTGGGACCGTCCCGCCCGGCTTTACCATCGATCTTTGAGAAGCCTCATCCCCTGGGCAGTGGGCGCTGTTTACCTTCAGGTTCTGCTCGGCGCGATCATGCGCCACAGCGGTTCCGGGCTCGCTATCCCCGATTTCCCCACCTGTTTCGGCGGGCTTGTTCCCCCCCAATGGACTTTCCCCATCCTCATCAACTACCTTCACCGGCTGGGCGCCCTCCTGGTTCTCGTTTTCGTGACCTGGGTTTCCTACAAGATCTGCTACAGATACCCCGAAGAAAAAACCCTTTTCTGGCCCGCAGTCTCGGCGGGTTTCCTGGTGTGGGTCCAATGCCTGTTGGGAATACTGGTCGTGGTGACGCAAAAAGACGTGGTCCCCACTTCGGTGCATGTCTTGACTGGAGCGGCCGTGCTGGCTTCCACCCTGGTCCTGGCCTTGAACAGCCTCCGTCTTTTTAAGCCGGCGGCCCGGATTTGAATTCCAAACCTTTAAGCGATTACCTCTCCCTCACAAAACCCCGCCTCAACTTGCTGGCCATCCTGACCAACCTGGCTGGGTTCCTTTTGGGTTCACCGGGCCCCATCCTCTGGCGTCTTCTTTTCTTTTCCCTCCTGGGGGCGACCCTTTTGGCCGGCGGCTGCGGCGCCTTGAACCAATGGCTCGAGGTGGAAGCGGACAAAAAAATGACCCGAACCCAGAAAAGACCCCTGCCTTCGGGCCGTCTTCCTCTCCTTCAGGCCTTCTGGTTCGGGGCGGTGCTTTCCGCGGCGGGGATATTCGTGCTCTTCTTTCAGGTGAACGAGCTGACGGCCTTTTTGGGTTTCGGGGCCTTTGTCAGTTATGTGGTGCTTTACACTCCCTTGAAAAAAATCACGTCCCTTTGCACGGCAGTGGGTGCGGTCCCAGGTGCCTTGCCTCCCCTCATGGGTTACGCGGCCGCCTCAAGTACGACCGGGCTGGAAGGCTGGACCCTTTTTTGCATCCTCTTCTTCTGGCAGATGCCCCATTTTCTCGCCATTGGATGGATCTACCGGGAGGATTACAAAAGGGCCGGGTTTCCCATGCTCTCAGTTCGTGACCCGAAGGGCGAACTGACCGGCCTTGTAGCGGTGGTTTATGCCGTGGCTTTGTTGCCGATCTCCTTGTTGCCGGCGTACCTGCGCATGGCAGGGCATGTATATTTTTGGATCGCCCTTGTGTTAAGTTTAACCTTCGTGGGTTTCGCGGCGGCCCTGGCGAAAAACCGGACGCTGTCCCAGGCCCGGAGACTCTTCTGGGCTTCCATCCTTTACCTGCCGTTTTTATTTACCGCAATGGTTCTCAACAAGGGGTGACGTTTTGCTGGATCTATTGGAAGTCAAGGAACTCTCTTTCAAATACGGGGAAAAAATCGCCCTCAAGAATCTTTCCTTCTCGGTCCAAAAAGGCGAAATCTTCGGGTTTCTCGGCCCCAATGGCGGGGGCAAGTCCACTACCTTCAAGCTTCTCTCGACCCTCTACCCCTGCGAACCCGGCAAGATCAGCCTCTTCGGCCTGGATCTGGCCAAGGATACCCAGGCTGTCCGGGCGAAAATGGGCATCGTATTCCAATCCCCCGCGCTCGATAAAAAACTCACGGTGCGCGAGAACCTATGGCACCAAGGGCATCTATACGGCCTCACCGGTGTGGAACTTGAAAATCGCATCGACCGGGACCTGAACCGTCTGGGTCTTGAGGATAGGCAAAAAGACCGGGTGGAAACCCTTTCCGGCGGACTCCAGCGCCGGGTGGAACTGGCGAAAGCCCTGGTGAACGATCCCGAGCTCATGATTTTGGACGAGCCTTCGACCGGCCTGGATCCGGCGGCCCGGCGGGAATTTTGGGGTCACCTGGAAACCTTGCGAAAGAGCCAGGGCATGACGGTACTAGTGACCACCCATTACCTGGAAGAGGCGGACCGATGCGACCGGCTCCTGATCCTCCACCAGGGAGAGATGGTGGCCCTGGGGCAGCCCGAGGAGCTCAAGGCCTCCATTGGCGGGGAAGTACTGCGTATCCGGGCCAAGAACCCCGAAACACTCAAGGCGTCCCTGGCTGAAAAACTGAAGATCGAGACCGTCTATCTAGCCGGAGTTCTTCAAGTGGAACAACCCCAGGCCCACAACCTGGTCGCTCCAATCCTGGAGCAATTTCCCGGGGAAGTGCTTTCCCTCACGGTGGGTTTGCCCACGCTGGAGGATGTGTTCATCCACAAGACCGGCCGGATGTTGTCGGAGGAAAAAGAATGAGAACCTTCTGGACCGCCACCTACACCCTCTGCCAGAGGGAACTGGTTCGCTTTTACCGCCAGCCCAGCCGGGTGGTGGGGGCCGTGGGAACGGCCTTTCTTTTTTGGCTCGTCCTGGGCTCGGGCGTACCCCAGGCGGACTACCGGTCTTATTTCTTCCCCGGAACGCTCTTGATGAGCGTGATGTTCACCTGCATTTTTTCCAATGCCTCGGTCATTGAGGATCGGCAGGCCGGTTTCCTCCAATCCGTCATGACCGCCCCGGTTTCCCGGGGAGCCATCGTGATGGGCAAGATCCTGGGGGGCTCGCTTCTTTCGACCCTGCAGGGTTTGATCCTGCTTCCCATTGGCTTTTTCGTCGGGGTCGCCTTTTCCCCCCTTCCCATGCTGGGAGCGGTCGCCTGCCTCTTTTTGGTTTCTTTCGTGATGAACGCGGCGGGTTTCTGGCTGGCCTGGAAAATCGAATCCATCCCCGGCTTCCACACGTTGATGAACCTGGTTTTGCTGCCCCTCTGGATGGCTTCGGGAGCGGTTTTCCCCTCCTCGGGCTCGGGCTTCATGAAGATCCTCATGGCGGTCAACCCGCTGACCTATGGGGTCGCGGGGGTGCGGCAGGGGCTTTACCCCAACGCTTCCAACACGTATCTGCCTTCCATGGGGCTGTGCCTCTTGGCCCTCACTCTTTGGGGCCTGGCTTTTTACGTTATTTCGTCCTTTGCCGTGGCGCGCAGTGACGTGAAGAGGCGGGCATGAAAGTGAAAAACCAATGGGCCCTCTGGACCCCCATGGTGTTGGGTGTGATCCTGCTATCGGTGTGGGGCATCCGGGTTTACCAACTGCATCCCTCCCCCCGCTTCCTGAAACCTGAAATGAAAGCGCCCGATTTCGTATTTACCGACCAGGGGGGGAAGGCCTTTTCCTCTTTCGAACTTCAGGGAAAGGTCTGGGTGGCGGATTTCATCTTCACCCGCTGTGCGGGTACCTGCCCCATGCTTTCTTCCCACATGAGGCAATTGGCCAAGCAATGGCAGGGCAATGGTCTTTTGCGTTTGGTGACCTTCACCGTGGACCCGGATTACGACAAGGTTCCTGTCATGGCCCAATACGCCCAGGAATTCGGGGCCGACCCCACCCAGTGGACCTTCCTGACGGGAAAAAAGAAGGATCTTTACGCCATGATTCGTGAGGGGTTCAAGCTCAGCGCCGCCCCGGACCCGCAGGCGATTCCGGGATTTGAATTCATCCACACGGTCCGCATGGTGTTGGTGGACGGCCAGGGCAAGATCCGGGGGCTTTATGACGGGGATGACGAAACGGACCTCGATAATCTTAAACAAGACCTGGGGGTTCTCATGAAAACCGGGGGGAAGGGATGAGCATGGCTCATTTCCCTGCCCTGATCGCCTCTCTCAATGGCTTGAGCGCGCTTCTGCTCTTGTTCGGTTATGGTTTCATCAAGAACAAAAAACTTATCGCCCACAAAACCTGCATGGGACTGGCCTTCCTTTCCTCAGTGGTCTTTCTCGGCTGTTACCTTTATTACCACGCCCACGTAGGGGTGAATCACTTCACCGGGCAGGGCTGGATTCGGCCCCTCTATTTCTTCATCTTGATCACCCACACCATCCTGGCGGTCATCGTACCCATTTTGGCCGTGTGGACACTGGCTCGGGCGCTCCGGGGCGAGTTTGAGAAGCACCGCCGGATCGCCCGAATCACCTTCCCGATTTGGCTCTATGTCTCGGTGACGGGCGTGGTGGTTTACTGGATGCTGTATGTTCTCTATATTCCGGCCGTTTCCGTCTAAGACGAGAAAGGGAAAAATGATGGATGAAGAATCGATCGCCCGAATCGTTAAGGAAGCCAAGACCATCGCGGTTTACGGCATGCAGGATGAGAAGAAGATGGACCGGCCCGCCTATGCCATCCCCGCCATGCTGAAGGAAAGAGGATACGAGATTTATCCCGTCAACCCGATGATCGTCTCCTCCCTCGGGTTGGAGGCCTATTCCAAATTGGCCGACCTGCCCATCCAGCCGGATATTTTGGATGTGTTCCGACGAAACGAGCTGATCCCCGAACTGACAGATGAGATCTTGGCCCTGCCGAAGGAATTGCGGCCCAAGACGGTCTGGCTCCAGACCGGCATCACTCACCCCCAGTCGGAAGCCCGGCTTGAGGTGGAAGGGATGAATGTGGTCAGCGACCAGTGCCTGGGGGTTTGGGCGGCGAGGGTGAAACACTGATCACCTGTTCTGAGCGCCCGCAGAGGATCGAATGGATTGTGGAGGTTTGTTAAATGTTGAAGCTGGTTTTAGCTTGTTTCGGAATGCTGGCCGGTTTGAATTAGAAACGTAAATAGGAGAACCGGCCTAGTGCAAATATCCTCTAAAATAAAATGCTTAATGGTTATTTGCCTTGCCAGTTTGAGCCTCTATGGCTTGCCCGGTTCCGCCGTGGCGGATTCCCCTTTTACTACCCTCCAAATCGATGGGCACCGTTGTTTGGTGGCAGGCCCCCAGATACTCCTGAAAAACGCTCCGGTCGTATTCATCCTTCACGGCCTGGGTGCCAACGCCGAAGACTTGTTCCCATTGATCGAAATCATGCATTTACCGCCTTGCCGGTACATCTTGCCGGATGCGCTCATGCTTGCGGGGGAGCATGGCTATAGCTGGTACGACCTACCGACGAACAGCCGTACAGACGTCGAAAACAGCCGTGATTATTTGTTCAAGTTGATTAAACGCTTTTCAACCGAAGGGGAAAAACCGGGAAAGGCGAGGCCGCTTATCATGATGGGGTTTTCCCAGGGGGGCGTCATGTCTCTGGAGGCGGGGTTGAACTATCCGGGCAGGGTCGAGGCTATTGTTTCCATGAGCGGTTATATCTGGGACCCGGCCAAGACTTTCGGCCATGCGGTCGCTCCCCATCACACGCCGATCCTGATGACCCACGGGACCGAAGATGGGATCGTCCCTGAAGACCTGACCCAAAAGACGTTCACGGCCCTCAAGAAGGCTGGGTACCACCCGGTCCTCAAGGAATATCCCACGGGCCACCATATTTCGGCGGATACGATTAACGATGTCGCCCAGTTCTTGAAAAAAGTGATCGGGCAAAAATAATAAAACCTTCAATCAAAAGGATCGAATAATCAAAAAGACTTTTAATTGATTATTTCTTCCAGGGGTCGTCGGCTTTTTCCATGACCAGTTCCTTGTCCATCAAGGGCTGGAATTTCTTCTTGTCGAGGGCCTTCAAATAGGCCTGTTTGGCTGAAATGCGGCCTTCCTTGTGTAGATTCGTCAAGCATGCGTCCATTGTGACCATTCCCGCATGGCCGCTCATCTCAATGAGCGAATTGATGCCCGAGGTCTTGCCGGTGCGGATCAAGTTGGGAAGGCTCTTGTCGTAGGCCAGCACTTCCACGGCGGCGCAGCGCCCCTTGCCGTCCTTGGTGGGACAGAGCTGTTGGGCCACGATACTCTTGAGGGCCGCGGCCAGGGCGTCCCGGGCCTTGTCCCGTTCGTCGAAAGGGTAGACGTTGATGATGCGGTCGATGGTCTTGGCGGTGGAATTGGTGTGAAGAGTGCCGAACACCAAGATCCCCATTTCGGCCGCCGCGATGGCCAGGGAAATGGTCTCGTAGTCGCGCATTTCACCCACCAGGATGATATCCGGGTCCTGGCGCATGGACGACCTGAGGGCCGCCTTGAACGAATGGGTGTCGTTATGCACCTCGCGCTGGGTGATCTTGCACTTTTTCATCTTGTGAACAAACTCAATGGGGTCCTCGATGGTGAGGATGTTGGCCTCGCGGGTATCGTTAATTTCATCGATCATGGCGGCCAGGGTGGTGCTTTTGCCGCTTCCCGTCGGCCCGGTGATGAGGATGAGGCCCCGCTTGGTCTTGCACATGTCCCTCATGACCTTGGGCATGCCTAAATCAGTCAACGAGAGGATTTTGGTGGGGATGGTGCGAAACACCGCCGCGATGCCCTGCTGGTTGAAAAAAACGTTGGCGCGGTAGCGGGCCAGGTCCGGCACTTCGTAGGCGTAATCGTAATCATGCCTCTGCCAGCACAGATCCCATTGCTCCGGGTTCATGGTCTCGTAGAGCAATTGCATCATCTCGTCTTCGCCGATCACCGTATCAAACATGGGCGTCAGGTCGCCCCGTACCCGGATCAGGGGAGGGTTGCCGATGGTGAGGTGCATATCGGACGCGCCCTTTTCATACATGGCTTTGCAAAGTTCGACCATGCTCGCCATTAGGATTCCTCCGCCAAAATTTCATCGGCTACGGCCTGGGTGATTTTCTTCGCCGCTACGAGGGCCTTGAGGGCGGTTTCCATGGTTTGCATACCGTGCATGGCTCCGGTGGTGATGAGGGAAGGGATCTTAAAGAATTCGCCCTCTCGGATGACGTTTGAAACGGCCATGATGTTAACCAGAATTTCAAAGGCCGGCACCATGCCATTACCCTCGGCGTTCAATAACAGGCGCTGGGAAACAATGCCCACCAGGTTTTCGGCCAGGCTGGTGATAGCCTGGGGCTGTTCGCCCGCGGGAAAAAGGCTGACGACCCGGGAGATGGTGGCGGTAGCCGAGCCGGTATGCAGGGTGCCGATGACCAAGTGGCCGGTTTCGGCAGCGGTGAGGGCCAGGCTCATGGTCTCGTGGTCGCGCATTTCGCCCACCATAATGATATCCGGGTCCTCGCGCAGGGCGCTTCGGAGGGCGCTGGTGAAGGTGGCCGTATGGGGCCCGACCCCGCGTTGGTTGACCAGGGACATCTTGCGCTTGTGGATGTACTCGATCGGGTCCTCAATGGTAATGATGTGTTCTTCGGTGGTGGCGTTCAGGTAGTCGACCAGGGCGGCGCAGGTGGTGGATTTGCCGCATCGGCCGGGCCCGGTGATAAGGATGATGCCCTGGTTGGCGTCGGCGAATTTCTTGAGGATGGGGGGAAGACCCAGTTCCTCGATGGAACGGACGTTGGAGGTGAAATGGCGGAAGACCGCGTCCCAGCCCTTGCGTTGGCGGTAAGCGTTGAACCGGAAGCGTTCGCCGTTGGGAAGGCTATAGGTGCTGTCCACTTCCCATTCTTCCTTCAGGCGGCCGAGAAGGGTGGGGTCCAAAATCTCGAATATCAGGGCCTCGCAATCCGCGGCGGAAAGGGGGCCATCGGACATGGGGAGCAGCCGTCCCAACTGGCGGACGCAAACGGGGGATTCGGAAGCGATATGAAGATCGGAGCATTTCTGGTCGATGCAGGATTGGAGATAGACGTCGATATTGGCCATTTTTGTTCTTTAATTGGGGTGTGTTTTCCAGAAACCTAGTCGTAAGGTTAAAACATAATGTGAGTTACAATCAATCTCTAAAGTAAGGAAATGGGAAGAATACGGTTCTTCCCGGGCGGGTGCGGGATGAAGAATAAAAATGGGTTAGCTATATGTTTTCTTGCCGCCCTTACAGCGGCGGTCTGGGGGAAATCCACCATGGAACCAACCAAATTGAACTTATCGAGCGAGAGTTTCCAATCCGGGGAAGGGATACCGGCTAGCTATACCTGTCTGGGTGAAAATATATCCCCCGAACTGCATTGGACGGGGGTGTCGGAGAAAACGCTGACCTTCGCGCTGATTTGCGACGACCCAGACGCGCCGGGACGAATTTGGGTCCACTGGGTCATCTACAACATCCCCATTGAAAAGGAAGTGTTCAAGTCCACGTTCAAACTTCTGGAGGCCTTTCCCAAAAAAGAAATTAGCGACAAGGGAATCCGGCAGGGAACCAACGACTTTGGAAAGATTGGTTATGACGGCCCCTGCCCACCCAGCGGGACCCACCGGTATTACTTCAAGCTTTATGCCTTGGATACGGTGTTAGGGTTGAAGGCGGGAGCCAGCAAACTGCAACTTTTGGCCGCCATGAAGGGCCATATCCTGGCCGAAACCCAATTGATGGGAACCTTCTCGAAATAAGGACCGTGAACCCACCACGAAGACTCTAAGACACTAAGAAAGTTAAAAGCAACGATTCACATTGTTTGATGTTTTAACCATTTGCTTTTCGTTGTTCTTCGCGTCTTAGCGGTGAAAATATTTTATTAGGAAGGGGAGACATGGGACTGGGCGGAATAATCCTTTTGCTTCTGATTTTGGGGCTGGGAACCTACATCTTGATCCTGGAAAAGCCATTCTCGAAACCTGAAGAGGAAGTGCTGGAAGATATGGGACTTTCCCACCCTCCCGTGATTTTGGCTCCCGCGCCGCAGGGAATGGTGGAGGCCCTGACGCCTCCCTGGCAGAAAGACCTTTGCGAAAAACTGAAGGAAGAGGGCTTTCGTTATGTGGGGGATTATTCTTACGCCGCGATCAGCTTTTTCTGGGCCCGAACCTTTCTATCGCCCGATTCCAAATCGGCCCTTTTGCTGGTGAACTGGGTGGAAGGCAAGGAAGGCGGGAAGGTCGTCATACCCCATCTGGAGATTTATTCCTTTGATGGAAACTCGTTCATCCTGACCGCGTGCTCGCAGGATGGGGCAGCCCGGCTTTTAACCGGCGCCAAGCGCCCTTCGGAAGAACAACTTTCCCTACACCTGAAGGCGGTTTACGCCGAAAGCGCGGTTAGACCCGTTGTGGAGGAACACCGACAAAGGCTGACGGATTGGGAAGGCCGGGGCGCCAAGATCCGCGAACTGACCCCCGCGAACATCCTTCCGAGTCTCTCGAAAATTTATTCATAAATAGATCCATGCGTCTGTTGAACGTTCATCTGCGCTCGATTCGTGGTTTCGTTGAGGAAGCCTTCTGGCCATAGGACTCAAGAAGGTTGGAAACTGGACGTTAGGGTGAAAAGCGGTATCTTTAACAGGTTGTTGAAAAAGTCTAATAACCAGACTTTTTCATATTTACGAACGAGCCACGATAAATAAAAACTATATTCTTAGTGGCTCGTTTTATCCCATGGCTGTCGACAGGGTGCTGAAAAATATTTTTCAGCACCCTGTTAAGAGACTCGTGTTTTTAGCGATGGTTCAAAGGGGAGATGAATGCGGCAAAAGACGGGCTGGTTGGAAAAACATTTTCGCGGGGCGGTTCAATCCATCGTCGAGGTGAAATTCCACCGGGTCCAGGTAAAGAAAACCCCCCGGAAAAAAGTCTTCAATAAAATCAATCCGCCACTACCGGATGACAACCTCTATTTCGTCATCGATAAGAATGTCTCTTACGGGGAACTTCACCTGACTGGGGACAGCGTTTTTGGTTCGAAGGAAATCATCGAACTCCATCTATTTATTTCCAGGCATAAGACCAAGATGCGGGTCCTGTCGCGGGTGGTGCGGACGGAAACCTTTTTCGAGATGAAACGGCCAATGTTTCGGGCGGAAATCCAGTTCGCGGCGGTGAACAAAGAGGATTTCTTGAAAATTCAGGCCATGGAAAAGAAACGGCTCATCGAAGAATCCAAGTTCCAAAAGCCGGCGGACGAAAACCCCAACAAATCCAAGTTAACCCTGACCTTCCGGCGAAGCTGACAAACAAATTGACGTTCGCCAAAAGGTATACTAGCGTATACCCATGACCCGCCTGATCGCCCATGTGGATATGGATTCCTTCTTTGTCTCCTGCGAACGGTTGTTGAACCCCGCCTTGAGGGGTAAGCCGGTCATCGTGGGGGGACGAAAGGGAGAGCGGGGTGTGGTCTGTTCCGCCTCCTACGAGGCCCGGCCCTTCGGGGTGCGGTCCGGCATGCCCTTAAGGACGGCCGAAAAACTTTGCCCCCAGGCTTTGTTTGTCCCAGGCACCTTCAAGCTTTACTCGAAATATTCCCGCAGGGTGTATGTGCTTCTTAAGCGGATTGCCCCGGTGGTGGAATACGCCTCCATCGACGAGTTTTACCTAGACTTCACGGGGTGCGAGGCCCTTTACGGAAACGACCTGACGGCCATGGCGCAAAAGACCCGGGAAAGCATTTTTAACCGAACCCAATTGTCCTGTTCGGTCGCTATTGCCTCCAATAAATACGTGGCCAAGATTGCTGGTAAAACCGTAAAACCCTCCTCAGGCAAGGCCGGTTGGATCGTCGTGCCCGAAGGGGGCGAACAGACTTTTCTGGCCATCCTTCCCATCGAGCGGCTGCACGGGGCGGGCGAGAAAACCCAGCCCCGATTGAAGGCGATGGGCATCCAAACCATCGGAGATCTTTCGGCCCTTCCTCTCAAGAAACTGGAAGAGGCTTTTGGCGACTCCGGGGGCCACTGGATGTACGAGGCGGCCCGGGGGTTGGATGATTCACCTGTGACGGCCTACCACCCATCCAAAAGCGTGGGCCACGAAACCACCTTTGACCAGGACACCGGCGATCCGGTCGTCCTCCGACAGACCCTGGCATGGCTATCCGAAAAATCCTGCTACCGATTAAGAAGACTGGGAAAGAAGGCGAGGACAATCACATTGAAGCTGCGTTACGACAACTTTGAGACCCTGACCCGTGCCCAGACGATTCCGGCAACCCATGATGACGCTGTGGTCTTGAGGTCGGCGGAGGAATTGATGAATGAATCCCGGGCGCGAAACAGGAAGATACGCCTTTTGGGGGTTTCTCTCTCCAAGTTCGAGGAGGGCGGTGGGGAATCATGGCTTTTCCCCGAAATGGACGACCCGCGAAAGGAAATCCTTTTTAAAAGTATGGATGCCATCAAACGGAAATACGGGTTTAATAAATTGGGAAAGGCTTCCTCGTTGGATTCTTCCGACAGGAATCGGCCGCTAGGAGAAGGGCCTTCCTCGTTCGAGAAACCAAAGACATGCTGATAGGAAATAAAAAGATGTTAAGGGTGTGAAATGACGGGAGTAACCTGGATCGCGAGGCTATCCACCGCGTTCCCGCTTTTCAAGGCCAGGTTCAACTTGGAAGGAAGGGCTTTGGAAGCCGCCAGGGCCCTTGCCGCGAGTTCCTGATCGATTTGATTCTGTCGAAGGGCGATTTCCCTTTTAAGAGACTGTAATAGATCCTGCACATTGCCTTTTACCACGTCTGAAGCGATGAATGCTGGGGCCGAGAAATTCTGGTCCGCGTCCAGCGTGTAGATGACCTCCAGGCCGTGACCAAGGGTGGATGGGGTGATCCTCCAGGTGCCCTGGTAAACGCTGAAATCCTGGTGGCTGGTATCTGAAAAAATAATGGTGCTGGTTTGGGGCTGTTCGTGAACATCCATCAAGAGGTGGATGCGCTTGGAGAAAAAAAGAAACCCGCCTTCGCCTTCCTGCAAAAGGACCAAATCATTGGTGTCCCGATGCTCCACCTTGCTGATCTTCATGCTGTGGACGAAATTGGGAATTTGCTCGTAGTTAGTCAGGACTTCCCAGGCGGTTTTGGAATCGGCGTCGACGAGGAAAGAGCCCTCGACCTTGTAATGGCCGTAGCCCTCGTAAAAGGCCAGCGAAATATCATCGGCAGCGGCGCCTGTGCCGCAGGAGAGTGCGGCACAGGCGGCTACCATAACAGCCCTGAGGAGTAATGAGCTAAAACTTGTTCTCCTCATGGGTGCCTCTTTTCTTAGAACATCAACTGGAACTGCATCCGGCCCATCGGAACCAATCCGATTCGGAAGTTGCCGCCATTGACGCCGGAAGTGGCCGAACCGGGCATTTCCGTCACCAGGTAGGTACCGTCGTCGCTTGGAACCGCCGGGGTGTTGATCATGAACATGGTCTCGGCGACCAGTTTGCAATCGGCGTTCATGTGCCAGGTGATGGAGGGGATCGTGAGTTCATAGATCGGGGTGCTGTCCGTGAAGATGGGGGCATAACCGGTGGCCGGCGTGGCTGCCGATCCGTTGAGTTTACGGTTCGCATAGGCACCCACCATGCTGGTGTCGGGGATGGCCATCGCGAAACGTCCCGCGAATTCCCAGGGGTTGTCACCAACGGAAGCCTCGATCATGCCGCCGCCGACATTGAGGGCGTATTGCTGGCCCGGGAGAACCGCTTGGCCCGCGAGGGTGGTCGTTTGGGTCTCGTAAGCCATGGCTTGAGGGACGGTCATATCGTAATGTTCGATCATGGCCATACCGGTCAAGGTGAAGGTCGTGTCATTCAAGGGCGTACGCAATTGGAAGTCCATCCCGGCCTGCCAATAGTTGGCCGTGACAGGGCTTGCGCCCGCGGCTCCCAAGTAGGGGTTGAAGATCGATGAGTTGAGCACGTTCCCGTAAAGGTTATTGTTGGCGTTGAAGGTGGCCAGATATCCGCCGCCCAAGCCCAAGTCGTTGCTATGTCCCGCGTTTTGATCGGCGGAATAGTAACCGTTCAAGTGAATGGCGAACTCGGTCTTCGTCGGTTTGTCAAAGCCGGTCTCGGCTGGTTTGAAAGGATTGTCCGTGATCCCGTCGTTGTACCCAATGCGCAGGAATAGCGGGGTGGGGAAATTCAGGATCTCCGGCAGGTAACGCTGGGGAAGATCCGGAGCGCCCTGGACCAGGCCCGCTTGGCCGTCCAAGTTCCCGATATGTCCGTATAGGGCCACGCCACAGTCATAACCTTGGTTGAAGAAGAGGTTGTAGAGGGGGGATTTCTCGGTGAAGAGCATGCTCCCCTCGTAAACGGCGCTTTCCAGGTTGCCGGGCATTTTGAACTGGCCGATCTTGGCGGTCACCATGTCGGGGATCAAAGGAATGTCCACGTTGGCGTCATAGAGGTTCAAAACGCCGTTCGAGCCGTTGGTCCCGTTGGCGGGCGTCTCACCACCGAACTCGACTTCAAAATTCCACTTGTAACCTTTGTAATCACCGGTCGTGAAAAGACGATCGGATTCGTTCCACAGGAACAAACGGAAATGGTCCCGGACCGGGTCCGCGGTTACCAATTCCGCCGCGCCCATTAATTGAATTCGGCCTCCGAACGACAAATCGAGATCATCGTTCTTGAAGATCTCAGCGGCTTGAACGCGGGGCAAGAAACCCAGCAGCAACAGAGCCGCCATCATTACTTTCTGTAAAGTTTTCATCTTTTCTCCTCCGTTTTTTTTAACTGCTTGAATCGGGTTTCCTAAACCCGGCTCCCCCAGGTTCTCGGAAATTCTCCGCCCTTCTTTTGCCGAACCCTCTCAGGGAGAAGGCCCGGATCATCGCTTTCCTTACTTGGCCGCGGATGCTTCCGCCGCGCCGAACAACACGTCGTAATGAATTTCGATATCGTCCGTGCACTTGATGGAGGTCACCACCAGGTTGAAAACCGGGGGGGGAATCTTGTAGTCGGTCATTTTCATTTTCTGGACTCCCTTGACCCGGATCACCCCGTCCTTGACGGTGACATCGGCGGTCATAACGATCGGCTGGGTGACGCCCGAAACGGTTAAGGTCCCATTGGCGGTCATGGCGTAGGTGCCGGCGTCTTTCCCATCGGCCAGGGTTTCGCTCGTCAAGGCGAAATTGATCTCGGAGTATTGGGCCGTGTTAAGGGCCTTATAGGCGTTGTCGTCCAAGCCAGATTCTTTGGATTTCAAGAAGGTGACCGGAACGGTCAGGGCCATGGCCGAAACCTTTCCCGCCTTCAATGCCGCCAAAATACCCTCGTCGGTTTTCAAGGAAGCGGCAGAGGCCTTGAGGACCGCCGAGCCCTGGAGGGACTTGGCGCCCATCTCGTATTTATGAAGGGTGGAATCCCCCAACATGTAAAGCGCGCTTCCGGATTTCAACTCGAGAAGGGAAGAACCCTTCTTCGCGGTGACGCTTGCCACGGGCCCCAGGATGGTGGCGGGCCTTTCGGTGATCGGCGTCGTCGAACTGCCGCTCATCAATTGGTTGCCGCCCCACGAACTTTTCGTCGGCGCGGGGGTAGCGGTCGAATCAGCCCAGACCGTGGCGGCCAGGGCGGTGGATAAAACCAGTGTGAGACCTACGGTCTTCGTTTTCATCTTGCTCTCCTTTTTCTTGTGTCCTCGGGCGGATCGGTTCGTTTCTTTTGTCCAACCGCTCAAGATGATCTGTTGATGGTGTTTTACGGCATAGAGTGAATAAGTAATGTGATGAAGGTCACACTACGAATGAATTAGGTAGAAATTACGGATAGTAGGTAACCAAAGGAAACCACGTATCTAAAGGGAAAATTCTTTTAAAAGGCCAAAAAGGGGTTGGCGAGGTTATTGGAAAACTGCCGCGAAGCGTTGGGAATAGGGAACTTTATGAATATGATCTATGTCATATCACTGCTGTCCAAGATATTGCCGTCAGGCCTCTGAAGCCATTCCTAAATAAGCGATTTTAGACAAGTTTGCGCAATCCCCAGGATGAGCCCCCCACTTCAACAGAATGCTGTCCAAATCAT
>Ga0182030_10000830_pt1 | contig 60699 bp, 53 predicted proteins | sample 812S3MmetaG_FD_121299 | JGI IMG/M metagenome (GOLD analysis project Ga0182030, IMG submission 121299) | Permafrost microbial communities from Stordalen Mire, Sweden - 812S3M metaG (Illumina Assembly) | ecosystem: Environmental > Terrestrial > Soil > Wetlands > Permafrost | place: Sweden... | reverse complement strand
GCCCGGCGTAGTCACCGGGGCGAGCAGGGGTGAACTCGATCTCAGCCAGGGGATCGATCAGTTCACAGGCCAGTTCGGCGGCATGGCGGATGCTCACGGGCGCCGGGCCCTCGAGGTTGAAAATCTGGTCCGCCCCCGCCTCACCGAGCGCCAGGACGTGTGCTTCGGCCAGGTCTTCGACGTAGATGTAGTTGCGGAATTGCAGCCCGTCGCCATGAATGGTGATCTTCTGGCCCGATTGGGCTCGGTGCAGGAACTGGGGAATGGCCAGCTCTTTACGCATCCGGGGCCCGAAGGGGATGCCGTAGCGAAGGATCGTAAAGGGCAGGCCGTAGAGCTCTCCGAAGCTCGAGACGACCAACTCGGCGGCGATCTTCGATGCCGTATAGACGTGCTCGCTTCCCGTGGAGGCAAGCGGGGTGTCTTCACGCAGGGGGCCATCGCCTGACGCGGCGGTGTACACCCAGACCGTGCTGGCCAAGATGACCCGTCCGAGCCCGTTGCGCCGAGCCGCCTCGCACACCCGGGACGTGCCGACCACGTTGACCTCCATGGTCCCGACAGGATCGGCGTAAGCGTCGTTGACGTTGGCGACTGCAGCCAGATGGAACACAGCGTCGCAACCGGCCGTGGCCTTGACCAGATTGGTCAGGTCCGTCACGTCGGCCTCGTAGTACCCGACATCGGGGCGATGAGGGGCTCGGGTATCGATGACGACGACCTCGTGACCATCCGCCACCAGGTAATCGACCACGTGCGACCCGATAAAGCCCGACCCGCCGGTCACAGAGACCTTCATGACTTTGCCGCCTCCTTCATCGTCCGACCGGCCAGGACGGACGCCAAACTTTCGACAACGTAGTGGGCTTCGGCATCGGTCATGTCCGAGTGCACCGGAAGGCAGATGTGCCGGGCGCAGACGTCATCCGCCACCGGAAACGAATCTCTGTCCAAATCGGCGAAGATCGGCTGGCGATGGAGGGGGGAGGCGTAGACCTCACCCGAAAGCGAAACCCCCATCCGCTCAGAGAGCTCGCGTTTGAGCTCGGCACGGTTAACACCCGGATCCAGAAGGACGACGTACTTGTAGAAATTGGAAACCGAGGCAGCAGGGATGGAAAGAGGCTGGCATCCCGACAGGCTCGCCAGCGCCTCGTCATAGAGGAGGGCAACCCGGCGGCGCGTTTCGACGGCCTCGTTGAGGTGGGAGAGATGGATCAAGCCGACGGCGGCGTGCAGCTCGCTCATCCTCCAGGCGTAGCCCATCCGGACATGATCTCCGCCCAGGAACCCGGCTTTCCCCTGGTCGCGATAGATGATGGCTTCGTCCCGCAGCTGCTCATCTCCGGTCGTGATCATCCCTCCCTCACCGCTGGTCATGACCTTGGTGGGGTAAAAGGAGAACGCGGCGGCTCGGCCGAATGTTCCGGCAGCTCGGCCCTCGAAGCTGGCCCCATGGGCATGAGCGGCATCTTCGACCAGGACGATTCCCCGCTGATCGCAGATGGATCGTATGGCGTCGATCTCGGGTGTGATGAACCCACCGATATGGACGAGCACCACCACGGCCGTCAGGGGGGTCAGCGCTGCTTCCAGGGTTTCCGGCGACAGGGCCAGCGTGTCCGGGGACACGTCGGCCAAGCGGGGAATTCCCCCGGCATGCACGACGGCGGCTGCCGTAGCGAAGAAGGTGTTTGTCGGGATGACCACTTCTCGATCCTTGACCGCCAGGGAGCGGAAGATGATCTCGAGGGCGCTCGTACCGCTGCTTACCGCTACTGCGTGCGGCACATTGTGGCGGAGGGCGAATGCCTCCTCGAACTCGCGAGTGCGAGGGCCGAGAGTCAGCGAACCGTCCTGCAGCGATTGGTCGATCATGCGCAAGATCTCCTCTCGATCCTGCGCTGAGAAAACGATTCGAGCTGCCGGAATACGAGGACCCGTCACGCGGTCACTGCGTTCGAGGCGCGGCGGCGGGGGCGCGGCGGGCCGGTCCGGAAGAAGACAACTCGTTCATGACCGCAAAGATTCACCGGTGACAGCGGGCCCGTCAAGCTGGCTCAGGCCCGGTGCGGGCAACGAACGTCCGTTGGGCAGTCCAGCAGCAAGTTCCGCCGCACGGCTGGGCGCAAGTTCGCCTCAGCGAATCGGCGAATTGACCGCGCTCGTCGCCTGTCGAAGACACAACAATGGTCGACCGAAATGGCGCTCCGATCCACGGAACCACCTCAGGATGGGTGTCCCAGAGTTGCTGGCACATCGTGTCCCAGAAACCGTGGGACCTCAGACCGCCGGGGCACTTGGGGATTCCGCTGGTCGACGCGAGAACCGCGATAATGGCTCGGTGAACGACACGAGGTGGCGTCGCCTGCTCTCCGCCATGCGGGGAGGGGCCCGCAGACAGTGGCCCGCGACGATCTTTTCGTCCTTGCATGGGTACAAGGCATCGTTCGTCGGACTCGACGCACTCGCAGCGGTGACGCTGCTCGTCATTGCTGTGCCAGAACAGCTCGCGACCTCGAGGCTCGCAGGAATGCCCCCCGTCACCGCGTTCTACGCGTTCATCGCCGGAACCGTGCTCATCGCCATGCTCGGGTCGAGCCCACAGATGTCGGTCGGGGCGGACTCCACGATCGCCCCCCTCTTCGCCGTGGGGATTGCCCACCTGGCACCCCCCGACTCCTCCACCTACATCGACCTGGTCGGGATCCTCGCGCTGCTCGTCGGGGTGATTGTCGCCCTGGTCGGCCTTCTGCGGCTCGGATGGATCGCCGAATTCCTTTCCGATCCGATCATCACCGGCTTCCTCGCCGGAATTGCCGTCATCATCGTCGTCCACCAGCTTCCCGATCTGTTCGGCCTGCCCTCGACGAGCGGCTCGACCCTTCACCGCATTGGATTCGCGTTGGGACACCTCGGCCAGACCAACGGCTGGGCGCTCGGCATCGGAGCCGCCACCTTCGCTGTCGTACTTGCCGCCAAACGCATCGACCACAGGTTCCCCGGTGCGCTCGCTGCACTGGTCGGCTCTACCGTCGTCGTGGCCGTTTTCGGCCTCCCCGCCCACGGAGTCAGCGTGCTCGGCGCATTTGCACACGGCGCACCGCGCTTCGGGCTGGTCGGACTCTCGTGGTCGGCCCTGGGAAGCGTCGCTCCGATTGCCGGAGTTGTCGCGCTGGTCGTTCTCGCCCAGTCGGCCGCGACGAGTCGTGCCTTCGCCGACGAAGGCGACTATGAGGTCGACGTGGGCCGGGACTTCATCGGGGTAGGCGCGGGGAATATCGCGGCAGGCCTCTGTGGCTCCTTTCCCGTGAACGCGAGTGCTCCCCGGACCGCTGCTGTGGCCTCGGTGCGGGGCCGGACGCAGGCCGCTGGGCTGGGGGCGGCGGCCGCTCTCGCCCTGCTGATCCCAGCCGCGGCGTTGCTCAAGGACGTCCCGCTGGCCACCCTGGCGGGAGTACTGCTCTACATCGCGACCCGGATCTTCCATGTCCACGATCTCGTGGACATCGCTCGCTTTGACCGGTTCGAGCTCGCGCTGGCACTGGTCACGTTGCTCACGGTCGCCCTGGTCGGCGTTGAGCAGGGCATCGGCGTCGCGCTCGGGCTCGCCGTCGTCGATCGCACCCGGCTGAGTGCTCGCCCTCAACTCCATGTCCTCGGTCGTATCCCGGGCACGACGAGCTGGGTACCAATGAGCACCAGTGAAGGTGCTGTTCAGCTGCCAGGAGTGTTGGTCGTGCTCTTTGCCGCGCCACTTTGGTATGCGAACGCGGTGCATTTTCGCGCGCAGATTGATGGCGCGCTGGCGCGCGCGGCGGAGAAACCCTCGCTCGTCGTTCTCGACACGTTGGGCATGAGCGACATCGACTACACGGGGTCTCGTGCACTACGTCGGGTACTGGACGAGCTCCACCGAGATGACATCGAGGTCGCCGTCTCCCGTGCCGGGTCACACCTTCGCCAAGGTCTCGTTCGAAGTGGACTGTTCGACCGCATCGGGGCCGTTCACTTCTATCCTTCGGTGGACACGGCCATCACGGCACTCGGCTCGAAAAGCGGAGATCACTGAACTCACCGAGCACTTCTGTGACAGCTCAGGCAGCTCCGGTGAGCGCCAGCTCGAGCTCTTCGAACGTGGGTGGTACCGGTCGGTTCCCGTTGTGCACGTCGAACACCTTGCCCATGTCCTCATCGTGGCTGCGCACCGAAGCCTGCATCGATGTCTCGAGGTCCACCTCGATCTCGGAAAAGATGTGACCCCTGCGACGATTCAGCGCATAGAGCCAGGATCCTCCGACCAGCATCCAGGCCAAGAAGATGTAGGGGAAGATGCGAACCGGGAACGGCGGCACCGGGACAAAGCTCCCGATCGTCGGTACCGCGAGGGCCAGGCAGGCGATCACCGCCACCACGAGGTTGTTGGGCTTGAGCTCACCCCGCTTCTTCAGGTACACGGGAGCGGCAATGGTGATCAAGTAGTACGCGGTGAGGAACCCGAACGCCGCAAGCGTGCCCCCGTCACCGAAGGTGGTGAGCGGGTTGGTGAAGATCTCGAGGACGCAGGGTATGGCCAGGATCAAAAGGATGTAGGAACTGATGGCCACGTAGGGAGTCCGGTTCTTCTCGTGCACCTGACCCAGCTGCTTCGGGAAGACGGAGTGGTGGGCCATGGAGAAGATGATCCGGGAGCCCGCGTTCAGACAGGACAGGGTGAGGGAGAAGAAACTCACCATGGCGCCGAGAGCCACCGGCACCTTGAAGTAGCCGACCCCGTACGCCTTGGACAGGAAGGTGAGGGGAGCAGCCAGGGTGCTCAGGCTGACGTGGTTGTGCGCCGCGCCGAATACCTCCACGTAGCTCATGAACACCATGAACGCTCCGGTGATCAGCAGGCTGGCGATCACCGCCCGCGGAATGTTCTTGAGTGGTTTCCGAGCTTCGCCACCGAGGGTGGTGGCGCTTTCGAACCCGACCAGGGAGAAAACGGTGATGACGACGGCCAGGCTCAGGTCGTGGATGGTCATGCCGTGCACTTTGAGCTGAGCCGTGTCGGTCGGGAAGCCGTGCTTGAACAGGATCACGAAGGACAACGCAATAATGCAGGCGACCGAGACGGCCTCGAACAGCAGGGTCAACAGCGAGGAGACTTTGATGTCCTTGTAGGCAATGAGCCAGCAGACCGCCGCGGAGATACAGAAAAAGATCACGGGCGGAATCGTTGTATGGATGCCCATGGACGACACCACCTGGGCGGCGAAAATAGAAAACCCAGTGAGTCCGGCTACGCCGATGAACGCGTAGCACCAGATCAGCGACCAGCCCGACATGACGCCGGCTGCCGGGCCGAGGCCCTTGGCCGTGTAGCCGTACATCGAACCGGGCAACGCGGAGCGCTTGGCGAACTGGTTCAAACACAGGACGACGAACAGCAGCATCACCGTCCCGAACGCATAGGCCAGCCAGGTTCCCTGTCCTGAGTCAGCGAAGCAGAGCGGAATGATCAACACCGCTGTCATCGTCGGTGAGATCACGGCTACTGACTGCGCCATGACCGTGGGAAATCCAAGCGCCCGTGCCTTGAGTCGATGATGCACCCCCTGGCTGCCCTCTATCGAGGTCTTCTCCGGTGTTCTGGTTTCCTGGATGGTTTCCATTCAATTGCTCCTTACCTTGCAAAAGGAGGGATGAGTAGGACTCACTTGCGACACTACGGACGGGCGATTTCAGAAAAAGAAATGGACTGTTAACGCTCAATAAACTGAGTTGAATCTGATGCAACCACCGGTTCGTTGGCGCGGCCTACCCGCGAGTCGGCCACCCTCATTTGACACATGACACTGCCCATGCACCTCGTCGAGGCGCACCTCATCAATGATGCAGTTACATCTCGCGTCAGCGAGAGATACGCAGGTCCTTACCTGTCGACCGTGTTGAATCTGCTCATGAGGAGAACGTTCCAGCTGGGAACGACTGGTCCTCGAGCAGCAGGTCCTCGTAGAAGGCGCCGAAGGTCTTGTGGGGATGGGCGATAGCTATTTCGAGTACCCACAAGTTCGGCGCGGGCCGGAATCCGACCTCAGCCATAGGGCCGTCATAGTGCGCCGAATGCGGGTAGTCCGACAGCCGGTGCCCCGAGAGATCCATGTTCAACTTCCACCCGAATTCCTCGGTGGCCTTCGTGGCGAACTCGTACAATTCGATGCCGGAGATCTGCTCATTGAGCCATTTGGCGCGGACGATCTCCCAAATCTCGCGGACGTCTGATTTGGCCTTCAGGTGAAGGGGATCGTCGCCGAACACGAACGTGTCTCCCGCATCTCCCTCGAAGTCCCCGTAGACGGGGCCGATGTCGATAAAGAAGATGTCGTTCTCCGAGAGGACGACTCCGGGTTCGGAGCGCTCCATGAAGTCTTTGGTGGTATTGGATCCACAGCGCACAATGATGTGGTGCCAGCCGCGCCGCATCCCGAGCTCACTCAGCGTCGCCCGGGCGATCTCTTTGGCCTTGTCCTCGGACAAACCCGGTGTGATCTGCTCCGCGATCATGTGGACGGCCTTGCGGGTCCGGGCACGAACCGCCATGAAGTCATCCAGCGCGAAGGCAGTCCCGGTTCCTTCGATGGTAGTGACGTCGGTGATGGTCATCATTCCTCCCGAGGAGCTAGTGGATTTGGTGCAGGTTGCGTGTGGGCTTGGCCGCTACCAACAGCACTTCGACGGTCGATTTCTCGGCTCCGAAGCGATGCGGAAGCTCTGCGTTGAAGTGAACGGCCGTGCCGCTTTCGAGGAAATGGAGCGCCCCGTCGTACTCGAGTCGGAGTGTTCCGCTGAGCACGTAGATCCACTCCTCGCCGGGGTGGCGCGCCGGTAGCGGAGTGGGACGATCGGGCGGGACCGTGACCCGCAGAGCGTCGATAGCGCTCGAGCCTGAGTATCCACTGCACGTAGCGATCGCGAGGCCATTCGACTCCCGCCGGGGCTCGTCGGGCTCCGAAATCGTCAACGGAGTCGCCCCTTGGGTCTCGCCGAACAGGGTCCCGACGGGCACGCCGAAGGCGGCGGAAAGCGCCAGCAGTGAGGCCACCGAGGGCTGTCGTTCGGAGGACTCGAGGCGGGACAGGTGCGATGTCGACATCCCCGAGAGCTCAGCGGCTCGTTCGAGGGTGAGCCCCTGATGCTCGCGAGTGGCCCGCAAGCAATCGCCGATGGTCGTCATCGGCGTGGTTTCGGCTGCCATACGTGCACGCTACGTCCACAATGCCTCAGAGGCAAGATGATTTGCGGCAAATTAACATTGCGGAAATGCAGGCTGCGCGTGCCAGTCGCCCGGCCGGTGCCGATATGACCAGCTGACCTGCGATCTTCAGGAGACGGAGGCCGACCGTGGTTCGAAGGCGAGACTCGACGTCTCAGGTATGCCGTCGATCCCCGCCCACACCATGTCAACTTCGGGACCGAACTCGGTGGCCAAGGGTGCGAGCGTGTGCAGGTCGAAGCCGTAGACGTCGGCTGCGGTGCCGCCGAGCATCCGGGCCACCTCCGTTGAATCCATTCCGGCGTAGGTATGCGCCAATGACTGGCGCGAATAGGGGAATGTTCCCTCTTCGTGCGGAAAATCGCTCCCCCACATGATGTGGCCGACGCCGATGGCGTCCCGGTCTACGGCGTCCTCGCGGGTCATGAAACTGGCCCCGACCCAGCAATTGGTGTCCCAATAGTCACTCGGTTTGCGTTCGAGGCGGAACGGGTCGAGAAAGGTGAGTGCTCCAATGCGCCCCTCGTCCTGCTTGGCCTGCATGTCGTCCATCGCCTTCAGGGTGTTCGGGATCCATTTCAATCCGGCCTCGGCCACAACCAGCCTCAGTCGCGGGAAGCGGTCGAACACTCCCGAAAGAATCAGCGACCAGACCGGTCGATGAGAAAAGAACGAAGCCTCCAACACGAACATGACCAGCGTGGCCGGGAAGTACCCTTCGCTCGGCGATCCACCACCCCCATGGACGTTGATGACGACACCTCGCTCCTCGCATGCTCGCCACACCGGATCGTATGCGGGTGAGTGCAAGGGATCGATGCCGCTGCCCGGTGGCACTCCCGGCAACAGCGCCCCACCGGTAAGACCATGGTCAGCGATCCAATTGACCTCGCGCACCGCGTCGTCAACATTGTTCAGCAAAATCTGACCGATCCCGGCCCGGCGACCCGGCAGCTCGGCACACCAATCGGCGAGCCAGCGATTGTGTGCCTTGAGTCCGGCCAAGCGCCGCTCGTACTCCGAGGCCGGCGGGGTCGGCGTCACGAGGCCACTCGTCGGGAAGAAGGGCGGGATCGTATTGGGGTAGACGACCTCGCCCACAATGCCGTCGGCCTCCAGGGCCGACTGGCGGACTGCGCTGTCCCAGTTCCGATTCGCCTCGGGAGCGGTCAGGTCACGAAATGGGTTGGTGTAGCCGGCGAGCCACCGATCGAACTCTTCATGGAGCCCGGACTCGAGATACGGCCGATAGTCCGCTGGAGCCGCCCCGGCGTGACAATCCGCAGAAATGACGGTATAGCGGTCCATGTCCTGATCCTCCCCTGTCATGTTCCCCATCGACAGCACTGCGATTTCGGCACGTCGACGAATGCCTACTCCATACCACCATGTCTAACATCCCCCGGCTGCCCGTCGACCCCCCCTCAACCGGCCGCCCGTGAGCGCCGCTCAGAGGAAGGCCTGGGCCACCCTCGGCCCAAGGGGCGGGGGCGGACTTACGTGGTGACACCTTCAAGGTCGTCGAGCACCGAAGGATCGCTCTCAATGATCCGGCGGCCATAGACGTCGAAGAGCACTTCGCCGAACTCATGCGCGAACTTGCCGATCTGCGCCGCCGCGTCGGCGGGAATCTCGGCGGGGTCGGCAATTCCCATGGAGGCAACCTCGTAGGCGCGCTGACACCGCCATTCGAAGGACAGTGCCCGCGCCAGCACGATCTCAAGGTCCTCACCGACCACGAGAACGCCATGGTGCGCCAGCACCGCCACGTCGGCCTCCCCGAACGCGATCGCCAGCCGCTCGGCTCTCCCCACGTCTTCCAATGTCCCTTCGTACTCCGAAACCATGACCGTGGAGCCGCCGCCGTTCGCACCCGACTGGTCGAGCAGTGGCGGCATCCGACAGGCCGCGGCCCAGATATTGCCGAACGGAGGGTGATTGTGGAGCACCACCCGCACGTCGTTCCGCCGCTCGTGGATGGCGAAATGGAACCCTGCGGTGGGATTGAAGCGGCGATCACCCTCGAGGATGGAGCCGTCCGGGGCGACACGGAGCAAATCCCGAGCTCTGATATCGACCCACAGGACGTCGACCGGGTTGACGAGCACGGTGGGGTCGTCGCGGTCGCGCACGGTGAGGTGCCCCGTGACCTTGTCCTGGTAGCCGGCTTCACCAAGGATCCTCAGCAGCACCGCCACGCGTTGGCGGACCGAGAGCGTCGCCATCGTCTCGCTGGCCTCGTCCGGGGCCGTCACAGAACCGATCCCGCCATGTCGGGGCGAACGGTTGCGGCCCGCTTGCACTGCTCTACCCACTCCTCCGGCGGTGCGGTGGCGCCGTAGACGTGCACGGCGTTGCGCCAGCACACATCGGCCACCTCTTGCTCCGGCAGGTGCGAAAGTTGACGGCGCAGCATTGATTGGGTGTTGGGCCAGGTCGAGTCCTGGTGCGGGTAGTCGGTCTCCACCATCACTCGATCCGCCCCGATCAGGTCGAGCTGGTGGAACGCCGACGGATCCTCGATCGAGGTGAACCAAAAGGACCGAAGGAGCACGTCGGACGGCGCGGGATCAGATCGTGACCACGCCACCGACGCCTCGACTTGACGGTAGGCCCGGTGGAGACGTTCGAGGATGGTGGGAACCCACGAAACCCCGGCCTCAGAGAGCGCGATGCGCAGCTTCGGGAAGCGCAGCGGGATGCGCGAATACACCCAGTCCACCGCCGCGATCATGCCGTTCACCGGGAACAGGGCCGTCATGGTGTCCATCGGGGACAGCTTCGAGGGGTGCTGGACGTTTCCTGAAGAACCGACGTGGAGGTTGACCACCGTCTCGGTCTCCTCGCAGGCCACAAAGAACGGATCCCAGTAGTCGGTGTGGATCCCGGGGAATCCGAGACCCTCGGGGTTCTCGGAGAACGAGACGGCACGAAAGCCGCGAGCGGCATTGCGCCGGATCTCGCCTGCCGCGACAAGGGGGTCGCACAGCCAGGGCAGCTGGGACGGGATGAAGCGGCCAGGCACCGCGTTGATCCACTCCTCGGCCAGCCAGTCGTTGTAAGCCCGCACGCAGGCGAGACCCACCTCGGGGTCGGACAGCCGGTCCAGTGCCGTACCGGCAAAGCCGAAGACGATGGAGGGGAACGTCACCGACGCCCACACGCCGTCGAGGTCCATGTCCTTGACCCGCTCGGCCACGTCGATCACACCGGCTCGGAACTCGTCGTAGCGCTGCGGAGCGAGGTCCCATTCCGACATCGGCCGGCCCACGGCACCATTCAGTACAAAGACCTGTTGACGCACGTCGCCGATGATCCACCACGGAACGCCTTCGCCATCAAGCTCGACGGTCGGCACCCCGGCCCGGTGTCGCAGTGCCACCCGGCCGGTGAAGAGGTCGAACGGCTCGAGCACATGGTCATCGGCCGAAATGACCGGCGAGAACCACTCCTCGGGTCCCGGCTCGGGTAGGAACGTCATGGGGTGGTCTCGCTCGGCCGGTCGCAATGAGCTATCCCGGTAGTCGTCTATTTCCGGCATAGACCTTCCCCTTTAGTTGCACGCCGAGCGCTTCCGACGCCCCGGTCATTTTTACCACCGGCGCTAACCCCGACCCGGGACCGCGTCTCCTTCGCCGTAGAGGTACTTGCGGCGGCGCCGGAGCGCGGTCTCAGTGGGCAGTACCCCAGGGACCGACACCTGACAATTTCCGAGGCGAGATTCGGGTGACGAACCCATCGGGCCAGTTGTCTCCGGGGGGCGGGAACTGGCCGTCAGTGATTCGACGCAGCAGAGGTACCGCTCCCCCCTCGTCGACGCGGGCGATCCCTTGGATCACGAGGTAGGGGCTGAAGCCTTCGAACTCGATGTCGGACTCAACGGACAGCGTGACTCGAGGATCGCGCCGGATGTTGCGCAGTTTCACGTGATCGGCCAGATGGCCGCCCACGATCTCGTCCCCGTCCCAGCCGACGTAGATGCAGGTGACCTGTGGGGTGCCGTCCGGGTTGATGGTGACCAGATGGACGAGCCGCCCGGAGGCGACGGCCGCTCGGGTGGTCTCGTCGAGTCGGATGGGTTCGTCGGCCATGGTGCCTCCTCCGTTGTCCTGATCCGGGAGGCTACCGGGCCGATCCCAAAACGGTGACCGCCGTCACAATGGCTGCCATTGCGCAGCGCGGCCCTCGCGGAACGCCTGGAAGGCCTCTGCGAGCTCACCCGTCGCAGTGCACATGATCTGCGTGCGGTTCTCGATGTCGAGCGCATGTCGGAGGCTGGGGGCATCGATGGTCTGCCACATCGTCTCCTTGGTCATCCACACGGCGAGAGGGGGATTGGCGGCGATCTCGCGCGCCTTTGCTACCGAACGCTCGACGACGTGCTCGAAGGGGACGACCTCGAGGACGAGGCCGATCTCCTTCGCCTCGGCGGCGTCGAACACACGGCCGGTGAGCAGCAGTTCCGCGGAGCGCGAGGCTCCGACGAGGCGCGGGAGGTGATAGCTCGTGCCCATGTCGCACGCCGAGACACCTCGCTTGATGAACACGGCACCGAACGAGGCCGTTTCGGAAGCGATCCGTATGTCGCAGGCGAGCGCCAGTGCGAACCCACCGCCGTGAGCGTCGCCGTTCACCGCCGCGATCACGGGTACCCGGAGGCGGTGGATCTTCTCGAAAAGGCTCGCCATGAGCTCCTGGGCCGCAAAGGTGACCACAGTTCGGTTCGAGACGCGACTGAGGAGTTCGCCGGCGGGGACGCCGCCGAGGTCGTCGGAGTCCTCGGGCCCGGCCTTGAGGTCCGCCCCGGAGCAGAAGCCGATCCCTTCGCCGGTAAGGATGACCACGCGCACCGCGGGATCGCCGGCGATGCGGTCGACCTCGCGGTGCAGCGCGGCGAGCGTGTTCGAGCTGAGCGCGTTGCGGCGTTCCGGCCGGGTGATCGTCAGGAGGAGGATGCCCTCTTCGATCTCGATCGTGGTGAGAAGCGGCATGATCCTGGCCCTCCTTGTGATGCCGAGGCGGCGGTCGTGAGGCGATGGGCGGAGACTACATGCCTGCGCATCGAGGAGAGTGCTCCGACTAGGTTACGGACCGTGCCGAGCTACTCGCGTTCGACGCGGACCAGGCCCCGTCACATGGGCCGGCGTTGAGAGACGAGGTCGATTGTGACAGCCGTCGCTGACGCGACACCGGACAGCAAGGAGCTCGGGATGGGAACGACGTCGTGGCAGGGTGCCGTTCGTACAGTTGTCGACGGGCTGTGGTTTCCCGAGGGGCCACGCTGGCATGACGGAGCACTGTGGTGCAGCGACATCTTTGGCCATCGGGTGGTGCGAATGGAGGCCGACGCCAGCGGCAACATGGTCACGCAGACCGTGGTGGAGATTCCGGACGATGAGCCGTCGGGCCTCGGGTGGTTGCCGGACGGGCGACTGCTCGTCGTGGGCATGGAGCGCAGGCTCGTCTATCGACTCGAGGCTGACGGCTCACTGCGGGTGCACGCCGATCTCTCCGCGGTGGCTCGCGGCGTCCTCAACGACATGATCGTCTCTGCCGAGGGCAGGGCGTACGTCGGCGACATGGGCCTGGATCCTAACGATCCCGGAGCCGGTATGCGCCCGGGGCAGCTCCTGTGCGTTGAACCCGACGGCAGCTTCTCGACCGTCGCCGATGATCTCGGTGCACCAAATGGTCCGGCACTGACCGACGACGGTGGCACCCTGGTCCTCGCCGAGAGCAGCGCGTTCCATCTCTCGGCGTTCACCGTGGGATCAGACGGCACCTTGTCGGCGCGCTCGGTCTTTGCCGCGGTACCTCCTTCGCCGAGTGGTCCCGGCTACGGCCCGCCGGACGGCATCTGTCTGGATGCGGCCGGTGCGGCCTGGGTCGCCGACCCCATCGGGGCTCGTGTCGTCCGGCTTCTCCGAGGGGGCGAGTTGACCCATAGTGTCGACTTCTCGGGCGAGGTGCCCGTCGCGTGCGTCCTGGGCGGTCCGGATCGGCGGACGTTGTACATCTGCGTGGCCACGGAGTACCGGCGTGAGGCGGTGCGGCGCCACGCGCTCGGCAGGATCGACGCCGTCGCGGTGGAGGTGGCCGGTTCCGGCCGGCCCTAGCGATGGAGAGTTACCTGCGCACGCATTTTCATCTCGAACTCGAGGAGGCTCCATGACCATCGATACGCTTGCCGGGTACACGGTCGTGGAGTTGTCGACCGGCGTGGCCGGCGCCTACGCCACGAAGCTCTTCGCCGACGCGGGAGCCGACGTCATCGTCATTGAGCCGGTGGCCGGGTCACAGCTGCGCCGGACCACGCGATCCGGGCCGCTCCCGCAGGGCGCCCCGGACGGGCCGCTCTTCCGGTGGCTGGCGGCGGGAAAGCGCGGCGTGGTCGGGGAGCTGACCGACCCGACGGTCCGCCAGCTCGTGCGCGCGGCCCACGTGGTCGTCGCCGATCTCCCCACGGGGCCGCTCGAGGAAGCCGGGTTGCTGCCCCACCCCGGCAACGTCGTCGTGACGATCTCGCCGCACGGCCGTGGGCCGCTCGAGGACGCACCGGGGAACGACTTCACTGCACAGGCGATCAGCGGCTCGATCGCCGGCCGGGGACGGCCGGATGGCGAACCGCTCTACGCGGCCGGACGTCTCTCGGAACTGGCTGCGGGCGTCTCCGCCGCTCCCGCCGCACTGGCCGCGGCCCGGCATCTTCTCCGTACCGGCGCCGGCGCCCACATCGACGTCTCCTGCGCGGAGGCGATCACGATCGCCACGAACCTGTACCAGGACCTGATGTTCCGGATGATCGGTGGTGTTCCTCCCGGGCCCGGGCGCATGATCATGTTCCCGGGCATCGAAGCGACCGCCGACGGGTGGGTCGGGCTGAACACCAACTCCGCCCAGAAGTTGGAGGACCTGATCGTGCTCGTTGGCCGGGCGGACCTCCTCGGTGACACGGACGTTCGATCGGACCCGGTGCGCAAGGCGGAGTCCGAGCGCAGCATCAGGTCATGGCTGCTGGAGCACCCGACGGCCGAGGTGCTGGAGCTGGCCACCAAGTTGCGCATCCCCGTGGCGCCGATCGGTAACGGGGAGCTGATTCCGGGCTTGGACCACTTCGTCGCGCGCGGCGTCTTCGTCAAGGAGCCCTACCAGCTCACCGCCCCGCGTCCGCCCTACGCCATCGACGGTCGTCGTCCGGTCGCACGGCATCCCGCTCCCACTCTGGCCGAGCGGACGCCGCCCGTGTCGCCGATGGACACGGCACGCCGACCGGAGGCGGACGGACGCGAGGCGGGTGATCTCCCACTGGCCGGCCTCAAGATCCTCGACGCCACCGCGTGGTGGGCCGGTCCGAGCGCGACACAGCTGCTGGCCGCGCTGGGCGCGGACGTGGTCCACGTCGAGTCGATCCAGGTCATCGACGGCATGCGACCGGCCGCCGCACTGCCGTTCGCCTCACTCGACGAATGGTGGGAGCGAAGCTGCTTCTTCTTGAGCATCAACACCAACAAGCGCGGCATCACGCTCGATCTTGGCTCGGAGCGGGGGCGTGAGCTCTTCCTCGGCCTCGTCGCCTGGGCGGATGTGATGGTCGAGAACTACACGCCGCGGGTGTTCGAGAACTGGGATCTGGGCTGGGAGCGTCTCCAGCAGGTCAACCCCCGCCTCGTCATGTGCCGTATGCCGGCATTCGGGCTGGACGGACCGTGGCACGACCGCGTGGGCTTCGCGCAGACCATGGAGCAGGTCTCGGGCCTGTCGTGGACCACGGGTTACCGGGGCGGGCCTCCCATGATGCCCAACGGTCCGTGCGATCCGCTGGGCGGGATGCACGCGGCATTCGCCATTCTCACCGCGCTCGAACAGCGTGACGTCACTGGTGCCGGGTGCATGATTGAGGCACCCCTGGTCGAGAGCGCGCTGAACCTGGCCGCCGAGGAGGTCCTGGAGTTCAGCGCCTTCGGACGGGTCGGTGAGCGGCTCGGCAACCGGAGCCGGGAGAGGGCTCCACAGGGCGTCTACCGCTGTGAGGGCGACGAGCAATGGATCGCGTTGTCGGTCGAGGACGCGCAGTGGCCTGCCCTGGTGGACCTGCTCGGGGCACCCGGGTGGGCGCAGGATCCGGCACTGTCGACGGTAGCCGGACGCTTCGACGCCCATGACCGAATCGATCAGCACCTCGCCGATTGGTTCGTGTCCCAGCCGCGCCACGACGCCGTCGCGCGGCTGCGGGCGGCAGGCGTCGCCGCCGCACCGGTAGTCGACAACCGCGACGTGGTGACCCAGCCGGTCTCGGAGGCCCGCGGCTTCGCCGAGTGGTGCGACCACCCGGTCGTCGGCCGCATCCCCGTCATCACCCAGCCCTTCCGCTGGTCGGGGATCGACCGGTGGATCCGCTTTCCCGCGCCGACCCTCGGTCAGCACAACCACGAGGTGCTGAAGTCGATCCTGGGGCTCGGCGAGGCGGAGATCGAGCAGCTCGAGGACCAGGGTGTGATCGGGACGCGCCCGGTCGGCCTGTAGCGACGGCAGGAACTCGCCCCGCCTGGTGCGACTCAGCTCCGATCGCCCGGTACGGTCCTTCGCATCAGCGTGACCGAAAAACCGAACCACTGCGTCGGATCCAAGCAGAGCTGGTAGACGTTGGCCGCTTGCTCGTCGGCATTCCCCGCCGCACTGTCATATTCGTACCTGATCCGAAAACCCCGTTCCGCCAGCCATTCGCGCGCAGCATCGACGTCGTCGATCTCCCATACCAACGGGCCAATCTGACCCGGACCGTGTTCGGCGAGCCGGGCGGCGAAAGGCCCCTCACCGTTTATCGGAGCGACGAATTCGATGAATCCGTCGAAGTCCGTGGCGGAGAGAACCGGTACGCCCGCAATGGCGTGTGGTCTCGGCAGATTGAGTCCCAACAGCTCGTTGAACTGCGCGACCGCATCATGGATCTCGTCCTCCCGCACGACGAGCTCGACCCGGTTGAATGGGCCGATCTTCACGCCCCACCCCTTTGGATCGTCATTTCGGTCAGAGCCCGTAGAGCCGCGACGAGTTTCCGGCGCAGATGAGCTCGCGCTCTGCCGCCGGCACATCGGCGAACTGGCGATCGACCACGGCTTGCGAATTGGGCCATGTCGTCGCCGGGTGAGGGAAGTCCGTCGACCACAGGATGTTCTCGACCCCGAGCTCGTGGCGCTGCCTGAGGCCGAATTCGTCATCCATGAACGTGACGGCCATATTGCGTCGGAAGTACTCGCTCGGCTTGAGCTCGAGGCCCGGGAAATCGTAGGGTCCCGCTGCCTTGCGATCGAGTGACGCCAGAAAGCCGGCCACCCAATACAGGCTGGGTTCGACGAAGACGATCTTGAGCTTCGGAAAACGCTCGAGGGTCCCGGTCAGGATCCACCACGAGATCACCTCGGCCAGGGCCAGAGCGGGGAGGGAGGTGAAGATGCCGCACTGGGGCGTCGGGTCCCGTTGAAAGACCTTGTAGAGATGTGGGGGCGTGCCGAGATGGTGGGAGATCGCGATCTCCGTCTCGGACAGCGCAGCCCACAGCGGGTCATAGACGGGATCGTGATAGTCCGGTAGGCCGAGCTCCGAGGGAAAGTTCGGCAGATGGACCGACCTGGCCCCCAGATCCGCCAGCCGAACCACCTCGCTCACCGCATAGTCGACATCGATGATCGGCACCTGGTACGACACGGCCAGCCGATTCGGATCGACCGCGGCAAACTCGCTCAGGTGGTCCGTGAACGCACGGCTGATGGGCTTCCAGTCCCCCTTGACCAGTCCGAAGTGCCTGAAGGCGGAGACCTCTGAATAGAGGACCTCCGCCTGAACACCGTCGCGGTCCATAGCTGCCAGGCGGGCTACCGGGTCGGAGTACCCGGGATCCCGAAAGGCCTCCATGTCCCAGTCGGACAGATCCAGCTCCTTGCCGCCCTTGAGTTCCTTCTCGCTCGCGGCCTGCATGGCGATGGCATCGTCGAAGGCGGGGCGCAACGGGACGGGAACCCGCTCCCGGACGGCCGCCAGCTCGACCCGCACGTGAGAATCAGCGGAAATCAGACGATCGACCACTGCCGTCCACCCCCTCGGTCTTTTGGTGTGACTAAAATAATAGTAACTAATATGACACGCAGTCAAGCGCCCCGGCCCTCCGACGAATCACGATGACCTCGCTCCCGGTCAGTTCACGCCGCAGCGGCCGTCGACCGCGCGCGGATGGCGAGAGCACGCGAGCACGGGTCATAGAGGCCGCGGCCGAGTGCATCCTGGAGAAGGGTTACTACCAGACCAGTTCCAACGACATTGCTCGGCGCGCCGGCGTGACGTGGGGAACGATCCAGTATCAGTTCGAGAGCAGGGAAGGACTCCTTCTCGAAGTGTTGAACGCGGCATGGAACGAGCTACACGAGCAGATCCGGTCCGCGCACATCAGCGGCGACACGCTCGAGGAACGCCTCGAGTCGCTTCTCGAGGTTCTCGCCACGCACTACTCCCGTCCGGAGTATCTGGCTCGCCTTCAGATACTGCTCGACCTGAACCAGGACCCGAGGTCTTCGGCCACCGCCAAAGAAGCGGTGGCATTCCATGGTGCAGAGCTGAACCGACTCTGGCTTCCGCTGTTCCAGCAGGTCCTCGGCGACATGGCCGACGACCAGGAGCTCGCCCGCTACCTCTTTCTCACCTCCCGCGGCTACCTGACCGGCAACCTCATTGCCTCGAGCATCTCGAAACCACCCAACGACGCCGCCGAGCGGGAGCTGCTCATAAGCGGCATGGCCATGGTCGTTGGCCAACGCGAACGTCAACGCCGGAAAACCTGACCCGGTCCCGCCGCCCGCGGTAGCTCGTGCATCACGAACTCCGGAGAGTCTCGCCCGGAACAGCAGTGCTGCCGTACCCTCGGGCCCAGTGAGCGAGGCGATCCCACAACATCGTGCGCCGCGCCGACTGATTGTGGCAGTGGGCCGCACCCGGAAGGACGAAGAGGGAGATGTCATTGGCTGCTTTGTAGAGCGCAACACATCCCATGAAATCCTGCGTGAGATCGTCCTCGCCGAATCCGAGGAAAACAGGCGCCGAAATGGCTGCTTTCTCCCCATCCGTGGAGCCAGGCAGCATTGAGGTGAGACCGCAGGAAAAGAGGAGCTCCGTCTGTTGGGCCACAAAGGCGGTGCGGACCGGCTCGGGCAGGTCCGGGGGCAAGAAGGAGCCGGGCGGTGGCCGGGATGGCGCCCCGCCCGCTGGCGCGGTGAATCGAGTGCGGGCCAACGTGACCACCGCCTCTTCGGTGACGTATCCGTCGTGCACGAACGACAGCTCCTCTTCGGTCAGGACGGTGGGGAGGCCGACCCCGTGGCCGAGGATCGCGACCGCGGCGAACGTGGCGTGTCGGGCCTGCTGCACACCGAGCAACATCCCGCCCATGGAGTGGCCGACGCCAATGGCTACCAGATTCGGTAGCGGAGGCAGGCCGGGCACCAAGGTGCCGGACACGAGCCCCTGTGCGACGGCGCTATGGGCATGGTCATTGACCGCGCTGGCGAGTCGGGGGGTGACGAGGAAGATGTCGTCGACCGGCGAAGAGCTCCCGACACCGAGGTGGTCGAACGCGACGACGACGAACCCGCGGGCGGCAAGGTAGTCCGCCATGCTGTAGTCGGAATAGCCCTCGACCTGCAGATCGAAGTACCCGGTGGAGCACTTGCCGCCGGCAAGACAGCACAGGAGGATCGGCGCCGGCAAGGTCCACACCGACGAGGCGCGCACCCAGCCATGCAGGGTGAAGGATCCGGGAAACGGAACGTAGTCGGAAACGTCGACGGAGACCGCCGTGGTGGTCAGATCGCTCGTGATCAGTCGACCCACAGGTCCTCGAACACGGCCTCCCCCGCCAGTAGTTTCTCTATTTCGCCGGTGTCGTAGCCGTGCTCGCGCATGATCTCCCGGGTGTGCTGCCCCACCACGGGCGGCGGGCCCCACATGCGTTCCGGCGTCTCGGAGAAGGAGATGGTGCGGCCGAAGTGATCGAAACGCCCGAGCTTCGGGTGCTGCTGTTCGACCACCAGCCCGCGGGCCAGCATTTCGGGGTCGTCGAAAATGCGCGAGGAGAAGTCCGGGTCGGCGATCTCGCACGGTACTCCCCGGACGTCCAATGCCTCGAACAGATCGCGGGCGCTGCGCTGGTGGAAAATGGGTTCGAGGAGGGTCGCCAGCTCGTCCGCGTGTGCGGTCCGTCCTGCGGTGTCGGCGAATCGAGGGTCTTCGGCCAATGGAGCCTGTCCGAGAGCGTCCAAGAGTCCCACCCAGTGGTCCCCGCTGAGGGCGGCGATACACATCCACCCGTCGGCCGTCTCGTAGAGCCGGTAGAGGGGATCGAGCCCGAGCTGCATCCGGTCCAGGTGCGGACGTGGCAAGGCCTCGCCGTTGGTCTTGACCGACGCCATGGACGCGGCCAGCAAGCCTGCATTGAGAATGGACGTGTCGACGCTCTGCGGTTCGCCGGTGAGCTTGCGGTGATACAGAGCCTGAATGACGCCGATGGCCGAGAGGAACCCGTTGCCCGTGTCGCCGAGGGACGTGAGACTCCAGAAGGGCTTCCCACCGTCTCGGCACCCGCCGTCCTCGTAGGTCACACCGGCGAGGGAGCACCCGGTCTGATCGTTGCCCGGGGAGTCCGAACGGGGGCCCCGGTCGAAGCCGCGGGTGTGGCAGTAGATGATGTCGGGATTCACCTCCCGCAGGGACTCCTCGTCACAGCCCAGGCGGCGCACGGCGTCCCGGCGCATGTTCGAATGGACCACGTCCGCCTTCTCCACCAACCGGTGCAGCACGGCCAACCCCTCGGTCGTCTTGAGGTCGATACAGATGCTGCGCTTGCCCCTGTTGGCCCCGTAGGCGATGTGGGTGGCGTGCCACCACGGATCGCGCGTGGCGTTGACCTTTATGACGTTGGCGCCCAGATCGGCCAGCACCTGGGTACCGAACGGGCCCGCCACGGCGAAGCCGAGGTCGAGAACCGTCACGCCGTCGAGCGGTCCGGCACCCTTTCGGGCCCCGGGTTCGGGCTCGTCCGCGGCCATGGTGGTGGGAGTCCGCTCGGCCTCGGCGCGCAGCTCGTCCGTGTGCTCCCCCACCAGCGGCACCGGTCCCTGGACGCGACCCGGCGTCGCGCTCAGGCCGTAGAGAATGCCCACCTGACGCAGCAGGCCGTATTCGGGATGCTCGACGTCCACGACGGCGGACTCGGCGATGAGCGCAGGGTCCGCAAGCGCTTCTTCGGGGGTGCGCACCGGCTGGAGCGGCACTCCACCTTCGCGTCCCACCCGAACCCACTCTTCGCTGTCGAAACGGGCCACGGCCTCGACCAACTCCGGGTGGTAGTGCGCCAGGACGACGATGTTCTCCGGAGCCGTCCCCACCCGATCGGGGTCGTTGCGGACGTTGTCGATGTCGCGGCGAAGTTCGAGGGTGTCCCCATCGGCACTCGAGAGGATGAAGCGAGGGTTGGGGACCCACTGCTGTATCCACCGGCCGTCGGCACACTGGAAGAATCCCTTGGGAGCCCTGCGGTCGTAGATCCAGGTGCGGTAGCCGGGCTCGTCGTTGCGCTCGGCGCGCTGCCACTTCGATGCGGTCATCGACAGGGCGGCTTGGAGAAGGGAGGTCTCCACGTGTTGACCCCGACCGGTGCGCAACCGGGCGAGGAGGGCGGCGTTGATCCCGACAGTGGCCAGGTAGGCCGCGCACATGCTCGGCCAGGGTGTGTAGGTGAAGATGGGTCCCGAACGCAATGAGCCCGGTTCCATCCCCTCGGGGATGGGGAGGTCCTCCAGGTACGGATCCTCGCCGTTCATGTAGCCGACCGGACCTCCCAGGTGGCCCCGCTGTTCGTCCAGCAAGCCCAGTCGGGCCGCGACCAGCGCGTCATAGGCGGGGCGGGACACGTGGGCCGGATGTGATCCGTAGCCGGTGATCGAGCAGTAGATCAGGCGGGGGTTCTCGGCCAGCAGCGTGTCGGCGTCTATGCCGAGGCGGTCGGTCGTACCCGGGGAGAAACTCTCGAGGACCACGTCCGCCGAGCGGGCCAGGGCCAAGAAGGTGGCGCGGTCGGCCTCGTCGGTGAGATCGAGCACCGCGCTCCGGCGGCCACGGAGCCAAGCGGCATAGCCCGAGGTGGAGCGGAAGGGATCCCCTCCAGGCGGCTCGATCTTGATGACGTCGGCGCCGTTGTCCGACAGGAGCATGCCGGTCACGGGACCGGCGATACCCCAGGAGAGGTCGAGTACCCGAATTCCCTCGAGGACGCTCGTCATGGATGACTCCCTCCGCTGCTGGTCACGTGTTTGCTCTCTTCATCGGGTGGTGAGGATGGCGCCGGTCCGGCTGGCCGTCACCAGTACCGTGCGTGCGTCAGGAATCTGGTTGACCGCCGTGCCTCGCAGTTGACGGGTGCCTTCAAGCACCAGGTTCAGACCGTGGATGTAGCCCTCGCCGATAAGACCGCCGTTCGTATTGCACGGCAGGGAGCCGTCGGGGCCCAGGTTTCCCTCCGCCACGAAATCCTTGGCCTCCCCGGGCCCGCAGAACCCGAGCGCCTCGAGTTGCATCAAAAGGATCGGGGAGAACGCGTCGTAGATCATGGCCACGTCGATGTCCTCCCGGGTGAACCCGAAGGAACCGAAGAGGCGCCGGGCCAAGGCCACCGACCCTTCCATCACCGAGAGATCGCCGCGGTAGTGGTCCGAGGCGATCTCCTGTTCGAACAGGCCCGCACCGGCGGCGGCCCCGATCGCCACCGGCAACTGCGGCAGGTGACTGGCGCGTTCTTGGCTGGTAATGACGACGGCGACGGATCCGTCGGTCTCCTGGCAGCAGTCCAGCAGATGGATGCACGGTTCGACGATCCACCGGGAAGCCTGGTGGTCCTCCAACGTCATCGGACGCTGATACCCCCACGCCGCGGGGTTGGTCAGTGCGTAGGCCCGGAGTTGGACCACCGCCCGCCCTATGTCCTCACTGCGCACGCCGAATTCATGCATGTAGCGGGTCGAGTTCAGTGCCATCCACGACGCCGGAGTGAGCACACCGAACGGCATACACCACTGCATGGCCGTCGTCCCCGCGTGCCCCGACGTGGGGCTGGGCGCCACTTTGGCGCCACCGAAACGCGTGGCGCCCGAGCGCGCCCGGATCGCCCGGTAGGCCACGACCACCTCCGCCGCACCGCTGGCCACGGCACTGGCCGCGTGCAAGAGCACACCCATGGATCCGCCTCCCCCATAGGGGACCCGGCTCGAATAGGCAACCTCCGCGATCCCGACCGAGCGCACGAGCTCGGTCTCTTCCACCGGGTCGACGGTGTAGCTCACCAGGCCGTCGACATCGCTCGGGGTCAATCCGGCATCGCGGAGCGCGGCGGTGACGGCTTCACACGCGAGCTGGAGTTCGGTCCGTCCGGCGAGACGCGAGAACTCGGTCTGCCCGATGCCGACTATGGCAGCCTTCCCGGCGAACGAGGAGCTCGCCGCACTCACGACGGCCGGCCCGCTGCGGCACCGACCGGCCGAAAGACAGGGACCGCGCCGCCGTTCTCCGTTGCGTCGAATCCCACCTCGAGCTCCATCCCTATCTCGACATCCGCAGCCTCCACCCCTGACAGGTTGGAGACCAACCGGATGCCCTCCTCCAGATCGACCAGCGCCGCGATGAGTGGGTAGTCGAAGGCGGGGTGTCGGGGGTGATGAACGATGGCGTAGCTGTAGAGCGACCCACGCCCGGACAGCGGCACCACTTCGAACTCGAGAGAGAGACAATCCGGGCACATGGGCCGCGGGGGATGCCGCAACCGGCCACACCCGATGCAGCGCTGTACGACCAACCGACCCTCGATGGCCGCCTCCCAGAAGAAGGCATTGTCGTCCGTCAACAGTGGCGCCGGCCGCCTAGGGGGTGGCTCAACGGTGGCGCTCGAAATATCTGCGGCGGTCATTGCCCCCCATCTTCCTACGGTCTGATTCATAGTAGTAAGTATGATTTCACTTTTCAACCCGCCGGCAATCCATCCTTGGAGAGCGACTCGTACTCGGAGGTTGGCACCGGGGATCGGCTGATGCTGGACTGGACGCGTGGATGCGCACGAAGGAGTGCCGCGAGTGGCCAGCGCCAGCCGCGAGATTGCCGCCGACGCGCCGCGAATTTTTGAGCTCATTGCCGACCCCTCGCAACAACCCCGATGGGACGGGAACGACAATCTGGCCGAAGCGGACAGCGGTCAACGGGTCCGTGCCCTCGGTGACGTCTTCATCATGAGATTGACACGGGGCGGAGTGCGGGAGAACCACGTGGTCGACTTCGACGAGGGCCGGCGCATTGCGTGGAGACCCGCGGAGCCGGGCCAGGAACCACCGGGACACCTCTGGCTCTGGGAAGTCGAGCCGATCGACTCGTCGCACACCCTGGTCACCCACACCTACGACTGGACCGAACTGAGCGATGTGGAGCGTCTTCCTCGTGCGCGGGCGACCACGGCCGACAAGCTTGCGGCCTCGCTCGAGCGCCTGGCCGCCCTCGCGGAGCGACAGTGAACGTACGCCGCTCGACACGCCGCTACTGTCGTTGGCGGGCCGTAACTGGCGCTGAGGTGGACCACCACCGGGGAGCGGCCTCGTGGTACTCGCCACCGCATGCCGTGCGCCTGGGCGCTTCACTCGACCCAAGGAGCACTCATGGCAGGCCGCCCGGATGCCCGGCTGATGGATGGAGCAGCGCTCTCCCGCAAAATCCTCGAAGGCTGCGGGTTGCGGGCGGCGGCGTTCACCGACCGAGTGGGGCGACGGCCGTGCCTCGCGGCCGTGCTCGTGGGACAGGATCCGGCGTCGGTCACCTACGTCAGAATGAAGCAGGCGCGGTGTACGCACGTTGGCATCGAGTCAGTGCTGGTCGAACTCCCCGAATCCGCCACGACCAACGACGTCGTCGCCGCCATAGAAGACCTCTCCGCTGACGACGGGATCGACGGCATCCTCCTCCAGCACCCGGTGCCCGGGGCCGTTGACGAACGGGCGGCATTCGAGGCGATCGCTGCGCGCAAGGATGTCGACGGGGTGACCAAGGCGTCCTTCGCCTCCATGGCCTTCGGACTCCCTGGCTTCGCCTCGTGCACGCCGGCGGGCATCATGCGGCTTCTCGACGCGTATGACATCGATCCAACCGGGAGGCATGCGGTGGTCATAGGTCGGAGCCCGATTCTCGGAAAGCCGATCGGGATGCTGCTACTCGCCCGAGACGCCACGGTCACGTACTGCCACTCGCGAACTGAGGATCTGCCCGCCACTGTGCGAACCGGGGACATCGTGGTGGCAGCGGTGGGCCGGCCCCGCCTTGTCCGAGGTGATTGGATCAAACCCGGGGCAGTCGTCATAGACGCCGGCTACAACCAAGGAAACGTCGGTGACGTGGCCTTCTCCGAGGTCGTTTCGGTGGCAGGCTTGATCACACCCGTTCCGGGAGGCGTCGGTCCGACCACCATTGCCCTGTTGATGGAGCACACCGTTGCGGCCGCCGAAGAGGCGCACAGTTCCTGAACCACGGTCCCCGGGGACTATGGGACAGCCTGACACCGTGGCGCCGTCAGCGCGAGGGCTAGGGTCAAATGCAGCACTCAAGGAGGCTCCCATGCCCGACTTCCCCGGCGTAACCCACGTCGCACTGACTGTCTCGGACCTGGGTCGGAGTCGGCCCTGGTACGAGGAACTTTTCGGGAGTCCGCCCGTCATCGATGAAGACACGGGTCCGTTCCACCACGTCGTCTGGCTGTTAGGTGGCCAGACCCTGGTCGGCATCCATCACTTCCCCGATCCGCACGGATCCGACCCTTTTGACGAACGCCGACCGGGCCTGGACCACCTGGCGTTCGCGTGCGCAAATAGAACCGAACTCGAGCAGTGGGAGTCCAAACTCAACGAGCTTGGCATCGCCAACGCAGGCATCGTCGATGCCGCCTATGGCTCGGGCCTGTCGTTCCGCGACCCGGACAACATCGCATTGGAGTTCTTCTCGCCTCCCGGGTAGGCGAGGCCCTCACTACTACAGCTGGCGGACGTACCCGCCATCGACAACCACTGTCTGACCGGTCATGAAGAAGGCGTCATCGGAACACAGCAGCAAGACCATGCCCACGAGGTCGTCGATGGACCCGAACCGCTTCACCAGCTGCCCCGCCAGAACCATGTCCTTGAGGGGCTGATCAAGACGAGCCAAGACGGCATCAGACGCCACCATCCCGGGGGCGATGCCCAGCACGCGGATCCCGTCACCGGCGAGCTCCTGCGCCAGGCTGAGGGTAACGGCATTGAGCGCCGCCTTCGAGGTGCTGTAGGCACCGACGCCGAGATACGACGAATTCGACGACTGGTTGAGGACCACGCCGCCACCTCGCGCCATCATCGACGGGCGGCAGTGTCGGGTGCACAGTACCGACCCGAAGACGTTGACGTCGAACAGCCGGCGCCAGTCCTCGAGGGGAAGGTCGACACCCTGATTGTACGTGCCCATGTGCAGTCCGGCGTTGTTGACGAGAATATCGACGCCGCCGAATCGCTCGTTGCTCGCCGCGACCATGGCCGCGACCGAAGCCTCGTCGGCCACGTCGACCGCGACCGCCAGTGACCCGGCGATTGCCCCGGCGGCAGCGGTCGCCGCGCCGGCATCGATGTCGGCGATGGTCACCTGGGCACCCTCGGCCGCGAAGGCCCGTGCGTAGCCCAGGCCGATTCCGGCGCCCGCTCCGGTGATCACCACGGATTTCCCGGTGAAGCGCTGCGCCACGTGGTCCCCCTTTGTCTCACACTCCGAGGCAGACCATATTCGACCTTGCGGCTTCCTGAGGGGGAATCGACCTCAGATGACGTCCTTGGCCACAGTCGTGCTGTTGGCCGTGGTTTCCGACACCGGGAAGACGAATCCGCACTTGGGGCACGGCTCCCCGAGTGTCTTCAGCTCCGCCAGCATGTCGTAGGACTTGTCCTGCAGCGTGCCACAGGTCGGGCAGATGCGCAGGAGCCTGGTCCCGACCAGCTCGAAGTTGGAGATGATGTCCTCCATGATGGCGCCGTTGGCCGCCCACTCCTTGGCGTGCTTGTGATAGGTGTCCATGTGCCAGTCGTTGACAGCCTCCTTGCTGGCCCACATGCTGACTTCGTTGTACCAACCGGGCTCGTCGGGGTGCTCCCACCACGTCAGGTGGATGAAGCCCGGCTTGCTCATGAGGTGATGGCGTACATTGCTGAACACCGTTCTGAACTTGTCGTACGCGTCGGGACTCGAGAAGCGGACACGCTGCATGCTGAGGTAGATGGCCATGGGCTCGCACTGCTTCCTTTCTGTAGACGTCACGTGTCCGGTCGCCGGAGCGACAAACGGGCGCTCAGACGGTGATTCCCTCCACCACGACTTGTTTGCCGATGCGGCGCCGGACGTCGCGGGCGGTGTCGCCTTCCATGACCCGTCTCCAGCGGGGTGCGTCCGGCGTGACGACCAACACGTGGGACACGCCACGCACGCGCGCCACCTGGGCGATGGTCCTGGCATAGCGGCGGGTGGAGGCCACCTGGCCCCAGGCTTCGACGCCGGCTCTTTCCAGCCGCTGGATGGCCTTCTTCACGAAGGCCAGTTGCTCGTCCATCTCCTTCCTGGTGGGCATGAGCCCGGGGCTGGGCAGCCCGAAGGACGATCCGTAAATCCGGGCGATGGCGACGACGGCCACCGGACGACCCTCGCTGAGCTGGACAGCCTGGCGGATTACCGCCGGCGGGATCGCGACACCTACCGTTGCGATGAGGACGGCGGAGGACTGGGTCGGCTGTTTGTCCCACTTCCCCTTCTTGAAGAGGCTCCGGGAGGGACGGGAGGACGGTGCTTCCACCATGCTCTCGGACCGGGTGCTCACCGGGGCCTCAGCCGGCATCGGGAGCGTTGCGCTGCGCCGGGCTGAGGCCGGCGGCCTCCATGTCGATGGCGTCCATGTGGGCCGGGTCCAAGACGTGAGGCTCCTTCATGTCCCCGAGGTCGATGCCGCCGGGCGACCCCACCACAATGGGCAGTCTGCTCAACGGCGCCACGCCGTCCCGGCGGTCTGTCATCCGCCGCCACAGGTGCAGGGGCACGTAGACGGCCACCACGGCGAAGCCCAGGAGGTAGAGGGTGTGCCCTTGCCCCGGGCCGACCACAATGTCGGGCGATCCCCACCCTCCCTCGAAGTAGACGAAGGTGAGGAAGAGCCCCATGGCCAAGGCGATCCACCGGACATAGCCCGGTAGGCGGAACGGGCTCACCTTGTCGGGTTGGAACTGGCGCACCACGAAGTATCCGACGAGCGCCGCCACAATGGCGATGAGGTAGCCCACGTTGGAGAAGATGTAGATGCGTACCGGCGACCCGAACAGCGCCACCACCAGGGCACAGGCCAGGTTGAAGAACATGGCGTGATCGGGAGAGTGGTGCTTGTTCTTGTGGGCGAAGAACTTCGGGATGAGGCGGTCCTCCGAGGCCTGGAAGAGCGAGCGGCCCACTCCCATGATGGCGTTCAGCACCGACAACATCAGGGCGCCGATGAGGGGGATGCCGATCAGGTACTTGACCCAGCCGCCGGTCCCGAAGATGTGACCGGCGAAGTTGGTGTACTCGGTCAACGGGTCGGAGGACTTGAGACTCGCCCCGAGCACGGCCACGAACACGATGGCGGTGGCGGCGTAGATGAACAGGCCGTAGAGGCCTTCGGCGGTCATGGCGATTTTGGCGTCCCGGTGTGGGTCACGGCATTCGGCCACGTAACAGGCGGCCCCTTCCACGCCGATGCCGTTCCAACTCATGACGAAGAGCCAACTCATGACAAAGGCGAACCCGGCCGTCTTGGGGTCGGCGAAGTGGAAGCCCGACACGTTGGACCAGTGGAAGGTGCTGGGCTTGAACACCGGCAGGATGATCAGCAGGGTGATCGGCACCATGGAGACGATGCCGAGGAGGGTGGCGAAGCCGGTGCCGAGGCGAACCCCGAGGTAGCAGGGGATGAACAGACCTACCAGCCCGACCAGGGTGATGATCAACACCCCGATACCCTCGGGCGTGCCGAGGCCCCCGAGCGGGTCCACCAACTTACCGAGTGGCACATGGAACAGTGCGGCGATGTAGCTAGCAGCCAGGATCATGTTGATGGGCGCCACGGGGAACCACCCGAGCCAGTAGCTCCACCCGGCGACCCCTCCGATGTGGCGTGCGGTCGACTCCCCCAGTGGTCTGAAGGCCTCGTAGGCGTAGGACGGCGTCCCCCCGGTGCGGTGCGGCCACAGCGCGGCCAACTCACCCATGCACAGGCAGACCACCAAGGCGATCAGCTGGATGCCGATGAGACACGGAATGGCGGCCGCCCCCATTGCCTGTACGGCAAAGGGGGTGATGCCGGTGACCAGGATCACCCCGGCCAGGCCCATAACGAAGGCGCCCCGCCAGTTGATGCTTCGCTCGAGCGACGTGGCCACCTCGCCGGGTGGACCTGCGCTGATGCCGGTATCGGTGCTCATCGTGTGATCTCCTTGGATCGGTTGACGGTGGGGGGATTGCGCATACGGCTAGTGGCAGTGGGTCGTGAAAGTCGGCATGGGGTCGTGGCGGTCAAATCGCGCTCAGGTAGCGTGCGAGCTCCCAAGGGGTGACCTCGGAGTGGGACGACCGCACCTCGGCGCGCTTGGTCGCCACGAAGTAATCGACGTAGTCCCCGTCAGGGGTCTTGCCGAGACCCTCCCGGAGCACGTCGTCGGCCTCGAGGTGTTCGAGTGCGTGCCAGAGGGTCATCGGCATCGAGACGAGTCCGCGCCCGACGGCCTCTGCCTCGGTGAGCTCGAGGAGGTTCAGCTCGCAGGGATCTCCGGGATTCAGTTCCCGCGCAATGCCATCGAGGCCGGCGGCCACGATGGCGCTGATGGTCAGGTACGGGTTGGCCGAACCGTCGATGCAACGGTTCTCGACCCGGCCCGGATCAGGCACCCGCAACATGTGCGTCCGATCGTTGCCCCCGTAGGTGGCGTAGACCGGTGACCACGCCGCACCGGAATCGGGTGCGGCGCTGGCCAGCCTCTTATAGGAGTTCACCGTCGGGCAGGCCACCGCGGCGAGCGCCCGTGAATGCTCGAGCAGGCCTCCGACGAAGGAGTAGCCCATCTCCGACATACCAAGCCCGCGGCCGTCGGTGGGATCGGCGAAGAGTTCGCTGCCCTCGTCGTCCCACATGCTGAGGTGCATGTTCAGTCCGTTCCCCGTCAGATTGGAGAACGGCTTCGGCATGAACGTGGCCAGCATGCCGGCCTCGGCAGCCAGCGAATGGATCATGTACCGGAACACGATGACCCGGTCAGCTGTCGTCATGGCGTCGGCGTACTTGAAGTTCTGCTCGAACTGCCCGTTGGCGTCCTCGTGGTCATTGGCGTAGTTGGACCACCCGAGCGCGTTCATGTGCCGGGACACCGTGGTGAGGTGGTCGTACATCCGCGTCAGGGCCCGGGCGTCGTAGCAGGGCGCTTTGGCCTGGTCCATCGGATCGGCCACTTCAATGCCGCCCGATGCCGAGCGGCGGACCAAGAAGTACTCGGCTTCCGCTCCGACTTTCAGGGTATGCCCGGAGGCGGCCAACCGGTCGAGCTGCCTCCTCAGGATCACTCTCGGAGCGAACGGCCACGGCTCCCCCAGGACGTAGGGGTCGCATTGCACAATACCGAGCCCCGGACGCCACGGGGCAGGCATGTACGAACTCAGGTCGGGCATGGCCAACAGGTCGGGGGACGAGGGCGACTGGCCGATGGGGCCGGCCGCAAATCCGGCAAAGCCGGCGCCGTCGGCCATCAGCCCGTCGATGGCGGAGACCGGCACCATTTTGGCGCACGGCTTGCCGTGCATGTCGACGAACATGGCGAAGAGGAACTCGACCCCGTCCCGCTCGGTCGCCGCCACGAGTTCCTCTTTCGTGGTGATCGATGCGTCGGAAGAACCCATGGTGCTCACCGCCTCCTCGCCGTTGACTGGTGACCGACTCCTAAGTCAACGATGTTGCCTGATGGGAAACAGCCGATGGTTTCCTCACTGTTGCGAAATGTTGCTCCTCTGTTAACAACTCTCCGGCTGCGTGCACACGCCCAGCCCGGGTTCAGGCTCGTTTACTAGTAGTGAACCTTGTTTCTTGACAGTTGGCGGCGATGGGTCATAATTGCGACGGCGCCCAGAACATCCTCCAGCTACGTGCAGCCGCGCGGGAAAGGAAGTGCTCGCCGTGAGCGAAGCGGTCTCCGAACGCACGACCCTGCACCGCTACGCCCACCGGGCGGCCTATGACCGCCCGACCATCGACCGCATTTTGGACGAGGGCATTGTGTGCCACGTCGGCCTCCAGACGGACAAGGGATTCCCGGTGGTGCTCCCGCTGGCCTACGGACGGGTTGGGGACGTCGTCTATCTGCACGGTTCGGCTGCCAGCCGGCTTTTCCGAGGGGCCCGTGCGACATCGGTGGAGATCTGCATGACGGTGACCTTCGTGGACGGACTGGTCGTCGCTCGCTCCACGTACAACACCGACATCAACTACCGCTCCGTGGTGATCATCGGGGAGGCCTCCGAGGTGAAGGACCTGGAGGAGAAGCGCATCGGCCTGGAGGCGCTCGTGGAGCACATCATTCCGGGGCGCACCGCCGACGCCCGCCCGCCGACCGAAAAGGAGCTTCGCAGCACAATGTTGCTCAAACTCCCCCTCACCGAATCCTCGGCAAAAATCCGCACGGGGTGGCCGTCCGACGAGGAGGAGGACTACGACCTGTCGATTTGGGCCGGCGTCATCCCCTTCGAACGCCGGATACTCCCTCCCTTGGCCGACCCGGACCTGCGGTTCGATCTCGGCGTTCCCGACTATGTGGAGAACTACCAGCGATCCGAGGAGCGGGCGGGCGCTCCGGGGTCGAGCTGATGCGCCAGACCACGAAGGGCGAGCGGAAAGCGGGTACGACATGTGCGGAGTGATCGGGCTGCTGATCCGGGATCGGGCCCTTGAGCCGCAACTCGGTTCCATGCTGGTTGCAATGATCGAGGCGCTCGACGAGCGCGGCCCGGACTCATCGGGCATCGCGGTGTACACGGACGATCTACCCGGCGACATCCCGGACCCGGCTCGCGTCAAGGTGTCGCTCGGTAGCGATGAGCCGGTTGACTGGGGCCGGCTGGCCGCCTCGCTGGAGGACCGCTTCGGGGAAACCGTCAGGCCGGTCGCCTTCGGCGGCGGGCTGGTGCTCGAGATGCCGCCGGACGGAGAGGGTGCGCTCAACTCGGTCCTGGCCGAGGCGTGGGCCAACGTGAGGGTGCTCGCGACCGGACTGAACCTGCGTGTGCTGAAGGACACCGGCCCTCCCACCGACACCTGTGCCCGTTACGGGGTGGCCGGCTGGGAGGGGTACCTCGCGGTGGCCCACACCCGGATGGCGACCGAGTCTGCGGTCACCGTCCTCCATTCGCACCCCTTCGTCCCCATGCGCGATCTCTGCGTCGTGCACAACGGGTCCTTCTCGAACTACGCCACGGTCCGGCGCTTCCTCCTGAACGCCGGGGTGCGGTTCGACTCGGACAACGACTCGGAGGTCGCGGCACGGTACCTCGCCCGGCGACTCCAGCAGGGGGACGACCTCGAGGAGGCCACACGCTGGGTCATGAAGGAGATGGACGGGTTCTTCACGCTCGTGATCTCGACGGCCAGCGAGCTCTCGGTCGTCAGGGACGCCTTCGCCTGCAAACCGGCCGTGGTGGCCGAGACCGACGGCTATGTCGCCGTGGCCTCGGAGTTCCGGGCCCTGGCTGAGCTCCCGGGGATCGCCAGAGCCACCGTATTCGAGCCCCGGCCCGAGGAGGTCTACACATGGAGTCGCTGAACTGCGAGAGCCTGGGAACGAGGGCGGTCAATCAGCAGCTTCGTGCGCTGGCTGACGGCGGGCACGCCCGGCTCGTCCACCCTCGGGGCCGGCACAACCTCGCGGTGGGTCTGACCTCGAGAATATCGATCGACATTGACGGGAATGCGGGCTACTTCGTCGGTGGACTGGGTGGCAACCGCGACGGCACCGGGCCCGACATCGTCGTCGACGGGTTCGTGGGATGGGCGGTGGGCGAGAACCTGATGGGTGGATCGGTGCGCGTGCGCGGTAGCGCGTCGCAGAGCGCCGGTTCGAGTGCCCGCGGCGGAACGATCGTGATCGAGGGAGATGCGTCGTTGCGGGCCGGAATATCCCTCAAGGGCGCCACCTTGGCCATCGGCGGCAATGCGGGAGCGATGTCGGGGTTCATGGCCCAGTCCGGCGTCATTCTCATCGGCGGCAACGCCGGACACGGGTTGGGTGACTCGCTGTATGAAGCCATCATTTATGTGGCGGGGAGCATCGACTCACTCGGATCAGACGCCGTGATCACCGACATGTCCGATGAGGACCTGCTGACAGTCAAGGAGCTCGTCTCGGAGACTGGCCTCGACCACATCGACCCGACCCGCGTGACCAAGGTGACCTCGGCTCGCCGGCTCTACCACTTCTCGACGCACAACCACGGCGCCTACTGATGGGGTCGTTCGAGGACCAGGAAAACCTGACCTTCCCGCCCGAGGTCATCGGCCGCATCCACCAGATGGCCGAGAACGGCCACTACCCGATCCGCGGGCTGGGAGCACGACGCAAGGTGCCCACCTTCGATGACCTCGTCTTCCTGACGGCGTCGGTCTCCCGCTATCCGCTGGAGGGGTACCGGGAACGCTGCGAGACCCGCACCGTCCTCGGGTCCCGACATGGCGCACGCCCACTCGAGCTGGAAATCCCCATCACCATCGCCGGCATGAGCTTCGGCGCGCTGTCCGCCACGGCCAAGGAGGCATTGGGGCGGGCGGCCACTGCAGTCGGCACCTCCACCACGACCGGTGACGGTGGCATGACCCCAGAGGAGCGCAAGGCATCTTCCCTCCTCGTGTACCAGGTTCTCCCCTCGCGCTACGGCTTCGACCCGTCGGACCTTCGCCAGGCCGACGCGGTGGAGATCGTCGTCGGGCAAGGGGCCAAGCCGGGTGGCGGCGGGATGTTGCTCGGGCAGAAGGTGAACGCCCGGGTGGCCGCCATGCGCACGCTGCCCGCCGGCATCGACCAGCGCTCGGCCAGTCGCCATCCCGACTGGGTCGGACCTGACGACCTGCGGATAAAGATCGAGGAGTTGCGCGAGGCCACCGAGTGGGGGATCCCGATCTTCGTCAAGGTAGGGGCGACCCGCGTCGACCACGACGTCAAACTCGCCGTCGCCGCGGGAGCGGACGTGATCGTCGTCGACGGGATGCAAGGAGGGACGGCCGCCACACAGGATGTCTTCATCGAACACACGGGCATTCCGACACTGCCGGCCGTGCGCATGGCGGCCACGGCACTCGAAGACATCGGCAAGCGGGGTGAGGTCCAGCTGGTCATATCCGGTGGCATCCGATCCGGGGCGGATGTCGCAAAGGCACTGGCCCTGGGCGCAGATGCTGTCTCTATGGGCGTTGCCGCGCTACTGGCCCTCGGCTGCAACCGGCGCACCTACCGCACATCCGCCGGGGAACTCGTCGATGTCGAGGACGACTATGCGGCGCTGTCGACATCCTCCGGACATTGCGCGCACTGCCACACCGGGCGGTGCCCGGTCGGCATCACGACACAGGACCCGGTGTTGGAGTCCCGGCTGGCGCTCGAACACGCCGCCGAGTCGGTGGCGAACTTCCTGCGCGCCACCACCATGGAGGTCACCGCACTGGCCCGCGCCTGCGGCAAATCCGACGTCCATCATCTTGAGCCGGAGGATCTGGTCGCCCTGACGGTCGAGGCCGCGGCAATGGCCAAGCTGCCCCTCGCCGGCACGGACTGGATCCCCGGCTGGCCCGCCGAAACAGAGCGGTGAGCGCGCCGGAGTCCGCCGACATCGTCATCGTCGGGGCCGGGGTCACGGGGCTGAGTACCGCCCGCGCCCTGGTCGAGCTGGGAGTGGGCGACGTGCTGGTGCTGGACCGGGCCACGGTCGGATCCGGAGGGAGCGGCAAGTCCAGCGGTATCGTGCGCTGCCACTATGGCATCCGGTCGTTGGCCGCCATGGCCTGGCACGCCTTGCCGATCCTCGAAGGTGCACCGGAGATCCTGGGAGCCGAGTCGGGGTACCGCAAGACCGGGTATCTCGTCGGGGTGGGACCGCAGAACATCGGCTCGCTCCGGGCCAACGTCGCCATGCACCGCAGCATCGGGATCGACGTGGAGCTCGTCGGGCACGACATGGCGCAGGAGATGTGGCCGATGGCCGATCTGCGCGACTTCGCAGCGTTCGCCTACGAACCGAGGGGCGGGTACGGCGACGGACACCAGACCGCACTGGCATTCTCCGTGGCCGCCCGGCGGGGCGGGGCGCGTGTGCGCCAGAACAGTGCCGTGGTCGCATTGGAGATGCAAGGGGAGCGGGTCACGGGGGTGCGCCTCCACAGCGGAGAGCGCGTCACGGCCGGACAGACCGTGCTGGCCGCCGGACCCTGGTCCGTCGGTCTGGCCGCCGCGGTCGGGGTGGATCTCCCCATCCGATCCCAGCGTGCGCAGATCCTTCTCGTTGATCCGGGCCAGCCGATCGGCAACCTCCCGGTCTTCTCCGATCTCGCCGCGCTGCAGTACGTACGCATGGAGGGGACGGCGTCGATCCTGATGGGCGACAGCGACCACTCCGCCCCGGAGTGGTCCGATCCCGACGGCTACCGGGAGCGAGCAGGGGACGAGGAACTGGCCCAGATGATCCCGAAATTCGAGCGGCGTTTTCCCGGCTTGAGCGGGGCACGGCTTTCGTCGTCGTATGCCGGATGCTACGACGTCACGCCGGACTACAACCCGATGATCTCCGCGTCACCGCTCGAGGGGCTGTGGCTCTGCGCCGGATTCTCCGGACACGGCTACAAGATCTCGCCGTCGGTCGGTGAGCTCATGGCCGATCTGATCACCGTCGGCACCAGCCGGCACCCCGATGTCGATCATCACGATTTCCGGTGGGATCGGTTCGCCACCGACGACTTCTTGGTCAGCCCCCACCCCTACGCCGGCGCAGGCCAAATGCGCTGACTGGCCGCCCTCCCAGGCCCGCGAGGCGGGGGGGCATATATTGATCCGTCGTGGCCAGTCGACAGGGAGTGCGGGCGCCGGACCTCCAGGCACTCGAAGCGAAGAAGTCGGTACGGCCCAAGCCGGTGCCCGCAACCACCAAGGCGGCGCTCGTCCGAGGGGGCGTGAAGAAGGCCGCGGCCAACCCCACCTCGTCCCGGACCACGAAGGCGAAGTCGAACGTGGTCGCCATTGAGGAGGGGATCGACAGCACCGACGTCCCGATCGGGCAGCTGGGGCAGGTCATCGCCAACCATGTGCGCAGTCGCCGGCTGGAGATCGGGCTCACCGTCGGGCAGCTCGCCGAGCGGACGGGGATCTCCAAGGGGATGCTGTCCAAGATTGAGAATGCGCAGACGTCCCCAAGCTTGACGACGCTCGAGCGCCTGTCGTCGGCGCTGGACATGCCGGTGACGTCCCTGTTCCGAGGCTTGGCCGAAGAGCGCGACGCCGTCTTCGTCAAGGCGGGAAGTGGTCCGGAAATCATCCGCAAGGGTACGCGGGCCGGGCATACGTACGAGCTGCTGGGCACCTTGCGGGGTCCGTACAAGCGAGTGGAGCCCCTCCTGGTCTCGTTGGTGGAGAGCACGGAGGTCTTCCCGCTGTTCCAGCACGCCGGCGTGGAGTTGCTCTACATGCTCGAGGGGATCATGGAATACAGCTACGGGCGTGAGCACTACCGGATGGAGAAGGGTGACACCCTCCAGTTCGAAGGTGACATTCCCCACGGCCCGACCCGGTTGGTGAAACTCCCCATCCGGTTCCTCTCCATCACCATCTACAGCGGCGACCGCCCGTAGCGCTCCCGCGCTCGATGTGCGAACGAGCGCATCGGCCACGGAGCTCACCGCAGCGCAGTTAACAAAATGGACACGATGCGGATACGGCCGGGAAATCTCGAGCCTGTTCACTCTTGGTGAACAGAGTTTCTTCTCATCCAGCGGGGTGCCCATGTCCACCGAACTCGAACAGTTCCTGGCGGCCGAGGGGCGGGACGATCGCATAGAGCAGGTGTCCCGCCAGATCGACGCCGACGGCATCACCTACGTCTACTTCCAGTTCGTCTCCGTCACCGGCCGGGTGATGGGCAAGGGGATCCCGGCGGCGCATTGGGCCTCGGTGGCCCGCAAGGGTTTTCAGCTCGTGTACGGGGCCACCGCCAACCTCTTCGTGGACCGCCACGGGCGTTACATCGGCTACGGGCCCGAGTCGTCCGAGCTCGTCGGGCTCCCTGATGTCGAGACGTTCACCGTGCTGCCATGGGATACGAAGGTGGCCCGGGTCTTTTGCACCCTCTTCCGCGGCCGCGAAGAGGTGGAACAGCCTGGCGGCTACCTCAGCTCGGACTGTCGCGGCAACCTGCACCGCCTGCACCAGCAGTTCACCGCAGACACGGGTCTCACGCTGCAGGTGGGATGCGAACCGGAGATGATGTGGCTCAAGACGAACGCCGACGGGACGCCGTCGGTCGAGGGTATGACCAAGCCGTACTGCTATCACATCGACCAGTTCTCCGAACTGCAGCCGGTCATCCACCGGGTCATCGACTACAGCACCAAGATGGGCCTCGACATGATTCAGGGCGACCACGAGGATGCCCCGGGCCAACTCGAGCTGAACTTCACCTTCGGGCGGGCGGAGGACACCGCAGACAGGCTGACCACCTACCGGCAGGTGTGCCGACAGGTAGGCCGCGAATTCGGCCTGTTTCCCTGCTTCATGCCCAAGCCGTTCATGGGGGTGTCGGCCAATGGCTGCCACCACAACATTTCGCTCTGGCAGGGAGATGTCAACATGTTCATGCCCGAGGGAGGCGATCCGAGGATGCCGAGCAAGGTCGGCCTTCACGCCATCGGGGGGGTGCTGGCCCATCTCCGCGCCCTCACGGCGATCACGGCGCCGACTGTCAACTCCTACCGGCGCTTCGCCGACGCCGGATTCTGGGCTCCCGTCTTCGCCGATTGGGGATTCCAGAACCGGACGACTGCACTCCGGGTCAGCGCGCCGGGCCGCTTCGAGTACCGCTCGGTAGATTCTGCTGTCAATCCCTATCTCTCCATGGCGGCTCTCCTGGTCTCCATGCGCGACGGGCTGGACCAGAGCATCGACCCCGGGCCGCCGGAGGAGGGCAACATCTACGAGGCGATCGAGGCGGGCAAAGACGTGGCGCGCGTCCCGAGCACCCTGGGAGAGGCGCTCGACGCGTTGGAATCGGACAACGTCGTCCGTCAGGCGCTCCCCGACGAGATGTACACCGTGTTCATGCACTACAAGCGGGACGAGTGGGAGCGGTTCATCGGCACGGTCACCGATTGGGACGTGAAGGAATACCTCGACATCCTTCCGTGAGGATGCGCCTTCCCATGCCCAACTGGTCTTTCTCGACGGGACCGCTCCCGGAAGGCGCGCCACGACCATGACGTGCCATGCCGCCACTGGTCGTGCCCTCGTGCTGCAACACCTGGGGGCCGAAGGTCCGGGGGCGATCGGCGATCACCTCACCGCGGCCGGCATGTCGCTCACCGTGGCCGAGCTCGATGAGGGGGAGCCGATCCCCACCGCATTGTACGACTTCGATCTCATGGTGGTCATGGGCGGTCCCATGGACGTGTGGCAGGAAGCACTGCACCCCTGGATGGCCGCCGAGAAGGCCGCCATACGCCGGTGGGTGTGCGAACTGGGCCGGCCCTACGTGGGCGTCTGCCTCGGGCACCAACTGCTGGCCGACGCGTTGGGAGGCGAGGTCGGGCCGATGACGAAGCCGGAGATCGGACTGATGGAGATCGAGTTGACGCAGGCCGGATTGGCCGACCCGGCGTTCTGCCGCCTCCCCTCCCCGTTCTACGGACTGCAGTGGCACGGCGCACAGGTGCGGAAACCCCCTCTGGGGGGAGTCGTCCTCGCTTCCAACCGGCACTGCGCCATCCAGGCGCTGCGGGTGGGTCGCTGGGCCTGGGGGGTGCAGTTCCACCTGGAGGTAGATGAGGGCACCGTGTCGGAGTGGTCACTGGTGCCCGAGTATCGGGCCACCCTCGAATCCCTCGGTCACGGCGACGCCGACTGGCTCGGTGCGGCCGTCACAGCGCAGCTGCCGACCATGCGGCACAACACGGACAGGCTGCTCTCGGCGATCCTGACCACGATGCAGCACCAACCCGACTGCCGGACCGGGGCCGTCAGGTGACCGCCCCCTCCTTCGCCGAGGATGTCCTGGCGCGTGCCGCGGAGGATGGGCGCATCGGTGAGTGGTTACAGGCCGCGGGGATCGAGAACGTCCACGTCGCGCTGGTGGACTCCTCGGGCACGCTCCGCGAGAAACGACTCGGTTGCCGAGCCGCGGCGCGGGCGTTCGAACGGGGCTGGAGTTTCATTGACGCCGTCGGATGGTGGGGGCCCGACGACGGTGTCTGGCGTGCCGGCGGTTCGGAGCATCGTCCGGTGAGGCTCGACAACGGCAGCGGGCGCCGAAATCCCTTCGAGGAGAACTCGGTGATCTTCCTGGCCGATTTCGAGGGACCGATGGCCGAACTCTCCCCCCGGTACCAATTGGGCAAGATGGCCGATCGGCTTGCGGCTCTGGGACTTACCTGTGAGGTCGGATGGGAGTTCGAGTGCATCGTCTTTGCGTCTGCGCCCGGCCACGAATCGGGCGAACCGCGCGCGCTGGCACCGATCATGCCCGGCAACCGGTGCTGGTCCTCGCAGACCATGGCCACGGATGCCGGGGTCATCGGAGGATGGGTCACCGCCCTGTCCGACGGGGATGTGCCCATCGACCATGTGTGCGCCGAGTTGGGCCCGGGTTGCCTCGAACTGGCGATCGAACACCGGTCCGCGGTGCGCGCCGCCGACGATGCGGCGTGGGCCAAGCTCTTCACCAAGGCCTACTTCGCGCAGCAGTCCCTCGTCGCCACCTTTATGGCGCAGGTAAGCGATGGATTTCCGGGGCTGGGTGGTCACCCGAGCGTGTCCTTTCGATCCGCAGACGGGAGTCCCGTGCTGGCGGAACCCGACGGCAGCCTGTCGAAGACGGCTCTGGCGGCGATAGCCGGGATCACCGCGCTCCTGCCGGAGCTGCTGGCCATGGCGGCCCCGTACCCCAACTCCTATCGGCGCTTCGGTCCGGGCAACTGGGCGCCCTCGACCGCCACCTGGGGCATCGGGAACTACAGCTGCGCCCTGCGCGCCGTTGCCGACGACCCGGAGTCCGCCCGACTCGAACTGCGGGTCCCGGGGTCAGACACCAGCCCACACCTGTGTGCCGCGATGGTCCTTGGCGCGGCGGCCTGGGGAATTGAGCACGGCCTCGAACCGCCGCCCCCGGTCCCGGCACCCCAGGACGGTCGGGAGCAGGAGTGCGGCCGACCGCTGCCGCGCGACCTTGTCGAGGCGGCGCAGCGCTTCTCGCAGAGCACCGTCGCGCCTGCGCTGTTCGGAGCCGAGTTCGTCGCGCACTACGCCGCCGGCCGCATGGCAGAGGCCCGGGCGTGCCATCGATTTGTCTCCGACCAGGAACGGCAGCGCTATCTGCACAATGCGTGAGCGCCACGAGGTGAACTCATGACAGACGACGACCCGCAATTCGACCTCGACGACAGCCAGGTGCAGGCCTTCGCCGACGATGGCTTCGTGATCGTTGAGCGGATCATCGATCCGGCCGTGGCCGCCCGCGCCCTCTCGCGCTACGGGGAACTGTTCGCGGGCCGGTTCGAGACCGGTCTTTATCCGGACGAGTGGAATTGGAAGGCGGGTCGGGACTCCGAAGTGCTCACCCGGCAGATCTGCAACGCATGGAAGTCCGACCGTGACATCGCGCGCGTCGTCCTGCGTGAGGATGTGGGACGGGCCTGTGCGCGCCTGGGGGGATGGCCCGGCGCCCGGCTTAGCCAGGACAACGTGTTGTGGAAGCCCCCGGGCGGCAGGGCGCTCGGATTCCACCAGGATTCGAGTTATGAGCAGTGGGCCGTACCGCCGGACTGGGTCAGCTGCTGGATCGCTCTTGAGGACACATCGGCGGCACAGGGAACAGTGGAATATGTCAAGGGATCCCACCACTGGGCCCACTGGGGGATGATCGAGGAGTTTCACGGCCCGGACGATCCCCACCAGGACCTTCGCAAGGCAGCGCGCCACCACGGCGAAGAGCCCGTGTTCGTTCCCGTCGAGGTGCCGGCCGGAGGGGGCGCGTTCCATGCCGGATGGACGTGGCACGGCTCGAATGTGAACCGTTCCCGAAAGCCGCGCAGATCGCTCGTGGCGCACTGCATGTCGTCCGAGGCGCGCTTTCACCCCGCGGTGACGGGGTACCTCTACAGTCGCTACAAGCGGTTCGGCGACGACACCATGGACGAGTCGTTCTTTCCCATCATCTGGCGGGACGACGGCTATCGATCTCCGTTCATTCCCCCATACCTTGACAAGAGCGTCGGATGGGCCGGCAACCCAATGGGAGACAGGCGTCTGTCAGGAGGTCAGATGGAGATGGAGGGGTAGTCCGCGAGCGGGACAGCCGGCAGCTCGCCCATATCGGTCGGTGTCCGGCGACCCACTTCCAGGGGCGCCGGGGCGGTGAGGATGGGAAGAGACGTGAGACAGGTCACCCGCTCGCGCATGCCCTTGCCGCCCAGCCGAGCAAAGCGACGGCGGCGGCGAGAGCCCAGGACGATCACATCGGCCGACCAGTCGTGCGCCGCGTTGGCGATCCGGGCCTCCACCCCGAAGCAGCTCGTGAGATAGAGCGAGCCCTCCGTCGGGATTCCCGCGGCCCGGAGAGCGGAGACGGCATTCTCGAGATGAGTGATGGCCTGCGCCTCGGTCTCGACCGTAAACCCGCGGCCCCCCACCAGGAATTCGTTCACATGGACGACGCGGACGGCACTGGAGTACTGCGCCGCCAGCGCCGTGGCGAAGCTGATGGCGACGTCGCTCGACTCGGAGTCGTCGATGGCAAGCAGAATTCTCCGGAACATGGTGGGGATTCACCTCCCTGTCGCCCGCTGGCGGGCGCACTTCATTGTTTCCATCAGATTAACACCCAGGTAATCCCATGAATACATGTTTCCTGTCAATAAACCATCAACAAACGAGCTACGGTCGCCGGGCGCGGGCGGTGAAAGGATGACGTGGCCCATCGCGGCCGGCAGGCACTGAGCGACTACCGGGAGCTGGCGATCGTCGCGGTCGCCGCCGCCATCGGGCTGACGGTGCAGGGCCCCGTCGCCTGGGTGGTGCGCCACCAGGGAATCGACGTCTTCTTGGTGATCCTGGTCTTCTTCACCGCGCTGACCATCGAGCCGGGCACACTCCGGGACCTTCCGGCCGCCTGGCGACGTCTCTCGGTGGCCTTGATCGCAGGGGTCACCGTGTTGCCGGCGCTGTCGTGGTCGGTGGCGCACCTGGTGACGGCCGGTCACCTGCGTGACGGGGTGACGGCCATCGGCCTGGCACCGTGTGAGATCGCCTCCATCGCCACTACGGCCATGGCCGGCGGTGACGTGGCCCTCGCCGGGGGTCTCCTGGTCGGCTCGACTGTGCTGACCGTGGTCCTGGCCGGACCGATTCTGGCCGCGGAGGCATCCGGGACGGCGCTGGACCCTTGGCACATCCTGGTGAACCTTCTCTGCATTGTCGCGGTGCCCCTGGGAACGGGGGTGGCGGTCCGCGGCGCGCTCAAACCGCCTGCAAGGGTCATCGAGGCAGCCTCGACCATCAGCACACTCTCCGTGGCGGCCCTCGTGGCCCTGGTCGCCGCGGAGGTGCACTTCGCCAGGTCGTACCTTTCGGTGCTGGCGGCCGTGGCGGCGTTCCTGGCCGTCTCGGCGGGTGTCGGCCTGCTGGTCGGCCGGGGTGGCACGCTCCGGGTCAGAGAGGCCCTCCTCCTCACGCTGTCGATGCGCGACTTCGCCATCGCCGCGGGCCTGGCCACGGCGGCATTCGGGCCGGAGGCCGCGGCTCCTCTCGGTCTTTACGGCATCGCCGTCCTCGTCTGGGGCACTGGCGCCGCCGGGTTCCTGCGGGCCAGGACGACCTGACCCGCTGGTACGATGCGGGCTCAGAGGGAAGTTCATCGGGTGGACGCGGGAAGCGGGGGTGAGGGGATGTATTCGAAACTCTCGAGTGTGGCAATCACCAGGAGGATGGCCCTGGCTGTTCTCCTCGTGCTGTCCCTGTCGGGCCTGGCCGTCGCGCTGGGCGCGCATCCGGCCGGTGCGGTCACCCGGGGGAATGCGCTCGTCCCTGCCGCGACCCAGGGCGACGCGATTGTCGCCGCCGCCGCCTCCCAGGCGGGCGTTCCCTACTGTGACGGCGGTGGCACCATCAACGGGCCGAGCAACGGCGGCGTGGTGGAGGCCGGATGTGGGCCAGGCGTCAAGGGCTTCGACTGCATGAGCGTGTCGCAGTATGCGGTGTACCAGGTGACCGGGATCGCCCTTCCCTCAGACGGCAGCCAACTCGCCGGCGTGGGGACGTTCATCGCTCCCAGCGACACCGCGGATCTCCTACCCGGTGATGTGACGTACTGGGGAGGCACGCTCAACCACTTCGCACATTCGGGGATCTACGCCGGGAACAGCGAGGTCTGGGACGCCGTCGGCATCGGGATCCCGGTCCAACTGCACACCATGGCGTACCTCGAGGGGACCTACAGCTACGACGGCGCCATCAGGTACTGGACGACTTCAACCACTCCTACCCCCACCCCCGCGCCACCCCTGACGCCGGGAGGTCTGACCGGACCGGTGGTCGGGATGGCGGCTTCACCGGACGGGACCGGGTACTGGTTGACCAACGCGGCCGGTGACGTCTCGTCGCACGGTATGGCCGTCAGCTACGGCTCACTGTCCGGTACGTCCCTCCGGGCTCCGATCACCCACATCGTCTCGAGCCCGGACGGCAAGGGCTACTGGCTGGTGGCGGCCGACGGGGGGATCTTCACCTTCGGCGACGCCGGGTTCTTCGGCTCCATGGGTGGCAAGGCTCTGAACGCCCCCGTGGTGGACATGGCGCCGACGGCCGATGGGAAGGGGTACTGGCTGGTGGCCTCGGACGGTGGCGTGTTCGCCTTCGGCGACGCGGTCTTCCAGGGATCGATGGGCGCGACCCATCTGAACAAACCCGTGGTCGGCATCGCCGCCGACGGTGCCACGGGCGGGTACTGGCTCGTCGCCAGCGACGGGGGGATCTTCTCGTTCGGGGCTCTGTTCCACGGATCGACCGGGAACGTCGTGCTGAACGAGCCCGTCAACGGCATGACGCCCTCCGCGGACGACGGGGGCTACCTCTTCGTGGCGAGTGACGGGGGGATCTTCTCGTTCGGGGATGCCAAATACCAGGGGTCGGAGGCGGCCGCCCCGCTCCACGCTCCGATCGTCGGCATGGCCCTCGACAGCGCCACCGGTGGGTACTGGCTGGTGGGGTCGGACGGCGGGGTCTTCTCGTTCGGCGCCCCGTTCTACGGAGCGGACTGAACCGCTCCCGAGCCGGCCCCGGGGGGGTCCCTGAAGATCTCCCCGACCCACGCAGGGAGCCGCATGGCCTTACCGCACGGGTCCACGCACCCGTGCACGGTGACCGCAGTGGCCCGCACGTCGTCGCCCACGGTCAGCAGGTAGGCCAGCTGGAAGCTGGCCCGGCTCACCGCGCCGGCCCGCAGGCGCACGTCGACCAGCTCGTCGAACTCGAGCGGCTGCCGGTACCGCACCGCCACTTCGAGGACGGCAAAATTGAACCCGTCGCGACGTACCTCCTCGTAGGGATGCCCGAGCTGGCGCAGATACGCCACCCGGGCCTCCTCGAGGTAGGGCAGGTACGCCGCGTGGTGGATGATCCCCATGGCGTCCGTCTCGGCGAAGCGGGTCCGGATCCGGTGCGCGAACGGATAGTCACCCGGGTCGCGTGTCGGCTCGAGGGACTGCCGCATCAGGTACCGTCCCGCGGGCCGACCGGAGTTGCCGGTGTCTCCGGCGTCTCCGGGGCTGCACGTTCGAACGCCGTGCGCCGTCCCGACGCCATCTGTCGGATTCGGGTGTGGTCGAGTATGGCGAACTCCCCCTCTGCCTCGACCGTGACCGTCCCCCCTTGCACGATGCGCCCCTTGGAAAAGACCCGGCGAACCGTCACCTCGGTGACCCACGCCTCGAACAGGGCCTCCTCGTCAATGAGGGTGGGCCGCCGGTAGCGCACGTCGAGCCGGACCGTGGGGCCCGTGGCCTCCGCAATGGCGTTGGCCGCCGTGAAGACGATGTCGAAGGTGGAGGCGAGGGCTCCGCCGTGCACGCAACCCGGCGCGCCCTCGTAGGCCGTGGTGAAGGTGGCGTAACCGAGCGCGCGCGGCGGCTCGAAGGCCAGTCGCACCGGCAGGGCCAGGGGGTTGAACCCACCCACGACGATGTCGAAGGGCATGGTTCCCAAAAAGGGTGGACTGCTTGGCGCACCGTCCTCGGGGGGTCCCATGAACCGGGGCAGCGGGACATCGGGCCGATACGCCTCCAGGCGATCGGCCACGGCGGCCAGTTGCGCCGTCAGGGCGGCCGTCTCTTCGGCGGGCGGCGCCGCGCTCACCGATAACGCGATGAGGCGGCGGAGTTCCTCCGCCATGGCACGGGCCTCCGTCTCCCGACCATGCAGGCCGGGGTAGTGATCGAACGATGGTGAGGAACCGGTTCCCACAATGGCGCGAACAGTACCGTCCGGGTCGCGCCCGACAACAGTCCGGCCAGGGCGGTCCGGACCGGTCGCCGTCACTCGTAGCATGCCGGCATGGCTCCTGAGCATTCCGTCCAGTTCACCACCGGTAGTCCCGAGACCATTCTCGATCCACTGAGCCCCGAAGTTGCCGAGGCGCTGGCGCGCGCCGTCAGCCTCCCGGCGGCGGAGCAGCGCGCCGCCGTGTCTGCGGTGGCCGCGAGCGATCCCCGCTGCCTCCAGGCCTGGGCCACCCTGGCCGAGCTGGCCGAAGCCCCCATCGACCGGTACGCCTTCGCCCGGGTCGGCTATCACCGCGGCCTCGACTCCCTTCGGGCCGCGGGGTGGCGGGGCTCGGGGTACGTGCGCTGGCGCCACGAATCGAACCGGGGTTTCCTGCGCTCCCTCCACGCCCTGGAGCTGGCGGCGGCGGCCATCGGGGAGACCGAGGAGGAGCAGCGCTGCGCCCTCTTCCTGCGCCAGCTCGACCCCGAGTGGAGCACTCGGCAGTTGTAGTTGTCGCACTCGGCGGTTGTACTTAGAGTCTCTAACTGTATGATAGTCGAAGTGTCCTCGACCCCCTTGACCGTGACGCCGACGCGAACATCCGGTGACGTGCCCAGCCGCGGCACCTATGGGCGCGTGACCGCATGGCTGGCCAAACGGGTCGAATTCGCCCTGGCCCAGGTCGACCTCACCCTGCCCCAGTACCGCGTCCTGGGGATTCTGGTCGAGGGTTCGGCCGCCGCCTCGGGGCTGGCCGGCCGTCTGGCGGTCCGTCCCTCGTCGGTGACGGCCATCATCGACGGCCTCGTGGCCCGCGGCCTGGTCGATCGCACGCACCAACAGGACGACCGGCGTCGTATCGCCCTGCGCCTGACCCAGGAGGGGGAGCGCGTCCTGGCCGAGGCGGACCTCACCGTCGACGCCTACATGGTGTCGATCGCCGGCCATCTGCCCGATGCCGACGAGGTGATGGTCCTGCGCTCGCTCGAGCTCTGGGGGCAGGCGCTGGCCAACTTCCACCAGGCCCGGGCGGAGTCGCGATGAGCACGACCGAAGAGGAGGTCACGGGATCCGCGGCCGACGACAACCGCCCGGACGCAGACGGCGCGCTCGACGGCACCACCCGGACGGCCACCCGCACGCTGCCACTGGCCGCCTACGTCCCCATGGGGCTCACCAGCGACTACAAGGCGCCGAAGGCGACCATCGACCCGGACAAGAGCAAGACGTGGCTGAAGCGGGCCTGGCCCGTCGTGAAGGCGCACAAGGGTGTGTTCTTCACCTCGCTGATCATGTCGTTCGTGGGCCTGGTCATTCAGGTGCAGATTCCCAAACTGCTCCAGGACGCCATCGACAATTCGCTGCTGGCCACCGCGCTGCACCACAAGCCCGTGCCGTTGCACGTCTACGTCACCTGGGTCGTGGTGTTGGGCCTGGTCGGAGGGGTCGCCGGCTACATCTCCCGTACCGCCCTGTTCCGCGTGGCCTACGACATCGAGTTCGACCTGCGCAACATCATCTACGAGCACCTGACCCGCATGTCGTTCCCCTTCTATGACCGCGTGCAGTCGGGTCAGCTCATCAGCCGGGCCAACTCCGACATCCGCTCGGTCCAGATGTACCTGACGTTCGCCCCGATGATCCTGGTGCAGTGCTCCATCGCGCTGGTCGCCTTCGGGTACATGCTGACGATCAGCGTCCCCTTGGCTCTGGTGGCCATGATCACCATGCCGTTCATCTACTGGGTCGGGGTCAAGATGCGGAAGTCGCTCTTCCCCGTCTCCTGGATCATCCAGTCGCGCCTGGCCGAGGTGGCCACCGTGGTGGACGAGAACGTCAACGGCGTCCGCGTGGTGCGCTCCTTCGCCGCCGAGGAGCAGCAGCTACGCCAGCTGGCCACCGCGGCCGACCGGGTGCAATGGGCCTACATCAAGGATGCCGACCTGCGCGCCCGCTTCACGCCGCTGGTGCAGAACCTCTCACAGGTCGGCCTCTCACTCGTTCTCCTCTTCGGCGGCTACCTGGTCATCCACGGACACCTGCAGCTCGGTGCCATCGTCTCGTTCAACCTGTACCTCCTTTTGCTGCAAGCGCCCTTCATGATGCTGGGCATGCTGATCATGATGGGCCAGCGCGCCTCGGCGTCGGCCGAGCGCATCTACGAGATCCTCGACGAGCAGGCCACCATTGTCGATCGGCCCGATGCCACCGATCTGGTGGACTGCCGGGGCGATGTCCGCTTCGAAGACGTCAGCTTCGCCTACGCGTCGGACAGCCTGATGGCCGCCGCGGCCAAACAGGGCGGCAATCCCAACGTGCTGACCGACCTGAACCTGCACCTGTCGCCCGGTGAGACGGTGGCGCTGGTCGGGCGCACGGGCAGCGGGAAGTCGACCGTGGCCCGGGTCCTGGCCCGCTTCTACGACGCCACCGAGGGCACGGTACGGGTGGACGGGCACGACGTGCGTGACCTGACCCTGACCAGCCTCCGGGCCAACATCGGCGTGGTGCTCGACGAGCCCTTCCTCTTCTCCGCCTCCGTCCGGGACAACATCGCCTACGGGCGACCGGACGCCTCCATGGAGGAGGTCGTGGCGGCGGCCGAGGCAGCCGGCGCCGCCGACTTCATCCTCCATCTCTCCGAGGGCTACGACACCGTGGTGGGCGAGCGGGGCTACACGCTCTCGGGGGGCCAGCGCCAGCGCATCGCCATCGCCCGCACCCTTTTGATCAACCCGCCCATCCTGATCCTCGACGATGCCACCAGCGCCATCGATGTGCAGGTCGAGCAGCGCATCCACGCGGGCCTGCGGGTGCTCATGGAGGGCAGGACCACGCTGATCATCGCCCACCGGCTCTCCACCATCAGCCTGGCCGACCGCGTCGTGCTGCTGGACCAGGGCCGGATCGTCGCCGACGGCACGCACGCCTCGCTGCTGGCCTCCACGCCGCTCTACTCGGAGATCCTGGCCCAAGCGGCCCATGAAGAGGCCGCTCCAACCGACATCATCGACCCCGTCGTCGACCCCGACCAAAGCGGGGTGCGCTGATGTTCGGAATGGGTGGCGGACCCGGCGGCCCTCCGGGCGCCCCTCAAGCCGGACTGCCCTTCGGCGGCATCCCCCATGAATTGCAGTCCGGTGTCGACCTCCTCTTGCAGGACGAGCCCGAACGGGGCGAGCACGACATCGAGTTCACCCAGGTGCCGACGGCGGCGGAACGCAAGCACCTCACGTTGACCAGCCTGCTGACGGTGTATCCGTCCATGCTGGTCCTGGCCGGTGTGCTCGTCGCCGTCATCAGCCTGGCCACGCAACTGGGGCCCACGCTCGTCGAGTACGCCATCAACCACGGCATGACCCCGCCGCACAATCTCGATTACGGCATCGTGGTGGTCTGCGCGGTGCTGTACCTGGTTTCCATCGCCGTCTCCGCCGGGGCACAGTGGGGCCAGGCCAAGGTGACCGGGCGCCTGGCCTCGTGGGTCATGAACGATCTGCGGGTAACGGTGTTCCGCCACTTGCAGCGGCTCTCCCTGGACTTCTTCACCGAGGAGAAGGCCGGCGTCGTCATGAGCCGGATGACCAGCGACATCGAGAACCTGCAGCAGCTCCTCCAGGACGGTCTGGCCCAGTTCGCCATACAGGGGCTGACCATGGTCGTCATCACGGTGATCCTGTTCTTCACCAATGTCAGGCTGGCCACCATCACCGTCGTGGCCGTGCTGCCCCCGCTGATCGTGATGTCGATCTGGTTCAAGCGGGCCTCCGAGCGGGGCTACGAAAAGGTGCGCGACGGCATTGCGCTGGTCCTGGCCGACCTCTCCGAGAGCCTTCAGGGTGTGCGCATCGTGACGGCCCACAACCGCCAGCGCCACAACGTCGAGCACCACCGCAACGTGGTGGGCCGGTACCGCGACGCCAACATGTACACGGGGCGCATCAACGGAATTTACGGACCCGGCTCGCAGCTGATCAGCGTCCTGGGCCAGGTGCTGATCCTGGGAATCGGAGGCGACATGTACCTCCACCACCAGCTCAGCATCGGCGCGCTGACGGCCTTCTTCCTCTACGTCAACCGGTTCTTCGCTCCGATTCAGCTCCTGGTACAGCAGTACAACACGTTCCAGCAGGGCCGGGCCTCGGTCTTCAAGCTCCAGGACCTGCTGGAGAACGAACCTTCGGTTCTCGAGAGTCCCACGGCGACGGAGCTACCCCCTATTGAGGGCGAGATCCGCTTTGACCATGTGTCGTTCGCCTACAACCCCGGCGCCATCGTGCTGGACAACATCGACCTCACCATTCACCCGGGCGAGACCGTGGCCTTCGTCGGTGCCACCGGCGCCGGCAAGTCCACCATGGCCAAGCTCATCACGCGCTTCTATGACCCGACGGAGGGACGCGTGCTCATTGACGGCCACGACCTGCGCGACGTCACCTTGGCCTCGCTGCGGCGCCAGTTGGGCGTCGTCCCCCAAGAGCCGTTCCTCTTCGCCGGAACCATCCGGGACAACATCTCTTTCGCCCGCCCCGGCGCGCCGGACGACCAGGTGTGGGAGGCGGTCAACAAGACCGGCCTGACCGAGCTGGTGCACCGCCTCCCCTACGGCCTCGACACCATCGTGCACGAGCGGGGGCAGTCCCTCTCCTCGGGCGAGCGCCAGCTCATCGCCCTGGCCCGGGCCTTCATGGCCCAGCCACGGGTCCTGGTGCTCGACGAGGCCACGTCCAACCTCGATCTGCAGTCCGAGACGAAGATCGAAGCCGCCCTCGACGTCTTGTTGCAACAGCGGACGGCCGTGCTCATCGCCCATCGCCTCTCGACCGCCATGCGAGCCGACCGGATTGTGGTCGTCGGCGACGGCAAGTTGCTCGAGGTCGGCAGCCACGACGAACTGGTCGCCTTCGGGGGGCACTACGCCGACATGTACGCCACGTGGATCTCGCAGTCCCACGCCGCCTGAGTCAGGCCCGGCTCCACTCGCGCAGCGTCGCCCGGTAGCGCGCATCCCAGCGGTCATAGTCCTTCCGTAGACGCATGCCGGGCCATCCGGGCGGGAGCAACTCCTCGGGCAAAAGGGGATCGGCCTGCAGGTGGCGCAACACGGCGGCGGAGAGCTCGAATCCCGGTGCCAACGCCTGGGCACTGTCCGGTGTGAGGTCGGCCATCTCATCGAGGAGCTGGTTGGCCCGACCCGCCCACCCCGGTAGGTCCCACAGCACCCCGGCCAACCGGTCCGGCGTCCGGGGTCGGGCGGTCATCAGCTCCATGTCGGAACGGAGATCCTCGGGCAGGCGGACATCGACGTTGTCGGGACGCATCCACACCCCTTCACGCAACTCGGCCAGGCGGGCATGCGCCAGGGAACGGCGCCGGGCCGTGCGGATTTCGGCTGAACTCCCGCTGGTCACGACCACGGCCACGAACCACTGTCCGTCGAACGGCAACGTCGACCCGGCGCGGCTGGCCGACTGGCGCGCCTGGCGTTCACGCAGGCGGCCGGCGAGGCGGTAGGTCCCCGATCCGTCGGTGGTGGCCTCCCCCCCGGCCACCATGCGGCTGAGGGCGACCCGAGCCCGGTTGGCGCTGATACCGAAGAGCCCGGTCAGGCGCACGAGCTGCGCCACCGGCAGCTCCGGCGGATCCATCCCCAAGAGGGCGCTCGCCAGGACCGATCGGGCCGTGAACGGCTTATTACGCTGTTGCACCACTTGATGGATAATAGTAACATGAGGCTATGGCCACCACCATGGTGCCCGACCACGCGGCACGCCCTGACGTCCTTCCCACCGAGCGGCTGTTGGCCAACGGGATGGCCGTGCCCGAACTCCGTCCCGCCCTGCGGCACATCGACAACGTTCGCAATGCCATCACGGTGCTCTCGGTGTGGTTCTACGTGGTACTCATCGTCGGGGGTGCGGTCTGGCTCGACGCGTGGTGGAGCTACCTGCTCGCGTTCATCTTGATGGGCCCGATGTACGCCCGCTTCGCCATCCTCATGCACGAGGCCGCGCACAAACTCCTCTTCACCAACAAGAAATGGAACGACTGGATCGGCACCTGGCTCATCGCCTACCCGGTCTTCACTCCAGTTCAGCTCTATCGCCGCGTCCACTTCGCCCACCACAAGGACGAGTTCGGCCCCGGCGAGCCCGATATGGCTTTCTACCGTCCCTACCCCTGCACCCGGGCTGCGCTGCGCCGCCGGTTGCTGCGCGACGCGGTCGGCATCTCGGGCTGGAAGAACTTCGCCCCGTTGGTCAAGAACACGGCGACGGCCCGTTTCCGGCGCATCGGCCTTTCCATCTTCGGCGTGCAGGCCGTGCTGTGGGCCGTGTCATGGCTGGCCACTGGGCGCTGGTGGATCTACCCGGTGCTGTGGTGGCTGCCGTGGATGACCCAGTGGCGCGTCATCAATCGCCTCCGCTCCATCGCCGAGCACGGTGGCATGGAACGGAACAAGGATCGCCGGGCCACCTCGCACAACGTGCGCCAGTCCCTCCCGGCCCGGTTCTGGTTCGTGCCCTACAACACGGGATGGCACCTGGCCCACCATGTGGACATGGGGGTGCCGTGGCGCAACCTGCCGGCCTTCCATGCCGAACTGGAGCGGGCCGGCTACGTCACCGACGCCATCACCTACCCCACCTACCGCGCCCTGTGGAAGGCGCTCTCGAGCGCCGAGGAGGGGGCACAGCCTCTCGCCCGGGCCGCCTGAGGCCCGGGCCGCCTGACGTCCGGTCCGTCTGGGGTCAGTCCACCCCGAGGGCCCGCCGCAAGGCGATCGCGCTCTCGCGCTGGGCGCGTTGGGTGATGGCGGCCGACGCCACCAGGGCCGAACCGTGGAAGGTGCCGGGGAATTGATGGAGCTCGACGGAGACGCCGGCTTGGAGGAGTCCCAGCCCGTAGAGAATGCCCTCGTCGCGCAGCGGGTCGTTCTCGGCCGTCGAGATGTAGGCCGGCGGGAGTCCCGACAGGTCGGTGGCCCGGGCGGGGGCGGCATAGGGCGAGACGTCGCCCCGGTCGGCGGCTGCCCCCAGGTACGCCTCCCAACTCAAGTGGGCCAGGGGGCGGTTCCAGAGCGGCGAGTCGACGAAGGTGCGCATCGACGGCGTCTCCAGGCGGTCGTCGAGCTCGGGGATGTGGAGCATCTGGAAGCAGAGCGGCGGGCCACCGAGATCACGGGCCAGCAGCGCCGTCGCCGCGGCCAATCCACCTCCGGCGCTGGCGCCGAGGAGCGCCAGCCGTGCGGTATCCACACCGAGCTCGCCGGCCGCCCCGGCGAGGAACACAAGCGCGCTGTAGCAATCGTGCAGGCCGGCCGGGAACGGGTGCTCGGGGGCGAGCCGGTACTCGACCGACACCACGACCGCTCCCGTCTGGATCGCCGTCGAGACCGCGCCGGCATGCTCGGCCTCGACGCTGCCGATGATGAACCCGCCGCCATGGATCATGAGGACACCGGGCACCGGCCCCGAACGGCCCTTCGGGCGGTAGATCCGCACACCCACGTCGGGGTCGCCCTCCCAACCCGGGACCAACCGGTCTTCTATGTCGAGTGATTCGATGCCCGCGATGTCGGACGCCATGCCGGCGACCAACTCGGCAAAGCCGGCCCGCGCCGCCACGGGATCCGACAGGTCGATCTGCGGCAGCAGCTCGAGGATCCCCGAGAGCTCAGGGTCGATCATCGTTCCCCCCTTTTTTGGCCCGCGACCTATTTGGGCTGCAGCCGAGCACCGGCGTCGATCCGGATGGTCTCCGCGTTCATGTAGGAGTTGGCCAGAAGTTCGACGGCCAACGAGGCGAACTCGGGAGCGTGGCCGAGACGTTGGGGGAAGAGGACGTCCCGGGCCAGCTTGGCCTTGAACGCCTCGGAGCCCTCGCCTGCGCCATAGATCGGGGTGTCGATCAGGCCCGGCAGGATGGTGTTGACCCTGATGCCGACCACGGCCAGGTCACGGGCGACCGGGAGGGTCAGTCCGACCAGACCGCCCTTGGAAGACGAGTACGCCGCCTGGCCGATCTGGCCGTCCTCGGCCGCCACCGAGGCCGTGTTCACTATCGCCCCGCGGGCGCCGTCCTCGTCGGGCTCGTTCAGGCTCATTTTCGTGGCGGCGAGGCGGATGCAATTGAACGTGCCGATGAGGTTGATCTCAATGACCCGGCGGTAGACGTCGAGGTCGTGGGCCGAGGCGTAGTCGCCGTCCTTGCCGATGGTGCGCGACGCCATGCCGATTCCGGCGCAGTTGACCAACGACTTGAGGGGGCCCAGCTCGAGGGCCGCCTCCACCGCGGCGATCACGTCCTCGGTGTTGGTGACATCGGTCTGGGCGAAGAGCCCGTCGATCTCCTTGGCCAGCGCCGTACCCTTCTCCTCTTGGAGGTCGGCCACAACGACCCGGACACCTCGCTCGGACAAAAGGCGCGCGGTCGCCTCCCCCAGCCCCGAAGCCCCACCGGTGACGATTGCGGAAGTCCCACTCAGTTCCATCAGTTCTTCGACTCCTTTGTCGGCCCTTCTTTGGCCTGGGCGCGAGATGTGCCGGGCTGAGGATAGGGCGTGCCCGCGCCGCAACCCAACTCTGCGCCCGCCACCCCCGCCCCCACCCAGATTCACATCTGGTCCGGTGCCTCCATGCCGAGCAGGGACAGCCCGAGAGCGAGCACCCGGGCGGTCAGGTCGCACAGGGCCAGCCGTGACGTCCGCACCGCCTCCTCGTCGACCAGGACCCGGCAGGCCTCGTAGAACGTGGTGAACGTCGAGGCCAGATCGAACAGGTAGGTGCACAGCTTCGCCGGGCTGTACGACTCGGCGGTGGCCTCGACTGCGCCGGGGAACCCGAGCAGCTGGAATGCCAGGGCGCGCTCCTGGGGTTCGGTGATCATGGGCGTGGTGCCGCGCGGCGGCGGGGGCACTTCGGCCCGGCGGAAGATGGAGCGGATGCGAGCGTGCGCGTACTGCAGGTACGGGCCGGTATTGCCCTCGAAGGCCAGCATCCTGTCCCAGTCGAAAAGGTAGTCCCGCGTCCGCTCCGTCGACAGGTCGGCGTACTTGATGGCGCCGATACCGAGGGCGCGGGCCACATCCGCCCGGGCCCTCGCGCTGAGGTCACTCGGACGCTCGGCGATCGCCGCCGCGGCCCGGTCCACGCCTTCGGTGAGAAGGTCGATCAGCCTTTCCGAGCTCCCCGAGCGGCTGGCCATCTTCTTGCCGTCCGGACCGAGCACCAGGCCGAACGCCACGTGGACGGCGGCCGAGGGGTCCGGGAGATATCCGGCCAGCGCGGCCACGGCGAAGACCAGTCGGAAGTGCAGCGATTGGCCGGCATCGACGACGTAGACCAGTCGCGTGGCGCCCCGGCGGCCGGTGCGGTCGCGGATGGACGCCAGGTCTGTGGCCGGGTACCCATACCCCCCGTCGGACTTGCGCACGATCAGGGGGAGGGGATCGCCGTTGCGGTTCTCGAACCCCTGGGGGAACACGCAGAGCGCGCCCTCGTGCTCGACCAGGAGTCCCTGGGCTCCGAGCTCGTCGACCACCACCGGCAGGAGCGCGTTGTAGAAGCTCTCCCCCACCACGTCGTCGTCGGTCAGCAGCACACCCAGCATCGAGTAGATCTCGTCGTTGTGCCGCAGGCTCTCGGCCACGAAGATGCGCCAGAGGTGAAGCGTCTCGGGATCCCCGCTCTGGAGGAGGACGACTCGCCGGCTGCTGCGCTCGGCGAAGTCGGGGTCAGTGTCGAAGTGGACCCGCGCCTGGGTGTAGAACTCGTTGAGGTCTCGCACGCTGAACGACTCCGCGTCGGCCGACCCCCCCACGTCGATCAGGTGCTCGATGAGCATGCCAAACGGCGTGCCCCAGTCGCCGATGTGGTTCTCCCGCAGCACTTCGTGTCCGAGGAACCCCAGGACACGGGCGAGCGCGTCGCCGATCACCGTGCTGCGCAGGTGGCCGACGTGCATTTCCTTCGCCACGTTGGGCGCCGAGTAGTCGATCACGATCCGCTGCGGATCGGCGGTGGGTGCCACCCCCACGCGCGCGTCGGACCCCGCGGCCGCGATCTGCTCCGTCACGAACTCGTCGGACAAGGTCAGATTGATGAAGCCGGGCCCGCTGATCTCGACCGACGCGCACACGTCGTCGAGGGAGGCCGCCGCCACCACTTCGGCCGCCACGTCGAGGGGGGTGCGACCCACCCTTTTGGCCAGCGGGATGGCGCCGTTGGCCTGGAAATCGGCCCGGTCCGAGGCGCGGAGTACGGGGTCGGCCCCGGGGACGATCGTGTCAAAGGCGGTCTGGAGGCGCTGGAGCAGCACGCTGAACGCGTCGGGCATCACCCATTGTCGCATCCGCGAGGCCGTCCTCAGGCCGGTGCCGGGAGGAAATCTTTCAGTCGGCCGGCGCCCCCATCGCCCCGTCAGTCAGCCCGTAACGGCGGTAGGGACCGAAAAATCCTTGCTCGAGCAGCCCATAGCCGACGACGTCGCCGTATCTGAACTGGGCCACGTGATCGATGATGCCGTACTGGGCCACACCCTTTACTTCGTCGACCTTGAGGGTGAGACCCTGCACCACCGGGTCGGGCCCTTGGTAGATGCCGTGCTTCCAGTCCTTGTCGATCCCATAGCCGGTGCCGACCGATATGTAGTTGGCCAGCAGTGGCGTGCAGGTGATCTCCAGATCGGCCTCGGGAAAGCGCACCACGCCACGGTCCATGACCCGCGTGCCGGGGATCAGGTGGTGGGAGTGCTCGGCCCTCCCGAGGTCCTCGACGGCCCGCTCGGGGTCGACCCATACCTTCTCGCCCTGCACCAGCGGGCGCTCGCCGTTGTCCCGCTCGTGACAGATGTACAAGATGGCGTGGTCGTCGAACTGCATCGGGAAGTAGTTCCACATGCCGCTCATCACATTCGCACCCTGCCGGATGCCGTCCCCCTCGGGTTCCCCCACCGGCCGGATGCCCCAGGAGCGGTCGCGGCAGCCCTGGCACCCCTCGGGGGTGATGGCGTACTCGGTCCCCGCCACCGAGAGGGTGCCCGACCAGAATCCGGTCTGGGCCAGCCGTTGGGTATCGAAGACCACCCTCCCCTGGCTGCGCAGGTACTGGCGGGGCTCGAGCATGGCGGGAATGTGCCCCTCCCACGTCACGTCCATGGCCACGTCGTGCTCGGTGGGATCGACGACGACCCGCAGGCGGCGGAGCGGCTCGAGCACCTCAATGTGGAAGGGGCCCACGGAGAGATCCGCGCGATCCTCCAGCGGCTTCGACGCCCGCACGATGTGCTGCGCGTCGCCGCGCCGCACGTCGATGAACGCGTCGACGACGCCGAGGTTCGGGTACTGGCCGAACCCGAAAATGGCGGACCACTCCGCGCTGACCGGGTACATGTTGAAGTAGTAGCGGTCGTAGAAATTGCGATCGCTGGTCCCCGGATGCGCGATCAGTTCCGGTGCCTGGTGAACAGGGAAATCGTCCCATGACGACAGCGTCACACTGCCCTCCCTCGTGAGCTGGCGCAACGGGCCTGGCGCCCGCCGCGAGCCGCAGCCTACGCGCGTCCCGCCGTGGTTTCAGGGCTGCGCGAAGGCATAGATCCCCACCCCGTTGTACGACAGCGAGTCGGACGGCAGGTAAGGGCCGTTGATGGTCACCGAGAGCCAGCCGTCCCTACCGGGCCCCGAGTCGCCGTCGACGGTGTCGATGGCCCCGTCGGGCCAGACCTGGGTCACGATCCCCACGTGCACCGACGTGTCGACGTTCTGGGGCCCGGTCCCGTACAGGACGGCGTCACCGGGAGCCGGCGTGGCCGTCGGCGGGAGAAGGGCGCCGTGGCTGGCGGCCCAGTAGTAGATGTCACCGGTGAAGGCGTAGGACGGAATGGGGACCCCGGCCTGCCGCCAGGCCCAGGTGGCGAAGAGCGCGCACCACTCCTCGCACGGACCGTAGGGGTTGCAGTAGAAGCCGGTGTCCGGATCCGGCTCGATCTGGGACGCCACCGCGGCGACGATGGCGGACGACTCGGGCAGCTTCCCCTCCCCGGTGGCGCTGGAGAAGCTGTAGGTCCAGGCCTCGGGGCCGAGGAGCCAGTATCCGGTGCCGGCGCCGTTCCCGATGATGTCCGACACCGGCGTGGCGTCGGGGTTCAAGGTGAGGCCGCCGTAGGCTTGGGCGTCCCCGAGGGCCAGCACCACGCCGTCGGCGGTGGCGACGGTGTACCCTCCGCCGTCGGGGCTGGCCACCATCCCCACGACCGGATCGGGGAGGTCATCGGCCGCCCACGACCCGAAGAAGCGGGCGTCGCCGAAGGTGAAGATCCCACCGTCGGCGGCCACCAGCCAGTACCCCTTGCCGTCGGAGGTGGCCGCCATGGCGACGATGGGCTCATTGACAACGATCCCGCCCGTGCTGCCGTAGAACTGCGCGTCGCCGAAGGAGAAGATGCCACCGTCGGCGGCCACCAGCCAGTACCCCTTGCCGTCGGAGGTGGCCGCCATGCCGACGATGGGTTGGTTCAGCCGGGTCCCACCCATGCTCCCGAAGAACTGCGCGTCGCCAAAGGAGAAGACGCCCCCGTCGAGCCCCGCGAGCCAGTACCCCTTGCCGTCCGGGGTGGCCGCCATGGCGATGATCGGCCCCTGCAACGCCAGGTCACCGAGGGACCCCTCGAAGGGCGCGTCACCGTAGGAGAAGACCCCGCCGTCGGCGCTCGCCAACCAGTACCCCCCGCCGTCAGGGGTGGCGGCACCGACGAGCACGGGGGAGTTGAGGGCCACCGGCGTGGAGGGATCGCCCACGGCGACGTGGCCGAATCCGATCATTCCCCCGCCCGGGTAGGTATGGGCGGTCAACGGGGCCGCCGCCGCCGGGCGCGGCGCCCCCACCCCCACGGTCAGGACGGACATCAGGGGAACAACGGCGAGAAGCCATGAGCGGGCGCGAAGAAGTGTGGGAACGGCTCGCAGACGCATAGGTGGATTCTGCCCGCTGGGCCCCGATGCTATGCATAGCCCCCCGGCGACCTGAAATGGATGCCCCTCGCGCAAGCGCGGCAGAATGGGGGAATGGCATCACGACCCCCGGCCTCTTCCCACCCCGACAGCTTCGGCGCCCGGTCCGTCCTGACGGTCGGGGGCCGCGAGTACGAGATCTTCTCCCTCAAGGCTCCGGCCCTGGTCGCTGGCCATGAAGTGGGCCGGCTGCCCTACTCGATCAAGGTCATTTTGGAGAATCTGCTCCGGCACGAGGACTCGCCCCACGTCTCGCCCGACGACATCGTGGCCGTGGCGGGCTGGGGGGCCAATCCCGAGGCACACGGTCAGGGCGCGGGTGACGCGGCGCACGAAATCGCCCTGACGCCCGAGCGGGTCCTCATGCAGGATTTCACCGGGGTGCCCGGCGTGGTCGACCTGGCCGCCATGCGCGATGCCCTGGCACGCCTCGGGGGCAACGCGTCGCAGGTCAACCCCCTCGTCCCGGTAGAGCTGGTCATCGACCACTCGGTCATCGTCGAGCGCTCGGGCGACTCCTCGTCCTATGACCAGAACGTCTCCATTGAGTACGAGCGCAACATTGAGCGCTACAAGTTGCTCCGCTGGGCCCAGGGCGCGTTCGACGGGTTCCGGGCGGTACCCCCCGGGACGGGGATCTGCCACCAGGTCAATCTCGAGTACCTGTCCCGGCTGGTGTTCGCCACTCCCGACGGCAGGGCGTTCTGCGACACCCTGGTCGGGACCGACTCGCACACGACCATGGTCAATGGCCTCGGCGTCCTCGGATGGGGCGTCGGCGGCATCGAGGCCGAGGCGGCCATGCTGGGCCAACCGCTCTCCATGCTCCTCCCGCCGGTCGTGGGCCTGCGCATTTCGGGCGAGCTGCGGCCGGGCACCACCGCCACCGATGTGGTCCTCACCGTCACCGAGCTCCTGCGCGACCACGGAGTGGTCGGGGCGTTCGTCGAGTGTTACGGCCCAGGGGTGGCCGCGCTGCCGCTGGAGACACGCGCCACCATCGGCAACATGAGCCCCGAGTACGGAGCCACGTGCGCCATGTTCCCCATCGACCACGTGACCATCGACTACATGCGCTTCACCGGCCGCGACGAGGCCCACCTCGCCCTGGTCGAGGCATACGCCAAGGAGCAGGGCCTGTGGCACACCGCAGACGGCATTGAGCCCGTCTACTCCGAATACGCCACGCTCGACCTCGGTGACGTCGAGCCGTCACTGGCCGGACCATCGCGTCCCCAGGACCGGGTCGCCCTCGCCGGTGCAGGTGACGCCTTCCGCGTGGCGCTGGACCGGACGCCACGCACCTCCACTGAGGCTCCCCCGGCTGCTCCCCACCACCTCCTGGCGGACGGGGACGTCGTCGTGGCGGCGATCACCAGCTGCACCAACACCTCGAACCCCCAAGTGATGGTCGGAGCAGGCCTTTTGGCCAGGAACGCCGTGGCGCGCGGCCTGCGGGCCAAGCCGTGGGTCAAGACCTCGCTCGCCCCGGGCTCACGGGTCGTCATGGACTATCTCGAGCGGGCCCAACTCGTAGGGCCTCTCGAGCAATTGGGGTTCTTCCTGGTCGGCTTTGGTTGCACCACCTGTATCGGCAATTCGGGCCCACTCCTGAACGGGGTCAGCGAACTGGTGCAGAGCGACGATCTCTCCGTGGCCTCGGTGCTGTCGGGCAACCGGAACTTCGAGGGTCGGATCCACCCCGACGTGCGGATGAACTACCTGGCCTCGCCCCCACTGGTCGTGGCCTACGCGTTGGCCGGGAGTATGGACATCGATCTGACGGTCGACCCCTTGGGCGAGGACGCCGAGGGGAATCCGGTGTACCTGGCGGACATCTGGCCCAGCGAGCAGGACGTCAGCGCGGCCATCGGGGCCTCCCTGACGTCGGAGATGTTCCGCTCCCGCTATGGCGCTGTGTTCGAGGGTGACGAGTACTGGGCCGAGGTGCCGGTAGCCGCAGGTGAGACGTTCTCCTGGCAGGACGACTCAACCTACGTGAAGAACCCGCCCTTCTTCGAAGGCATGACCATGACGCCGGCGCCGGTCTCCGACATTGAGGGCGCTCGGGTGCTGGCCATGGTGGGAGACAGCGTCACGACCGACCACATCTCGCCCGCCGGCTCCATCGGGCCGGACACGCCCGCGGGCCGCTACCTGGCCGAGCACGGAGTGCCCCGAAACGACTTCAACTCATACGGCGCCCGGCGGGGGAACCACGAGGTCATGATGCGTGGCACCTTCGCCAACGTCCGGCTCCGGAATCGTCTGGCGCCCGGAACCGAGGGCGGGTACACGCTGCACCTGCCCGAAGGGAGCGAGACGTCGATTTACGAAGCGGCGATGCAGTACGCCGACGAGGGGGTACCCCTGATCGTCCTGGCCGGGCGCGAGTACGGGACCGGCTCCAGCCGGGACTGGGCGGCCAAGGGGACGGCACTCTTGGGGGTGCGCGCCGTCATCGCACAGAGCTTCGAGCGCATCCACCGCTCCAACCTGGTGGGCATGGG
>Ga0182030_10000829_pt1 | contig 60765 bp, 47 predicted proteins | sample 812S3MmetaG_FD_121299 | JGI IMG/M metagenome (GOLD analysis project Ga0182030, IMG submission 121299) | Permafrost microbial communities from Stordalen Mire, Sweden - 812S3M metaG (Illumina Assembly) | ecosystem: Environmental > Terrestrial > Soil > Wetlands > Permafrost | place: Sweden... | reverse complement strand
TGATGGCTGCCGCCCTGTCGTTTGTCGGCGTGTCCGGCGTCATTCCCCAGGTGTCGTCCTTCTCCAAGAGGCTCTCGGCCGGTCCCGTCAACCTCGTCGTGTTCGATGGCCGAGGAATGCTCCTCAGAAACGCCTACCAGGATGAGGATGCGTACCTGCGCTCATGGTTGGCACCCAGCCAGAAGATGGCAACGTTCCTTCATGGCTATGCCGAGACACAGGCCTGTGATCCCGTCGTGTTCTTCGGCGTGCAGGATCCGTTGTTCAACACCAACACGGTCGATCTGGACTACCAATTGACGTTCGGCAGTAGCCTCCCGACAGGTCTGCTCAGAACCCGCGGGGAGGCGGGCGAGACGCCCTACCAGCAACTCGAAGACCCCGCGCTGGGCATCCCAAACCTGGTCATCACCGGTCCGGTTGCCTCCTCCGACCGCGGCTTTTCTCCATTGGCCGCCCAGGGTGTGGAGGTGAGCGCGCTGATACGCGCCGGATTCGCGCCGGCCGGACACCTCCGGTTGCCCGACGCTCGGCTCATGACGGTGTGGTGGACACACCGGGGGCCCTGTGGCCCAGGTCGTCCCTAGAGCCATGACCAGGGGGGTCCCGGTTCGGGATTGGGACGCGCAGGTCGTCTCGAGTCACCGGTCAGCGGTCGGTGGCCTTGTCGCGCTCCGCCAGCTGCGCCAGGTACTCGTTGTAGGCCGCCAGCTCGGCGTCCTCCTCCTGCTGCTGTGGCGTGCCCGCCGGGTCCGGGGCGGCCGAGTCGTCCGGGCCGCCGGCAGCGTTCCCGGCGGCGGCGGGCGGCGGCGTGCCCTCGGGCGCCTCGTGCACGAGACGCCACCACATGTAGATGGCGTAGCCGGCGAACAGCGGCCACTCGAAGACGTAGGCCCAACTCAGCGTGTTGCCCCCGAGGGCCCGCGAGAGCTGCCACAGGCACAGCGCCATGAAGCCGGGGACGACGATCAGGATGACCGCGTGCAGCCTCAGGGCGCGGGGAGAGAGCCAGAGGCGCGAGTCCTTCATCCGACCGGGAAGAGGAAGTCGTTCAGGATGGCGGCCAGCTCGAGCGGCCGGTCGCCCTGGATGCTGTGGCCCGCACCCTCGACACCCACCACCGTGGCGGTGGGCTGGCGGCGCAGGAGCTCGGCCACGTCGTCGTCGTCGACGACCGACCAGGCCAGGGCGCGCACCAGGAGGATGGGGACGGTGAGCCCGGAGATGGCCTCCCACAGGTCGCCGAACTCGGGGTGGGCCGCGGCCCCGTCGGTGCGGAAGCGCGCGTAGCGCCAGACCCAGCTGCCGTCCTCGCGCTGCACGGCGTTGTGGAGGATCCCCCGCCGCAGCGACGACTCCGACCGGGTGGGGTTGTGCTCCATCGTGCGGGCCAGCAGCTCGTCGAAGCTGTCGAAGCTGGCGGGACCGTTGACGAAGTTGGTCACCGGCGCCGCCTTCTCCGCGTTCACCCCCGGGGTGATGTCGACCAGCACGAGGGCGCGCACCAGCTCGGGGGCGTGCGCGGCCAGCGCGATGGACGACACCCCGCCGAGCGACATGCCCACCACGCCGCGGGCGTCCGGTGCCAGCTCGGCCACGACCGTCGCCAGGTCCCGGCCGTTGCCGGCGGCCGAGACGGAGCCCTCGGGCCCGCCGTCGGAGTGGCCGTGGCCGGGCAGGTCCACGGCCAGCAGCGGCCGGCCCAGCGCCAGCGCCACGGTGTCCCACGTGTGGGCGTTCTGGGCCCCGCCGTGGACGAGCACCAGCTCGGGCGGGCCGGCGCCCCAGAGCAGGCTGGAGACCTTGCGGCCCGGCCCGACCTGGACGTCGACCCGGCGCACGGCGGGGGCCCCGTCGTAGGGCAGGCCGTACTCGGCGGCGTTCTCGTGGAACAGCCCGAACTCGTCGTAGGGGATCAGCTCCGGCACTCCACGAGTGTCCCATACGCACGCCGGGCTGCCCGGCGGGCTAAGAATGCGCCGATGCCCGAACGCCGGCTCTCCGCCGTGGTCCTCGCCGCCGGGGAGGGGACGCGGATGCGCTCCGAGCGCCCCAAGCCGCTGCACCTCCTGTGTGGGCGGCCCATGATCCTGCACGTCCTGGACGCCATGGCCGAGATCGACGTCCACCGGGTGGTCGTCGTGGTGGGGCACCGGGGCGAGTGGGTCACCAAGACCCTGGTGCAGCTCGCCCCGCCGACCATGGAGATCGAGTTCGTCGAGCAGCTCACCCAGTCGGGCACGGGCGACGCCCTGGCCGTCGGTCTCACCGGGCTGCCCGACGATGACGACGAGGTGGAGGACGTGGTCGTCCTCCCGGGCGACACGCCGCTGCTCCGCCCCCAGACCCTGGCGGCCCTGGTGCGGGCCCATCGCGCCGAGGACGCCAGCGCCACGCTGCTGACGGCCGTCGTGGAGAACCCGTCGGGCTACGGCCGGATCGTGCACGGCAAGGACGGCGACGTCGCCCGGGTGGTGGAGGAGAGCGACGCCACCGGCGAGGAGAAGGCGATCGACGAGGTCAACACGTCGATCTACTGCTTCCGCCGCAGCATCCTGGCGCCCACCCTGCGGCGCCTCAGCCCGGCCAACGCCCAGGGCGAGTACTACCTCACCGACGCCGTCGCCGTGCTCTCGAGCGCCGGCTACCGCGTGCGCTCCCTCGTCCTGCCCGACTCCATGGAGGCGGCGGGGGTCAACGACCGGGCCCAACTGGCCGTGGCCGAGGCGGAGCTGCGCGACCGGATCAACGAGCGCTGGATGCGCCGTGGCGTGACGATGTGGGACCCCGAGCGCACCTACGTGGACGCACGGGCCCACCTGGAGGCCGACGTCTCCCTCCTCCCGGGGGTGATCCTGCGCGGCGACTGCACGGTCGGCGCCGGGGCCGAGATCGGCCCCAACAGCGTGCTGACCGACACCACGGTGGGCGAGGGCGCGGTGGTGACCGAGAGCGTCTGCACCCGGGCCACGGTCGGCGCCGGCGCGCGGATCGGCCCCTACAGCGTCCTGGAGCCGGGCGCCGAGGTGCCGGCCGGGGCCGTGATCGGGCCCCACGCGGTGCACCGCAGCCCCGACGCCTGAGCGCCCCGGAGCGGGTGCGTCCCGGGCGAAGTAGCGTTGCGCACGTGGAGCTGATCCCGCGGCGCCGACTCGAACTGGTCTCCGGTCGCTCGCACCCGAGCCTGGCACGGGACATCGCGGGCCACCTGGGTGTCGAGCTCGGCGAGGCCAACCTGCGCGAATTCGCCAACGGGGAGATCTACTGCAAGTACGACATCTCCATCCGCGGCTGCGACGTCTTCATCATTCAGACGCACGCCAGCCCCGTGAACGACTCGCTGATGGAGCACCTCATCATGATCGACGCCGCCAAGCGGGCGTCGGCGAAGCGGATCACCGCGGTGTGCCCCTACTACGGGTACTCGCGCCAGGACCGCAAGTCGACGGGGCGCGAGCCGATCACCGCCAAGCTGGTGGCGGACATGCTCTCCGCCGCCGGGGCCGACCGCGTCATCAGCGTGGACCTGCACTCGGGGCAGATCCAGGGCTTCTTCGACGTGCCCTTCGACCACCTGGTGGCGACGCCCGTCATCGAGGGGTACATGCGGGAGAACTTCGGCAAGGACGTCGTCGTGGTGGCGCCCGACGCCGGCCGGGTCAAGGTGGCCGAGCGCTACAGCCAGCATCTCGGCTTCGACCTGGCCCTGATCCACAAGACCCGGCCCCGGGGCACCTACAACGAGGTGAAGGCGCGCCACGTCGTCGGTGACGTGGAGGGCCGCCACTGCGTCCTGATCGACGACATGATCGACACCGCCGGGACGATCTGCGCCGCCGCCGAGCTGCTGGCCGACGCCGGCGCCTCGGACATCTCGGTCATGGCCACCCACGCCGTGCTGTCGGACCCGGCGGTGGACCGCCTGAAGGCGGCGCCCATCTCGCGGGTCGTCGTGACCGACACCCTGCCGGTGGCCGAGGACCGCACCTTCGACAAGCTGGAGGTCCTCTCGGTGGCCAAGATCATCGCCGACGCCATTGACGCCGTCTTCGAGGACACCTCGGTCTCCGAGCTCTTCGGCGGGGACAACCTGGTCTAGGCGGTCCGGACGGGGCCCGCCGGCCCCGCTGGTCGACCGCCCCGCCGGGCGGCTACGCTGGTAGGCCGTTCGCCGGAGGCCCTCGAGGCCGTCCGCGCACGCCGCTCTCGCCACCTGAGGAGATCCGTTATGGCCGAAGTCGTTCTTGCCGCCGAAGTCGGGCGCCCCCTCGGCTCGCGCGCCGTGCGCCGCCTGCGCCGCGAGGGGAAGATCCCCGGCGTCATCTACGGGCACGGGACGGACCCCGTGCCGGTCGCCGTCGTGGCCCGGGAGCTGCGGGCCGCCCTCAACACCGAGGCCGGGGCCAACCAGCTGCTGTCGCTCGACACCGGGTCGGGGACGTTCCTGACCATCGCCCGCGAGATGCAGCGCCACCCGGTCGCGCAGACCGTCACCCATATCGACTTCGTGATCGTCCGGCGGGACGAGGTCATCAGCGCCGACGTGCCGATCACCCTCGTGGGCGAGGCGCTCGAGGTGCAACACGGCGACGGGCTGGTGGAACAGCAGATGTTCACCCTCCCGATCCGCGCGCTCCCCGGAGCCATCCCGACCGTGCTGGAGGTCGACATCAGCGCGCTGACCATCGGTGGTCAGGTGCGGGTGTCGGACATCTCGCTGCCCGAGGGGGTCACGACCGAGGTCGACGTCGAGTCGGCGATCGCCATCGGCCAGCCTCCCCGTGTCGTCACTGCCGAGGGCGAGGGCGCCGAAGGCGAGGGCGAGGAAGGTGCAGCGGGGGAGACCGCCGAGCCGACCGGGGAGGCATCCGACAGCACGGGCGGAGAGGGCTAGGCCCTGCGCCGCGCCTTCGCCCGGCCGGAGCGCCGGGGGACCCCGGCGGACCTGCTGGTCGTCGGGCTCGGGAATCCAGGGGCGGAGTTCGCCGGGAGCCTGCACAACGCCGGGTCCGATGCCGTCACCCTGCTGGCGGACCGCCACGGTGCCACCCTGCGGGCGGAGAAGGGCGTGCCGGCCCGTGTCGGCGTGTCGACCGTCGCCGGCAAGCGGGTGGCCCTGGCCGTGCCGACCACGTACATGAACGAGTCCGGTCTCGCCGTGCGCGCGCTGGCGAACCGCTTCGGCGTCACCGACCCCGCGGCCGTCGTCATCGTGCACGACGAGCTCGACCTCCCGCCCGGGACGGTCCGGCTCAAGGCCGGCGGCGGCCTCGCCGGCCACAACGGCCTGCGCTCCATCGCCGACCACCTCCACACGAACGACTTCCTCCGTGTCCGCATCGGCGTGGGCAAGCCTCCCAGCGCGGCGCAGGGCGCGGCCCACGTGCTCAAGCGCCCGCCCCGCGTTGTCCGGGAGCTCCTGGCCACCTCGGTGGAGATCGCCGCCGACGCCGTCGAGCACATCACGGCCGACGGCATCGACGCCGCCATGGCGTGGTGCCACTCGCTGCCCACCTGACCCGATGACCGCGCCCGCGCCACACCCGACCCCGTCGCCGAACCCGCCCGCCGGCAGCCTGGCCGCCGTCCCGCACCTGCTGCGGACCGACGAGGTCATCGCCGCCATGCTCGGCGCCGCCGACGCCACCGTGGCCGTCCCGGAGGCGGCGCAGGCCGTGGTCGTCGCCGCGCTGGCGACGTTCACGCAGCGGTCGCCGCTGCTCGTCGTCACGGCGACCGGGCTCGACGCCGAGCGCCTCGGGGACGACCTGGCCTGCCTGCTGGCGCCCGAGGGCGACCCGGCGGACGGCGAGGTCGTCGGCGCCCTCTCCGGGCCGGTGAGCGTGCTGCCGGCCTGGGAGACGCTGCCCTTCGAGCGCGTCAGTCCCGAGACGGAGACGATGGGGCGGCGCCTGGCCGTGCTGCACGCGCTGACGGACGCCCCGGACCCCGCGCTGCCGGCGCCCCCTCGTGTCATCGTGGCGCCCGTCCGCGCGCTGCTCCAGCGGCTCGGGCCCCCCGACGGGATGGCCCCCATCGTCATCCGTCCGGGCCAGCGGGTCGACGACGGGGCGCTCCTGGCCGATCTGGTGGCCCGGGGCTACCGGCGCGAGCACCAGGTCGAGCACCGTGGCGAGTTCGCCGTGCGCGGCGGGATCGTCGACGTGTTCCCCTCCACCGCGGACGTGCCGGTCCGCATCGACCTGTGGGGCGACGAGGTCGACCGGCTCACCGTGTTCGCCGTCAGCGACCAGCGCTCGCTGCACGACGTCGCCGCCGTCGCCCTCTTCGGCTGCCGCGAGCTCGTCGTCACCTCCGAGATCCAGGCCGCGGCGGCGTCGCTCGTGACGCGGCGACCCTGGGGGTCGTCGGTGTGGGACCGCCTGGAGCGCGGCGAGCAGTTCGACGGCATGGAGTCGTGGCTGCCGTTCCTCGAGCACACCGAGCGGGTGCTGCCGGACCTGCTCGGTGCGGGGAGCCAGGTGGTCCTCGCCGAGCCGCGCCGGATCCGGGACCGGGGCACCCAGCTGCTCGACGAAGAGGCCGCGTTGGCCGAGACGCTGGCGGCCACGTGGGGGGCCAAGGAGGCGGAGGAGGGCGCCTTCCCGCGCCTCCACGTGAACTTCGACCGTCTGCTGCGCGACTGCGAGGCCGGTGTCGTCGCACTGCCCAACGTCCCCGAGGGGCCGTCCACCAGCGCACTGACCGTGCGCCGCTTCGACCCGGTGGCGGGAGACCCGGCCCGCCTGGCGGCCGGGGTGACCCGGCTGGTCGGCGAGGGGTACTCGGTCACGCTGTGCGCCGCCACGGGTGCCGGGGCCGCCCGGTTGTCGGCGGCCCTGGCCGAGCAGGGCGTGCACGCCCCGGTGCTCGAGGCCGCGACCGGCAGGCCGGGCGCCGTCGTCGTGGCGGCGCCCGTCACCAGCGGCTTCATCCTGCCGGACGCCAAGGTGGCCGTCCTCTCGGAGACCGACGTGACCGGGCGCCGGATGCCGCACCGGCGCGCCCGCCCGCGGGCCCGGGCGGCGGACGGGTTCTTCGACGACCTCGAGTCCGGCAGCTTCGTCGTGCACCGCCAGCACGGCGTCGCCCGCTTCGAGGGCGTGACGACCCGGACCATGGGCGGGACGACGCGTGACTACCTGATCCTGCAGTACCGGGGCTCCGACCGTCTGTACCTCCCGGTGGAGCAGATCGAGGCCATCACCCCCTACAGCGGTGGCGAGTCGCCGACGCTCTCGAAGATGGGTGGCGCGGACTGGCAGCGCACCCGGGCCCGGGCCCGCGCCGCGGCGGCGGAGGTGGCGGCCGACCTGGTGGCGCTGTACCGGCGCCGCCTCGCCGTCGAGGGCCGCGCCTTCGGCCCCGACACGCCCTGGCAGGCGGAGATGGAGGGCTCCTTCCCCTTCGTCGAGACCGAGGACCAGCTCAAGGCGATCGCCGACGTCAAGCGCGACATGGAGGAGCCGCGCCCGATGGACCGCCTGGTGTGCGGCGACGTCGGGTTCGGCAAGACGGAGGTGGCCGTGCGGGCCGTCTTCAAGGCGGTGCAGGGCGGCGCGCAGGCGGCGGTGCTGGCGCCGACCACGCTGCTCGCCAGCCAGCACGCCCAGACCTTCGCCGACCGCTACGCGCCGTATCCGCTGCGGGTCGAGATGCTGAGCCGCTTCCTGTCGCCGGCGCAGCAGAAGGACGTCGTGCAGGGACTGGCCGACGGGAGCGTCGACGTCGTCATCGGGACCCACCGGCTGCTGGCACAGGACGTGCAGTTCAAGGACCTCGGGCTGCTGGTCGTCGACGAGGAGCAGCGCTTCGGGGTGTCGCACAAGGAGACGGTGAAGCGCATGGCCGAGGGCGTCGACGTGCTGACGCTGACGGCGAGCCCGATCCCGCGCACGCTGGAGATGGCGCTGACCGGCATCCGCGACCTGTCCATGGTGAACACGCCGCCGGCCGACCGCCGGCCCATCCTCACCTACGTCGGGGAGCAGGACCCGTCCGCGGTGAGCGAGGCGCTCCGGCGCGAGCTCCTGCGCGAGGGTCAGGCCTTTTACGTGCACAACCGGGTGTCCGACATCGACCGCGTGGCCCGGGACATCCGCGACCTCGTTCCCGAGGCCAGGGTGGCGATCGCCCACGGGCAGATGGACGAGGGGAGCCTCGAGACCGTGGTGCTCGACTTCTGGGAGCGGCGCCACGACGTGCTGGTGTGCACGACCATCATCGAATCGGGCATCGACATGCCGTCGGTCAACACGCTGATCGTGGACCGGGCCGACCTCCTGGGCCTGGGCCAGCTGCACCAGATCCGGGGCCGGGTGGGCCGTGGCGGCCAGCGGGCCTACGCCTACCTCTTCCACCCGGCCGACCGCGTCCTCTCCGAGCAGGCGTACGAACGGCTGCGCACCATCGGCGAGCACACCGAGCTCGGCTCCGGCTTCAAGATCGCCATGCGCGACCTCGAGATCCGGGGCGCCGGGAACCTCCTGGGCTCGGACCAGTCGGGGCACATCGCCGCGGTGGGCTACGACCTGTACGTCCAGCTCGTGGCGGAGGCGGTGGCGGAGGCCCGGGGCGAGGCCAGGCCCGCCCCCCCGACGGTCTCCATCGACGTCCCGGGTGACGCCCACCTGCCCAAGGACTACGTGGCCGCCGAGGACGCCCGGCTCGAGGCCTACCGCCGGCTGGCGTCGGTGGGCAGCGCCGCGGACGTGGACGACATCGGCGTCGAGTGGGCGGACCGCTACGGCCCGCTGCCCGCCCCGGCCCAGGGCCTCCTGGCCGTGGCCCGGCTGCGCGCCAGCGCCATGGCACGGCGCATCGGTGAGATCACCATGAGCTCCGTCCGGCCGGGTGGCGTCCGCCAGCCCACGGTGCGAGTGTCGCCCGTCTCGCTGCCCGCGAGCGCCCAGGTGCGGCTGCGGCGCGTGGCTCCCGGCGCGACCTACCGCGAGGACCTGGCCCAGCTCCTGCTGCCGATCGCCGCGGGGGCACCGGCCGCCGACGCCGTGCGCAGCGTGATCGAGGACCTGGTGCCCCTGCCCGATGCGGGATCCGGCGGAGACGTCTTGTAGAGTGCGCGGCGCGTGAAGCGGCTCCTCGTCCTCCTCATCGTCCTCGTTGGCGGCGTTGCCGCGGCCGCGCTCGCCGTGCCCACCAACGCGGCCAACGTGAACGGCAGCACCATCAGCCAGGCGTCCCTCAATTCGGACCTGCACGCGATCTCGGGCAGCGCCTCCTACCAGTGCTACCTGAACTCCCAGGCCTACCTCTCGTCGAGCGGCGAGCAGGAACTGCCGCCGGTCAGCGGCGCGGGCAAGGGCCAGGACGGGTCCGGGGACCAGCCCACGGCCACCAGCGCCTTCGTGGCCACGTATCTCGACACCGAGGTCGGCCACCAGATCGTCCTCGACGTCGCGGACCAACGCCACGTGACCGTGACGCCCGCCCAGCTGGCCGACGCCCGCACCGACCTGAGCGCGCAGATCTCCCAGGTCATGTCCGAGATCCTGCAGGAGCCCGTGGCGCAGGACGTCCGCTACACCTGCAGCCTCACCGGTCAGCCCCTCACCGGCGACCAGGTGCTCAGCACCATGCCGTCGTCGTTCGTCGACCAGCAGGTGCAGTTCGTCGCCACGGCCAGCGCGCTGCAGGAGGACCTGGCCGGCGTCGGCTCCAGCCCGGCGGACCTCGAGGGCTACTTCCAGCGGCACCTCGCCGAGTTCGACACGGCGTGCTGGACGGTGGGGGTGTACTCCAGCCAGTCGGACGCCCAGGCGGCGGCCGCCGAGGTGGCGGCCGGAACACCGTTCTCCCAGGTGGCGGCGAAGGCCACCCAGGGCGGCCCACAGACGTGCGAGCTGCTGCCGATCATCGCGTCCGAGCTCCCGTCGACCGCCAAGCTCGCGTCGCTCCCCACGGGCACGGTCTCGGCGCCCATTGGGGTCAACGGGAGCTACGTCCTCGTACAGATCACCTCGCGGACGCCGACGGCGTACTCCAAGGCCGCGCCGATCGTCGCCGAGGTGGTCCAGCAGGCGGGGGCGAAGGCGACCCAGGCGGCCATCACGGCGAAGGAGCGCCACTCCTCGGTGACGGTCGATCCGCGCTACGGCGTGTGGCTGCCCGAGCAGGCGACCGTCTTCCCGCCCCTGGCCCCCGCCTCCTCGGACGTGCTGAACGCGTCGGCGAACGAACCCGCCACCGCATCGGCATCGGCATCGGCATCGGCATCGGCATCGGCATCGGCCGGCGCGACCGGCGGCTGACCGTGGCGCGGCTCCGCCCCCACGTCACGGTGGCGGGCCTCGGGCCCGCCGGCAGCGACCTCCTCGGCGACGCCACCGCCGCGCTCCTGGCGGCTCCCGGACGCGTCTTCCTCCGGACGGCGCGCCACCCGGCGGCGGCGAGCGCCGTCGGTGCCCGCTCCTTCGACGAGCTGTACGAGTCCGCGGCCACCTTCGACGACGTGTACGCCGCCATCGTCGAGGAGCTGGTGGCGGCGGCGGTGGACGCGGCGCCCGAACCGGTCGTCTACGCGGTGCCGGGGTCACCCCTGGTGGCGGAGCGCAGCGTCGAGCTGCTGCGGGCCGACGACCGGGTCGAGGTGACCGTGCTGCCCGCCCTCTCGTTCCTGGACCTGGCCTGGGCGGCGCTCGGCATCGACCCCCTCGCCGTCGGGGTGCGGCTCATGGACGCGGCCGCCTTCGGGGACGTCGCGGCGCGCGAGCGGGGCCCCTTCCTCCTGGCCCAGTGCTGGTCGCGCCACCTTCTCTCCGAGGTGAAGCTCAGCGCCCCGGACGAGGCGGGCCCCGAGCTCCCGCGCCCGGTGATCCTGCACCACCTCGGCCTGCCCGACCAGCTGGTCGTGGCGGTCGACTGGTGGGAGCTCGACCGGACGGTGGAGCCGGACCACCTCACGTCGCTCTATGTCCCGGCGACCCCCGCCCGCGCCGACGTGTCGTCCGGTGACGAGATGGCACGGCTGGTCGCGCTGATGGACACACTGCGCGCCCGCTGCCCGTGGGATCGGGCGCAGACCCATGCGTCGCTGATGCCGCACCTCGTCGAGGAGTGCTACGAGGTCCTGGACGCGCTGTCCGCGCTGGACGGGACCGTCGAGGCGTCCGCCCACCTGCAGGAGGAGCTCGGCGACCTCCTGTTCCAGATCGTGTTCCACGCCCGCCTGGCCGACGAGGAGGGCCGGTTCGACCTGGCCGACGTCGCGCGCGCGGTCCACGACAAGCTGGTGCACCGCCACCCCCACGTCTTCGGCGACGTCGACGCCGAGAGCGCGGACCAGGTCGTGTCGAACTGGGAGGCGATCAAGAAGAGCGAGAAGGGGCGGCGCAGCGTCACCGAGGGCATCCCGGCGGGGCTGCCGGCGCTCATGTTGACCACCAAGCTGGCGCGCAAGGCACGCTCGGTCGGCGTGGAGCCCTACCCCGCCGGCGCGGCGGGTGGGACCACGGCGACGCTGGACGCGCTGGTGGCGCGGGCCCGGGACGCCACGCCGGCCTCCGACGATCCATTGGCCGGCCAGGCGGACGAGATGCTCGGACAGGTGGGCGAGCTCCTCTTCGCGGTGGCCACCCTCGCGCAGTGCCTCGGCGTGGATGCCGAACAGGCGCTGCGCGAGCGCGCACTGGCGTTGCGAGCGGACATCCTCGCCGTCGAAGGCGTCCCCGAGCAGGGGATTGGCAACCGCTAACCTTGTGCCCCGGGTCCCACCAGGGCCGGGAACCCAAGGAGTGATGTCGTGAGCACCATTGAGCACGTGATCGGGCGCGAAGTCCTCGACTCCCGCGGCAACCCGACCGTGGAGGCGGAGGTGGTGCTGGACTCAGGCGCCCGGGGGCGCGCCATCGTGCCGTCCGGCGCGTCGACGGGCATCCGCGAGGCGGTCGAGCTGCGCGACGGGGGCGAGCGCTTCTCCGGCAAGGGCGTGCTGCGCGCCGTGGCCAACGTCAACGGCGAGATCGCCGACGCGGTCCGCGGGCTGGACGCGCTCGACCAGCGCGCCGTCGACCTCACCATGATCGACCTCGACGGGACGCCGGACAAGGGACGGCTCGGCGCCAACGCGATTCTCGCCGTGTCGCTGGCGAGCGCCAAGGCGCTGGCCGACGACCTCGAGATCCCGCTCTACCGCTCCATCGGCGGGGCCAACGCCCACACGCTCCCGGTGCCCATGTTCAACGTGCTCAACGGTGGCGCCCATGCCGACAACTCCGTGGACTTCCAGGAGTTCATGGTGATGCCCGTCGGTGCGGCCTCGTTCAGCGAGGCGCTGCGCTGGGGGACGGAGACCTACCACGTGCTGCGTTCCATCCTGGCCGAGCGCGGGCTGTCGACCGCCGTGGGCGACGAGGGAGGGTTCGCGCCCGACCTCCCGCACAACGAGGACGCGGTGAAGCTGCTGCTCGAAGCGATCGAGGCCGCCGGCCGCGTGCCCGGGGACGAGATCGCGCTGGCCCTCGACCCTGCGACGAGCGAGCTGTGGGACGACGGGTCCTACGTCCTCGCCGGGGAGGGTCGGACGCTGTCGCCCGCCGAGCTGGCCGACTACTGGGTCGACCTGGTGGACCGCTATCCGATCGTGTTGATCGAAGACGGCATGGCAGAGGAGGACTGGGACGGCTGGTCGCTCCACACCGAGACGCTGGGTGGGCGGATCCAGCTGGTGGGTGACGACATCTTCGTCACCAACGCCGAGATCCTCGAGCGTGGGATCCGCGAGGGCGTGGCCAACGCCGTCCTCATCAAGCTGAACCAGATCGGCACCCTCACCGAGACGCTCGAGACGGTGGCGCTGGCGAACCGGGCGTCCTACGCGACCGTGATTTCGCACCGCTCCGGCGAGACGGAGGACACGACCATCGCCGACCTGGTGGTCGCGGTGAACGCGGGGCAGATCAAGACTGGTGCGCCGGCCCGGTCCGATCGTGTGGCCAAGTACAACCAGCTGCTCCGGATCGAAGAGGACCTGGGCGAGTCGGCGAGCTTCCCGGGGCGCAGCGCGCTGGCGGGGGAGGGGGTCCGGCGTGGCGGGAGGTAGCCGCCGGTCGGGGCCGAAGCAGAAGGCGAAGGCGAAACCGAAGGCGAGGCAGCGACGGGTGGCCGGTGCCGGGACCGCGATTCGCTCCCGGCTGGTGCTGCTCGGCGCCGTCGTGGTCTCGGCGATCGTCCTCTTCGCGTGGTTCCCTGCCGGCTCGCTACTCAACCAACGATCGAACCTGGCCGGCACCGAGGCCCAGTTGGCCACGCTGCACAAACAGGATGCCGCGCTGGCCCAGGAGAAGAAGAACCTGAGCGACGCCACCGAGATCGGGCGCATCGCCCGGGAGCAGTACCAGCTGGTGAGCCCGGGCCAGCAGGCGTACGAGGTGCTCCCGCCGTCGGGCGCTGCGGCCGCCGGCACCCCCTACGCCGGTGACCCGGGGTCGGACGGACCCGTCACCCCGTCGGCCGCGGCGGAGCTGCCGCCCGGGGGCGTGACGACCACGACGACGCCCTCGACCGCCGGCGCGGCGTCCCATGACGCCACGTCCCCGAGCGCGGCGTCGGGCTCGGGTCTGGTGACGCGCATGCTGCACTCCCTCGAATTCTGGCGGTGAGCCGGCCCACCGGCGGAGCACCACCGGGTGGGACCGCGGCCGATCACGCCGCCGAGCGAGACACAGTGGCCCGGCTGCTCGGACGGGAGCCGGCGGGCGGCTTCACCATCGCCGTGCGGCGGTCGGACGGCTCGCCGGCGGTCATTGAGAACGCGCCGCTCCTCGACGACGGCCGACCCATGCCCACGCTCTACTGGCTCGTCGACCCCATACTGCGAGAGGCCGTCAGCCGGCTCGAGGCTGCCGGCGGCGTGCGCCGGGCGGTCGAGGAGGTGCCCGAGGAGGCAATCGCGGTGGCCCACGCGGACTATGCGGCCCGCCGCGACAGGGTCCTGCCTGCGGGTCACCGGGGACCAGTGCCATCCGGGGGTGTCGGGGGCACGCGCCGCGGTGTGAAGTGCCTGCACGCCCACCTGGCGTGGTACCTGGCCGGGGGCGACGACCCGGTCGGTCGCTGGACGGCCGAGCAGCTTGCCGTGCACGTCGGGGACCTCGTGGTGGAGAGTGGGGGCGTGGAGGAACGACAAGGACCCGTCGCGGCTGTGGATTGCGGGACCAACTCCACGAGGCTGATCGTGATGGCGCCCGACGGCACCGTGCTGGAGCGGGAGATGCGCATCACCCGCCTGGGCGAGGGGGTGGACGCCACCGGGCAGCTCTCGCCGGCGGCCATCGACCGCACGCTCTCCGTCCTCCGTGAGTACCGCCGCTCACTGGACGCGCACGGGGTGACGCGGGCCCGGCTGGTGGCGACCTCGGCGGCGCGGGACGCACTCAACGCCGACGAGTTCATGACCGCCGCCGCCGAGATCACGGGGGTGCTTCCCGAGATCCTCTCGGGGGAGGAGGAGGGACGGCTTTCTTTCGCCGGGGCGACGGCCCACCTGCCGTCGGACCTGGCCGGGCTGGGCCCGGTGCTGGTCGTGGACATCGGCGGTGGTTCGACCGAGCTCGTCGTCGGGCAACCGCGCTCCGCGGCCGGCGACGCGCAACCAGCGGTGTCGGTTCGGTCCCTCGACATCGGGTGTGTCCGCGTGAGCGAGCGCTTCTTGCGCCATGACCCCCCGGGCCCTGAGGATCTGATCCGGGCGCGAGAAGCGGTCAGGGAAGAGATCAAGACGGCGCGGGGCGGACTCCCACCCCTGGCACCCGACAGCATCCTCGTCGGGCTGGCAGGGACGGTGTCGACGCTCGCCTGCCTGGAGCTCGCCGTCACCGTCTACGACCGCCGCCGTGTCCACCACGCGCAATTGACGCGGGACGACGTCGAACGATGGCTGCGGGATCTCGCCTCGGAGGATAGCCGCGCCAGGCTGGCCCGTCCGGGCATGGCGCAAGGACGGGAGGACGTCATCGTGGGTGGTGTCCTCATCCTCGCTGTCGTGATGGACGTGTTCGGCCGCGATCGGTGCCTCGTGTCAGAGGACGACATCCTCGACGGCCTGGCGGCAGACTTGCTCCAGGGTTGAACGTCTCGGTCGCGGCCGGTCAACGACGACGTGTGCGGGTGGTCATCACGGACGCCGTTCCGCATGCACGCGGTGCGCCTCGAGTCATGCGCTCACGTGCTTGGTGCCGAAGACCGGTTCGTAATGCCGAAGGGCCGATGAGGCAGTCGTCTATGCTGCCCAGGTGCTTGGGCCTCGGGCGGTGGGAACCTCGCTTCTGGCGTGGGCGGGGAAGAGGCCCTCGACGAGGTCGCACCACCATGAACGCGCCGGACGGTATTGGATCGTCTGGTCACTCGTCATCGCCATCGTCGTACTGCTGGCGGCGCTCGCCGTAGGCAGCCATCAACGACACCAACAAGGATTCGACGTCTTCGACGAGGGCGCGCACTATGACTATGTGTTGGACCTGACCCACGGCCACCTGCCTCGGTCCGGTGATCATCTCTCCCAGACGACGATGCGAATGATCAGCTGTCTCGGGGGATTCGACCTGCCACCGCACGGCTGCAGTGTGACCCAACGGAATCCCGCGGACCTGCCAGCCGGTGGCTACAGCTACGAAGCCGTGCAGCAGGGTCCGCTCGGATACCTCCCGTATGTCCTGACTGCCCGCACCAACGTCTCACCCCAGACCGCGCTCGTGGACGCCCGCTGGGGGGGGTTCATCTGGAGCATCGTCGGAGCCGGCCTGCTGGTATGGGTGGGGTGGCTGGCGGATCTGAGCCTGCTCGAGCTCTGCGGCGTGCTGTCCGTCTGCCTGTTGAGCCCTGTGCAGGTACATGCGGCGTCGACGGTTACCAACGACAGCTCGGCTGTCGCCGCGGGTGCGCTCGTGGTGGCAACCTTCCTCGTGGCGCGGAGACGGCAGACCGCGCTGGTGAGCATCGGGCTCGTGGTGGGGCTGTTGATCGGCCTCATGAAGGGCCTCTTCGTCGTCGTGCCGTTCGTGCTCCTCGTCGGGCTTCTGATCTTTGACGTCGCGCAGCGCCGCCGGCAGTCGAGAGCGGATCTCTGGCGCAGGTATGGCTGCAGCTCGGCCATGTTCCTCGGAGTCGTGATCAGTTATGGGGGCTGGTTGCTCTTGCAGCAGGCGCGTGCAACCGTCCCCCCGAGTGTGGTTCTGCATGTGCTGCAGGGCTTCTCGACCACCCCGTACCCGCGTCCATCGACGTTCTTCAACGGCATTCAGCAGGCACTGTCAGATCTCATCGCGTACGCGCCGGCGCCGCTCTACTGGTTCTGGAACCTGTCGGTCTACGGAAGCCTCGCGGGACTCCTCGTCCTGCAGGGCCCCGTCGGCCGACCGCAGCTACGTGCCATGGCAGCGGCGATCTTCATCGGCATCATTGCCCTTGCCGCGGGTTTTCCCTTGCTGAATTTCATCGAGGGTCATTACGACTTCTACGCACCGTCGCGGTACGCGCTGCCGCTTCTCCCGATCGTCGGTCTGGTGCTCATGCGCGCCATCCGCGTCCGGGGGCTGCTGTTGATCGGCGTCTTTCTGCCCGCGCTCGCCGTGATCGACCAGCTCGCCACCGGTCAATTCTGAGACGGTCCCCTGCGCCTCCGTGTCCGTCGGTCGACGGTCCCTGGTCAGACGAGGGTCTTCCGCGGCGGCCAGGCCAGGGGGAAGGTCTCGTGTGCCAAAGAGAGATTCGGGTTGTACGCCGGGTCGTTCTCGATCCAGGAACCCCAGGTCGAGCGCAGCATCCGGATGTCTCGATCAAAGCGCACGGCATTCTCCCCGTCGGTTGCTCGTGTGTCCGCCGGGAGTTCAAAGTGGATCAACTCGGCGTGGGGCGTCCATCCTGTTCGCCATCCCGCCTGATTGAGGCGTAGGCAGAAGTCGACGTCTCCGAACATCCCAGTGAAATGCTCTTCGCTGAAGCCACCGATCGCGTCGAACGCATCGCGGCGGACACCCATGCATGCCCAGCTGACGGCCGAGGCGCATTGGGTCAGCATCAATCGTCCGAAGTACCCGGGCGAAAGCCGGTCGAAATACTGCCGATGCGGATACCCCACGGTCCCTCCGATACCGAGGATGAGGCCCGCATGCTGGATGGTGAGGTCGGAGTAGAAGAGTTTGGCGCCGACCGCTCCGACCCCGGGGTACTGCAGTACCCCGACCATCTCTTCGAGCCACGAGTCCGAGAGCACCTCGACGTCGTCATGGACGAAGAAAAGGAAGTCCCCGCTGGCGGCCGCCACAGCCAGATTGCGCTGGGCCGAATCGCTGATGTCCGCGTCATGCGCAATCACCGTGAGTCCCTCTCCGTGGTCGCGTAAGTACTCCCGCATTGGTGGGCGGAAACCACCATCGTCGAGCAGGACGATCTCCATGTTCGGATAGGTCGAACGGATCCGGATGCTGTCAATGCATCGACAGAGCCGAGGTCCCGTTCGCGGCAGGATGATCACACTGGCTCGCGGGGGATTGTCACCGAGATTCCACAAGATCCGGTTGAAGCTCGTTCCCGGAATGTTCTTCGCGGTGGCATCGATCCCGATCCGGTCGAGGTGGTCTTGCACGACTCGACGTGAGGCCTCGACAACGTACGGCTTCGCCGAGATACTCGACGCCGTCGACTCGGCGTGAGACCGCCAGTGATACAGGACGTGTGGAATGTGGATGACCTGCGAAGGCTCGATCTGCTCCAGCACCCGGAGCACGAGGTCCCAGTCCTGACTTCCCTCGACTCCGGTGCGAAAGCCTCCCACGTCCGCCACGAGATCGGAGCGCATCATGGACAAGTGCGAGAAGTAGTTCTGACCGAGGATGAGCAACGGGTCGAAATCCGGCTTGAAGTAGGGGAATGCCCGCTCGCCTTTGCCCGAGATGTGATCTTCGTCGCTGAACAGCAAGCCGGCATCGGGGACTTCGTCGATCGCGAGCACAGCCATGGCAAGCGCATGTTCGGACAGCAGGTCGTCATGGTCCATGAGACAGAGCCACTTCCCGGAGGCGAGGGTAAGTGCCGAGTTGGAGCAGGCCGAGATGTGCCCGTTCGTGTCCCGGTAGACCACCCTGATGCGATCATCGAGCACGCGGTACTCCTCGAGCACCTTGGCCACATATGGTTCGCTCGAGTGGTCGTCCGAGATGCAGAGCTCCCAATTCCGGTACAGCTGACCTCGCACCGAATCGATGGCTTGACGCAGGAAATGCTCGGGTGCGTTGTACACGGGAAGGATGATGGAGATCAGCGGGGGAGCGCTGAGGGCATCGAGGCGCGCCAAGATCGTTGACCGCGCATCGGCGTCGACCGTGTCGTAGAGCTTGATCCAGACCGGGTAGCGACTGTCCGTTGGTTCGTCCGGCTCGACTGGTTCCGGGCCGGGGGCGTCGACTTTCACCGCGCCCGGAGTCTTGGGAGCCACGGCCGCACGCAGGCGCCGACGGATTCGGCCCGCCGCGGCTCGAACGGAGGCTGCTCCGATGGGCGCCGCCGGCTGGGTCGCGTGTGCTGGAACCTGGGGCGCGTTCAAGGCGGCTGTCAACTGGTCAGCAAGTCCCTCCTGGGCAATTCGCGCGTGCTGGAGCGACTCGATTTGGGCCTCCGCCGCCTGTAGGCGCAGGAGTAGTGCTTCGTTGTCCGGTGATCCGAGGTCATCTGGCGGAACGTCTGAAGCTGGGCTCATGGCACAGACCGGAATTGAACTCTTCTGACCAGGGAAAACATTGGGGCAACGATAGCCGAAGCACCCGGTGTCTCATGGCAAGCTGCCGCTGATCGGGACGAGAGCCGCGCTGCCCCATCCACCCCGTCTTTCGTGCCCCGGTGCGGTCGACCCTGCTCGCACATACTGCGACGTGGAAGGGAATCCCGTCGACACGACGTAGGCGCCTCCCGATGCATTTGTCCGTCGACCGAGAACACGCATCCCCGGAGCGGTGTGCCCAACGCTCCGATCGAAATGTAGTTGCCCAAGACGGCAGCACCGCTCCCGTTTCGACGTTCGTAGGGGCGCGATGGGGAAGAGGTATTCAAACTCAACCCGTCCTTCTGGAGCGACAACACTCCCGAGACCGCGTTCTCTCCGAGATCGAACTTCCGCCGACGAACAGAATGGGCGAAGGGTGTCGCAACGAAGTGTGAAGCGGTGGCGCCGCTATAGTTGACCTTCGATATGCTGGAGCCCTCCGTTCCGGTTAGGCGTTCCGATCCAATCAACGGGCGCGGCGAGCACGCCCGCCAGACTTCACCAGTGAAGCGCCGTCGAATGTTCGTGGGCGGGTTGGCGCTTTCTCGTCTGGCCTTCGGGTTGGCGATCAACGAAGTCGTGATTTCCAACTTCTCCGGTGGCAGTTACGCGCCAGGGGGTCGTGGCGGGAATGCAGCAACGTCGCTCCTCCGCTGGGATACCGGATGGTATCTGGGACTAGCCAATCACTGGTACCCATTCGAGAGGTCCACCGTCTTCTTCCCGGGCTACGTCGTACTCGTTCGCCTCGCCGAATCGGTCACTTTTCACCGGCTGCCCCTCGATGCCTCCGGGTTGGGGGTCGCCTGGCTCGCCTTCTTGCTTTCAGTCCCACTCGTGTACGCGGCAATCCGCACCATGTGCTCGGAGGCAACCACCCGTCTGGCCACGGCGCTCTATGTGTGGTCACCCGGATCTGTGTTTCTCCTCTCCGCGTATCCCGAGGGAGCCTTCGTCGCACTGAGCGCGCTCACGGTCCTTTTGATCTCGAAGGATCGGCTCCTACCCGCTGCCCTCGTTGCTGGCATTGCGACCGCCTTCTCTCCTCTTGGGGTCTGCCTTTCGGTCGCGGTAGTCGTCGCCGTCTTGCCGAGGCGGGCGTACTGGAGAACGGGCCTCTACGGTGCGATCTCGATCAGTGGATTTCTTGCTTGGGGAGCCTGGCTCGCTGTTCGCTACGGAAATCCGATCACCTTTGTGACGGAGCAAGGTACCTTCAATCGAAGGACCGTATTCCCTTTCAGCTCGCTGATCGGCGTGCTCCGAGATCTCATTGCGAAACCACCACCTGGGATTTCGCACAGCAATTTCAGCATCGTTCGCGTTGTGAATGTCTCGTTCGAGCTAGTCGCGCTCTTCGTATTCCTGTATTACCTCGTCAGCGTGGTCTCCGCGAAACGTCGAAGATTGCCTCTCTCGTTCTGCGTCTACTCGGCATTGGCCCTTCTCATTCCCGCCATGTCCACACAGGTCTTTTACGGCGTCGACAATCCTGAAGCGGCCGTGCGGCTCACTACCGACAGCCTGGGTATCTATCCGGTTCTCGCCGGGGTCCTGCTCCGCAGAAGGTTCTTCCTGGTCCCGGGCCTCGTGATCTGGATCGGCTTGGCCGCCTTTTGTGAGGCGTTGTTCGTGAAGGGTTGGTACTTCACGTGAGCAGAATTCAGTCGACGGCGGTGCCGGCAGGACCATGCCGGACGGAGGGGGCTGCCCGGCCCGTCGGAAAGTGCAGAAGTCGGCGCCTGGCATCCGGCCGCCGACCTGGGTGGACCTGGCCCGATCCGCAGCGCCGTGGCCATGGCGCAGGACCCCTGCTGCGTATACTGAGCGGGGCAGCTGGCCCGTCTTTGATCCATGAACGGACGAACGATCGCGACCCAACCCATGGAACTGTCGAAAGGTCCCGTTCTGGTAACCGGTGGCGCAGGCTTCATCGGGTGCGTTTTGGCGTCGAAGCTGGTCGAGTCGGGTGCCCGTGTCGTCGTGGTCGACGTTCTGCATCCTCAGGTCCATGCATCGTCCGGTCGCCCGCCTCGCCTCAATGACGAAGTCGAGCTTCTCCCGGTCGACGTGACCGCCACATCCGAGTGGGACGCTGTGCTCAAACTCGTGCGTCCGAGTCACGTCGTGCACCTCGCTGCTGAAACGGGCACTGGTCAGTCACTCCTGGAGGCGTCCCGGCACGGCCGTGTGAACGTTGTCGGCACCACGGAGATGCTCGATGCACTGATGCGCGCAGGCATCGTTCCCGACCACATTGTGCTCAGTTCGTCCCGCGCCGTGTACGGAGAGGGCGAGTGGGTCACGCCGGGCGGGGCCGCGTTCTATCCGGGTCCCCGCACCCACGCCGCCTTGGAGGGCGCCCAATGGGACCCGATTGGGCCCGATGGCGGAGTTGCGTCACCTCGCCCGAGCGCCGCTCATCGGACATCGCCCCATCCGACGAGCATCTATGGCGCGACAAAATTGGCGCAGGAGCACATACTCTCCGCCTGGTGCGCCGCAACAGGGACACGGCTTTCCACTCTGCGATTTCAAAACGTCTACGGACCCGGCCAATCCCCGACGAACGCCTATACCGGCGTCGTCACGTTCTTTGCAACATCGGCACGACGAGGCGGCCGGTTGAACGTCTATGAGGATGGAAGGATCCTGCGAGACTTCGTGTACGTCGAAGACGTGGTCGACTCCATATTGGCCGCCTTGGCCCGCCCACCGGAACGAGCTCGGGTCGTCGATATCGGTTCCGGGACGACCGTCTCGATCCATGACGTCGCCCGGACGATCGCAGCCGCCTTTGACGCTCCCGAGCCAGCGGTGAGCGGCCAGTTCCGGGACGGTGACGTGCGGGCGGCGATCACGGACATCGAGGCCGCGGCGAAGGAGCTCGCCTATCAGCCCAAGTGGACCCTGCAACAGGGCATCGCGACACTTGTGTCGTCAATGACAGAGGATCAATGACAGAGGCCGGTCCGTGAACACTGAGCAAACTCCCCGGAGCTCTTCGCGATCTCACGTCCCGTCATCGATCGGTATCCACTCGGTCCTGTACCATCCTGAGCCCGGTCAGGTCGATCGGTTCCTGCAAGGAGTGCGGGCCGCAGTCGCCGTTGCCCGCAGGTGCTGGCCGGACCTGTCGCTCACCCTCCAGATTGGAGACTGCTCCTCCGATCCGACGCTTGGTTCGGACGCAGTCGACGGACTCCGCAAGTCCTTGACCTGCTCCGGCCTTTCTTCCTTCACGTACCAACCGTTTGGCAGGAACATGGGATCGGCGGGGGGCCACAACGCCCTTCTCAAAGAATCGGATGCCGATGCGATCTTGATCGTCAATCCCGATTCGTACATGAGCCCGGACACCGTGGTCGAGCTCCTGTCACCGTTCGCGGACGCGGAGGTGGGCATCACGGAGGCACGACAGCTTCCAATTGAGCATCCGAAGCAATTCGACGTGAGGGACGGAACGACCAGCTGGGCATCGACGGCATGCGCTCTGATCCGTCATGATCTCCTGCGCGAGATCGGAGGCTTCGATGCGGAGACCTTCTTCCTCTATTGCGACGACGTCGATCTGAGCTGGCGTGCCCGCCTCGCCGGCTACCGGGTTGTGCATCGTCCGTCGGCGTGCGTCTTCCACGACAAGCGGTTGAATGGAGAGGGGATCCTGCTGCCCAGCAGCGCAGAGGTGTATTACTCGGCAGAAGCAGCGTTGCTGATGGCGTGGAAGTACTCAAGACCGGACCTAGTCGAGAAGTGGAGTGGTGAATTGCTCGAGGGCGGAAACACGGAACACCGCCGTGCCGTCGAGGAATTCCGGAGGCGCCAAGCGGACTTGAGCTTGCCGGAACCGCTCGACCCGGAAGCGAAGGTCGCTACCTTTGTCGATTACAACTATGCGCAGCATCGGTTCGGCGTCGGTGGCTGACGTCGTGGAGGAGTCGGCCGGGAGTGCTCCAAAGGTCCCGTTCCTGAGCGTCATTGTGCGTACGGAGGAGCAACGTGAAGCGTTTCTCATGGACACGCTGGTATCGCTGGCGGCCCAGTCGTGTCCAGACTTCGAAGTGCTTCTCATGGCCCATGATGTCGGCAGCCGTGATGTGCAGGCGATTGAGGGCAGGGTCCGCGACTTCGATCCTGAATTCAGTTCACGAGTGACCTGTCGGAGCGTGGCCGGTGGGGGACGCGCCCGAGCCTTCAATGTGGGTTCATCGTTGGCGGTCGGAGACTATGTTGCGTGCCTCGACGACAATGTCGTTGCCTTTGGGCACTGGGTCGAGACCTTCAGGTCGGCCGCGTCGCACGCGCCCGGCCGAGTAATTCGAGCGCGGGTAGCGTCACAGACGATCGATCCCATGCTTTGGGATGACCACCCTGGCTACGTTGCGACAAGCGGCATCTCGACCCCGTTCCCGAAGTCCTTCGATCTCTGGCAATACCTCTTCGAGGACCAGTCTCCCAAATGCGGATTCGCACTACCGCGCACTTGTTTCGAAGGAAGCGGCCCCGCTTTGGATGAGTCGTTGCGGCGCGGGGAGGAGAAGGAACTCATCATTAGGTCTGTCGTACTGAATGGAATCGCAGAATCAGGTGAAGTGACTTCACTGTCCCGTGCTTGGGGTGCGGCCGACGAGGCTCAAGTCGAAGAAGCGGCGCGGCAATGGGATGTGACGCGCTCCACCGTCGTCTCACGGCTGAACCAGACAGGTCTCCAGCTCCCGCCCGGAGCGCTCGATGCGGTCGATCGCTATGAGCGCGATCTTGTGGGAGCACGCGTCACCGTCACGAGGATCGAAGCGCAGAGAGACGCCGCTCGACGAGAGGTTGAGCGACTCCAGCGCGAGTTTGACGCGGTCATTCGATCCAGCAGTTGGAGGGTGACCGGACCGATGCGGGCCGCCGGGCATCTGGTGCATCGGGTGCGCGGCAGATCTCGTTGACCTTGTTGTCTCCGGTGCCGACCACGCTGCGATCCTCGACTGTGCACGGAGCGGGCGGCCCCCTCCTCCCTGTCTTCCCGGTAAGGGCAATGGCTAAGATCGTTACCGTGCCCTGGCAGAAGGACGTGCGCCACGTGGCGGCGAGCGATTCGAACGAAACATGGGAGAGCCTCCTCTCGGAGGTCGATCAGTCTGCTTCTCTCGACAGGTTCGCAGTCAAGGTCACCGGGAGTTCCACGTCACCCGAGATCTCCGAGCACATCGAGAAGATCATCGGGCATGGCTACTCCATAGAACAGGAGTCAGGAGATGGAGACGGCCTGACATTGGTTCCCCGCCCTTCTGGGGTTCTTTACCTGGTGTCCGAACTGCCGCGCCTCGACGTGTCTCCCGTATATGGTCAGAGTCGCCACTTTCGAACGTATTGTGTCGTTCTCGACATGTCGAGCGAGGGCGAAGAGCGTCTTGATTCGGTGGCTGTCGATGAGATCTGGACCGCCGAGGAGTTTGTCGGAAGTCGTGGGTTCATCGAATTCGTGGTCGAGCTCATCGCGAGCCGAGGTATCGACCTCATACATGTTGTGGGTTCCAAGAGTGGCGTGGACATGATCCCGACCCTTCGCTACAGCTATCCGGGGCTACGGTTCGTTGTTGAAATCAGCGAGAAGCTCGAGGACAGCGAAGTGTTCGTGTCGTACGTCTGTTGCCGCTATGGGAACGTCGTTGATCGTTTCTTCGCACCAAACGAGGAAGTTGCCAGGAGGTTGAAAGAACTCTACGTCACACCCTCGAAGATATTGATACCAGTGGGGACTGAGGCCAGAGATCTGAGCTCACCCGGCAGCGTCATCGAGGATGTGTACGGGCAGCTTGTCGTCGCAAGCCTCACGTAGCGCGGACGGAGCTGCGTCATGAGGCGATATGCGCGGCAGGGCGCCAACGTGCGTGTCAGCGTGGTCATGCCGTTCTTCAACCACGGCCCGTTTGTTGTCGATGCGTTCGATTCTCTCCGGCGTCAGTCGAGGCCTCCCGACGAGATCGTCATTGTTGACGACGGTTCGACAGACGAGGAGAGCAGGTTGGTGCTGGAGCGCTTGAAGGCGGAAGGAGTGCTCGTGGTCCATCAGGAGCAAATGGGCCCGGGAGCGGCGCGCAACGTAGGTGTGGAGAACAGTACGGGCGAGGTCATCTTCTTCCTGGACAGTGACGATCGAGTGACGGAACGTCATATCGAGATTGCACTGGAAGCGTTGAAGCAGGCACCGGACGAAGTGGGATTTGTCTACCCGGACATGCAGTGTTTCGGGACCCAAGAGGACTTGGTGGTCATGCCGCCGTACAACCTCTACCTGCTCTTGTTCCGCAACTTCTGCTGCATGGGAGGTCTGATCGATCGGGCGGTGTTCGACGCGGGAAACCAGTTTCGAACCAATTTGACGCATGGCCATGAAGACTGGGACTTCTTCATCACATTGGGCGTTCGCGGCATATTCGGTGCACCCTTCCATGGGGCACCGCTTCTGTACCGGAGATGGGGCTTCTCCCGATCTGATGTGGTTCAGGAGAAGGCAACCTTCATGCGCGAGGTCCGAGATCTCCATCCCGAGCTGAGCCAGAGCCAGCGGTTGATCGAGATCAAGCAAGAATGGGCTCCGGCATTGAGCATCCTGCTCGCTGAGTCAGCAGCCGTCGGCACCTGTGCCGAGCAGACCTGCGATGATTTCGAGCTCGTTCGATTCACCGGTGCGCCGCCGCGAGTGCGGGGTCGCCTCGTCATGGTCCTCGGGGCGAAACACGGAGCAGTTCTGGGGGACGAGACGAGTGTCGAGCGAATCGTCCGATTGCTCTCCGATCGAGAGAACCCGGTCGTCGTGGCGATCCACAAGGCTCCGCCGCCCGGTCGTGTATGGAGGAGAATGACGCCGGCGGATGAGAGCGATCCGGTCGCGTTCGTGATGGACGGAGCAACCTTCGATCGCTGGCGGGAAGAGGCGGGGGCGGAAACGGAGGACTTCGCGTGGTGGTACATCCAGCTCGAGCAACTGATGAGTGCAGAGGATCATTGGGCCTACGGATTTCGAACGGAAGCTGGTCCGCGCCGAGACGTCGTACTTCACGAGACAATCACGGGTGAGCAGCGAAGCTCGAGGCAACTGCCGCCTCGGGCTGGAGGTGGCACCGGTCAGTTGCCACAGGATCCGTCAGGCCGATGGCCCGCGGAGGACCTCACGAGGGAGGGGGTCGAAATGGAGGAGTCCTTCCGACAACGGGAGGCTCGGCCGCTCCTGATCCCATCGGGTGGGTTTCGCCAGCTCCCCAAGCCCCCAGGGATGCATCGCGACGGACTCGAAGCGATTTCTCAGCGGGCGTGGTCGGACTGGATGCCTCCGCGCTCGGTTCGGTTGGACGCTGTGGTGGACATGCGCGGGCAGACTTTGCTGGACGTCTTCGACAGTCGACGACAGGTTCCGATATCGCCGTCAGGCCAGTGGAGGGTGCGGATACCGATCGGGTGGGTGTGGACGCAGGCTTTCCCTGGGACGATCGGGCTCTTCTCACGGTTCGACCTGCGAACGCACAGGACCTCCTATCGCCTTTCCTACCAGGAGTCCGGGGCGGCGGACGAAGTAACGCTCGGCTACCTGCCAACCGAACCGTTGCCGGGGCGCACCAGTTTGCGACGATGCCTCCGGGAGATATCGCGTGATGTCGATGTGGAGGGCCTCATCGACTATTCGCAGATTGCGAGCGGACGTGACGACGTCTTTGTCGAGTCGATAACGAGCGAGGCCGGGCCGAACGCGGGCAGTGAAGGGAGCTCCCGGATGGAGCTACGGCGGTGGCCCTTGTTCGAAGTCAGCCTTCGAGGTGGTGGATTTCGTTATACCTGCAATCCCGATGCATGTGTCGGGAGGGCAGATGGGCTCCGTCCCTATCCGATCGCGGTGGCCGAGGTGGTGGAATTTGTATCGGATTCTCTGGCGCCTCTGCATGAAGTGCAAGAGGTCGCAAGCGGTCGCGTCGGCTATGTGAGCCAATTGGAATTGGAATTCTCGCAAGGAGCGATGAACTCTCTCGGAGTTGTCGCCGGCCTCCAGGTGAACAGCCAGGACGCCATCCCTCTGGTGCGCTTGAGAAAGGAGGGTGTCCCGCCCGAAGGTGACCTGGGTCATCGGCTGGCCACCCATTGGCAGAGCATCTTGTCGGAGGGCTACGAACTCGAGGGCGTGGTTGGCTTTGCCTGGGAGCCGGATCCGACCCGATCCCCTCTGTACCGCTGGCGCAACGCGTCCACAGGTGGATGGCACCTGTCGCTCGGGGATGATGCGTCAAGGGAGCTCCCACATCTGGCCTTCGAGGGCACCCTTGGTTCGGCATGGATTCCTAGCGTGTCAGGTGAGGGGTACGTCGACCTCTGGGAGCTGGAGCACCAAGGGTCGTTCGCCTATGCGACCGATCCGATGGAGCTCGAATCACACGGGTATGAGGCGCGGCGGATCGTGGCGCGGCTCCTCAGGGAACAACGCTCGGGAACGGTGCCGCTCCACTCGTGGAGTACTGCGGATCGCACCCGCTCCCTCGTGACCATCAGCGACGAAGAAGGTCGGTTGGTCGGAATGTCCGGCTGCTCGCATCTGGGCTTTCTCGACGCGGCGTTGCCGAGTAGAAGCGCCTCCACCGTCACGGCGGCTGGAGCGCTGCCGGAGTGGGCAGTCGAAGTGCGCGTGTGGGACGGTTGTGGCGGGCACGCTCCAGGGTTGCTCTACCGTGAGCGCGTGGCTGACAGCGTCGAAGCCTGGGGACGACCGAACGACGGACGGATCATTCACATCGGGCCTCAGGCTCCCGATGATGATGACGTCGCTATTCTCGGATTTGCGCTGAGGCGGCTGATCCCGTTCAGCCGTCCCGTGTACTCCATCGACACCGGCGCGTCCCGTCTGCCAGCGGAGGCACTGTCTCTCGGGCCTCCCATGCAGGGCTCGGGACTCGTACAAGGGGTGTCGGCTTTTCTCCCTGCGGTGTCGTGCGCGCCCCGCGGTGAGCACCTGGAGGTCCAGAAGGGATTCCGTTCAAGCGTGGATGCGTTGACGCGCAAACCGGCAGTTCGAAGGCTCACGCGGGTAGTGCCGAGATCGATCCGGGCGCGGTTCCGTCGTGTCGTCTGAACCCTGGCCGACCGGTCAGCGGATCTGATTCAGGGCACGCGCAACTCTGGTGACGAAAGCGGAGGGATCACCGTACAGCGAGTCGGCGTAGTGGATGCCCTGGCGCGAAAGGCGCTCTCGCTCGCTCTGGCTGCCCAGTTGCTCCACGCCGTCCAATAGTGCGGGGATGCTGGAGAAGGTAACGCCAGCACCTGTGTGGGCGTGTGCAGCGCCGACGGTGGCATCCGGAACCACGATGGGTGTCCCGAGGCGAAGTGACTCGATGCAGTCGCGGGCGATGACGTCGCCGGGTGCGAGGTCCACGGTGACCTGGGCGTGAGCCATGAGACGCCAGAGATCCATCCTGGTGTCTACAGCGACGATCCCCCTGAGCGCCCGGCCTCTCCACACGGCGGCCCTGCCCCCTTCGATCACGACGACGTCGTGCCGATGGAATCTCGATGTGAGCCACGCGACTGCGGCAGTTGGAGGGGCGGCGGCCGGAGTACAAGTCCGGTCCGTGAGTACCAGGACGTAGCCGGTGAATCCGAGCCCGGCGTGCCGGTGCCTCATTGCCAGCGGATTGATCGGAACGTACATGCCCAAGTCCTCAGACGATCCCGCCGTGAGGCCTGGCACAAAGGCCAACTGGCTCATCCTTGTGAGGACATCCCCGGCATCGGGCTTGATCGAATACGCGGTGGATTGGTCACCGAAAGCCCGAAAGAGGGCCCGGGCGCCTTCGCTGGGTTCATCGAGAACCCACGTGGACTCGGGATGTGGCCGGCGGATCCACTGCGCCTCTCGGACGGCGGGCCATTCGCCCCGCGGCCTCTCGCCGATGCCCATCACGTCGAACGCTCCGTCGGGCTCAACGGCTCCGGATGGCAAGGGGGCGATGACTGTCACTGCGCCTGAGCGGGACGCGGCGCCGGCAACGGCGCGAGTGACGAAGGACACCTCGGTCTCCCGCTTCCGCCACGAGGTGCTCAACACCACAACGTCCGGTGTCGTGACGCCCTCGGTCACTGCGGCAACGGTGATCCGGCTGAACCTTCGGCTGCCCTGCCTTCGATGGCAGCCCGCAACTGGGTCACTTCTTCCCCCAGGATGCGAGCCAGGTCGTCAACGATGATCTCCAGGTTGGCGGTTCGTTCGGACAGCGCATCGCAGCGCTCCGCCACTGCGTCCACGGCCCGCACGAGATCGCCCAGCAGACGATGATCAGCCCGGTTCGTTATCCGAGACGCGACCGACCGGACTTCGTTGCGCAGTCGACCCGCGACGGTTGCCGCGTCGGCACCGGAGTGCATCCGAGCCCATTCGTGGTGCAAGGCGGCGATCCGATCGCCGGATCGGAGTGGCGGAGGCGGCTCTGCGGGATCCGTGGGTCGACGGAACATCTCGGGTGGCTCCATCAGTCGGTCATCCTCAGACATCGGTCAGACTGTCGTGCCAACGTTGCCACCATTCTTCTTCACCCGGTCCACGGAGCGCGCAGGACGAGTCTATGCGGGTGAGGTGCGGGTTGAGATAGGGATCGCCGGCGATGATCGATGCCTTCCACCGCTCGACGAAACGCACGATGTCGCTGACATCACCCGCGGTACCGCGACTGGGCGACTCATGATGAACCAGCTCCGCAGCCGGTTCGTACAGGGTGCGAAGTCCTGACCGGTGCATCCGCAGGCAGTAGTCGATGTCGTTGAGATCCACTCCCAGTGACTCGTCGAACTGACCATGACTGTCGAAGACCTCTCGGCGAGTGGTGAGACACGCTCCGGTGACGGCAGAACACTCCCTCGTCGTCACCGCCATGCCCAGATAGCCCGGTTTGTCCTCAGCGAGACCCACGAAGAGATGGCCCGCGGCCCCACCCAGGCCCAGCACCACGCCGCAATGCTGGAGGCGGTGGTCGGGGTAGAGAAGCCGCGCTCCGACCGCGCCCACGTCGGGGCGTTCCGCTTGACCGCAGAGTGCATCCAACCATCCGTGGGACAGGGCCTCGATGTCGTTGTTCAGGAAGACGAGAACGTCGCCACTGGCCATCGCCGCGGCCCCGTTGTTCAGTGCTGCCCAGTTGAACGGGCGCGGATCGGACACCACCCGGACATCGGGCCGGTCGGAGAGCCGATCGAGCAGGGTCATCGTCTCGGGCTGGACCGAGCCATTGTCGACCAGTAGGAACTCGTGGACGACCGCACCTTTCGTGCGGTCGATGGAATCGATGCAGGCGCGCAGGAAGCGGGGCTCGTCTCGAAACGGGATGATGATGCTCGCGGTCGTGTTGGAGCTCGGTTCGCGGCGGATGGAAAACGTCCCGGCAGCGCGCCCGGGCGTGACTGCGGCGAGCTCATGACGACGGGCCAGGGCCATCGTGACGTGATCCGCGCTCCCGGGCGTCTGCGTGGGCAGGGGCGCGCCCCGAACGCGCCGATGACACAGGACTTCTGGGACGTGCCTGACCGAGTCCGCCACCTCGCAGGCACGCAGCGCCAGGTCGTGGTCCCGAGCTTCACGTACTCCGGCGGAGCTCGTTGGCAGTCGGCCCACGACACCGGCTGACATGGCCAGGGGACGGCCGATGCAGTCTGCATGGAGGAGGAACTCGGGCGAGAACGCTGGTTTCAGGCAGGGGACGGCGTGCGTGCCGTGGTCGTCGAGACAATCCTCGTCGGCGTAGGCGACGCCGTTATCGGTCAAAGCCTCGGACAATTGGCTCACCGTGTCTGGTGCCCAGACATCACCCGGGAACATGAGCGCGACGTCACTGTCGCGCGCAGCCGCCAGTCCGGCCCCGAGCATCTCCTCGAAGGTGGACGCCTGGTCTCGCCGCTCGAGAGCGAAGTGCTGCCGAATGCCCGAGAGGTGCAGGAGGGCGCTCAGGTCCGGCTCCCAGCGCTCCCGCAATGCCACGGTAAGCGCCCAGTGGGAGCTCGTCTGGGCCGTGAGCGACCGGAGGGAGTCGATTGTCTCGGTCGGCGGCCGGTCCTCAATGACCATCACGACGTGGAGCGCTCGTTGGTTCGGAGGCGGGAGCCAGGTCGCAAGCCGGGCAGCCTCCGTCCTGCGGACCCAGGTGTCGTAGGCGACGGGATCCTCGCCCACGTTGGGGCGCAGTGGCGGAAGTGTCCTGGGAGCGAAGAGCACCCGTTCCACGCAGGCAATCTAGCTGACCCGGCACCGACCACTCGGCGCGTTGGCGCAGGTGGGCGGGGACCTGCCACGATGCGCCGGTGGGGATTTCCGACCGCCTGCTCATGGGGCCCGGGCCTTCGAATCCGTACCCCGAAGTCACCATGGCACTGGCCGGACCGGTGCTCGGGCACCTCGATCCTCAGTTCCTCCAGGTGCTCGACCAGACGAACGACCGCCTCCGCCGGGTCTTTGCGACGTCGAATCAGCTGACCCTGCCGCTCAGCGGGACGGGGTCGGCCGGCATGGAGGCGTCCTTCGTCAACTTCGTCCGGCCGGCGGACCCCGTCGTGGTCGGGGTGAACGGTGTCTTCGGGGAGCGGATGTGCGAGGTCGCCACCCGCCACGGCGCCGCCGTGATCCGGGTGGAGGCCGAGTGGGGTGAACCGATCGACCCCGACCGGCTCCTCGCGGCCCATCCGTCGCCGGCGATCATCGCGGTGGTGCACGCCGAGACCTCTACGGGGGTGCGTAACGAGATTGAGGCGCTCGGGAGCGGCAAGGGCGACGCGCTGCTGCTGGTGGACATGGTGACCTCGCTCGGGGGAATTGAGGTCTCCGTCGACGACTGGGGAGTGGACATCGCCTACAGCGGAACCCAGAAATGCCTGGGCGTCCCGCCCGGGCTCTCGCCGCTGACGGTGTCCCCGCGTGCCATGGACCGGGTCGTCGAGCGGCCGTCCAGCTGGTACCTCGACCTCAACCTGCTCTCGCGCTACGTCAACGACTCAACCGGCGGAGGGCGGGTGTACCACCACACCGCACCTGTGGCGATGGTGGCCGCTCTGCACGCCGGCCTCGGGGTGCTGCTCGACGAGGGCATCGAGGCGGCGCAGAGGCGACACGCCGAGTGCGGCAATCTCCTGCAAGACGGGCTGGTCGCCCTCGGGCTGGAGCTCCTGGTGAAGCCCGACCATCGGCTCCCCCAGCTCACGACGGTCCGCGTGCCCGACGGCGTCGACGATGCCGCGTGCCGCCGGGAGCTGCTGCGTTCCTACGGCATAGAGATCGGCGCCGGTGCGGGCCGGCTCGCGGGGCAGGTCTGGCGCGTCGGCTGCATGGGACACACGGCCAGACGGCGAAACGTGTTCGCGCTGCTCGGCGCCATGAAGGAGGTACTCGGTCGATGAGTGCAGCGAGAGCGGTGCGCCACGCGCCATTGGAACTGCGCGGCCGACGGGTGTCGCTGCGATCGCTCAGCGAGGACGACTTCCCGGCCTGGCACGAGGTCAGGACCCGATGTGCCGACTGGTTGTTGCGCTGGGAGCCGCGCCCCAAGGGCGCCCCGGTGCCATTGGAGGATCGCCCCAGCTTCGCCGCCCGATGCGGCATCCGCGAGCGCGAGAGGCACCTGGGCACCGGCTATGGCTTCGGCATCTTCGTGGGCGAGCGCTTCGCCGGCGAGGTGACGCTGTCGTCCATTCAGCGTGGCCCGTTCCAGAGCGGGTTCATCGGCTATTGGATCGACGAGGCCATGGCGGGCCGGGGACTGGTGCCCGAAGCCGTCGTCGTCGCGTTGCGCTTCGCCTTCGAGACGATCTCGCTGCACCGGGTGGAGATCTCGATCATCCCGAGGAACCTCGCCAGCCGCAGAGTGGTCGAGAAGCTGGACATCCGGGAGGAGGGGGTCGCGTTGCGGTTCCTCGAGATCGACGGCGTCTGGGAGGACCACGTGCGCTATGCGATCACGGCCGAGGAGTGGGCCGACCGTGAGCCGAGCCTCGTGGCGGAGTGGATCGCCGGTTGAGCCTCAGGGCTCGTGAGTGCCCATCACCGACGGCGAGTGGCGGAAGAACTGCTCGACGTCGTGCTCGTAGGTGTACGACGTCGGCTCCCGGCCGGACTGCCGCCGGAGCCGAAGCGCCCTGATGAACGTGCGCACCGCACCGGCACTCGTGGCGTTGTAGGTGAATCCCGTGGCGGCGAACCGTCGCGTGTCGACTCCACGCCCGTAACGGAGCAGGTCTGCCAGTTCCTCGGGAAGGTCGAAGAGCCTGGCGACCGGGCGGATCTTCAGCGGGCTGAAGGGCGACAGCGGGACGAGCCGCGTCCCGCAGATGCCGGCCACCTCGCTCCAGGGGAGCCGCCCGTCGCCGGCCACGTTGTAGAGGCCCGGGATGCTGCCCCGGGTCACATGGACGAGGGCACGGACGACGTCGTCCTCCTCCACGAATTGCAGCATCGGATCGAAGCCGAAGATGGACGGGCACAGCGGCCCCGACAGGTTGCGGCTGATCGGGGTGGTCAGGTGGGTGCCGAGGACGTTGGCGAAGCGGAGGACGGTGACGCGGGTGGCGGGGTTGTCCTCCGAGAAGTCCCGCACCAGGCTCTCGGCCTCGACCAGCGCCCGCTCCACGCCGTTCTTCACCGGGCTGGTTCGCGGCGTGTCCTCGTGGAAGGTGTTCGGGTCGCTGGCCGCCGAGCCGTAGACGAGTGTCGACGACTTCACGACGATGTGGCGGACGGAGGAGCCGGCGGTTCCGGCCGCGGCGAGGAGGTTCATCGTCCCGATCACGTTGATCTCGTGCATGGCCCGCTTGGGCACTGTGGTCGAGTTCGTGATCATGAACGTGTGCAGAATCGTGTCGACCTGCGTCGCCTTCACGATCCGGTTGAGGATGGAATAGGTCTGGTCCGCCCGTACGAACTCGGCCCTCTCGAACGGCACCGACGGTGCGTGGGCGCCCATGCCCAGGATCACGTCCATGCTGGGGTCCTGCTCGAGGGCCTGGACCATCCGGCCACCCCAGAAGGTGTCCGCACCCGTGACGAGCACGCGTCGGCTCATTCCCGGCTCACCCGAACCACACACTGCGTCGGTCGCGCAGCATGTCGTACACCGCTTCCTGGAGGAGTGAGCGGATCTGCTCCGACTCCTCCATGATCCGGCTCTTGGAATACCGGTCCTGGTCCGCCGGCACGTCGAAGTGGACCGGGTCGAGAACGCGCAGCTTGAACTTGGCAGGGAAGGGGGTCAACATGCCGAGGGGGCCGAAGGCCAAGAGGTTCGCAGTGATCGGGAAGTAGGGAAGGCCGAGTGCCCTGGACAGCGTCGGCACACGCATGAGCACCGGCATCGCCTCTTCCGAGCCGATGACGGCGATGGGGATGACGGGCACGCCGGCCCGCATGGCGATCTCGACGAAGCCACCGCGCCCGAAGCGACGGAGCTGGTAGCGATCCGTGAAGGACTTCGACGGGCCCTTGGTCCCCTCGGGGAAGACGAGCGCCAGCTGATGCTGCTCCTTGAGGAGGCGGTACGCGTTGGCGGGTCGGGCCGACACGCCGCCGGCGCGTGCCCACAGCGTCCCCACCACCGGGATGGTTCTGAAGAAGTAGTCGGCCAGTCCGTAGACGGGGCGGCCGAGCTCCTTCTCAATCCCGTGCATGATGACCGGAGCGTCGGAGGGTATGGCCCCGGCGTGGTTGGCCACGAGCAGGGCGCCACCCTCGGTCGGGATCCGCTCCAGGCCCTCCCACTCAGCGCGGAACCATTTCGAGTAGACCGGCTCGTAGATCGCTCGGGTCAGGGCCCGGGTCCGTTCGGACCGACCCCACTCGTCGACGTCGGACAATCGGGGATCCTCCGCCTCGTCGGCGTGCTCAGCAGGCACGCGGATCGGGACGATGGCCGTCGACCGGTCCTTCTCCCCGACAACCGGGCGCCCGCTGACCATTGGGCCATCGTACCGACCACACGGCTCCGGCGATCCTTGGGTCGCGCCCGCCAGCGGGTCCTAGGGTCGCGCCGCCCCGATGAGACCCTCGGTGAAGATGGGAGAGTACGAGACCGTCGAGCCTGTGAACGGGGCCTGAATGACGGTGTCCGTCCCGTATGGTCCCGAGCCGGTGTACATCACGACATGGTCCACCTGGCTGTCGCCGTCGAGGTTGTAATAGAAGAGCAGGTCACCGGGCTCGAGAGCGTCGAGTGACACGTGTTGGAGGGCCGGCCACTGCGTTTCGGTGGTCCTCGGAATGGACACCCCGGCCTGCGCCCAGGCCCATTGCACGAGGCCCGAGCAGTCGAAGCCGACGCCGGGTTGTTCGCCGCCGAACACGTAGGGCACGCCCAGCTGCGACGCCGCCGCCTGTACCGCAGCCATCCCCGAACCGCTCCCGGACGCCGATCCGCCCACCGGCCCAGTGGTGCCCGAGGCCTGGTTCGCCGCGTCGGTCGCCGCCGCCCCGCTCGAGGACCCACCGACCGCTCCGGCGACGGTGGCGGCGGCCTCTGCCGCCGCGGCAGCCTGCTGCTGCTGGGCCTGGCTGGCAGCCTTGGCCGCTGCGGCGGCCTCCTGCTGGGCCTCTTGGATGGCGGCCTGTGCGACCTCCTGGGCCAATTGGCCCTGAACCTGGCCAAGGGTTGCCTTCGTCGCGGCTGCCTCCTGCTCGTTGGCCTGCGCCAGCGACTTCGCCTGCGCCGCCTCCTGCTGCGCCTGCGCGGCCACCGTCTGCTGCTGGGCCTGCTCGGATTGCAGGCGCGCCTCGGAGCGCTGCAACGCAGATTCGTCCCTGGTGAGGTTCCCGACGATCTGATCGGTGTACTGGTTGCGGGCCTCGTTGTCCGTCGCCGAGGCGGAGAAGTAGGACGCAAAGCCCGTCTCGGGCGTCCCGTAGACGTACGCCGAGACTGCGTCGGTCGTCACGAGCCGCTTGTCCACGTCGACCGCCGACCGGGCGTGCAGGAGGCTGGTGCCGATGGTCTGGAGCGCCGTCTGCGCGTTCTGGAGATCCTGGACCGCAGTGTTGTACTTGTCGTCGAGGATGGACGTCTGCTGCTCCTCCTGGGTCAGGGTGCCCTCGATCTGGGAGACCTGCGACTGCGTCGCGTTTATCTGCGACTGGTTCGGCGCCGGTCCGGGGAGGGTGGTGGAGGTGGTGGAGGTCATCGTGCCGGTGGCTCCGGCGCCCGTCGTGGCAGCCGTCGAGAACCAGGCGCCAAGGAGCCCGACGATGACAGCCGCTCGGGCGACACGGTTCCGCCTGCGGACAGTGCTCCGACAATTCACTGCACCCACGTGGCAAAGCGTAACGGCTGCGTGGTTGCAGATTCGGCACCCCATCGTTTCCGTCGGGTTGCAGCCCTCGTTCGCGTGGTGTTCACCTTCGTCACGATTGACCCGATGCGCCCCCGTCCGTAGGGTGCCGTCCATGGAGGGAGTCGTGTCCATCACTCAGGGGCGCCTGAGGGGTGTGTGGCGCGGCGATCTGTGGTCGTTTTCCGGCATCCCCTATGCACAGGCACCGGTCGGGGCTCTGCGTTGGCGTCCGCCGCAGCCGCCGGAGGCCTGGGACGGAGTCAGGGACGCATCGACCTTCGGGCCGATCGCACCCCAATCGCCCGCGCTCCCCGGCATCACGAGCCCTTCGGACCCCGAGGCGTCCGAACCGCACAGCGAGGATTGCCTCTCGCTGAACGTCTGGACGCCGGAGCTGCCGGAGACACCCACGCACGGCCCCGGTGACGGCAGGCCCGTCATGGTGTTCATCCACGGGGGCGGCTTCACGTCGGGCAGCGGATCAGTGTTCCTGTACCGGGGCGGCAACCTCGTGCGCAACGGCAACGCCGTGGTGGTCACCATCAATTACCGGCTCGGCGCCCTCGGCCTCCTCGGACACCGCGACCTGGCCGGTCCGGATGGCCTGGTCGGCAACTGGGGCATCCACGACCAGGTAGCCGCGCTGGCGTGGGTGCGCGACAACATCGCCGCCTTCGGCGGCGATGCCGCAAACGTGACGATCTTCGGCGAGTCTGCCGGTGGGTTCAGCGTGGCCACGCTGCTCGGCACACCGGCCGCGGCGGGGTTGTTCCGCCGTGCCGTGGTCCAGAGTGGGGGGATCCACGTCCACTCGGTGGAGCAATCGGAGCGATCGGCGGAGCGCCTTGCCGCGGTGCTCGGGGTCGCAACCTGTGAGAGGGCCTCATTGGAGCGGATCCCCGCCGCCGATCTCGTCGCCGCGACGGAAGAGATCGGCCGTCGGCGTCCCGATCCGGGCATGATCCCACTGCCATTCCTCCCGGTCGTCGACGGGGTCTTCCTTCCCGAAGATCCGATGGTCGCGGTGGCCAACGGATCGTCGACCGGGATCGACTTGCTGATCGGCACCAACCGGGACGAGCTGACCTTGTTCGGACTCGGGAACCCGGCGCTGATGGCGCTGGACGATGAGGGGGTCCAGCGCTGGGTGGCCAACGCGGTTCCCGACATACCGGCGGTCGACGTCATTGACGCATACAGGGCGGCGCGGGTCGCCCGCCACGAGCCGGCGGAGGCTCAGGACATCTGGGTGGCCATCGGGACCGACGTCGTCTTCCGTTGGCCCAGCCTGCAACTCGCCGCAACCCGCTCCGCGCAGGATGCGCTGACGTTCGTGTACCTCTTCGACTGGGAGTCGCCTGCATTCGGCGGGATGCTCGGAGCGTGTCACGCCCTTGAGCTGCCTTTCGTCTTCGGGGCCGTCCACCTCCCGGTGGTGCAAATGCTCTCCGGCTCAGGGCCGGCCGTCGAGTTGCTCTCCGACCAGATGCAGCGGGCGTGGCTCGCGTTCGCCGGCAGCGGGAATCCCTCGCACGGGGGGATCGGTGAATGGCGCCCATGGGACCCCGGGGGTCGCGCCACGATGATCTTCGGGGCACGCACGGAGCTCGTGGACGCGCCACGCGACTCAGAATTGGCGATCCTGGAGCGCCATCGCCCCCTCGTGTGGGGCGTGCCCGCGTGATCGTTTCCGACCATCGGCCGGGGGTCGGGCCAACCTCGACCATGGGGGCATCCTCGGGGGAGCGCCCGTCTCGGTCAAGAATGAGTCAGGGGGCGTAGCCCAATTGGCAGAGGCAGGGCGCTTAAACCGTCCGCAGTGAGGGTTCGATTCCCTCCGCCCCCACACTGTGGAACCGACAGACAGGGACGGGTGACACCTGATCAGTTGCTTGTGAGGTCGCCGACGAAGAACGGGGAATCTGATGGAGCGACGACAGGGGGCGAGTGCCCGATGACTTGGGTGACCGGGAACCCCCGGTTACCCTGTGTCCGTGTGCAGCTGGTCCTCATTGTGACGTTCTGAAACAGGCTGCGCCGGGGAGCGGCGTCGGCATGCATCGAAGAAGTCAGAACTCCGTGCCGACGGTGGCGGGTCGAGGATTCGTCGATCCCGATCCACTCGGAGAACCCGCGGCTCCCGTCACGCGGGATCCTCTTGGCGACGCTCGCGACAGGATCCGTCCACCTGACCAATCGATCGATCACCGACCTGCACGACTTGACCAACCACCCGTCGGCCGCACGAGCCGAGAGCGAGCTGCGGGGCGGACCCCTGTGAACGGAGCAGGACCTTCGGGGGAACCTCGTCCGGGCCCACCGTCAGCCGACGGAGGTCCGCGTTTCGACCTGTCGGAATGCGAGCACTTCACCCAGGGCCCCTGGGGGATTTGAGTGGCCCTGGGTTCACCACGGCGAGTAGCGGCAGGATGTTCCTCATGCTGACGAGGGCCAAGCACCGTGCAGAGCAGAAGCACCGTGCACAAGCGGGGTCCTCGGCGGTCCTCGAGGATGCCTTCGACCCCCACCGGAACAGCCTCAGCCTCCTGAGGTTGTTGTTCGCCGCGATGGTCCTGCTCGACCATGCCTTTCCGCTCGGTGGTTTCCACGGTGGCTCCGATCCGATGTGGGGATGGACCCGTGGTCAGGAGAGCTTTGGAGGCTTGGCGGTCGCCGGGTTCTTCGTGGTGAGCGGGTTCTTGGTCACCCGTAGCTTCGACGGCTCCCCGAACCCGTTCAGCTACCTCTGGAAGCGGTTCTTGCGCATCTTCCCCGGCTTCTGGGTGTGCTTGGTCGTGACGGTCGCCTTGTTCGGCACGATCGCGTTCTGGTTCGATCACGGCTCCCTGCACGGGTATCTGCACGGGTACCCCGATTCGCCGGAGGGCTACCTGAAGAACAACGCGCTGTTGTCGATGAACCAGTGGAACATCGACAACCTTCTGGGGAGCACGCCGTACGCGCACGCGGGGTTTCCGCAGGCATTCGACGGGTCGTTGTGGACGTTGATCTACGAGTTCAAGTGCTATCTCGGCGTGATGGTGCTGGGTATGTTTGGCGTCTTCCACCGCTGGCGCGTGAGTGTCATCGTGCTCTCCCTGAGCCTTTGGGCCCTCCAGCTCAAGCAGAACCTCGACCCAGGCTTCCTGAGGGGGTGGTTCTTGCTCGGCGACCCCAACATGGTGCTGCTCGCGTTCATCTTTAGCATCGGGATGCTCTTCTACCTCTACCGGGACAAGGTCATCGTCTCGAACACGTTGGCCGCGATCGCACTCGTCGTCCTCGTGGTGGGCATGCGGACCGAGCTGTACTACGGAGTGGGTCTCGTGGCCTGGGCCTATCTGTGCATGTGGGCCGCCGTGCGGCTGCCCTTCCATCATGTCGACCGATACGGCGACTTCTCCTACGGGCTGTACATCTACGCCTTCCCGGTCGAGCAGATCTTCGCTCTCTACGGCGTGAACTCGTGGGGGCTCGTCCCGTACGTCCTGCTCTCCCTCGGAGCGACCATGGTTCTGGCCGTCGGCAGCTGGTACGCCGTAGAGCGCCCGTTCTTGAAGCTCAAGCGGATCAGGATCGGTCGGTTCAGGAGCACGGAGTCCGCGGGTGACCCGGTCGAGGAGCAGCTGGCACTCTCGCACGAGCGACACACACCGGAGCGGGATCCCGCGGCCGACCCCGAATCGGGCCGCGCGGGGGACGGGGTGAAGGGGACAGCGGCCGAGGGGCGCACCGCCGCCAACTGAGTTCGGATGCGCCAGCCCGCGCCGCGCATGAACGCACCAGCCGACGACCGTTCTCTCCCGTGGTCCACCTCGAGGTCGAAGTGGCAGTGCTCGGTCCTGTCGAGATCCGGGGCATCGCGCAGCCGTTCCATCGCGCGGCTGCCCGAGAACTGACCGTCTACCTGGCTTTCCACCGGGGTTCCGTGCGCCACGGTGACTGGTCGACGGCTCTGTGGCCGGACCGTTCGGTTTCTCCGGGCACGGTGCACTCGACCGTGTCCGATGCGCGCCGGGCTCTGGGCGTGGCCCACGACGGACGGGAGCACCTGCCCCGAGCCGGTACCCGGGCCGGCTTGTCGGATTCCGTTGGCACGGACGTCGACCGGTTCTCCTCTCTGGCGGGCGCGGCCGACCCGCGGATGTGGATCGAGGCGATGCGGCTGATTCGGGGGACGCCGTTCGGCGCCCTCCGCCTGGGTGACTGGGCGGTGCTCGACGGCACCCAGTCCCAGGTCGAGGCAATGGTGACGGAGGCGGCCCTCCGGTGGGCCGCGTCCTTGACAGCGTTGGGGAGGGGCGACGAGGCGGAGTGGATCGTGCGCCAGGCGCTGCGCAGCAACCCCTACGACGAACGGCTGTACAGGTCCCTGCTCCAGGCACTCGAGGCGCAAGGGAACCGGCTGCGGCTGCGACGCACCATGGCGGACCTGCGCACGCTGGCCGGGGAGGCCCTGCATCCCGAGACGACCGACCTCTACCGGGGCCTGCTGCACGGGCAGCCTGTCGCCGAAGGGCACCCCGCCAGGCTGTAGGGTTGCGTCCCGCCATGGCGAGAAGCTCCTCAGGGAAATCGGTCGCCCGCGCCGCCGCAACAGGAGGCGGCGCCTCCTATCGCGGGCAGATGCCGGTGAACTGGTACGCCGCGCTCGTGGTGATCGTCCTGGTCGGCCTCGCATCCATCGCTCTGGCCAAGTACAACTACAACAAGACCCCCGCGGTGGTGGAGCCGACCACGACCACGACCTGGCACGCCGCCCTGGCCTTCGACATCTGCGGGACGATGGAGCCGGCGCTCGCCGCCTCGCCGTCCAGCGCGACGACGGGCCTGACGAGCTCGGGCAACGGGGTCCTGCAGATCGCGCCCAAGACCGCGAGCGAAGCGGGCAACAACGCGACCGTGGGCAAGTTCGCCGAGGGCTTCACCGGCTTGACGTTGACCAACACCTCTGTGAAGTACCCGTCTGCCAAGGTGCCCCTGTACAAGAACGGCCAGAAATGCGCCGCTGGGACCCCCGACGCCGGCAAGGTCGGCGAGGTGCAGGCCCGTTGGTGGGTGCTGTCGACGAAGACCGCCAAGAACGGCGAGCTCGAGGAGGCCGGTGGCCTGACGACCCTGAAGCCCGCGAGCCTCAAGTTCGCCAACCGCCAGCTGATCACGGTCGGGTTCGTGCCGCCGAACACGTCGCTGCCCAAGCCACCGGGGACGAGCATCACCGCCTTGCTCCAGGTCCTGTCCGGCAGCCAGCCCGTGGCCACCACGACCACGACGCCGGGAGTCACGACGACCACGGTGCACATGCAGACGCCGACGACGGCCGCCGGGGCGACGACGACCAGCGCACCGGCCACCACGACGACGAAACCCTCGTCAACCACGACGACGAAGTAATGAAGGCAGTCGTCCTCGTCGGGGGCGAGGGGACGAGGTTGCGTCCCCTGACGCTCTCCTCGCCCAAGCAGATGCTTCCCATCGTCGGGATCCCGATGATCGAGCGCGTGCTCGGGCAGCTCGCCGCGCACGGCGTCGACGAGGCCGTCCTGTCCCTGGGCTACCTGCCCGACGCCTTCATGGAGGCGTATCCCGACGGGCGTGCCTCCGGGGTGCAGCTCACCTACGCCGTCGAGCCCGAGCCACTCGACACGGCCGGGGCAGTCCGCTTCGCCGCGAAGTTCGCCGGCATCGGCGAGACCTTCGTGGTGGTCAACGGCGACGTGCTGACCGACCTCGACCTGACCAGCCTGGTGGCCTTCCACCGCGAGCGGGGGGCCGAGGGCACGATCGCCCTGCACCCCGTCGCCGACCCCTCCGCCTTCGGCGTCGTGCCCACCGACGACGAGGGCCGGGTGATCGCCTTCGTGGAGAAGCCGGCCCGCGACGAGGCACCTACCAACGAGATCAACGCCGGTACCTACGTCCTGGAGGCCACGGTCCTCGACAGGATCCCCGAGGGTGGCCGGGTCTCGATCGAGCGGGAGACCTTCCCCGCCATGGTGCGCGACGGCGGGCTCTTCGCGCGCTCCGACGACGGGTACTGGCTCGACACCGGTACCCCGTCGGCCTACCTGGAGGCCAATTTCGACTATGTCAACGGCAAGCGCGGCCCGGTGATCGCCCCCGGGCTCGAGGACCGGGGCAGGGGCGTCCTCGTGGAGGGCGAGAGCGATCTGAGGGGCGAGGTGGTGGGCCCGTCGGTCGTCTTCGCCGGATGCGTCGTCGAGCCCGGGGCCCGGGTCGAGCGCAGCATCCTCGGTCCGGGTTCGATCGTCTCCTCCGGGGCCCTGGTCGTGGACTCGGTGCTCATGCAGGGCTGCCACGTTGCGGCGGACGCCAAGGTGGCCGGGTCCGTCATGGGTCCCCGGTCCGTCGTCGGCCAGCGGGGCGACGTCCGGCCGATCTCCGTGCTCGGTGCCGACGCGGTGGTCTCCTCGGGGACGCTGGTCGACGGCGAGCGGATCTCGGGTTAAGAGATCACATGCGCGCGCTGGTGACGGGAGGTGCCGGGTTCATCGGCTCCAACCTGGTCGACCGCCTGCTCGTCGAGGGGCACGAGGTCGACGTCGTCGACGATTTCTCCACGGGCTCCCTGTCGAACCTCGCCGAGGCGCGCGCCAGCGCGGGCCGATCGCTGACCATCCACCATCTCGACATCACCGCGCCGGGCGTCGTCGAGCTGATGGCCCGCCGTCGCCCTGAGCTCGTCTTCCACCTGGCCGCGCAAGCCGACGTCCGGGTCTCGGTCACCCGGCCCACGTTCGACGCCACGGTCAACATCATCGGGTCGCTCAACATCCTGGAGGGCGCACGCCAGGCGGAGACCGAGCGCGTCGTCTTCGCCGCCAGCGGTGGGACGCTCTACGGGGAGCCGACCCCCGAGGACCTCCCGGTGCGCGAGGCGCATGCCCATCAGCCGCTGTCGCCCTACGGCGTGTCGAAGAAGGCGGTGATCGACTACCTCGTGGCCTACCGGGAGCTGCACGCGCTCGAGTTCTGCGCGCTGGCGCTCGGCAACGTCTACGGCCCCCGCCAGAACCCCCACGGCGAGGCGGGCGTGGTCGCCATCTTCGCCGACCACATCCTGCGGGGCGACGCCGTCACCGTGTTCGGAGACGGTGCGCAGACCAGGGACTTCGTGTTCGTCGACGACGTCGTCGATGCGTTCGTGCGGGCCGCCACCCGCGGCGGCGGGCTCGTCTGCAACGTCGGGACGGGGCGCGAGACGTCGGTCAACGAGGTGCTCGACACCATGACGCGGCAGTCGGGGGTCGAGGTGACGCGGGTCGATGCGCCGGCGCGGCCCGGTGAGCTGCAACGATCGAGCCTCGACATCGAGCGCGCCGCCATTCAGCTCGGGTGGCGGCCGTGGACCGACCTGGCCGACGGGACGCGCGCCGTGCTCGAGTTCGTGGCCTCCACCCTGGCCTGAGCCGGCTCAGCGGAAGAGGTCCTCGTCCGGGGGCCGGATGATCTCGGCCCGCACGGACGCCGGCCGGAACCACGCAGGCGGCACGCCGCGCACGATGGCCACCGGGATGCCGCGGTCCTTGCCCATGACGAGCTCGGCGGCGGAGGCGATCTCGTCGGCGACGCAGATCTCGGTGGCGACCAGCTCGCGGCCACCCGCGTCGTTGGTGCCCTTCAGGTCCAGCACGGCGGCCACGCCCGCGCACCCGATGGCCACGTCGGTGACGCCGCGGCGCCAGGCCCGGCCGAAGGTGTCGGAGACGATGACGCCCACGTCGACACCCAGGGCGTTGCGCAGCCCGGCCCGGATGGCGCGCGCCGACCGGTCCGGATCCTCGGGGAGGAGCGCTGCCGTCCCGTCCGCCACGTTGGAGAGGTCGACCCCGGCGTTCGCGCAGACGAACCCGTGCCTGGTCTCGGTGATCACGAGGTCGCCCCGGCGCCGGAGGATCCGGACCGACTCCTGTTCCACCAGGGCCAACTTGGCCCCAGCGTCGGCGTGATCGACCGGAACCAGCTTCCCCTCGGCCTTCGACACGATCTTCTGCGTGACCACGACGACGTCGCCGGCGAGCAGCGCGGGCTGGTCCGGCACGGCCGGCGCCACGGCGCCCGCGATGAGCCGCGCCAGGTCGGTCCCGGGCACGACCTCGCCGATGCCCACCACCGGGAGGACGAGCACGCCGTCAGACTGCGGCATCGACCACCACCCGGGCGAGGTCGGCCGCCCGCTCCGGCGAGCTCATCACCGTCGGCGCCACGATGCAGCGGACACCCTCGGCCTCCACCTCCCCGGCCCGGCCGGCATCGGCGGTGTCCACCACCAGCGTGCCCGCCCACGGCGCGTACAGGCGGGCCACCCCCACCACGGAGGCCTCGGCTCCGAGCTCGGTCAGGAGCCGGTCGGCGGGGCCCTTGAGGGCGGCGCCGGCGATGATCGGCGAGACGGCCACGACCCGCTCCCGCCGGGCGACCAGTGCGTCGCGGACGCCGGGAACGGCGAGCACCGGACCGATGGAGACGACCGGGTTGGAGGGGCAGACGACGATCGCGTCCGCCAGCTCGAGGGACTCCAGCACGCCGGCGGAGGGGCGGGCGGCGGCTGCCCCCTCGAAACGGATGCCGCTGACGGCCACGTCGTGGCGGAGTCGGACGAAGTAGTCCTGGAAGCCGACCTCGGTCCCGGCCGGCCCCAGTGGGCTCGCCTCGGCCAGGGTGACCCGGGTGCGCAGCGGGTCGTCGGTGACGGGCAGCAGCCGCACCGCGATGCCGCGCCGGCGGGACAGCTCCGCCGTCACCGCGCTGAGCGGCTCACCGCCGCGCAGGCGCCCCGTCCGGAACAGGTGTGTCGCCAGGTCCCGGTCGCCGAGCCGGAACCAGTCCTCGCCACCGAGCCGGGCCAGCTCCTCCATGACCGTCCAGCTCTCGCCGACGACGCCCCAACCGGTCTCGCGGTTGTCCATGCCGGCCAGGGTGTACGTGACGGTGTCGAGGTCGGGGCTGATGTGGAGGCCGTGCAGGACCGTGTCGTCGCCGACGTTGACGATCGCGGTGATGTCCTCCGGCGCCTTGACGCGGACGAGTCCGGAGAGCATTCGAGCGGCCCCGACGCCGCCGCACAGGGCCACCAGCACGCTGCGAGCATAGGAGCGTCGGGGCGGGGGTCCTTCCGGCGCCCCCTGGTACCATCGCCGCCCGCCATGCCTGAGCGCATCCCATCGGATCGGCACGGGACCGTCGTGTCGGTCCTGCGGGAGGCCGCCACGGTCAACGGCCAGGTCGAGGCCTACGTGGAGCCTGCCGGAGCCACGACGCGGCGGTCTCTCACCTTCGCCGAGTGGGACCGCGCCGCCGACGGGGTGGCCGGTCACCTGGCGGAGCGCGGGGTCGCGAAGGGCGACGTGGTGTGCCTGCTCCTGCCCTCGTGCATGGAGTACGCCGTGCTCTACGCCGCCCTGCTGCGGCTGGGCGCCATCACCTCGGGCATCAACCCCCGCATGGGTGCCGCCGAGGTGGCCTCCATCGTGGAGCGGACGGCGCCGGTGCTCCTGGTGGCCGACCTCGAGGCGGCGCCGCTGCCGGACATCCCGGCGGTGGAGGTGGCCGAGCGCGCAGCGGTCCGGGCGTCGTGGGAGGGTGGACCGCCACCGCGGTGGCCCGAGCTGGCACCACACGACCCCGTGGCGGTCGTCTGGACGAGCGGGACGACGGGCAAGCCCAAGGGTGCCGTCTTCGACCACGCCAACCTCGCGACCGTGGCCCGGGGCACCGACGTGCTGAGCCAGCCCGGCGACCGGCGGCTCTCGCCGCTTCCGTTCGCCCACGTGGGCTACATGACGAGGGCGTGGGACGAGATCGCCAATGCCGTCACCACGATCATCACCCCGACCCCCTGGCGGGCCGACGATGCCGTTCGCATCCTGGCGGAGGAGCGGGTCACCGTGGCCCAGGGAGTGCCCACCCAGTGGGCGCTCATGCTGGGCAGCGCGGCGCTCGGGGACGCCGACCTGGGTGCGCTGCGCGTCGCCGGGACGGGAGCGGCGCGCATGACGGCGACCATGGTCGCCGAGGTGCGCGAGCGCTTCGGCGTGCCCGTCGTGGTGCGCTACACCTCGACCGAGTCGTCGCTCGGGACCGGGACCACGCTGGCATCGTCCGACGAGGAGGTGGCGACCACCGTCGGACGCCCGGTCGCCGGGGTCGAGCTCGCGATCGTCGACGACGAAGGCAGGGCCGTCGCGGCCGGGACGGTCGGCCGGGTGCGGTTGCGGTCCGGGGCGACCATGCGCGGGTACTGGGGGCGCGGCCCGGGCCGGGGGCGCAGCGTCGACGAGCTGCTCGACCCCGAGGCGACGGCCACCGTCCTCGCGCCCGACGGCTGGCTCACGACGGGCGACTTCGGTCGGCTCACCCCCGAGGGGAACCTCCAGCTGTCCGGCCGGGCCCACGAGCGCTACATCCGGGGTGGCTACAACGTCTACCCGGCCGAGGTGGAGGAGGCCCTCTCGTCGCACCCCGGGGTCGCCCGCGCCGCGGTGGTCGGCGTGCCCGACGAGGTCCTCGGTGAGATCGGCGTGGCCGTCGTGGTGGCGGAGGACGGCGCGGTGCCCGAGCTCGAAGCCCTGCGGGCGCACTGTGCGCGCCTGCTGTCCGACTACAAGGCCCCGGACGCACTGGTGGTCGTCGACGAGCTGCCACTCACCCCGATGATGAAGGTCGACCCGGGCCGCCTCGCCGCCCTGGCGGGACAGGGCGCCGAGGAGCGGCGCTCGCACCTGGGGCGGAATCGTGGCCCGGCCCCCGGGGTGCTAGGCAGTGGCCCCATCGGACAGGCCGACGAGAAGGAGCGTGCATGAGCCCCACCACCAGAGTCGGCGAGTCCGATCCGAACCGGGGGACCGCCCCCGAGGCGATCACACCCGGGCGCTATGCCGGGCACGTGGCGGTGGTCACGGGGGCCGGGTCCGGCATCGGCCGGGCCACGGCCCGGCGCCTCGCCGCCGAAGGCGCCGCGGTGGCCTGCCTCGACCTGGTCGTGGACGCCATCGAGGCGGTGGCAGCGGAGATCAACCGGGAGGCCGCCGATGCGGGCGGGCGCGCCATCGCGGCGCGCTGTGACGTCACCGACGAGGATGCGGTCGCCGCGGCAGTGTCGCAGGCCCGCGAGGAGCTCGGGCACATCACCAACCTCTGCAACATCGCGGGCATTGGAGGCTTCTCTCACACGCCGGAGCAGTCGCTGGCCGGCTGGGACAAGATCATCGCCGTCAACCTGACAGGGACGTTCCTCATGTGCCGTGCCGTGCTGCCCGGCATGATCGAGCACGGCGGTGCCATCGTCAACACGGTGTCGACGGCGGGCATGAAGGGCCAGCCGTACTCGGCCGCCTACTGCGCGTCGAAGGGAGGCGTGCGTCTGCTCACCATGGCGCTCGCCGTCGAGTACATGGCGCGTGGCGTCCGCGTGAACGGTGTGGCCCCGGGTGGCGTGGACACGCCGATCATCCACAACTTCGGCCCACCCGAGGACGCCGACTGGAAGCTGATTGAGCGCCTGATGTCCCCGATCGGCTTCGCCTACCCGCACGAGGTCGCCGGGGCCTTCGCCTACCTCGGGTCACACGAGGCGGACTACGTCACGGGAGCGATCCTCTCCATCGACGGGGCGATCACGACCTGAGCCGTCTCGACCCGTCCCGGGGCGCAGAGCCGGCGCGCCTGCGTGTCGCGCTCGATGCGACGCCACTGCTCGGTCTGCCCACCGGCATCGGCGCCTTCTGCCATGGCGCGCTCGCCGCGCTGGCCGTGCGCCCGGGTGTCGACGTCCGGGCCTTCGCCGTGAGCTGGCGCCGACGCCACCTGATGGACGGTCACCTCCCGGACGGTGTCACCGCCCACCAGCGGCCGATGCCGGCCCGGCCGCTGCACGCATTGTGGGGGCGCATCGACGTCCCGCCGGTGGAGTGGTTCATCGGGGGGGCCGACGTCGTGCACGGCACGAACTTCGTGGTCCCACCCACCGCCCATGCGGCGGCCGTCGTCTCGGTGCACGACCTCACCCCGCTCCATCATCCCGAGCTGTGCAACGCCGCGACGCTGGCTTACCCCGGGCTCATCCGCCGCGCTCTCGGGCGCGGCGCATGGGTCCACGCCGACTCGGCCTTCGTCGCCGGCGAGGTCGTCGAGGCCTTCGGGGCCGACCCCGCCCGTGTGCGGGTGGTGGCGCCCGGCATCCCGGACCTCCCTCCCGTCACCGATGCCGAAGCCGTCCGCACGCTCGGCCGGCTGCTGCCCGTGGGGAGCGAGCGCTTCTGCCTCGCCGTCGGGACCGCGGAGCCGCGCAAGGACCTGCCCGGCCTCGTGCGCGCGTTCGGTGAGGTGGCCGCTCGCCATCCCGACGTCGCCCTCGTGCTGGCGGGGCCGCCGGGGTGGGGAGAGGAGGCGTTGGCGTCGGCGGTGGCGGCATCGGCGGCCCGCGACAGGATCGTCCGGACGGGGTGGGTCGAGGCGCCCGACCTGGCCGCGCTGCTCGCCCGGGCCACCGTCCTCGCCTACCCGTCGCTCTACGAGGGGTTCGGCTTCCCCCCGCTGCAGGCCATGCGGGCCGGCGTGCCCGTGGTGGCCAGCCGCGCCGGCTCGCTGCCCGAGGTCCTCGGGGACGGCGCCCTCATGGTCGACCCGGGTGACCATGACGCGCTGGTCGACGCACTGGACGCGGTCGTGGCGGACGAGGCCCTGCGTGCCCGGCTCGTCGCGGCGGGCACCGCCTGGTCCGCCGGGTTCTCGTGGGAACGGTGCGGCGCCGGCCTCGAGGAGCTCTACCGCGACGCGGCGGGCGGCCATGGCTGAGGCCACGACCCCTTCGGTGCTCCTCGCCGTGGAGCAGCTGCGGCGCCAGGTGCCGGGTGGCATCGGGGCCTATGCACGCGGCCTCCTCGCCGGCCTCACGGAGCGCTCCCGCGAGGGTGACCAGGTCGACGTGACGCTGTTGGCCAGCCGGGCCCCCGGCCGCCGGGCCGACGACCCGCTGGCGGCGTTCGGCAAGCCGATCATCGCCTCGCGGCTGCCGGGACCGTTGCTGACGCGGGCGTGGGACCACGGCTGGCGCCGTGCCCCCTCGGGCTTCGACATCGTGCACTCGGTCTCGCTGGCGGCACCGACCTTGAGGCAGTCGGCCCGGAGCCATCTGGTGGTCACGGTCCACGACGTCGCCTGGCACCGCCACCCCGAGGCCACGACGCGGCGTGGGAGGCGGTGGCACGAGCTCGCGCTGACCCGGGCCCGCGACGGCGGGGCGGCGCTGGTCGTCCCGTCCCGCCTGGTGGCCGTCGACGTCGCGGCGTTCGGTGTCGACCCGGGACGGATCACCGTCGTGCGCGGTGGTGCCGACCACCTCCCGGACCCGGACCCGGGGGCGGCGGAGGAGCTGCTCGGCCGCCTCGGGGTGCGCGGCGAGTTCCTGCTCACGGTGGGCACGCTCGAGCCGCGCAAGAACGTGGACCGTCTCGTGCGCGCCTTCCATCAGGTGAGCCCCTCGCTGCCGGAACCCTGGCCCCTCGTGATCGTGGGACCGGCCGGTTGGGGCCCGGAACCGTCCACGCGCTACGACACCGACGGCATCGTGTTCGCGGGTTCGGTGTCCGATCCCGTGCTCGCCGGGCTCTACCGTCGGGCGCGCGCCTTCGCGTACGTGCCGTTGACCGAGGGCTACGGGCTGCCGCCACTCGAGGCCATGCGCGTGGGAACGCCGACGGTGGTGGCCGACGAGGTGCCGAGCGTGCACGACCTCGGCGAGGAGGGAACGCCACCGGCCCGCATCGTCGACCCACTCGACATCGACGACATCGCCGCCGGGCTGGCTGCGGTCCTGACCGACGACGCGCTCCGCGCCGACCTGTCGGCCCGGGGTGCCGCCCACGCGCTGACGCGCACGTGGAGTGCCGTGGCGGCCGAGCACATCGCGTTGTGGAGCTCGCTGCGATGACGTCCGCCCTCGGCCTCGCGCTCGACGTCTCGGCGGTCCCGGTGCACCCCGGTGGCGCGGGCTACTACACCATGGCCCTGGCGAGTGGTCTCTCGGCGCGCCACGACGTGGAGCTGACCTTGATTGCGCGCCGCGGTGACGAGGAGCGCTGGCGCAGCCTGGCCGGCCGTGCCGCGGTGCGTGGTGCGGTGCCGGGCTCCCGGCCTGGCCGGCTGGCGTTCGAGCAGGTCGGCCTCGCCTCCGTGTTGCGCTCCCTCGACGTGCAGGTCCATCACGGGCCGCACTACACCATGCCGGCGCGGTCGCCCGTACCGTGCGCGGTCACGATCCACGACTGCACGTTCTTCGACCATCCCGAGTGGCACCTGCGGTCCAAGGCGGCCTTCTTCCGCCGCGCCATCCGCCGCGCCGCTCGCCATGCCGGCGTCCTGATCTGCGTCAGCCAGGTGACGGCCGACCGCCTGCGGGAGTGCTGCGAGGTCCGGGCGCCCGTCGTGGTCGCACCCCATGGCGTGGACCACCACCGGTTCTCGGTCACCGAGCCGACGGACGGCGCCGACCGGGCCGAGCTGGCCGCCCTGGGCGTGCCACTGGACCGGCCGCTGGTGGTCTTCGTCGGGACGCTCGAACCGCGCAAGGGCGTCGCGCCGCTCGTCGCGGCGTTCGACCTGCTGGCCGACTCCGACCCCGACCCCGTGCTGGTCCTCGGAGGGCAGCCCGGGTGGGGGATGGCGGACACCGAGCGGGCCCTGGCGGCCGCCCGCCACCCCGAGAGGATCGTTCGCACCGGCTACCTGCCGGACCCGGCTGTCCCCGCCCTGCTCCGGCGGGCCGCGGTGGTGGCGTACCCGGCGCTCGAGGAGGGGTTCGGGTTGCCCGCCCTCGAGGCCCTGGCCTGCGGTGCCCCGCTGGTCACGACGCAGGGGACGGCGATGGCCGAGGTGGCACGGGGGGCGGCCCTGCTGGTGCCGCCGGGAGACGTGACCGCACTGGCCGATACGGTCGGGGAGGCCCTCCGCGCCCGGGGCGGGGCGGAGCGCCGGGCGCTGGGGATCACGGTGGCGGGGGAGCACACGTGGGAGGCGAGCGTGACCCGGCACCTGCACGCCTATGCGGTGGCCGCGGCGGCCCGGCAGTAGGGTTCCGCGGATGCGCGCGCTCATCACCGGCGGCAAGGGCTTCGTGGGTCACTGGCTCGCCGCACACCTGAAGGATCAGGGGGACGAGGTCGCCGTCATCGACATCGAGACCGACGTCGCCGACGGCCCGGCGGTGCGCCGGGTCATGGCCGACGTGGTGCCCGACGCGATCTACCACCTCGCCGCCATGACGCACGTGGGCGAGAGCTGGGAGGACCCCAGCCTGGTGCTGCGGGTCAACGTGCTCGGGACCGCCGAGATCCTGGCGGCCGCCCGCACGCTGTCGGTGGCCCCCCGTGTGCTGGTCGTGAGCTCGGCCGAGGTGTACGGGGTGGTCGACCCGGGCCAGCTCCCGCTGGCGGAGGACACGCCGACGGCCCCGGCCAGCCCCTACGCCGCGAGCAAGCTGGCGGCGGAGGACGTGAGCCTGCAGGCGTGGCGGGGGTACGGGCAGCCGGTGGTCGTGGTGCGACCCTTCAACCACATCGGCCCCGGCCAGTCCCCGAACTTCTTCGTGCCCGCCCTGGCCAAGCGGATCGTCGACGCCCGCCGCTCTGGTGCCCAGGCCCTGCGGGTCGGGACACTGACGACCCGGCGGGACTTCACCGACGTGCGTGACGTGGTAGCGGCCTACCGCCTGCTGATGGAGCAGGGCGTCCTGGGCGAGGTCTACAACGTCTGCTCCGGGCGCGACGTCGCCATGTCGGAGGTGGCGGCGCGGCTCCTGGAGCTGGCGGGCGCGGACCTCGCGCTCGAGACCGACCCCGAGCTGGTGCGCCCCGTCGACGTGCCGGTGCTCCGCGGCGATGCGGGCAAGCTGCGGGACGCCACCGGCTGGGAGCCGGTCATCCCGCTCGCGACAACGCTCGCCGACGTCCTGGCCTCCTGGGAGGCGGACTGAGGGCGAGCGTCGTCGGTGCCGCCGAGGCGGGGTCGGTTCAGGCGTTGACCAGCTGGCGGATCTGGGTCCGCACCTCGCGGGCCTGCTCCCGGGCCTTCGTGGTCAGCTGCGTCACCGTGGGGGGCAGCTTGTCCTCGAGCGGCTGAAGGGTGGTCTCGACGAACTGCACGGCCGATTCGGCCAGGTCGTCGACGTGCTGGAACCCCTTGGCGACGCTGTGGCGCACCTCGTCGATGCGCTGGTCCAGCGCCACGTCCTGGGACAGGCGGTTCTGCAGCTCGATCCGCTGCACCTGGGCCCGCTGGAAGCCCAGCACGCCGAGACCGACGGCGACGTACGCCGCGTCCCGGGCAAGGTCGGTGACACCCTTCGAGAAGGTGGTGAGGTTGGTGGGTACGTCAGGCATGGGAGCCTCCTGTCTGGTCGGTTCACTCCGAAGAGCCGTTCGCAGCGGCCCGCCGGCCAGACCTCTGCGTTCATGTGCAAGAGTATCACCTTTGTTAAACAGTAGCAAGCAGCTGGGATGAATTCCGTGCCTGAGGGGCGGAACCCCGACCGGATAGCCTCTGGCACCTGATGGACGCCCAAGTGCCGGCCGTGGTCGCCGTCGTGGTCACGACCGATCCCGGGCCCTGGTTCGACGAGGCCCTCTCCTCCCTGGCCGCTCAGGACTACGGGGAGCTCTCGGTCCTGGTCCTCTCGACCGGTGACGACGAGGCGGGGGTCACGGAGCGGGTCGGGCACGTCTTCCCGGACGCCTTCGTGCGGCACCTGCCCGGGCGACCCGGCTACTCGGCGGCCTCCAACGAGGTGCTCGCCATGGTGGAGGGGGCCGCCTTCTTCCTGCTGTGCCACGACGACGTCGCGCTCGATCCCGACGCCGTCCACAAGATGGTGGAGGAATCGTTCCGCTCCAATGCCGGCGTGGTGTCCCCGAAGTTCGTCAACTGGGACGACCCGAGCATCCTGCTGCACGTCGGGATGAGCTGCGACAAGACCGGCGCCGTCGTCGACCGCATCGTCGAGGGCGAGGTCGACCACGGCCAGCACGACGCGGTCCGCGACGTCTTCGTCGCCCCCGGGGGCTGCATCCTGGTCCGGGCGGACCTCTTCGCCGAGTTGAAGGGTTTCGACGGCGGCATCGTCGCCATGGGGGAGGACCTCGACCTGTCGTGGCGCTCTCAGGTGGCGGGGTCACGCGTGGTCGTCGCGCCCGAGGCGCGTGTGCGACACCGGGAAGCCGTGGCCGGCGGGCTCGAGCCCCTGGCCGTCCTCGGCGTGGACGAGGGGCGCCACACCGTCACGATGCAGATGCTCCAACGGCGCCACGAGCTGCGCGCCGTCCTCAAGTGCTACACGCGGGTCCACCTGGTGCGCGTGCTGCCGCAGGCGGCCCTGCTCGCCCTCGGCGAGGTGATCATCGCGGTGCTGGCGCGCGACCGCGACCGGGTGCGCGCCGTCATGGGCGCGTGGCGGTGGAATGCCCGACGCCTGACCGAGATCTCCGTGCTCAGGGGCGAGCTGGCGGAGCACCGCCTCTTCCCCGACGCCGAGGTGCGCCGCCTCCAGGTGCGGGGCAGTGCGCGCCTGTCCCGCTACCTCAGCCGGCTCACCCACCAGGGCCTCGTGGCCGCCAATGCCGTCGCCGTCTCGAGGGAGCGGGCCGAGCGGCACGACGAACGTGACGAGGTGGCCGTCCTCACGGGCAGCGTCGGGGCGGCCTTCAGCGAGGACACCGACTTCGACGAGCTCGACGACCTGGGCCGGCGCGCCGGCCGGGACCGCTTCGGCCGCAAGGTCCGTTCGGTCCCGCTCGGCACGGGACGCCAGCGCGCCCTTGTGATGATCGTCGCGCTGGCCGTGATCGCAGTCGGGACGCGGGACCTCTTCTTCGGGACCCTGCCCTTCGTGGGACAGCTGGCCCCCCTCCCGTCGTGGTCGGCGAGCTGGCACCACTTCTTCTCGGGCTGGCAGTCGGCCGGCGTCGGCACCACCGCGCCCTCCTCACCCGCGTTCGGCCTCGTCGGCATCACCGGCACCGTCCTCTTCGGCGCCATGGGGACCCTGCAGCGGGTCCTGCTGCTCGGCTGCATCCCGCTCGGCGCCTGGGGCGTCTCGCGGTTCATGCGCCCCGTGGTGTCGGCCCGGGCCCGCGTCGTCGCGGTCGTCTGCTACCTCGGCTTGCCGCTGCCCTACGGTGCGCTGGGCACGGGACGCTGGGACGGCCTGGTCGCCTACGCGGCCTTTCCCTTCATCGCGCTCGGGCTGGCCCGCGCCGCCCGCGTGGCGCCGTTCGGGGAGGAGCCCGGACCGAAGTGGCGCAGCCGCCCGCTGGGCCAGGTCGCCGTCCTCGGTGCCGTGATCGCGGCAGCGGCGGCCTTCGCGCCGGCCGTGGTCCCGCTGGTCGTGATCACCGCACTGGCCTGGGCGGTGGGCTCCATTCTGGTGGGCTCGCGCGACGCCGGCTGGCGGATCCTGGTGGTGGCGGCCGAGGCGATCGGCGTCGCCCTGGTGCTGGCCGCGCCCTGGGTGATCGGGACGGTGCTGGCGGGGAAGGGGTCCGTGGCCATCTTCGGCCTGCCGATCGCCGCGGCGAACGCCCCGGGCTGGGGCGAGGTCATCCGCTTCGCCATCGGGCCGGCCGCCCGCTCGCCCATCGTCTGGCTTCTCGTGGTGGCGGCGGCGCTGCCCCTCGTCCTCGGGCGGGGGACCCGCCTGATCTGGGCGGCGCGCCTGTGGGTCATGGCGTGCGCGTCGTGGGGCCTCGCGTTGGCCGCGTCGCGGGGCGACCTGGGTTCCTTCACGCCGTCGGAGTCGGTGGTCCTCGCACCCGCCGCGTTGGCCGTCGCCGCCTGCGTCGGCTTCGGCATCGCCGCCTTCGAGAACGACCTGACCGGCCGCGAGTTCGGGTGGCGCCAGGTGGTGAGCGTCACCGCGCTCGTCTTCGTGGCGCTCGGCCTCCTCCCCGTCGTGGCCGCGACGGCGGGCGGCCGCTGGGACCTCCCGTCCCAGGGAGTGGAGCAGCCGCTCGCCTTCCTGAGCCGCCCGAGCACGGGCGGCGTGACGCGGGTCCTGTGGCTCGGTGACCCGCGCTCCCTGCCCGCCGGTGGGTGGGAGGTGCAACAGGGCCTGGCCTTCGCGCTGACGCCCGAGGGGCTGCCCGACTCGGCGCAGGTGTTCACCCCCGCCGGTGCCGGTCCCGCCCAGCAGGTGGCCGATGCCGTCCGGCTCGCGGTGTCGGGCGGGACCGTGCACCTGGGCCGGCTGTTGGCGTCCGCCGGCGTGCGCTACGTCGTGGCCCTCGACGGGGTGGCGCCGTCCATGGTGGGCACGGTGCCCGCGTCCGTCAGCGCGCCGCCGCCACCGGGCATCGACACCGACCTCCTCGAACAGGACGACCTGCAGGTCGTGCCCGGCGAGCTCGGCGTCCAGGTGTTCGAGAACGGGGAGGACATGCCGGTGACCGGGGCACGGGCTGACGCGCTGCCGACCGTGCAGGCATGGTCGTACCCGGGTGCGGGGGACGTGGCGGGGTGGCAGCCCGTGCTGAGTGCCATCTCGAGCGGGGGAGCGGCCACCGGCCCCGTCACGACCGGCACTCTCTATGCCGGCTACGCGCCGGCCGGCAGCTTCGACCTCAGCATCGACGGCCGTTCGGTGACGCAGCGACCCGCGTTCGGCTGGGCGGCGCAGTACGCCACCACGACGGGGCAGGCGTCGCTCTCACTCTCGCAGTTTCCCTTTGTCCCCCTGGCGGTCGCACTCGAGCTCGCCGTCTGGGTCGTGCTCGCCGGCGCGCTGATCGGCCGCCCACGGCGGACGGGTGCGGCCTCGACGGCGGGCGTGTCGGCCCCACCGGCCGGCGAGGAGGAGCGGTGAGCCCCGCCCACCGCAGCCCCGAGCGCCGCTGGCTGGTGCTCGCCCTCGTCGTGGTGGTCGTGGTGGGAGTGGGCGTCCTCGCCGGCGTCCGGGGCGCGTCGACCCCCCCGAGCGCACCGGCGACGCCGAGTGCTCTGGTCGGCGCCCCCGATGCGGAGTCGACGGCCTGGTACTGCACGGGGCAGTCGAACGCGTCGGGCCTCGCGCCCGGCTTCGTGGTGCTCACCAACACCTCGGCGCGGACGGTCGGCGCGATCGTCACTGCGGTGACCGATTCGGACGCGGTCGTGCACACGGCGGTCTCCGTCCCCGCCCGCGGGGTCGCGGTGCCGAGCATCCCGCCGCTGTCGTCGGGATCGTGGGAGGGCGAAATGGTGACGGTCTCCGGGGGCGGGGTCGCCGTCACCCAGGTCGTCCACGGCACGTCGGGCTGGTCCCAGGCGCCGTGCCAGAGCACGACGGCGGCCGACTGGTATTTCCCCGGCGGCACGACGTCCAATTCGGATCCGCTCTACATCTCGCTGCTGAACCCCACGTCGACGCCCGTCGTGGTCGACCTGAGCTTCATCACCCCGACGGGCTCGGTGCATCCCATCAACTACCAGGGGATCGTGCTGCAGCCCGGGCAGGTCGAAGTCGAGAACGTGGCGTCCGAGGTGCAGAGCGCGTCCACGGTGAGCACCGTGGTCGCCACGAGGACGGGGCGGGTCGTGGCCTCGGAGGTCCAGGGGTTCTCGGGGCCCTCTGCGGGCCTTGCCCTCGTGCCGGGGGCGGCGCGCCCCGAGCCGCACTGGTCCATCCCGCAGAGCGAGGACGTCGACGGCGGATCGTCGGAGATCGACGTCTTCAACCCCGGCGCGGCGCCCGAGTCGGTCACCGTGCACCTGCGCCTCGCATCCGGCCCGCTCGCCCCGCTGAGCGACACGGTCGCCCCGCACAGCACCTGGGCCCTGGCCACGGGCGCGCAGACGCGGATCCCGCACGGCGCGACGTACTCCGCCGTCATCGACGCCACCGGCGGCCCGGGCGTGGTGGTCGGGCGGACGGCGTCGATGCCCGGGTCGTCCCCGGCTCCCCAGGCCGGCATGGCGATGGCGGTGGACGCGGCGAGCATCGCGTCGCCGACGGATGAGTGGCTGGTGCCGCCGCCGGGCACGAGCGCCAGCCCCGCCGTGACCGGCGTCGTGCTCAACTCCCTGGCGCTGACCAACACGTCGGGCGCGGCCGAGAGCTACACCGTGTACGCCGTGACGTCGTCGGGCGAGCGGGCCATCAGCACGGCGACGGTGCCCGGGGGCACGACGGGGTCGGTCTCCGGCGCGCCGCTCCAGAACGTCGGCTTCGACCCGATCGTGGTGCGCTCGAGCGGGCCCATGGCGGTGAGCGAGGATGCCGGCCCCTCCGGCGGGATCGGCGTGGTGACGATGCCCGGGATCCCGCTGGCGGCTGCCATCGGCCTCTGAGCGTGATCGGCCCCTGAGCGCCCGTCGCTACAGGTTGTGCCGCTGGTAGCGGCGCCACAGCGCGCGCCCCCCGACCCAGAGGATGCCGAGGCACAGCAGCACGAAGAGGACCGGGCCGGCGAACCGGATGACGCCCTCCACGCCGGTGACGAATCCCCCGACACTGTCGTGCCAGGCCCGCACGACGCCCGACTCGGGGACGGGTCCCGGCCGTGCCGGCGCTGCACCCTCAGTGACGTCGACGGTCAACGTGGAGTACGTCGTCTGGCCATTGAGGAGGTTCAACTGGCCCTGGAGCTGCTCGATCTGGGACTGAATGGTGTCGAGCTGCTCCTGCACGGCCAGCACGTCGCCGACCGTCGTGGCCTTGGCCAGGATCGTCAGGTACTGCTGCCGGCTGTCCTCGAGCGCCGTGATGCGCGACTGCAGGTCGACGTACTGGCCCGTGACGTCGGTGGCCTTCGTCGTGAGGTCCGAGGTCTTGCCGAGCGCCTGGGCCTGCTGCAGCACCGTCGCGAAGTCGTCGACCGGCACCTGCAGCGTGATGGTGCCGGACGGCGTGCTGCCGGTGGCGGCGCCGGACTGCGTCTGCGAGCTCGCCACGAAGCCTCCGGATGCTCCCGCCAGCGAGGTCAGCCGCGTCATGGTCCGGCCGAGGTCACCGCGGCCGACCGACAACCCGAGGGTCCCGGTCTGCTCGATCCTCGACGGCTGGCCGACGGCTCCGGCCGGCAGCGTGGGCGGCACCGTGGGCGTGGTGACCGCCGGCGTCGACGCCGCGTGCCCCGCCCCGGCCGACGGCGACGCCACCGGGGCATTGGCGGCGCCGCCCGCCACGGCATAGCCCGGCGGGACGGTCGTGGTGCTGACGGGCAGGGGTGCGGCCAGTCCCGTCCGTGGCAGGCTCGAGGTGGGCGCGGTCCCCGACGGCGAGTGCACCAGCGCGCCCACCGTGCCGGCGACGACGAGGGCGACGACGATGCAGGCGGCCGCCGAGAGGACGCGGTGCCGGCCCGCGGCGGCCACGAGCCGGTGCGACCGGCCCCCCGTGATCGGCGTGGCCTCGACCGGCGCGGCCGGTCTTCCGTCACCGGCTTCGTCGCCATCGCTGTCGCCGTCCGCGCCACGGCCGGAGCCGGCCGCACGGGCCAGGATGTCCTCGGTTCCCGAGGCGGGCACCTCGAAGGAGGCCCCGGCCCGGGCGAACAGGGAGGCGAGGCGATCGTCGTCGAGCATGGTCATGGGCCGGTCTCCTCGGTGCGAGGTGCGTCCCCGGCGCCGGCCAGGGCGCACAGGGCGGGGTCGGCCGCCAGGCGGCGGCGGGCCTCGTGCAGGCGGGACTTGACGGTGCCCTGGCGACGCCCGATGGCGAGCGCGATGTCGCGTTCGCTCAGGTCGGCGTAGTACCGCAGGACGACGGGCACGCGCAGCGACAGCGGGAGCTGCTGCAGCGCGGCGAGCACCGTCCCGGCCACCTCGGCCTGCTCGGCGCTGACCTCGGGACCGGCACCGCCGTCGGCGACGTGCGCCAGCGGCTCGTCACCGGCCCGGCGGTCGCGGTGGGGGATCTCCCGGCGCAGCTTCGAGTAGCAGGAGTTGACGACCACCCGGTAGAGCCAGGGGCGGATGCTCGGCACGGCGGTGAGGGAGTCGCGGAAGCGCCAGGCCCGCAGGTACGCGTCCTGGACCGCCTCCTCCGCGTCGGCCCGGTTGCCCAGGATGAGGCAGGCGGTGCGGAACGATGCCACGTAGCCGTCCTCGAGCCACTCTGCGAGCTGTTGCTCCACCATCCCCCTTCATGACGCAGCGCAACCCGGTTTGGTTCGTTCCGGGTGTTCGCCCCGCCGAGCGGGCTGCGGCTAGCGGGTTGCGGGTCCCTCCGGGGCGCCGGCCGTGGGGTCGGCGGGCGGGGGCCACGCCGGGGGTGGCCACGACTCGGCGTCGGGGTGTTGGCCCGCCGGTGGCGCAGGTGCGGCCGGCACGGTGACGGCGCCGGCCGTGCCATCGGACACAGGCTGGTGGTGCGGCCCGTGTCCGTTGCCGGCCCCGTTGCCACCGGCGGCGCCGTCAGGGACGCCACCGTTCGAAGCCGGCGCGCTGATGGCGCCCGCGTGGAAGTGCGGCACCGACTTGGCCCCTTCGGTGTGCACGGGGGACCCGTGGGCCTCGTCGACCAGGCGGGCCACCTCGGCGCCGTCGATGATCTCGTTGTCGAGCAACGCGCGGGCGATGGCGTTGAGCCCGCCGCGGTGCTTGCTCAGCGTCTCCATGGCCCGCGTCTCCTCGGAGCGCAGGATCCGCTCGACCTCGTCGTCGATGACCTTGGACGTGTCCTCGGAGTAGTCCCGGGTGTGCATGAGGTCCTCGCCCAGGAAGACCTGGCCCTGGGATCCCCAGGCCATCGGGCCGATGGCCTCGCTCATGCCCCACTCGCGCACCATCTTGCGGGCCAGCTCCGTGTTGCCGACGAGGTCGTTGGCCGCCCCGGTCGACAGGTCGCCGTACACGAGCAGCTCGGCACAACGCCCGCCCATGCGCACGCACAGCGAGTCCTCTATGTACTGGCGGGGGTGGATGTGGCGCTCCTCCATCGGGAGCTGGTGGGTGACGCCGAGCGCCATGCCCGTCGGGAGGATGGTCACCTTGTGCACGGGGTCGGCGTGCTCGAGCACGTAGGCCAGCACGGCGTGGCCGCCCTCGTGGTAGGCGATGCGCTCCTTCTCGGCCTCCGAGAGCACCATGGACTCGCGGCGCTGTCCGAGCAGCACCCGGTCGCGGGCCGTCTCGAAGTCGGCCATGGCGATCTCCGCGCTGCCCCGGCGCACGGCGTGGAGCGCCGCCTCGTTGACCAGGTTGGCCAGGTCGGCACCGCTCATGCCCGGCGTGCCCCGGGACACGATGCCGAGGTCGACGTCGGACGCCATCCGCTTGCCCTTGCAGTGCACCTGCAGAATGGGCAGCCGCTCCTCGAGGTCGGGCAGCGGCACCACGATCTGGCGGTCGAAGCGCCCCGGGCGCAGGAGGGCGGGGTCGAGGATGTCGGGCCGGTTGGTGGCGGCGATCATCACCACGCCCTCGGAGGTGTCGAAGCCGTCCATCTCCGAGAGCATCTGGTTGAGGGTCTGCTCACGCTCGTCGTGCCCGCCGCCCAGGCCGGCGCCGCGCTTGCGGCCGATGGAGTCGATCTCGTCGACGAAGACGATGGCGGGGGCCTGCTTGCGGGCGGTCTGGAACAGGTCCCGGACCCGGCTGGCGCCCACGCCCACGAACATCTCCATGAAGTCCGAGCCGCTGACCGACATGAAGGGCACGCCGGCCTCGCCGGCGACGGCGCGGGC
>Ga0182030_10000828_pt1 | contig 60796 bp, 58 predicted proteins | sample 812S3MmetaG_FD_121299 | JGI IMG/M metagenome (GOLD analysis project Ga0182030, IMG submission 121299) | Permafrost microbial communities from Stordalen Mire, Sweden - 812S3M metaG (Illumina Assembly) | ecosystem: Environmental > Terrestrial > Soil > Wetlands > Permafrost | place: Sweden... | reverse complement strand
CTCATGGTTCGGGGTCTTCGCGATGGCTTGGACTTCGACTATGAGATGCAGATGGCCGGCATGAATGCGGCGATGGCGCCGGAGGTCAAGACGGTGTTTTTCGCCGCCTCTCCCACGGTCCGTCATATTACGGCGACATTAGTGCGCCAGATCGCCGGCATGGGCGGCGACGTGTCCTATTTCGTGCCGGGCGCCGTGGCGCGCGCGCTCGAAGCTAAACGGCGCAACTCGAAATAGGCTTGCCGACAGTTCGCTAGAGCATGTTTCCGAAAAAGTTGATCGACTTTTTCGATCAGAACATGCTCCAACTCTATGAATTTGAGCGATTCCTTTTCGATTTGATGATTCCATCCGATCGGGAGGCGCTCTAGGGAGGATTGAACTCGAATGACGCTTCAACGAATGATTTTGGGCCTGGGTTTGGCTCTCGCTGTGTTTTCCAGCCTCGCCGCTGCTCCGGCGCAAGATCCGCAAAACACGCTCTATCTCGACACCAAGAACGGCCGAATCACGATTCTGTTGCGGCCGGACCTTGCGCCCAAGCATGTCGCGCAGATCGAGGCTTTGACGAAGCGCGGCTTCTACGACGGCATCGTCTTCCATCGCGTCATCGAAGGCTTCATGGCGCAAACCGGCGATCCTACGGGCACGGGAATGGGCAAGTCCGATCTGCCCAATATTCCGGCTGAATTTTCCGCCGAGCCGTTCAAGCGCGGCACGGTTGGAATGGCCCGTTCGCAAGATCCCGACTCGGCCAATTCGCAATTCTTCATCTGCTTTGGCGACTCTCCCTTCCTCAACGGCAAATATACGGTCGTCGGCCAAGTGATCTCAGGGATGGACGTCGTCGACAAGATCAAGAAGGGCGCAAAGGAAAATAACGGCGCCGTCACCGATCCCGACAAGATCGTCAAACTGCAGATCGCTGCGGACGCGGGTTCGGGCAAAGCGAAGTAGACGCAGCCCTGAAATTCATCTCGGAGCGGCGGAGCGAAGCAACAGCGCGACGAGCTCGGCTTGTCGCCGCGTGTTTGTCTTCGCGAAGATACTTTTGATCTGAGTGCGAATCGTGGCGGGGCGAACCCCACGCGCCTGGGCGATCTCGTCAATGTCTTGACCGCTGGCGAGCGCCGCCGCGATTTCGGCTTCCGCGTTGGTGAAGCCAAAAACCTGACGCAGAACAGGCTCCTGCGGCGCCCGGCGCTCGTCCGGATCAACAATCATCAGAGCGGCCTTCGCTTGCTGTAAGAGATCCTGCGCGGATCTTGCCATGGGGGCCGCCCGGACGAGGAGCGGACGCGCGTTAGGACGTGCGACTGCGATCGCCTCAATGGGTTCGGCCTCATGCAACGGCCCTCTTGCGATCGCCGAAGCGATGAGTTTCTGAAGCGCTGCGTCGCTATCCTTGTGTCCCGCGGTCAAAAATCCCGCGCGGACAGTCAACCAGGGCCCCATCAAGGTTTCGGCCTTGGCGTTCACCTGTAAGACCCGTCCTTGCCAATCGAGAAGAATCGCGCCGCAATCGAAGATGGCGAAAGCGTCCAGCAGCCCGCCCTGATGCGCGCCGGCAAGACGCAGGCTCAGCTGACCGGCCCGCCGAATATGCGGGACGAGCCTGCGAAGCGTGTCGATCTCCGAGGTCGAAAATGGGTCTTATCCAACCAAGCGCTCGGCCGACAAGGCGAGGCTCGACGGGCCTTTGCCGCCGATGATCATGCCTGCAAAGGAGCGGAGCCTAAAGGGATTGATGAGCTCTGCATGGAAGGGGAGGTGGTCAAGCTCCTAGGACGTAAAGAGCATCGATTCGGTGACTACGCCATTGCGCGTTTTGAGCGCCTCGATCCCGCGCTTCATCCGAATATTCTTGTCATGCCATCCTTGCTGCAGGCAGGCCGCGCACAATTCGTCCATCGACTCGGAACAGACGGGTTGGATAGGCGAGGCCGGCCCAGGAACAAGGACGCATCCCTCAGCCCCGAGAGCGCCCGCCATTTGCGCCAGCAAGCCCCGCCAGAGTTCCGGCCTGGCCGCCGCCTCATAAAAACCTTCTATGAGTCCGGCCGCGCGGTCCTCGTCGAATTTTGGCATATGTCCGCCCCCGCTTCGCGACAATAGCGAGAGCCGGCTTATCGGCCAACAGCTAAAGTTGAGCTTCTATCCCATTTGGGGGATGCGGGCGGACCTTTGTCGCGGCAATATAGACTAGTTGCCGCAGCGAGATCGGCAACCCGCTCTTTTCTCTCGGGCTTGGAAGTCTTGATTTCTGTGATTCTCGAGTCGGGGGCTAAGAGATTTATTTATCGCGGGTGCCGGCGGAAATTGTCCGCAAATAGATTTAATCTAACGAAATCATGTTCTCGTTCTTGCGCATTCGCCAGCAGATGCGCAAGAACTTTATCTCTATTTTAAGTTTGCTTCTTACTTCAAGTTTAATCACAACTTCGCGCCGCTAAAACTTTAGCTCACGAAGCCTTCGGATGCGAAGCCTCGCTCCAGCCGCGCCTCACTTGCGCAATTTGGCGGCTCAATTCCTTAGCAGCTCTTCTTCAGGCGTCGCCTGACCTCCCGCCGGCGCGCCTTGCGGTTTACCTCAGCGCGCGCATCGGCTATTGCGTCGGCCATGAACGACTTCAATCAAGCAGGAGTTCCGCATGCCGGAAGCCGGTAACACCCTCACATTAGAAACGACGCAAGGGCCCGTGGTGATCGAACTGCGGCCAGATCTCGCGCCGGGCCATGTCGAGCACATCAAGAAACTCGTGACTGAGAAATTCTACGACGGCATTGTTTTCCATCGCGTCATCGAGGGTTTCATGGCGCAGACGGGCTGCCCGCATGGCACCGGGACGGGCGGGTCGAAATACCCTAACCTCAAGGCCGAGTTCAACGCCGAGCCGCATGTGCGCGGCGTCTGCTCCATGGCGCGGGCGCAGGACCCGAATTCCGCCAATTCGCAGTTCTTCATCGTCTTCGCCGATGCTCGCTTTCTCGACCGCCAATATACGGTCTGGGGCAAGGTGACTTCGGGCATGGAGAATGTGGACAAGATCAAGCGCGGCGAACCGGTGCGCGATCCCGACAAGATCATCAGCGCGACATTGAGCTGAATGGATCTGCCTGAAGCGCGTCACGCCGTGGCTTAAGTGGGGCGTCGGCCCCCACGCCCTGTTGGCGGTCTCAAGTCCTGCCCCGGAGCTTAAGGCGTAAACATGTTGCATGCGGCGATCCTCTCGCATGCAATAATTTCAACATGCGCGTAAACCTTTTCGACTTCGATCTGCCTCCCGATCGCATCGCGCTGCGCCCTGCCGAGCCGCGCGACGCGGCGCGGCTCCTCGTGGTTTGCCCGGATCTTCCGGCCCCCTTCGAGGATCGAATGATCCGCGACCTGCCTGACCTCTTCAAGCCGGGCGATGTTCTCGTCGTCAATGACACGCGCGTCATCCCGGCGCGGCTCGAGGGCTTTCGCGCCAGGGGCTACGCCGGGGCCTGGATCGAAGCGACCCTGCACAAACGCGAGGGCGCAGCGATTTGGCGCGCCTTTGCGCGGCCGGCCAAGAGATTAAAACAAGGAGACATTATTTGCTTCCGCGCGGCCGATGGCTCGGACGACGCCGAGAGCCTGGAAGCGGAAGTTGTTGAAAAAGGCGAAGAGGGCGAGATCGCGCTGGCTTTCGCGCTCGCCGGGGCGGAACTCGACAAGGCGATCGAGCGGATCGGACATATGCCTTTGCCTCCTTATATTTCCGGCAAGCGCCCAACCGATCAGCGCGACGCGCGAGATTATCAAACATTGTTCGCGCAACATCCGGGCGCTGTCGCTGCGCCGACCGCGAGCCTCCATTTCACGCCTGCCCTTGTGGCCGCCCTTGCCGCGCGCGGCGTCTCGATCCAAAAGGCGACGCTCCATGTGGGCGCGGGCACGTTTCTGCCGGTCAAGGCCGAAGATACGGCCGACCACAGGATGCACGCAGAATGGGGCGAGGTGAACGCGGCGACGGCCGACGCCTTGAACCGCGCGCGCGCCTCCGGGGGGCGCATCGTCGCCGCGGGCACGACCAGCTTGCGCATTCTCGAATCCGCCGCCAAAGCGGACGGAACGATCGAAGCTTTCTCTGGAGATACGTCCATCTTCATCACGCCAGGCTATGCGTTTAAAGCGGTTGATGCGCTCTTGACCAATTTCCACCTGCCTCGCTCGACGCTTTTCATGCTGGCCGCGGCTTTTTCCGGCCTCGATCTTATGCAGGCGGCCTACAAGCACGCCATCGCGGCGGGTTATCGTTTCTACAGTTATGGCGACGCCTGTCTTTTGTTTCCAGCCTCGCGGAGGGAGTTTTCATGAGTGAAGGCTTCCATTTCGAGGTTGCGCGATGCGATGGCTGCGCCCGCGCCGGCGCAATAGAGACGCCGCGCGGGAAAATTCGCACGCCAGCCTTCATGCCGGTCGGGACAGCGGCGACCGTCAAGGCTATGCACCCGGAAGCCGTGAAGGCGCTAGGCGCCGATATTGTGCTCGCCAACACCTATCATCTGATGCTGCGGCCAGGCGCCGAGCGCATCGCCGAACTCGGCGGCCTGCATAAATTCATGAATTGGCCCTCGCCGATCCTGACCGATTCTGGCGGCTTTCAGGTCATGTCGCTCGCCAAGCTCAGGAAGCTCGATGAGAATGGCGTGACCTTCCAATCCCATATCGATGGCGCGCGGCATCTTCTGACGCCGGAGCGCTCGATGGAGATCCAGGACCTGCTCGGCGCGGATATTCAGATGCAATTCGACGAATGCGTCAGGCTTCCCTGCTCGGAGGAGGAGGCTCGCCGCGCCATGCTTTTGTCGCTGCGTTGGGCGGAGCGCTCCAAGACCGCCTTCGCGGTGCAGCCGGGCCGCGCATTATTCGGCATCGTTCAGGGCGGCGCCAGCGAAATTTTACGGATCGAGAGCGCCAAGGCTCTCGTAGACTTAGGGTTTGACGGCTATGCGCTCGGCGGCCTCGCCGTCGGCGAGCCGCAGGAAATCATGCTCGCCATGATCGAATGCGCGCTGCCCTACCTTCCGTGCGACCGTCCGCGCTACCTCATGGGGGTCGGCGCGCCGGACGATCTCCTCGAATCCGTGCGGCGCGGCGTCGACATGTTCGATTGCGTCATGCCGACCCGGGCCGGGCGCCATGGCCTCGCCTACACAAGGCTTGGCCGGCTCAATCTGCGCAATGCGCGCCACGCCGCCGACCCGGCGCCGGTCGATCCGCTCTCTGATTGCGCCGCCGCGCGAACCTACTCGCGCGCCTATTTGCACCATCTCGTCAAGGCCGGCGAGATTCTCGGGATGATGCTGCTGACGGAGATCAATCTCGCCTATTACGAGGGCCTGATGGAGGACGCGCGGGGCGCGATCGCGGCTGGCAGGTTCGACGCCTTTTGCGCCGAGACGAAAGAGGCATGGCGGAGCGGCGAGGCGCGGGCAATTTGAATTGCGTCTGCCGGACCCATTCTGGCACTTGGATGCGGGGCACAGGGTAACAGGTGGAACGGGACTACTGCTTCAATCTTTCAAAGCTTGCTTCCATGGGCGTTAGCTGAGGCCAAGCCTGCGAGGTGGAACGCGAACACCAACGCGGATAGGTTAGTCCTTTATAAGAAGATGATAGAGAAACAGTCAGAATTCTGGGAGGCTAAGTCGATCTATGAATAGTTCAGTCTTGTATCTGGGCAATTACAGTGTCGGCATTAGTGACTTGCTCTCTCTGGCTGCATTGGTGATCAGTGTGTTTGCCGCTTGGGGTGCGGTTAGCGCGGCAAGATCTTATAAGCGCATGATCAAGATCGAGAACGAGCGCGACAGCCACCATCGGCGACGTGATCTCGCTCGAACACTTCCGCGAGCCGAGATCATCGACGTAATGGACGACAATGAGGGACCGGGGCCGCAACGGCACATCCAATTGCAACTGAGCTTACCTGAGGACGGCACGCGATGCGAAGTGTATCGGTGCGAGGTGGCAAAGCCGAGAAGCTTTCGCCTAGAGATTCGCTTTTTGGAGCAAGAGGTTCGGGGCGAGCATAATGAAGTGCGGTTCCCAAATCCGATGGAGCTCGGTGCCCGTCCAATTACATTTTCCGTGGTTCAACACTTTCTCGCCAGCGCCGGTGGCGTGACAAAGCTCGTCTTCCATGGGCAACGCTACGACGCGGCTTTTAGTCCGTTCCGCTTAGAGCTTCAGATCGGCCCTGGACGACGCATCGCTTCTCCGTACCGATGATAGAAAGCTGCTTGCAGCAGAAGCCCTCTGGGAGGCAGGACGGCGACTCCGATAGCGGCCCTTGGTGCGACGTGATGTGACCGGTTTTGGAATTCCGCTTACCACCCATCGTCGAAATTCAAACTGCCCCACTATCTAGCAGCGGGTAGGCTCGCGCTTCACTGACCCTCGCGCTCGGCGGCCTCCCTCAGCCGCCGGAGGACATCCATCGAGCCGTAGCCGTCGGCCGGAGCGGCTTTGACGTTGATCTGGAAATCATGGATCGCGTCGCGCGAGGCTTGGCCGAAGCGGCCGTCGATCGATCCTTTATAAAAGCCGAGCTTTTCCAACAGGCTTTGTATCGCGGCCTTCTGCGTCCGGCTGAGAAAACTTTCTCCGGCCGGCCAATGGCCGCGCAAAGAGGGTTTGCCTTTGATGCGATCGGCCAGAAAGCCGAGCGACAGCGCGTAGGAATCTGAATTATTATATTGCTTGAGGACCCAGTAATTTTCGGAAAGGAGAAAGGCCGGACCTTGGGCGCCTGAAGGCAGGAACAGAGTCGCCTCGCCAGCTGATGGAAGCGGACTCCCGTCCGCGCTCGCGACGCCGAGCGCGGCGAAATCCGCGAAGCTTCGATGCAGCGAAGCGAAGTCGAAGTTTTGCGGGAGAATGACCTCCATTCCCCAGGGCAGGCCCGGCCGCCACCCGGACTGGCGCAGGAAATTCGCGATCGAAGCCAGGCTGTCTTGCGGCCTCCCCCAAATATCGGGGAAAGCCGATCCATCGGCGCTGACCGCATATTTGAGATAGGCCGAGGGAATGAATTGTGGGCCTCCCATGGCGCCGGCCCAAGACCCGGTCAGTCGCGCGCGAGGAATGTCGCCCTTGTCGAGGATGACGAGGGCGCTCACGAATTCGTCGAGGAAGAGCGCGCGGTCCTGGCGCTTGAAGGCCAAGGTCGCGAGCGAGCGGATAATGTCCTTTCCGTCCTGCGCGCGTCCATAATCGCTCTCGACGCCGAAGGTCGCGACAAGGATCTCACGCGGGACGCCGAAACGGGGTTCGATGCGCGCGAGATCGGCGTCCCATTGCTTCAAGGCGGCGCGGCCGCGTTGAATGCGCTGCGCGGAGGCCGCCTCGGCGAGATAGGCGCTTAAAGGCTTGTCGAATTCCGCTTGTTTGCTGGCCGCCGTGGGCGCGGCCGGGTCAGGCTCGAGCCCCTGGAGCGCGGCGTCGAAGGTCTCGCGCCTGACCCCCTTGGCCTGCGCGAGAGGCCAGATCGCCTGCAGGAATTGTTGAAACTCGGCGCGAGCCGGCGCCGCGCCGGCTCGCGCCGGAGCGCAGAGAGCGAGCGCAATCAGGAGGATGAGGCCGAGGCGCCGCAAAGCCTTTTGCCTCAAGCCGCGTCGCGCGGAACAGGCGTTTTCCGCGGCAGCTGCATTTTTCCTTCGCGCAGGGTTTCGAAGGTCACATAGAGCATGGGAATCAAGAATATGCCAATCGCGCTCGCCGCGATCATTCCGGCGAAAACCGGCGTGCCGAGGGCGCGGCGGCTGATCTGCGCCGCGCCATGCGCGAGGACGAGCGGAACGAGGCCGAGGATAAAGGCGATCGACGTCATCATCACGGCGCGAAAGCGCATCCGCGCGCCAAGCTGCGCGGCTTCGCGAATATCCATCCCGCGCTCGCGTTGCTCCTTGGCGAACTCCACGATGAGGATGCCGTTTTTCGCCGACAGGGCGACAAGCACGACGAGGCCGATTTGGGCGTAGAGATTGAGCGGCAGTTCGGCGACGAGAACGCCGACGAAAGCGCCGAAGACGGCGACCGCGACCGATAGAAGCACCGGGACTGGAATGATCCAGCTTTCATAAAGCGCGACAAGAAACAGATAGGCGAAGAGCAGCGCCAGCGCGAGGATGACGCCGGTTTGCCCGGAAGCTTCGTGCTCCTGATAGGCGGTGCCGGTCCATTCATATGTGTAACCCGGCGGCAGCGTTTTTGCCGACACCTCCTCCATCGCCTTGAGCGCGCCGCCGGAAGAGACCCCCGGCGCGGGCGCGCCATTGACGGTCACGGAACGATAGTTGTTGTAGCGCGTGATGACCTGAGGACCGAGAACCGTGCGGATCGAGGCGAGCGATTGCAACGGCGCCATCGTATTGGTTTTGGTGCGCACATAGATCTGCCAGATCGACGAAAAATCGCGGCGATCGGCGGCCTCGCCTTGCAGATTGACCTGCCAGGTGCGGCCGTAAAGATTGAAATTATTGATATAGGTTCCGCCGAGCGTGGCCTGGAGCGCGGCGAATATGTCGGGGATATTGACGCCGAGCGCCTGCGCCTTGTCGCGATCAATATCGAGATAGATTGAAGGATTGGTCGCGGTGAAGGTCGAAAAAACCTGAGTGAGCGCTGGGTTTCCGTTCGCCGCCGCCACGAGTCCCTGCATGACGCTTCCTATGGCGGCGGGATCCTGGCCTTCGAGCGCCTCGAGCTGATATTCAAAGCCTCCCGAGGTCGAAAGACCGATGATCGGCGGCAGGTTGAAGGCGATAACAGACGCGGTTCGGATCTGGCGCGCGTCGCCGAAGACCTTGGCGATCAAGGCCTGCGCGGAGTCCGCCGCTTTCGTGCGATCTTCGAACGGCTTGAGATTGGCGACGACGAAGGCGTTGTTGGATTCGCTAACCCCATCAAGCAACGAAAAGCCGATTATAGCGAAAGTATCTTGAACCTGCGGCATGGCGAGCAGGAGCTTTTCCACCTGCCGCACTGTTTCGCTTGTGCGCGAGACCGAAGCCCCGTCGGGGAGTTGGATCGCCATGAAGAAGGCGCCCTGATCCTCCTCCGGCAGGAAGCCCGTCGGCGTCTTCAGCGAGAGGGCGAAAATTCCTACGCCAAAAGCTGCGATGAGGATGAGGCCGAGGATCGCGACGCGCACGAGTCGACGCACCATGCCGGCGTAGAAGTCCCTCGTGGCGTCGATGGCGCGCAAGATCCACCACATCGGTCCGCGACTCTGCGCGCCCGGCCTAAGCACGAGCGCGCAGAGAGCCGGCGATAAGGTGAGCGCGTTCAGAGCCGAGATTAGCATGGCGACGCTGATGGTGACCGCGAATTGACGGAAGAGCTGGCCGGAAACGCCGGGAATGAAGGCGATCGGCACGAACACGGACAGAAGCACCAAGGTGATGGCGATGATAGGCGCTGTGATCTGCTCCATCGCTTTCTTGGTCGCTTGCGCGGGGGTGAGATCTGGCTCCTCCTCCATTACGCGCTCGACATTTTCAACGACCACGATGGCGTCGTCGACGACGATGCCGATCGCCAGGACGAGGGCGAGCAGGGAGACCGTATTGGCGGAATAGCCAATCGCGAGGAGCACAGCGAAGGCGCCGATCAGGCTGACGGGAACGGCAACCGAAGGAATGACAGTGGCGCGCAAGCTGCCGAGGAACAGAAACACGACGAGGACGACGAGGACGAAGGCCTCAATCAGGGTGCGCAGGACCTCGTGAATCGTAGCTGAGACGAAGGTCGTCGAATCATAGACGACCTTGTACTTCAAGCCTGCGGGAAAGCGGGCTGCGACCTTGGTCAAGGTTTTCTGCACAAGGCCCGCCGTTTCGACTGCATTGGCGCCGGGCGATAGATAAATTCCGATGGCCACTGCGGCCTTGCCGGAGAGGCGTCCCTCATTGTCCATGTTCTGCGCGCCCATCTCGACGCGGGCGACGTCGCGGATTCGAACGATAGATCCGTCCGGGTTGGCGCGAAGGACAATATTGCCGAATTCCTCCGGCGTCGTGAGACGGCCTTGGGTTTCCAGATTGATCTGGAATTGCTGATCCGCCGCGATCGGACGCGCGCCGAGACGGCCGATCGGCGCTTGAACGTTCTGGGCCAGGATCGCGTTGGTGACGTCGGAGGGCGCCAGATTGAGGCTGACCAGCCGCTGGATGTCGAACCAGATGCGCATCGAATATGTGAGCTTGGCGAAGAGCATGGCTTGCCCGACGCCGGGCGTGCGCGACAATTCGTCGAGCACGTTGATTGTCGCATAATTGCTGATGAAGAGAGGGTCCTGGTCACCGGTTTCGCTGTAGAGCATCATGAACTGGAGGACGGCCGAGGACTGTTTTTGGACGGTGAGCCCCTGTTGCGTCACTTGCGCGGGCAATTGCGCGAGCGCCGTCTGGACGCGGTTGTTCACATTGACGGTGTCGATGTCCGGCGAGCTGTCGAGCCTGAAACTGACGGTGAGATTGTAGGTACCGTCGTTGCCGCTCGTCGATTTCATGTAGATCATCTTGTCGACGCCGACCATCTGGGCCTCGAGCGGCTGGGCGACGGAGGCTTCGACGACCTGGGCGGACGCGCCCGGATAATTCGCCGTCACCTGGACTTGCGGCGGCACGATGTCGGGAAACTGCGACACGGGGATGCGAAAAAGCGCGAGGGCGCCCGCAATCGTGATGATGATTGCGATCACGATTGCGAGCCGCGGCCGATCGACGAAAACCGAAGAAAGCATCCACTCGCCTCAAAACTTGAAACGCCGACGACGGGCGCTGGCGCCGTTCCTTTTCAAGACGAGAGCATGTCTCGAAAAAGTTGATTGACTCGATTCCTTCCCGATCGCGTAAGCCGGCGATCGGGAAGCGCTCCAACAAACGCGCTCAATGCGATTGCATGTCGCATTCTAGCGCGGCTCCGCCGCCGCGGCGCGCGGCGCTATTTCGCCGAAGCGGTAGAGTCGGGAACCAAGGGGAGCGGCGTCGCGGGCGCCGCCGCGACGGGCTGTCCGGGCCGCACTCTCTGTAGTCCCTCGACAATGACCAATTCGCCTTCCGTCACGCCGCTCTCCAGCGAGGCTGTAGTTGGGGTCGACTGGCCGAGCTTCACGTTTCGCCGTTGCGCCTTGCCGTCTTTATCGACGACATAGACATAGTCGCTTTGCTGGTCCGAGAGGATCGCTGCGCGCGGAACGGCGAGGATCTCGACTGGCTTGACGCCTTCAAGAGAGACGCTGACGAATTCAGTGTCGGCGAGCTCGCGCGACGAGGTCGCGCCGTCGCTCGCTTTTGTCGGCAGAGGCGGATTGGGGATGGTCGCCCGCAGCATGATGGTGTCGGTCGAGGTTTGGACGGTATTGTCGATGAAGTCGACCTTGCCTAGCTGACCGTAGATGCGCCCGTCGGGCAGCCGAATCCGGACGGCCACGGCATCGAAGAAGCCGCCAATTTCGGCGTAGCGTTCGCGCAAGGCGATGAAGGTGCGCACAGAGACAGGGAAAAGGACATACATCGGATCTTGTCCGACGACGGTGACGAGAACTCCGCTGCTCGGGCTCACGACATTGCCCGGCGTGACCGCCGTGCGTCCGATCTTGCCGTCGATCGGCGAAGAAATGATCGTATAATCAAGGTTGATCTTCGATTGCTTCGCGCTGGCCTTGGCGCCGAGCAATTGCGCCTCATAGCTGCGTTGCGCGGCGAGCGATGAATCGACCGTCGCCTGGGCGCCGGCTTGGGTCCGGAGCAGTTTTTGCGCGCGGTCAAGCGTGATGCTGGCGTTGACCAATTGCGCGTCCATTTGATCGGCCACGGCCTCCTTTGCGGCGAGGTCGGCCTCGAACGGCCCGCGTTCGAGCCGGTAGAGCACCGCGCCTTTCTTGACCTCGCCGCCATCCTTGAAGTCGACCTCTTCCAGAAAGGCGGTCACGCGCGCGACGATGTCCACGCGATCAATGGCCTGGACGCGGCCAATGAATTCATTGCTTTCCGTGATGGGCTTTCGCTCGACCCGGACGACGCCGACGGCCGGAGGTCCTGCGGGGGCTCCTTGCGCGAAAGCAACCTCGCTGAACGAGAGCCCAACGAGGAGCGCGATTGCGCCGGATCTGATTTGGCGCGTGAAGTTTCTGCGTTCAATTGGCGTGCGAGCGTCGCGGGTGGCCAAAAAAAGTCTGAACGCACCCATGGCGCGAACGAGCGAGCGCCGCGCCGGAAGAAAGTATGCGAGTTGGCGCAATGCGAAGGTCTCTACCCAAGGCCTCGGCATCCTCTCGGAAGGGTGGCTACGGCCAGTCGCGATAGCCTAGAACATTTTAGCGATTCTTTGGAATCACGAAATCGTGGCTGTTTCTTCTTCGGCGGCGGTTCGCTATTGCGCCGCGCCCGTCCGCCCGGATTCGTCGGCCCCGGCCAGGAAGGACAAGACCCCGGAGAGTGGGTTTTGCGGCGGGGCGGGTTCGGGCGGCGTTGGCGTCGACTCGGAAGCGACCGGCGGAGAGGATGCGGTCCGCAACGTAACGAGCGCCTTCTTTTGTTTCGCCGTGTAATAATAGCCGCTGCTGAACAGGGTTACGGCGCGATCCTCGTCGCCATCGGCGAGCTGGTAGGCGTTGGCGAGATAAGGCACCGCGTAAGTGAGGTTGATTTTCGGATTGAGGAGGCCTTTTACGTCGCCCTTATAGCCCATTTCGCGCGCCGTCGCATATTTGATCTGCATGAGGCCGAAGCAATGGCGATGGACGAGGCCCGGATTATAACGGCTCTCGCGCTTCACGATGCGATGGACGAAGGCCTCCGGGACGCCATGAATCTCCGCTTGGCGCGCGATCATTTCGTCATATGACTTTGGCCGTTCAGCCGCCGACGCGACGCCGACCGAGCAGGAGAGCGATCCGGCCAGCGTGCACAAGAGATTGCGCCACATAACGATTCCTCCACAATCCCTCTTTTTCAGAATGGATTGCGGCCGGAAAAGGGCATGTGGAGATGGTTCGGAATTGAGTTCGACTGTGTTGCTTTGAGACAACACAAGCAGGATGAAAGCGGCTCTCGAACGTTTCTTGATTCCATTCCATGAATCAAGAAACGCCCTAATTTGAGCGGCGGCGCGTCGCTTCTCGCGGGCGAATAAGACGGCTTTAGAGCTGGCGCTCGATCAATAGGCTCTTGATTTCGGCGATGGCCTTGGCCGGATTCAGTCCCTTGGGGCAGGCCTTTGCGCAATTCATGATCGTGTGGCAGCGATAGAGGCGGAACGGATCCTCGACATTGTCGAGCCGCTCGCCCGCCGCTTCGTCGCGCGAATCGATGAGCCAGCGATAGGCCTGCAAAAGCGCGGCGGGCCCGAGATAGCGGTCGCCATTCCACCAATAGCTCGGGCAAGACGTCGAACAGCAGGCGCAGAGGATGCATTCATAGAGGCCGTCGAGCTTTTCGCGCTCGATCGGCGATTGCCGCCATTCCTTCTCGGGCGCCGGCGTCGTCGTTTGCAGCCAGGGCTCGATCGAGGCGTGTTGGGCGTAGAAATTGGTGAGGTCCGGCACGAGATCCTTCACAACCGACAAATGCGGCAGCGGATAGATTCTGACCGGGCCTTTGATCTCGTCCATGTCCTTGGTGCAGGCGAGCGTATTGGTTCCGTCGATATTCATCGCGCAGGATCCGCAAACGCCTTCGCGGCAGGAGCGGCGGAAGGTCAGCGTCGGATCGATGTGGGACTTAAGCCAGATGAGGGCGTCGAGAACCATCGGAGCGCAATCGTCGCGATCGATGAAATAAGTGTCGATTCGCGGGTTTTGCCCGTCGTCGGGGCTCCATCGATAGATGCGGAACTCTTTGAGATGTTTTGCGCCGGCGGGTTTCGGCCAAGTCTTGCCGGCGGTGGGGCGTGAATTTGCGGGAAGGGCGAATTCGACCATGGAAAACCTCGGAGAAGCGGCGGCTAGCGGGCGGATTGCGTCTTGGCCCATTCGGCGGTTGAAAAATAGCAATCCTTCAGGATCATTCGGTCACGCCCTATCGTCCCGCCGTAAAGCGCCGACGTGAAATCCAGAGGCGAAGCAACGACGCTCGGGCAAAGAATTTGGCGCGCATTCGACAAGTTCATCTCGCGCCTCGGCCCTCGACCACTTTCGTAAGCGCAAATAGGATCATGGTCGTCCTTGCTCCAATCGTTAAGCAATGCGGCGCACGAAGATGAGGATCACTGTTCCGAGCGAGGGCGGGGTGACCTTCTGGAACAAGGTGAGGAGACGATAGAGCAAGACGTTGTTCCCATGATAAACCGCGCCTGGATTGCTCGTATAGGTGGCGTTTATCCATTGATCGGCGGCGAACCGCTCGCGAATGTCGCGTAGCGTGTTCAACCTATAGAACTTGGGAAACACGTCGGCCTCGCGTCGCTTTGGCTGCAACAGGCGAAGCACTTTCATTTCCATTGCGCCCGACAGGATTCTGGCTCCGATGCTGAAATAGCTCCAGCGATTGGGCGTGCGGGCGCAAAACCAGCCGCCGATCTTGAGCACCCGCCGGACCTCGTCCGCAAAGGATTGCGGATCCTCGATATGTTCCACGACCCAGTCGCAAAGGATAAGATCGAAGGTCTGATCGGCGAAGGGCAGCGGCTTTCCGGGCTCGACGATTTCCGCCTGATCGAGCTCCGGGTTTGTCTTGACCGCGGGATCGACGTCGACGCCGATCCTCCGCGCATATTTCTTGCCCAGCCGGACCAGCCAATGCCTCCACGGTCCATTGCCGTCGAACTGCGCGCCGCGGCCGGCGCCGAGGTCCAGCACCGTTGCTCCTTCGGGAAGAACCGCAACCACACGTTGATAGAATTCAACCGTGCCATCATCCTGAGCATAGCCGCCAGCGACAAATTCAGGATGATACTTGGAGGCGACATCGTTTTGAAACTCCAGAAGAGTGTCCTCAACTGAATGCGTCATGTAAAATTCCTGCAAGAGTTATTCGGCGACCTCCAGCATAATTGAATCTCGTCCTTCAATAAACCCTCGCCTTGGGCTCGATCGACTGCATCTCATTTGTCATCGTCTGGGTATGCACCGGGCGATAGTCGATCGTCACCTTGTGCGCGTCGGCGTCGATCGAGGCCAAAGTGTGCTTCATCCAATTTACGTCGTCGCGCTCGGTATAGTCTTCCCGCGCATGGGCGCCGCGCGATTCCGTCCGGTTCGCGGCGCCGACCATGGTGACGACCGCCTGGATAATGAGATTGTCGAATTCCAAGGTCTCGATCAGGTCGGAATTCCAGATCAGCGAACGGTCGGTGACGGAAATATGATCCTTGGCCTCCCAGACCTCGCCGATCAGCCGTTTGCCCTCCTCCAGCGTCGCGCCGGTGCGATAGACGGCGCAATCGTTCTGCATCACCTTTTGCATCCGTAGCCGCAGCTCGGCGGTCGGGACATCGCCCTTGGCGTGCCGGAAATGGTCCAGGCGGGAAAGGGCGAAGTCGGCGGAATTGGCGGAAAGATCCGGCTGCTTTGCGCCGGGGGTTACAAGCTCAGCGGCGCGAAGCCCCGCCGCGCGGCCGAAGACGACAAGATCAATGAGCGAATTCGAGCCGAGCCTGTTTGCGCCATGGACCGAGACGCAGGCGGCTTCGCCGATCGCCATCAGGCCGGGCACGACCCGGTCGGGATCGCCATTTTTCTTGATGACGACCTCGCCATGAAAATTCGTCGGAATGCCGCCCATGTTGTAATGCGCGGTCGGCAGCACCGGGATCGGCTCCCTTGTGACGTCGACCCCGGCGAAGATCCTGGCGCTTTCGGAAATGCCGGGCAGGCGCTCGTGCAGAATCTTCGGGTCGAGATGCTCGAGGTGGAGATGGATGTGGTCTTTCAGCTTGCCGACGCCGCGCCCCTCGCGGATTTCCAGGGTCATCGAGCGGGACACGATGTCGCGCGGGGCGAGGTCCTTCACCGAAGGCGCGTAGCGCTCCATGAAACGCTCGCCTTCGGAATTGGTCAGATAGCCGCCCTCGCCGCGCGAGCCTTCGGTGATCAGGCATCCGGCCCCATAAATGCCGGTCGGATGGAACTGCACGAACTCCATATCCTGCAAGGGCAGGCCGGCGCGCAGCACCATCGCATTGCCGTCGCCGGTGCATGTATGCGCCGAGGTCGCTGAAAAATACGCCCGCCCGTATCCGCCGGTCGCGAGAATCACGAGCTGCGAACGGAATCGGTGAATCGTTCCGTCGTCGAGTTTCAGACAGACGACGCCGCGGCAGCGGCCGTCTTCGATGATGATGTCGATGGCGAAATATTCAATGAAGAATTCGGTGTCGTGCCGCAGGGCCTGGCCATACAGCGTATGCAGCATGGCGTGACCGGTGCGGTCCGCCGCGGCGCATGTGCGCAGCGCGGGGGGGCCGTGTCCAAATTCGGTGGTCATCCCGCCGAATGGCCGCTGATAGATCAGGCCGTCCTCGGTGCGCGAGAAGGGCACGCCCCAATGCTCGAGCTCATAAACGGCGGCTGGCGCGTTGCGGCAGAGATATTCGATCGAATCCTGATCGCCGAGCCAGTCCGACCCTTTGACGGTGTCGTACATGTGCCATTGCCACTTGTCGGGGCCCATATTGGCGAGCGAGGCGGCGACGCCGCCTTGCGCGGCGACGGTGTGCGAGCGCGTCGGAAAAACCTTGCTGATGCAGGCGGTGCGCAGCCCCGCCTTGGCGCAGCCGACGGTCGCCCTCAAGCCCGCGCCGCCGGCGCCGACGACAATGACGTCGAAACTGTGATCGGTGATCGGATAGGCCGTCCCATTATAGGCCGGGGCGAGGCTTCCGTTCGGTGCGGTAGTGAAGGCCATGCGATCGACTTTCGAAAATTAACGCGCGGCGGCAGTCATGCGGGTCGGCTGCAACCCGCGCCCATCAGACGAAGCTCAGTTTCAAGACCGCGTAAATGCAAGCCAGACCGACGGCGACCGAGAAGAAAAGATTGGCGATCAGCGACAGATCCTTCAAATGCGGCGAATGGACGTAATCGTCGATGATCGACTGCATCCCGATCTTCATGTGATAGACGCCGGACAAGATGAAGAGGAGCAAGAGAATCGCTGGAACCGGTCGGCCGAGCTCGGCGCGCGCCGCGGAATAATCCTTGCCGACGAGCGAGAGAACGATCCAGACGAAAGCGATCGTCAAAGGCAAGAGCGCGATCGAGGTGATGCGCATGCGCCAAGCGTCCGCCGTTCCCGACTTCGCGGCGCCCAGGAAACGCACCCTGCTCGCCGCGGTTCTCGTCGATGCGGGGTCATTCGCCATAATTGTCAAATCCCTCACTTGCTGTCGGCGCGCGGTGTGGACGCCTGACTTCAATGAAACAGAAAAGCGACGATCCAAACGGCCGCCGTCAGCACGCCGCCGCCGATCAGAGTGGCCTGCGCCAGCCATTCGCGCTGGGGGTAGGCGAATCCATAGCCAGAGTCCCAAATCAGGTGGCGTATGCCGCCTAGGAAGTGATGGAACAAGGCCCAGGTGAATGCGAACAGAACCAGCTTTCCGACAAGCGAATTCATGAAATATGCGACAGTCGCGAAGGCGCTGGCGTCGGTCGAGGCGGCGATCAAGAACCAGGCCAGCAACAATGTGCCGACGTAAAGCGCCGCGCCGGTGATGCGATGCGCGATCGACATCATCATGGTCAGCGTCGGGCGGTAGATTTGCAAATGCGGGGATAGCGGCCGCCGGCTCTCCAGGCTGCCAGGACGTAACTCGACCTCGGCCATCGATTTGTACTCGCCCCCCTTGAGCTTCGTTTTTCCTCCATTAACGCAAACCGCGGTATGGAGCAACGTAAACGTCGTTGCGCGACAATATTCACCATAGAGCGCAATTGAAGCGCGCGCCGGATCTGGTTTCGCCATTGCCAAAAGACGCGCCGGGGTAGAATGAAACGGCGTGAAATCGCCGCCCGCCTGTCGCGAAAAAGGGGGGAGCTTCTTCACAGCGAACAGAGCCGATTACCTGCAAGAGATGCGGCGAAGCGGAATGACTTAAAAAGACTTTGCCCGCGCGGGCCATCGCCGGCCGGATGAGTTCATCCCTCCGTCATTTGGTCCGCGCCAAATCAACGAAGTTGTGACATCTCGAAATAGAAATAGCGGATCGACTTTTTCGCAGAGATGCTCCAGCTCATGAATTGCGGAAACGCTTGAGCGGTGGCATTGTTGGCAGTGGCGGGTGGCATGAGCGTCAAAGGCACCAAAATCGTCGCTTTTCTCGCGCCCGCCCGATGGCTGGCGGTCGCGCTGGCTTGCTTGCTCGCCGGGCTTATCGGCCTGCCTGCCGTAGCCTCGGCCGCCGCGGGCCGCATTGCGATCGAGTCTGGCGGCGTCACGCGAACGGCGTTCCTCGTCCAGCATCAACGACTGAAAAAGGCGCGGCGGCCGCTCGTCATCATATTTCGGGGCAGTAAGGACAAGAGCGGACGTTTGCGGCGGGCTTTCGGCCTCGAGGAAATGGCGCGGTCGTCCGGTCCAGTCCTGATCTATCCTGAACCCGTGGCGGGCCATTGGAGCGATGCGCCGGGGCCGGAGGCGAGCCGCGATGCGGTTTTCATTCGCGATCTTATCTCCAAGCTTGTCTCCGATGGAATCGCCGACCGACACAGAATCTTCATCATCGGCATTTCGAGCGGGGGCTCGATAGCCTTTCGCCTCGCTTGCGACGATGCAAATGCGTTTGCCGGCGTCGCGGCTGTCGTCACCGGCATGCCGACCGAACTCGCGACGAGTTGCAAGCCGTCGCGTCCGCTCCCTTTCCTGATGATCGCGGGAACGGCGGATCCCTTGGTCCCCTATCAAGGCGGCAAGGCCAATTTGCCCGACAGCAAATCCGAGCTTCTTTCTGTCGATGCGACGCTCGCCATTTTCGCGAAGTCCGCGGGCTGCGGCGAGGGCCGGACGACAACCGCATTTCCTGACCGCGACCCGCGTGACGCGACCCGAGCCTATCTCGACAAGCTGAATGGATGCAGGGCGCCAGTCGAACTCGTCAGGATCGAAGGCGGCGGCCACGCCATTCCGGGCCATTGGAGCGGGGCGGGCCTCGATTCGGCGCGCGGCCAGCAGCGCAGCAGCGACGTCGAAGCCGCCAAGACAATCTGGGATTTCTTTCGTCGCCTCAGCGACTGATTTTCGAGCCCGCTCGCCCGTCGATTCGCCGCATCTCAGCTCCCTCGCGATAGGCTCGTCAGAGCCGCCCGCAGAGCGTCGGGGTCGCCGCCCAAGCTCAATGTCTTGACCCGGCCGCTGGCGCCGGCCTCGATGCGCACCGAGGCGAGGGGAATGTGAAGCGCCTTGGCGATCAGCCGAACCAGGGCCTCATTGGCTTCGCCATCTTGGGGAAGCGCGCGCACCCGAACCTTCAAGACCCTCCGGCCATCGGCGAGCTGGTCGACCCCGCCAATTTCGTCGCGCGAACTTCTTGGCGTCAGGCGCACCGACAAGATCAGATCGCCGCCCCGCACGCTCCAAGGAACGTCCGTCAACGCTGGGTCAGTAGACGTTCGGGTAGATGTAGCGCTGAATGATGTCTTCGATCAGGAAAATGGCCAAAAGCAAGATAACCGGCGAAATATCAATGCCGCCGAGATTGGGCGTTATTTGACGAATTGGCTGTAGGACCGGCTCGGTAATTGCGATCAATGCGTTCCAAATCGAGCGCACCAAGTCATTATGCACGTTGATGACGTTGAAGGCGACCAGCCACGAGAGGATCGCTGCGATGACGATCACATAGGTGTAAAGTTGCAAAATCAGCAAAATGACGTCGAGAACAGCGCGCATGGCGACTCCAAAGCACCAGCCATCAAAGCTTCGTTTACTCGGCTTGAGCCGGGCTGGCAAGCCGGCGCGTCGCCTGCAGCGGGCGAAATACGATCCCTAGCAATGATCTTGCGCGCGCAGCGACACTCGCGTAAACAGCGGCGCCAGGGGGCTGTAGCTCAGATGGGAGAGCGCTGCAATCGCACTGCAGAGGTCGGGGGTTCGAATCCCCCCAGCTCCACCAGTTTGCTGAACGATCGCTTTTAGATAACCATTGCGGCGCCGAAACATTGCGGACGCAGGTTCGTCGCATTGGGCGGCCATCTAGGTAATTTCCGCACTCGCTCTTGATGATCTTCTATCGGCTATGAGGCCGCGCTCGCGCGACTTTGATCGCGCGCTTTTGATTTGGCGTAAAGCCTGCCGCTGCGCCGCGGTCGATAGTGTCGACGCCTACTCACCCGAAGAACAAGAGCAACATCAAAAATTGTTAAAATTCTTAGCGCCGGAGTCGCCACTCTCGGTGTTTAGGCGATCGCTGGATTTCCTCTCGACGAAAGGAGGGTCGGATGACTCTCATTCGCATTGCAGCCATTGCCGTCGCCGGAATGATTGTCGCGACGGCGCCCGGCTCAGCCGGTCCGCTCAGTTTGGCCGGTCCGCAATTAGTGAAGCCGGACTCGCAAGTCGTGCAGATTCGCTATCGTCATCGGCATTACGGAGCCTCTCCCGGCGCCGTTATCGGAGGGATGCTCGGGATAGTCGGCGGGCTGGCAGGCGGCGGCTGCTACTTCAATGACTGCGAATACAATTATGGCGGCGGCTATGGCGGTGGCGGCTATGGGGGCGGCTACGGCTACGGCGGCGGCGGACATGGCGGCGGCGGACATGGCGGCGGCGGACACGGACACGGTGGCGGCGGCGGACATGGCGGCGGCCATCGTTAAGCGGAGGCGTAATCCCTCATTCTATGGGGATTAAAGGACGACTGCGACCGACCTTCAGCCGATGGCGGCGTCATTTCAGAAAAATTTGTAACGCGAAGACGTGCATGGCGGCCAGCCGCGGTCTTCGAAGGAGCGGGAGAGTGAAATGCAGAAGTTGAAAGTTTCAGCCCTGATCGTCGCATGTCTGGCTTTTGCTTTGAGCTCAGCGCAAGCTCAGGCGGCGCAGGATGGAAATGAGGCGCCTTTTAAACGCCTTTGCTCCGAGCGCAGCCAGCCGTCGCGTGAAGGCGAATTTGCGGACTGGTTGGCGCGACGCCTGAATCTGAATGACGCGCAGAAGGCCGCCTTCAAAGATTTCCAGGATGCGCGTGCGAAAGCGCTTGCCGATTCGAAGACCAAACTCTGCGCGAATAAGCCGGACTTGTCCTCCTTCGAAGCGCGTCTTGTTTTCGGTCAAACTTTCCATGAGGCTCGGCTCGAGGCTCTTAAACTAGAAAATCCGAAGCTGATCGCTTTTTACAACAGCCTCGACGATCGACAGAAAAAGAGGTTCGACAAGATCCGCGAATATTTGAGCCGCCGTAAATCACGATAATTTTGGGTCGAATCAATCCAATATCATGCTGTTTAGACATCGAGTTAGCTGATTTTAGATCACGCTCGATCTTGAAGGCGCAGCTTTCGAGCCTCTTTGCGTCTTGGGCCGGGATCGGGGCGTCGGTTCAAGAGGCATAGTGTATCCGCACAATTATCTTGCCTCCGCCGCCTTGCCACGATGGGCGCCTCTGAAACAGTTTCCGAACGCCTAGTCGAACGATTGGAAACATCTCTCGGCGCGCCTTCGCCTGAACCGGCGGCGCCATGATCGCCAGCGCGGGCCGATTGCCCGCAGGCAGCCTATTCATGCCAATCTTGCCGTTTTCAAAACCCAAGAAAAACAGTTCGGTCGAACCGCCCGCGAACGATTGGAAACCGGGCGGCCTAACCTTGATTAGGGAGCAGGCCGGTGAAATCATGCCCGCCATCCGGCTGGAGGGGGAGAGGCTTGGCGAAAACCACCGCGTCGAGAGGCAAGGGTGCGTAAAGATGTGGAAAAAGAGCGCCGTCGCGCGAGGGCTCGTAGCGCAAGTCGTCGCCGAGCCTCTTCGCGTCGACCGCGATAAGCAGCAAATCGGCTTTGCCGCTGAAATATTTCCTCGCGGTCTCCTCGGACTGGTCGGCGGTCGAGAAATGAATGTATCCATCGGCGAGATCGATCGGCGCGCCGTCGAACCTGCCTCTGTCCTGCGCCTGCCGCCATAAGGAGGCCGGAGCGATTTTATAGATCAAATCCATGGTCGCCCCCCGCTTGCAGAGCAAGTCTTCGAAATGCGCGACGAAAATCAAGCGCTCGGTTCAGCCGCCTGCTTCACGTCATTCAAAAGCTTGCGCGCCGCGATGATTTCGTCGGCGCTGATCTCATGCGGCCGGTCGGCGAAGACATGCGACCGGATGAGCGCGCCGCCGGCCTGAAGAGTCTTGATCGCGCCGCGCGTGCGATCGACTGGAATGATCGCGTCCATCTCGCTCCCGCTGACATAAATCGGCACGGCGAGAAGCCCGGAGCCTGGCCTGCGTCCGATCGCGGCGACGTCGATGAGGCCGCCTGAAAAAATCAGCGCGCCGCCATAGGCGCGCGGGGTACGGACCAGAAATTCTGCGGTCAGACAGGCGCCTTGCGAAAAGCCGCCCGGGACGATGCGGTCCTGCGCGACGCCTCGCTTGCGCAGACCGTCGATGATCGCGGCGAAATAGGCAAGCGACTCTCTGAGCTTAGGCTCATTGCCCTCGAAAGGTTCGAGAAGATTTTTCGGATACCAGCTTCCGCCGTCGGCGGCTGGGAGAATATAGCGCACATTGGGGCAATCGATTTCTATGGCGAGGTCGCGCATATCCTCCGGCGTCTGGCCATGCCCGTGCATGAGGATCGCCACGGCCTCGGCGGCGCTCCAATCGGCGCCGAATTCAAGCGGATCTGAAAACGCCATTCAAGGTCTCCTGCCGCCGCGCTTTAGCGTTGCGGCGATCTCTGCGCCAGAAATTCGGCATGTTCGCGCAGGAGATCGCCGGCGAGCGCCGCAGCGATCAGCTTGCGGGTCTCCTCGACGCCGTAAAGCGCCACGAAAGAGCCGAAACGAGGGCCGCGGGCTTCGCCAAGCAGCACCGCGTAAAGCATGGTGAACCAGTCGTTCGCGACGCCCGGGCGTTCGGGCGTCGCGCCTTTGGCCTTCATATCCTGATAGCGCGGAATCTTTCTCGCGATATCGTAGAGCGCGGCTTGGATCTCTTCCGCGCTGGCGTCCTTGGGAAGGCCTGCGAGCGCATCCGATAATTTCTGCAAAGCCTCGCGTTCTACCTCGTCCGGCGCGCGATAGGTCTTTGCTGGGCGCACGAAATCGCGGAAATAGCGCGCGGCGTAGGACGCCAGCCGGTCGAGACGCGGGTGGCTCGCGGGAGAAACATCGGGCGCGTAGCGGCGTAGGAAGCCCCAGAGAACCTGCGGGTCTTCGCTATTCGCGACGGCCGCGAGGTTCAAGAGCATGCCGAACGTGATGGCCGTTCCCTGACCGCTGTCATGCCGCAGGATCTCCGGCGCGGGAGGCGCGCCGGAATGGATGTGCCAGACCGGGTTGCCGAGCCGCTCTTTGGTTTCTTGCCTCGGATAGGCGTCGAGAAAGCCGAGATAGTCGTCGACTGCGCGCGGGATCGCGTCGAAGTAAAGCCGCTTGGCGGCGGAAGGCTTCTGATACATGAAGAGCGACAGACTTTCCGGGCTGGCGTAGGTCAGCCATTCCTCGATCGTCAGCCCATTGCCTTTCGACTTCGAGATCTTCTGTCCCTTCTCGTCGAGGAACAACTCATAGTTAAACCCTTCGGGCGGCGTCCCGCCAAGCGCCCGCACGATCGCGCCGGAGAGCTTGACCGATTCGATCAGGTCCTTGCCGGCCATTTCATAATCGATCCCTAGCGCGTACCAGCGCATGGCCCAATCCGGCTTCCATTGCAGCTTGCAATGGCCGCCTGTGACGGGAGTCACGAAACTTTCTCCGGTTTCGGGATCGCGCCAGGAGAGTCCGCCCTTGGCGGCGTCGATCGAGTCGATTGGAACCTGCATGACGATTCCGGTTCGCGGATGGATCGGCAGGAAAGGCGAATAGGTCGCGGCTCTTTCCTCACGAAAGGTCGGCAACATGATCGCCATCACCTCGTCGTAATGGGCGAGGAGATGGAGCAGGGCGGCGTCGAAACGCCCGGACGTATAATAGTCCGTCGCGGAGGCGAATTCGTAGTCGAAGCCGAATTGGTCGAGAAAGGCCCGCAGCCGGGCGTTATTATGCGCGCCGAAGCTCGCATGGACGCCAAACGGGTCCGGCACTCGCGTCAAAGGCTTGCCGAGATGGGCGGCGACAAGCTCCTTGTTCGGAATATTGTCCGGGACTTTGCGCAACCCGTCCATGTCGTCTGAAAAGGCGATGAGGCGGGTCTCGATCTCATCCTGGGTTAAGACCCGGAAGGCGTGCCGCACCATGGTCGTGCGGGCGACCTCGCCGAAGGTTCCGATGTGCGGCAGGCCGGATGGACCATAGCCGGTCTCGAAAAGGACTTGGCGTTGGCCCGTCGCCTCGATCCTTCGCAAAATTTTGCGCGCTTCCTCGAAAGGCCAGGCATTGGCCTGACCGGCGAGCTCAAGAAGCGACGACATGGCGTTTTCCTGGAAAGGCGAGGGGCGCTCGGGCTTCGCAACGGGCGGCGAGCCAACGGGCGCCGACGATAGGAAGCGTAGACCGGCCCGTCAACGGTCCATGTCGGCGGCGAAGCTTAGTGCGGATTCGCGCCGCCGCGATGGAGGCGGGCCCAGATCTTGCGTTTCACGAGATAGAGAAGCGCGGCGAAGACGGCCAGGTAGATCAACACGCGAAAGCCGATGCGCTTGCGCGCCTCGAGCTTCGGCTCGGCGGCCCACATCAGAAAGGCCGAAATATCCTTGGAATATTGCTGGACGGTCTTCGGCGAGCCGTCGGAATAATCGACGACGCCGTCGCTCAGCGGGTTAGGCATGGCGATCCGATGGCCGGGGAAATATTCGTTCCAGTTTGGATCCTTGTCGTTCGTGTAGCCGTTCAGAAGCGCGTAGATGTAATCGACGCCGCGTTCCTGATATTGAATGATCGGATCGATGAGGAAGAGCGGGAATCCGCGCTCATAGGTCCGGGCCTTGGCGAGCAGCGACATGTCGGGCGGGACCGCGGTGAGCGCGGCGCGCGCCGCTTGCTCATTCGGGAAATTCCAAGGGAAATAATCGGAGAGGCGGCCCGGCCGCTCGAACATGTCGCCGGCGTCATTGGGGCCGTCCTTGATCTTATATTCCTCGGCGAGCGCCTTCGCCTGCGCTTCGGAAAACGCCGGTCCGTCGGGATCGGCGAGATCGCGGAAGGCGATCAGCTTCAGCGAGTGACAATTGGAGCAAACCTCGCGATAGATTTGGAGGCCGCGTTGAAGCTGGGCCGGATCATATTTGCCGAACGGCCCTGCGAAGCTCCAGGATTGGCGCTCCGGCTTCGCCGCCTCATGCGACCCGGTCGCTTGGCCCTGTTGTTCGGTTTCGGCGGCGGAAACCTTAACGGGGACGCCGGTTAGAGCCGCCGTCGAGACGACGATGAGGGACAATCGGATTGCGCGGCCAAAGATGCTGCAAAGCCTCATGAACTCGTTCCTTGTGAACATCCGCAGCCGCAAGCTTCGCTGCTACTGGCCAGGCATCGGGTTGGTCTCCGTCGACAGGCCTTGCCCCTTTGGGCCCAGCACCGAATCCGCGATGGTCGCAGGCAGAGGCCGCGGCTTCTCGAAAAGGCCAAGCAGCGGCAGGATCACCAGGAAGTGGAAGAAATAATAGACGGTCAGGGCGCGGGCGGCCAAGACATAGCCGCCTTCGGGCGGTTGCGCGCCGACATAGCCGAGGAGCACAACGCAGGCGACGAAGATCCAGAAGAAGATCCTGTAGAGCGGGCGATAGGCCGCGGATTTGACGCGCGACGTGTCGAGCCAGGGCAGGAAGGCGATGACGAACACCGCGCCGAACATGGCCGCGGCGCCTCCGAGCTTTGAGGGAATCGAACGCAGGATCGCGTAAAAAGGCAGATAATACCATTCCGGCACGATATGGGGCGGCGTTTGCAGCGGGTTCGCCTCGATGTAATTATCGGCGTCGCCGAGATAATTCGGCACATAGAAGACGAACCATCCGTAAAAGATCAGAAAGCAGACCAGCGCGAAACCGTCCTTGACGGTGAAATAGGGATGGAACGGCAGCGTATCCTTGTCGCTCTTCGGTTCGATTCCGGCTGGATTGTTCGAGCCTGGGACATGCAGCGCCCAGATATGCAGGACGACCACGCCGGCGATCATGAAGGGCAGCAGATAGTGGAGCGAGAAGAAGCGATTGAGGGTGGCGTTATCGACCGCATAGCCGCCCCAAAGCCAAGTAGTGATCGAATCGCCGACGAAGGGGATCGCCGAAAACAGGCTGGTGATGACCGTCGCGCCCCAAAAGCTCATCTGACCCCAAGGCAAGACATAGCCCAGGAAGGCGGTCGCGACGCTTAGGAGAAAGATAATGAAGCCGAGGAGCCACAAGACTTCACGCGGGGCCTTGTAGGAGCCGTAGTAAAGCCCGCGGAACATGTGGATGTAGAGCGCGAGGAAATACATCGAGGCGCCGTTCGCGTGCAGATAGCGAAAGAGCCAGCCATAGTTCACGTCGCGCATGATGTGCTCGACCGAAGCGAACGCCAACTGCGATTGCGGCGTATAATGCATGGCGAGGACGACGCCGGTCACGATCTGCGCGGCCAGCATGAAGGACAAGATGCCGCCGAAGGTCCACCAATAGTTGAGATTGCGTGGATTTGGGAAAACCACGAAGGAGGAGTGGAGAAGCCCGAGGATGGGCAGACGGCTTTCGAGCCAGCGAGCGGCCGCGCTTTTCGGGACGTAGGTCGAATGTCCGCTCATGCTCTCGTCTCTAATAAAGGGGAGCTCAGTTTGGCGAACCGGGCGGGCGCGCCGGCGGGGCCTATCCTATGGTGACTTTAGTGTCGCTCGTGAAAGCATAGGGCGGAACGGCTAAGTTGTAGGGGGCCGGACCCTGGCGGATGCGGCCAGACGTATCATAGACCGAACCGTGGCAAGGGCAGAAATAGCCGCCCTGAAAAGGACCGTCATTGGTGAGCGGCACACAGCCCAGATGGGTGCAGATGCCGATGACAATCAGCCATTCTGGCTTTTGGACCCGCGATTGGTCCGTCGCCGGATCGGGGAGCTCACTGACAGGAACGCTGCGAGCCGCTTCAATTTCCGCCGGCGTCCGATGCGAAATGAAGACCGGCTTGCCGCGCCATTTGACGGTTACGATCTGACCTTCCGCGATATTGCTTATGTCGATCTCGGTCGAAGCGGCGGCTAATGTCGTCGCATCGGGACTCATCTGGTTAATGAGCGGCCAGACCGCGAAACCCGCCCCGACCACGCCGACCGCGCCGGTTGCGATGAACAGGAAATCCCTTCGCGTCGGTTCGTCCACTGTCGCGCTGGCCGCCATCAAATCCTCATATCGGAGCGTCTCTCGGGGGTTAGGACCTATTCAAGCGCCGCAAAAGAATCAATACCCTTAATGCCGCACCGCAAGGCTTGGACAAATTTCATGCTCTTCAAACTGCAAGAGCGGATGAACTAATCTAGCCGAATGTGAAAGATCTTCCTAATCTCGTTTCCATTTACCCATGCTCCTTGGAAGTCTCGCATCAATATGCAGCCTGATCACGCCGCGCCGCTCCTGACGCTCGCGCTCTATCAGCCAGACATACCGCAAAACGCCGGGACAATCTTGCGCATGTGCGCCTGTCTCGGGCTTCGCGCCGCGATCATCGAACCCGCCGGCTTTCCGGTGAGCGACAGGCATTTTCGCCGCGCCGGCATGGATTACCTCTCCCATGTCGATATAGCCCGGCATTCGTCCTGGGCCGCTTTCGAGGACTGGCGCCGGACGAGCGGCGGACGGCTCCTTCTGCTCTCGACCAAGGCGAGCCTGCCCTATACGAGCTTCAGCTATGCGCCTGGCGATATTTTGCTGGTCGGCCGCGAATCGGCCGGCGCGCCGGAGGAGGTCCATGCGGCCGCCGACGCGCGCCTCGTCATTCCGCTCGAGACGTCGATGCGTTCGCTGAATGTGGCCGTCGCGGCAGCCATGGTCGCGGGCGAAGCCATGCGGCAAATTCGCCTGAACGGCATGGCTTGAACGCTCGATCTGATCAAGCGCGCGGTGCGCGTCCGCCACGTGCGGGCGCGCACCGCAGACATGGTTAATGCGATTATCCTCGCCGCATTGCCATAGGAGGGCGTCATGGCGGAAGATCGCAGCGCGTCAAAAGGACCTTTGCAGCTCGTATATGATCTCGTTAAGGCATCGGTGGCCGTCGTGCTAGGCGTCATTGTGATAGCGGTGGCGGTCGTCAACTTTCAACCGCTTTGCAACGCGGCGCAGCAGCTTCTCGCAAAAGCGGGAGACGCCAGGGAGGTCGAGATCGCCGGCTTCAAGATGAGCCTCAGCGAGGACAGCGTCGCGGAGGCTCTTGCGGCCTATGCCGTCAACCCGGGCGAAATATCGCCGGAGGTCACCAAGGCTATACGCGCGCTCAGACCTGATGAATATGAGCGGTTGCTGGACGTCGGCCAGCTCGATGGCCTTTGCGAATATGAAAGGCCAAACGCCAAAATGCGCGTCGATGTCGCGCTCGATTACACATTGGCCGAAAAGGGCCTGACATGGATCGCCGATAGCCCCGATACATTGGCGAGCGTCTCGGCCTATCTCGCCAAGAAGGCCGCGATGGGCCAAAGCGGCGAAAACGGACGCGCCCTTTCATGCTATGAAATGACTCTCACCGAGCTCGGCCGCAATGTGAAGACGGGCTTGGTTCAGTCTTTCAAGACTGCGTTCGACCCCATTCGCGACCATGGCGAGCCGCCACCGGTCAAGCGCGAGATGGCGCAAAAATAGCGCCCGCTTCGTCGCCGAGGGTCGGAGGCGCGGGTTGATTTGCCGCAATTGCCTTCCTCGAATATCGCCTTATTCACATGCTCAAGATAGGCGAGATTGAGAAGTTGCAAGAAGCCGCGAGAGCCCGAGCGAATGGCCGACACCGATATTCGTGACCGCCGAAAGAACGAGGCGCGCGCCTGGTTCGAGGCGCTGCAGGATAAGATCATCGAAGCCTGCGAGCGCTTGGAGAGCGTGGCGCCGGGGCCTTACGCGAAACCGGATATGGCGCCCGGACGGTTCGTCACCAAGCCCTGGCGAAGGACGGACGAGTCCGGCGCAGACGGCGGCGGCGGCCGCACGGCTCATCTCGCCGGCCGCGTCTTCGAGAAAATGGCCGTTCATGTTTCAACCGTTCACGGCGCGTTCCCGCCGGATTTCGCCAAGCAAATTCCGGGCGCGGAGACCGATCCCCGCTTCTGGGCCTCGGGGATTTCCCTGATCGCGCATCCCTGGAACCCGAATGTTCCAACCGTGCACATGAACACGCGCTATATCGTAACCAGCAAGGCGTGGTTCGCGGGCGGCGCCGATCTGACGCCGGTGCTCGATCGAAGGCGCGTCCAGACGGACCCGGACGCGCAGGATTTTCACGCCGCGATGAAAGGTGCCTTCGCCGGCTTCGAAGCCGTCGCCGACTATGCGAAATATAAGCAATGGTGTGACGAATATTTCTTTCTGAAGCATCGCAACGAGCCGCGCGGCATCGGCGGGATCTTCTATGACTATCTCGATTGCCCGGCGCAGGACGAAGCCGTCTTCGAGGCGAATTTCGGTTTCACCCGCGCGGTCGGGTCGGCTTTTCTCTCGATCTATCCCGAACTCGTGCGCCGCAATTATGCGCTGAGCTTTACGCCGGCCGACCGCGAGGAGCAGCTCATTCGGCGCGGCCGCTATGTCGAATTCAACTTGCTCTATGACAGAGGCACGATTTTCGGCCTAAAGACCGGCGGCAATGTCGAGGCCATTCTATCGTCGATGCCGCCGCTCGTGATGTGGCCGTGAGATTTGCGCTCCTACGCCGGGTTTACGCCAAGGCGATCGTGGCCGCATAGCCTGGCGGGACCGCGACGGGCTCCGCAAGAACCGCCGCGAGCGTTGGCGTGAAGCATCCCGGCTTGGGACGAATGCTGAACCCATCGGATGCCAATTCGATGGAAAAATCCTTCAGATAGGTCGAAATGCCGACGCCGAACGCTTTTAGAACCGCCTCCTTGCAAGTCCAGATTTTATAAAAGGACTGAAGCTGCGCCGGGCTTTCGAGGCCTGCGAGGAAACGATGCTCGTCTTCGCAAAAGAACGAGCGCGCCAATGCAAGCTCGTCGAATGTGTCGCGCATCAATTCGATATCGACGCCAATAGGGCGCTCGGAGATCCCGATCAGCGCGAAGGATCCCGAGTGCGAGACATTGAAATGCGGTCCGCGGCCATGGGCCAGATGCGGCTTGCCGTAAGCGCTAGTCTCGAAGGCGATGTCCTTCGGCGCGCTGCCGATGGCTTCGCCGAGCAGGCTCCGCAAGGCGGCGCGCGTCAGGATGAACCGGGTTCGATCCTCGGCGCGGAGAAAACGGTCGGCGCGGCTCCTTTCCTCGGCGGAAAGATCATTCGCATGTTCGCGCGCGGCCGAATCGGCGAGGCTGAGGAGCCAGAGGCTCGGCGCGGCTCCTTTCGCCTCGAGTCGACGCAAATCAAAGCGCGCGGTGGGCGGCTCTTGCTTGGTAAGGTCTCGTGCAGACATGTCTCGCATAGGCGTCATAACTATTTCATGGCGTCCAAAGGAAATAGCAAGTTCTCTTGAGCGCGGGCTTGCGGCGTCCCGCGCGCCTGAGGCGCCCTTGCGCTCGAAGCCCGGCTCTGCGATGAGCCGTCTTGCGATATTTCTGAAGAGATCTTGTCGGTCCCAATGGATGAGCTTCAACTGGGGGTCATGCGGCTTCTCGGCGCGCTTGCGCGCCCGCTCCTATTCAGCCTCAATCCCGAAGCCGCGCATGAATTGGCGATACGGGCGCTTCGAACATTTCCTTTGTTGGGAGCCGGTCCCAACGATCCGCGCCTCGCCATCAGCGCCTTTGGCCTTGATTTTCCCAATCCGATCGGGCTTGGCGCGGGTTTCGACAAGAATGGCGAAGTCGTCGATTCGATCTTGCGGCTTGGTTTTGGCTTCACCGAGGTCGGAACCGTCACGCCCTTGCCTCAAGATGGTAATCCGCGCCGGCGTCTGTTTCGGTTGACGCGCGACCGGGCCGCGATCAACCGTTTGGGCTTTTGCGGCGATGGACATGTGGAAGTCCATGCCCGGCTTGCTGGCCGTAGCAATGCGTCCGGCATCGTCGGGATTAATCTCGGCGCCAACAAGGATTCTCCTGATCGCATTGCGGATTATGTGCGCGGGATCGAGGCTTTCGCCGATGTCGCGGATTACTTTACAATTAATATTTCTTCGCCGAACACGCCGGGATTGCGGGATTTGCAGCTCGGCGACGCGCTCGACGAACTTCTCGCCCGCGCTCTGGCTGCCCGCGACGGCGAGGCCGAGCGATTCGGGCGCAAGCCTGTGCTTGTGAAGATCGCGCCTGACCTCTCGCTCAAAGAGCTGGACGCCATCGTCAAATGCGCCCGCGCGCGGCGCATCGATGGGCTGATCGTCTCCAACACGACGCTCGCACGCCCTGCGACGCTTATTGAAACGGAGCTGGCGCGCGAGCCTGGCGGCCTCTCGGGCCGGCCGCTTTTCGCGCTTTCCACGCAAATGCTCGCCGCCACCTATCTGCGGGTCGAGAACCAGTTTCCCTTGATCGGCGTCGGCGGCGTGGACAGCGCGGAAACGGCCTTCGCCAAGATCGAGGCAGGGGCGAGTCTCGTGCAGCTTTGCACATCCTTTGTGTTCAAAGGGCTTCCGCTGGCGGAGGACATCAAGCGTGGCTTGCTCCGCTTCATCGCGCAAAAGTCCTATCCGCGGCTCGCCGACGCAATCGGCTCCGCGGCCCCGGATTGGGCCAGCGGAAAGGTTTCCGCGGACAGCTTCAGATAGCGCCGCCATTGCGTCAGGCCGCGCGCGAGAAGAAAGACGAGGAAGGCCATCCAGAGGCCCGCATTGCCGTAGGGCCTCGCCACGTAGAAGCAGGCCAGATAGAGCGCCAGCGAAATCAGCATCAAATTGCGCATGTCGCGCGTCCAGGTCGCGCCGATGAAAACGCCGTCGAATTCGAAGGCGAGCGCGCCGGCGAGCGGCGTCAGCGCGGCGAAGACAAGATAGTCGCGGGCATAGGCGCGAACCTCCGGGTTCGTCGTCAGAAAATCGATGAATGAGCCGCCGGCCGCGAGCGCCGTCGCCGAGGCGACGGAGGCGAAGGCGAAGCACCAGAAGGTCGTCAGACGCACCGCCTTGCGGAATCCTTCGCCGTCGCCCGCGCCGACCGATTGCCCGCAGAGCTGCTCCGCCGCCGTGGCGAAGCCGCCGAGGAAATAGGCCGTCACGAGAAATAGATTGAGCAGAATCGAATTGGCGGCGAGCCTGGCGTCGCCGCCTCTCGCGCTTTGCGCGGCGAAAAAGGCGAAGGCGAAAAGCAGCGCCGCCGTGCGGATCATGATGTCGAAATTCACCTCGAACATCCGGGCGAGCTGGGCGCGGTCGAACACGAGCCGGCGGTCGATCGACCAGAGATCGCCATACATGCGCCATACGACAAAAAGGCCGGCGACGGCGCCGAGAGCCTCGGCGAGCAGCGTGCCGATCGCCGAGCCGCGCACGCCAAGCTCGAAGCCGTAAACAAGAGCAATGTTGAGAACGATATTGATGATGTTGATGAAGACCTGAAGGACGAGAGCTTCGTCGGTCCGGCCGCGTCCGGTGATTGCGCCGAGCACGACATAGTTGATGAGAACGAAGGGCGCTGACCAAATCCTTATATCGAAATAGAGCCGGGCCGCGCTTGTGACCTCCGGGCTTGCGTCGAGCGCGGCGAAGCCGACAAAGGAGATCGCAGGTTGGAGGCAGATCAGTCCGACCCCGACGCCAAGGCCGACGATGAGGGCGCGAACCAAAGTGGCGCGTTGCTCGGCGCGATCGCCGCTGCCGAGCGCTTGCGCGGTGAGCCCGGCCGTTCCCATGCGCAGAAAGCCGAAGCTCCAGAATATGAAATCGAAAATGACCGCCGCCGCGGCGATCGCGCCGAGGAGATGCGCCTGTCCGAGCCTCCCGATGACGGCTGCGTCGGCGACGCCGAGCAAGGGCGTCGACAAATGCGCAAGCGTCATCGGCAGCGCGAGCCGCACGATTTGGCGATGGTCGATCCTCGCTGGATTCGCGTAGGCGCTTGCGTCAGGGCGCAATGTCGCGGCGGCCTGTTTCAGCGGTCATTGCGCATATTCAAAAGCCGTAGCGCAAGCCAGACCGGAATTACGATCACTGCCCCGACGAGGACATAATCCAGGACCTCGCGGATGGCGTCGAAGCCGAGCGACCAGATTCGATTGATGAATTGGAAGAGGCCGCGAAAAATATCGCTCGGACGAATGTCGAGCCACATCAGGAAGGCGCCGACGATCAAGGACACGAACAAGAGGCGTAGGAAAACGCCGCCGGGCGAGCCGCCGAGGAAGCGGGTCAGCGGGGTCCCGCTGCGCCGCCAATGCGGATCCTGCGGGTAGGACGGGTTCTCTGTCCAACGCGGAGGCGCCTCGGGCGCGGAACGGCGATCATCGCTCATACAAAACCTCGAAAACGAGAGAAGCGAGGCGGGGCTTTAGCCTCAAGTCGATTGATCTCGACGCTTAGATCACGGCGCCTCCATGCGATCGAAACGGAAGCGCTCAAATTCCAAAAAAGCTGGAGCTTGTCCTCGTCGAAAAACTCGATCAAGTTTTCGGGACATGCTCTAGTTTCGGCGGTTTGTCCATATCAAATCATTTCCACCGCCAGCGCGGTCGCCTCGCCGCCGCCGATGCAGATCGCGGCCGCGCCGCGCTTCAAGCCATATTTCTTCAACGCCGCGAGAAGCGTTACAACAATCCTCGCGCCCGACGCGCCGATTGGATGCCCGAGCGCACAGGCGCCGCCATGAACATTGACTTTCTCATGCGCAAGGCCAAGCTCGCGCATCGCCGCCATCGCAACCACGGCGAAGGCCTCATTGATTTCAAAAAGATCAACCTCTTGCAAGGACCAGCCGGACTTATCCATCAGTTTTCGCAACGCGCCGATGGGGGCGGTCGCGAATTGATCCGGCGCCTGCGCATGGCTCGCATGGGCGCAAATCGTGGCGATAGTGGAGACGCCCCACTTTTCCGCTTCCGAGCGGCGCATGAGGACGAGGGCCGCCGCGCCGTCGGAAATCGAGCTAGAATTCGCCGCGGTTACGGTCCCGCCTTCCTTGAAGGCCGGCTTCAGGGTCGGAATCTTGTCGAGCCTCGCCTTGAAGGGCTGCTCGTCATGCAGGACAGTTTTCTCGGCCTTGCCTGCGGCCGCCGTCACCGGGGTGATCTCATCGCGAAAACTGCCATCCTCGATCGCCTTCTGCGCCCGCTGCAGCGAGGCGATCGCATATTCATCTTGCGCCGCGCGCGTGAATTGAAAGGCCTCCGCGCAGCTTTCGGCGAAAGCCCCCATCGGCAGACGCTCGCCATAGGCGTCTTCGAGTCCGTCGAGGAACATATGGTCGATGACCTTGCCGTGCCCCATGCGATAGCCAGCGCGGGCGCGATCGAGGAGATAGGGGGCGTTCGTCATGCTCTCCATGCCGCCCGCGACAACCACATCGGCGGACTCGGCGCGCAAAAGATCATGCGCCAGCATGATCGCCTTCATGCCGGAGCCGCACATTTTGTTGATCGTCGCGCAGCCCGTCGCCTGCGGGAGGCCCGCCTTGAGCGCCGCCTGGCGCGCCGGAGCTTGACCCTGTCCGGCCGGGAGGACGCAGCCCATGATCGCTTCGTCAATATCCTCGAGCCGCATGCCGGATCGCTCGACCGCGGTTTTTATCGCGGCCGCCCCGAGGCTCGGCGCGGCGAGATCCTTGAAATCGCCCTGAAAGCCGCCAATCGGCGTGCGGGCGGCGGAGGCGATGACGATCGGGTCATTGTTCGGCATGGGGGGACTTCCGGCTTCGAGAACGTCAGTTTTGCGCCATCGAACAATAATATAATGCTCTCGCCAAACTTTGCCGCAGACAATGGCGGGTTTCCCGCCCCGGCGGAATGTTCTAGCGGTGCAATGATTTAATGCCGAAAAGGATGAGAGATGGACCGCATTCTCGTGCTCGTGCGCCACGGTCAGAGCGAGTGGAACTTGAAAAACTTGTTCACTGGCTGGAAGGACCCGGGTCTCACGGAAAAAGGCGTTGAAGAAGCGCGCGCCGCCGGCCGAAGCCTCAAGGCCCGCGGCCTCAGCTTCGACCGCGCCTTCACGTCCAATCTCGTGCGCGCTCAGCATACGCTGAAGCTGATCCTCTCCGAGCTCGGCGCGCGGGATGTCCCGACGGATCGGGATCTTGCTCTGAACGAACGCGACTATGGCGATCTTTGCGGCCTCAACAAAGACGACGCAAGAGAGAAATGGGGCGATGAACAAGTCCATCTTTGGCGCCGGTCTTATGACGTCCAGCCTCCGGGCGGCGAAAGCTTGAAGGACACTGTGGCCAGGGTGCTTCCCTATTATATTCAGACCATTCTTCCGGCCGTGTTGCGGGGCGAACGGGTCCTCGTTGCGGCGCATGGCAATTCGCTGCGCGCCCTCGTGATGGTGCTCGATGGGCTGACGCCGCAGACGATTCCTTCGCTGGAGCTTGCGACTGGACTGCCGGTCGTCTATCGGCTGAAGCCCGATTCGACGGTTGAGACAAAAGAGATCTTGCACCCGTGACGGCGTCGCGCCGCGGCTTGGCTGAAGGCGGCCTCATGGAGGATTTGTTTGAGACGGTTGAGGCGCCGGGGCGCATTTGCCTCGGCTCCGGGCTCATCTACATGCCGGCCTATCTCGACCAGGCCGCACAGACGGCGCTCGCCGCCGATATTGCGCAAGTCGTCGCCGAGGCGCCCTGGTTCCAGCCGCGCATGCCGCGCAACGGCCATCCGCTTTCGGTCAAGATGACCAATTGCGGCGCTCTCGGCTGGGTGTCCGATCGCGACGGCGGCTATCGCTATGAGGCGAGGCATCCGGCCACGGGGCGGCCTTGGCCTCCGATCCCTACGCGCGTGCTCGATGTTTGGCGGGCGCTTGCCGATTACCCGCATCCGCCAGAAGCGTGCCTCGTCAATTTCTACGATTGCAAGGCGCGGATGGGGCTGCATCAGGATCGCGACGAGCAGGATTTCTCCGCGCCGGTCATGTCTATCTCGCTCGGCGATCCTTGCGTGTTTCGCTATGGCGCGCGGCGCAATGACGCAAGCAAGCGGCTCGAACTGCGCTCCGGCGATGTTTTAGTGCTCGGTGGCGCGTCGCGGCTTTTCTTTCACGGGGTCGATAAGATTCTCGGCGACGAGTCTAGCCTGCTTTCCGGGGACGGCCGGATCAACCTGACCTTGCGCCGCGTGACGCGGCCATAGCCTTGCCCTCCGTTATAGCAATGTGAAATATCTTTGCCGTAAATTTAAGATATAAGTGTCCGGCTTTTAAATATTTCTCGGACACACAGGTGAAGTGTTATCTACACCGTGGCGATTACGATAGGTTCTACGGATCCTGGTTCGACGGAACTATTTCTCTATGGCGCGAATTACATTCGTAGCCAGTTTCAATGATTGGCGGAAGTCAATTGCACGCGCTCCATGGCGGGGCGATACTTTTGGAGAACAAATCATGGACAAAGATCGAATCCAAGGATCGGCTAAGGAGATCGCAGGCAAAGTCAAGGAAGTCGCCGGCAAGGTCCTTGGCGACGCCAAACTGAACGCCGAGGGCAAAGCCGATCAAGCGGCAGGAAAGGTCCAGAACGCTGCGGGCGGCGTCAAAGACACGCTCAAGGGGAAATAACCGCTGCGGCGGGGTTCTTGGCGACCGGAACTTTATCCTGCGCACTCTTGTCGGCGTCTGTCGACAAGAGTGGGGACGAGGCCGGTCATCGGCCGCATTCTGCGCTTCGAAATGCGAAGCGATGCAGCGCGCGAGGACTGTGGCCTCTAAACTGAAATCTCAAGAAGGTGCAACATGAGCACAATTCTGATTATTCTCGTGCTGGTTCTGCTGCTCGGAGGCGGCGGATACTATGGTCACAGCAGGTACGGCGGCGCGGGCCTCGGCGGCGTTCTTGGCCTGGTGTTGCTCGTTGTCGTGGTGGCGTGGCTGGTTGGAGCATTGCATGTTGCCTAACCGGCGACCTGGCCGTTTCAGCCGGGCGCCGGATTCGACATCGACGTCTTGAGGGTAGCGCAAAACTTAACGGTGATCTCAGGCGCGGATTTCTCGATGGCTTTGCAAGCCATAAAATGAGAGAGGTTCAGAGGCGGTCTTGGTCGTGATTGAGCCTTTCAAGAACATCGAAGATACGCGGACGCTCGCGCAAGCCATCGTGGACACGGTGCGCGAACCAATGCTTGTGCTTGATGGCGACCTGCGTGTGGTCGCCGTCAGCCGCTCCTATTATCTGACGTTCCGGGTCCACGCCCAGGACGTCCTGGGCCGCCCGCTCTACGCGCTTGGCGACGGCCAGTGGCGCATACCGGCTCTTGGCGTGCTTCTCGAGAAAATCATCCGGGAGCGCGCCGCCATGGACGCGTTTGAGGTCGAGCACGAGTTTCCCAGGATTGGCCGCCGCATCATGCTTCTGAACGCGCGCAAGGTTTTCTACCCGGATCACGCGCATACAACTTTTCTTCTCGCTTTCGAGGACATCACCGAGCGGCGGGCCATCGAACGCGAGAAGGCGGAGCTGTTGCGGCAGGCCGAGGATCTGCTACGTCAAAAGGACGTGCTGCTCCAGGAACTGGAGCACCGCGTCGCCAACAGCCTTCAGATGATCGCCAGCATCTTGATGCTGAAGGCGCGCACCGTGACCTCGGAAGAAACCCGCCTGCATCTGCAGGACGCGCATCAACGCGTCATGGCGGTAGCGGCCGTGCAGGAGCATCTTCACGCGTCCGAGCGTCATGACCAGATCGAGATCGGTCCATATCTGTCGAGGCTGTGCGAAAGCCTTACGGCCTCGATGATAGGCGACAGCCGGCCGATCTCGCTGAAGGTTATGGTAAACGGCGGCGCGGCGGTATACGCCACGGCTGTCAGCCTCGGTCTGATCGTCACCGAGCTCGTGATCAACGCTTTGAAGCACGCGTTTCCCAAGGACAGATCAGACGGTCAGGTCCTGGTCAGCTACCAGACCGATGACTCAGGCTGGAAGCTTGTGGTGTCTGATAATGGGATCGGAAAGCCGGATGTCGCCGCCGCCGCGGCGAAGGGCGGCCTGGGCACAGCCATCGTCAAGGCGCTCGCGCAGCAGCTCGATGCAAAGGTCGATGTCGCCAGTGGCCCAGGAGGCGTGACGGTGTCGCTCACGCACGCGACGGTCGCCCCTCAGCTCCCCTAAGCGGCCTGACAGCGCTGAGGTCGTTATCCACAGATCTCCCGCTCCTTTGTTTCCTTCGATTTACTTGCCGCCTAACTCGATCCATCTCCGCCAAAATGCGCTATCATGACCGCCCTCAATTCCGCGGGAGCGATTCATGAAGGTTTCCCTGATCCAGATGAATTCGATCAGCGACAAGCCGGCGAATATCGCCGCCGCGACGAAACTGATCGAAAGGGCGGTCGCTGAGGAGCGGCCGGATTGGATCGGCCTGCCCGAATGTTTCGATTTCCTCGGCGGGCATCGCAGCGACAAGCAGGCGGCGGCGGAGGCGTTTCCCGATGGGCCGGCCTATGGCGCTATGCAGGCGCTCGCCAGGCGCCACAGGGTTTTCATCCATGCCGGATCGATCTTGGAAAAGGCGGATGGCGACGAGCGCATCCGCAACACCACTGTGGTCTTCGACCGCGACGGCGTTGAGGTCGCGCGCTATCGCAAGATTCATATGTTCGACATCACCGCGCCTGACGGGACGGAATATCGCGAGAGCGCGGCTTTCGCGCCGGGCGACGCGGTCGCGGCCTATCCTTGCGAGGATATGATCGTCGGCTGCTCCATCTGCTATGACATAAGGTTTCCGGATCTGTTTCAGGCGCTCGTCGCCAAGGGCGCGGAAATGATCGCGCTTCCGGCGGCCTTTACCCAGCAGACCGGAAAGGATCATTGGGAGGTTCTTTGCCGGGCGCGGGCGATCGAGACGCAGACCTATTTTTGCGCCATGGCGCAAACCGGCGCTCATGTCGTCGGCAATGAAACGCGCCACAGCTACGGCCATTCGCTTGTCGTCGATCCTTGGGGCCATGTTATCGCCAAGGCCTCGGACGGCGTCGGAATCGTCTCGACGCGACTCGATCTTGCGCGGGTCAAGAAGGTGCGCCAGCAAATCCCTGTCGCGCGGCATAAGGTTCGGTTCGGCGCCGAGCCTCAATGAGGATTGCAGCTGCGCCAGAATCCATTCACACGATTGCCGAAAGGATCGTAGTGCCAGCCATGGCCGCTCACGCAATGTCCATTGGGGTAGTAATATCGGCGGACGACCGTCACCGTGTAGCCTTTCGCCTGATGTCCCGCGACTGGTGGCGTCGCGGCTGCGGGACCTAACGGGCGGCATTGCCGATAGGGGCCGAAAAGATGATGGCCGGTTTGATCATAATGCCAGCCATTGCCGCGGAAGCACCGCATTCCAGGCGGGTCATAGGAGCGGACGACGACGATTCCCGCCGATCCCGGCGTTGCGGCGCTTAACCAGACGGGGATGCTCGCCATCACGATAAAGGCGAGGGATTTGAGACCATTCATAAAAGGACGTTCCAGTTAAAACTACTAATTCTATAGGCTTATTATATGACATTGAAAACCTGCGTTCTCCGATAAAGTGATGCGGAAAAAACTGAGGAGGCCGCGAAGGATGGCGCTGATCGGCGCCCTGATGCTCGCGGCCCTGGTCTTTTGCGGCCTCGCCCCTTCGCATGCGGAAATGGTTTGGCGGCGCGGCGCGCTCGGCGATCCGAACTCGATCGACCCGCATAAGGCCACGAATGTCATCGAGAGCAATGTGCTGACCGAGCTATTCGAAGGGCTTGTCAGCCATGACGCGCGCGGCGCCATCGTCCCAGGCGTCGCGCAAAGCTGGACGGCGAGCCCGGACGGCGCGGTCTATACGTTTCAGCTTCGCAGCGATGCGAAATGGTCCAATGGCGACAGGGTGGGCCCGCAAGATTTCGTCTATGCGTTCCGTCGTTTGATGACGCCCGCGACCGGCGCGCCTTACGCCAATATCTATTACACGCTGAAGAACGCCGAAAAGATCAACAAAGGCGAGGCGCCGGTCGAGAGCCTGGGCGTTCGCGCCATAAGCGACTCGGAGCTGGAAATCACGCTCGAAACGCCCGCTCCTTATTTCATCGACGAACTCGCCCTGATGACCGCCATGCCCCTGCATCGGGGCTCGGTCGAATCCTATGGCTCGGACTTCGTGCGGCCCGCCCATATGGTGACCAATGGACCCTTCATGCTGAGGGACTTCACGCCCAACGATCAGCTCGCGCTCGTCAAGAACCCCTATTATTACGACGCGGCGCGAGTCGCGCTCGATGCGGAAATCTTCATTCCCATTGAAGATCGCTCTGCGGCTTTGCGCCGTTTCATGGCCGGCGAAATTGACTCCTATGACGACGTCGCTGCCGAACAGCTCGCTTTCGCGCGCGCGCATTTTCCTGAGGCGCTGCGGAGCGCGCCGAGCCTTGCCGGCTATTACTATGCCTTCGATACGCGCCACAAGCCGTTCGACGACCGCCGGGTTCGCCAGGCCCTGTCGATGGCCGTCGATCGCGAGTTTCTCGCCGAGCGAATCTGGCGCGGCCGCATGACGCCGGCCTATAGTTTCGTGCCGCCCGGCATCGCCAGCTATGACCCGCCCGCCGCCGTCTCTTGGAAGGATATGAGCCCCTTCGAGCGCGAGGACGAAGCCAAGCGTCTGCTCCGCGAGGCGGGCTTCGGCGAAGCCGGGCGAAAACTCGAGGTGGAGATCCGTTTCAGCAATTCGGAGACCCACCGGGCGACGGCCGTGGCGATCGCCGACATGTGGAAAGCGCTCGGCGTCGAGACCACGCTCCTTGGCACGGACGCCGTCAGCTATTACGCTTTCCTGCGGGAGAAAGGGCAATTCGACGTGGTGCGGCTCGTATGGGTCGCCGATTATCCCGACGCGCAGGATTTTCTTTTTCTGGCGCAGAGCGACAACAGGGGACTAAACTATCCAAGCTTCTCCAACGCGACCTATGATGCGCTGATGCACGTGGCGCAGATGGAGCCTTCGCCGGAGCGGCGTCGCGCCATCCTGCACGAGGCGGAATCGCTGCTGCTCGAGGAGCAGCCTTATCTCGTCCTGATGAACTATCGATCGAGCGATCTCGTATCGCCAAGATTGCGTGGATGGGAGCCGAATGCGCTCGACCTCCATTATGGCCGCTACATCTCGATCGCGCCGGAATGAGAGCTTGTGCGCTTGGCGCATGAGAGCGCTTCCAGATTCAAGGGTCTCATTTGATCGAAAAGCCAGCCGCTTGGCCGAGCTTGCAAGTAGGACGCAACACGCTTTGAGGAAGCGCATTAAGCTGCGGCGGCTTAGGTTGGCCACTTTGCCTTCCAGCCCATATCTTCGCGACCTCTTGTCACAATTGACACATACGCGGAGCGGGTGCAGTCTTAGCATCGCCATTCCCGTTGATGGGAAAAGGCGACCTAAACAGAAGGACCTTTTTCGGAAGCGCATCAACGCCTGTCAACGGAGGAGCCATGACTCCACCTGATCAGTGTGACTGACCCTGACACGCGCGGGGTCACGGCGTCGCGGAGGCGCAAACGCCACGCGGAAACGGCGCCGCCGACAATCTGACGTCATCGTCGAACGATTAGCGCTCGCGAAGGCCAAGCGCCCGCTGTCGTGAATAGGAAATCTGCAGAAATCACAGATCGCTTCGCAACGCCGAAGCAGGGCCCCGTAGCCGCTTGAATGCGCCGGGGCCCGTTGCGCGTCCAATGCGCTTTGTTGTTGTGTTGCATCGTCGCCTCGAGGCGCTGCCCTACCGATTTTGCCCCGGCACCCACAAGATGTCGCTTTCGCCTTTGCCGTTCACATGGCGCGCCGCAACGAACAGGAAATCAGACAGGCGGTTCACATATTTGAGCGCCGGCTCGCCGACCGTCTCGCCAGGCTCATTGGTCAAGGCGACGAGAACCCGCTCGGCCCGGCGGGTTATGGTGCGGGCGAGATGCAAGGCCGCCGCCGCCGCCGATCCGCCCGGCAGAACAAAAGAGAGCAGCGGAGCGAGATCGGCGTTCAGTTCGTCGATCTTGCGTTCGAGGCGATCCACTTGCGATTGGACGATCCGCAGAGGCTCTCGATCCGGTTTGGCGTCGGATTCCGGAACGCAAAGATCGGCGCCGAGATCGAACAAGTCATTTTGCACGCAAAGCAGCATTGCATCGACCCTGGCGCAATCCGGGTCGGTCGCCGTCGCTACGCGGGCGAGGCCGATCGCAGAATTGGCTTCGTCGATTGCGCCATAGGCTTCAATCCGAAGGTCGTTTTTGGGCCTGCGCTCGCCGGTGCCGAGCGCCGTGGCGCCCTTGTCTCCGGTCCGCGTGTAGATCTTGTTCAAGACAACCATGGTTTTCCCAATGTCGAACGTTTGCGCCAAAATATACAACGGTTGGCCGAGCAGAATGCGACAAAACAAAGCTAAAACAGAGTTATGATCGCTTGCCGGATCAAATGCGTTTGAACCGCCGGCTCACGTTCAGCTTCGCAACCACAACACGCCGATAATGACGACGATCGCTAGGAATTGGAGACCAATGCGCCAGCGCATCAATTGTTGCGAGAGATGCACCGAGCCGCCACGCAAAGTATTGAAGAGTCCTAAAAGAAGCACGATGACGACCGCGCCGATGGCGATCGCGACAAGAAAATTGCTGGCGGCATGCATTTAAAAGGGTCCCCGATAAGAGCTGAGATGTGAGCGGCGGCGGCGCTAGAGCGGATGTCATTGCGGCGGAAGCTAGAGCGCTTTCATTCTTGCCGTCTGCTCGATCGCCTGCTGGTCAATATCGTCGCAGAAGGCGCTCCAGATAATCCAGTTCCTCGCGCGGCCGCGCTGGTTCGCCGAGCCGGCGGCGCAATTCCTCGAGGACCCGTTGGGCGCGCTGCGCCGCGGGAACTCCCATCGGGTCGAAACGCGCGCGCGGATTGAACGTCCGCTCGCCGCCGGTTGGACGTCCCAGCGGATCAGCGTCCTCGTCGCCGAAGAGCCCGTTCGAGCCTTGCCCGTCCTGACCGTCTTGCATCTCCCCCGAAGGTTCGCCTTCGCCTTGCTGGCGCATGCTTTCGGCGAGCTTTTGCGCGTCTTCGCGCAAAGCGTCCACGGCGCGGCCCTGCGCCTCGACGGCTTCGTCGCCGCCGCGCGGACCTTGGCCCAACGCCTTTGCGGCGTCGCCCATCGCGTCTTCTGCGTCGTCGAGCCCGGTTTCGCCTTGGCCCGCCTGCTTCAATCGCTTTTGCAGATTGTCGAGTCGATCCCGCAGCGCTTGCTGGCGCTTGGCGAGCTCGCCCTCGCTGGGCTGGCCCGGCGCGGCTTTGTCGCCGCGTCCGATATTTTGGTCTTGGTCTTGGTCCTCGTCATCATCATCGGCCTGCGGATTGCCGAATCCAGGCAGTCCCGGAAGGCCCATTTGCGCCCGCTGGCGACGTTGCTCGCGTCTTTTCGCTTCGCCGCTTTGATAGGTTTCGTCGCGTAAATCCTGCTGGTCCTTGCTCATCGCGCCGAGCTCATCGAGGGCGCGGCTCATCTCCCGCGCCCTCGGATCAGCGTGGCGCGGCCGCGCCATTTGCAGATTCTCGAGAACGCTTTGCAAACGCTCGAGCATTTTCTGCGCGTCGGCGACATCGCCCGACCGCGCCATCTCCTCCATTTTGTCGAGCATGGCCTGAAGATCTTTCGGATCGACCGACCGGCCGCTTTTGTCCATTCCGGGATCGTTCCGATCCATGCGGTCCTGCTGCTGTTCGGCGAATTCGCGTAGGAACTTGTCCATCGCGGCGCGCAGATTTTCGCTGAGCTTGCGGATTTCCTCCTCGGGCGCATTGCGCTGAAGCGCATCGCGCAATTGCTGCTCGGCGGCGCGAAGATCGCGCTCGGCGTCGGAAAGATCGCCATTTTCGATCCGTAGCGCCATCTCCCAAAGGTAGTCCGCAACCTCGACGAGATCGCTGTCCTTGCTGGCCGCCGCCAGTCGATCCGAAGCTATTCTCAACCCGAGATAAACGCTGGCGCTGGTGTCGAAAGCGTCCGGCGCGATCATGAGACCCTCGAGCGCGGTCGCGACCCTGGCCTTGTCGTCCGGCGCGAGAATGAGATTGCGGCGCTGTTCGACAAGCGCGCGGGCGAGCGGCTTGGCGAAGGGTTTTTGCGGCAATATGATCTCGACCGGCGCGCTTTTGCCCTCGTTGCCGCCTTCGTCGCGGGCGATCAGCGTCATCTCGACGCGTGCGCCGGCCCACGGATGTTCCGACAGGTCCGCGGTTGTCTCCGCCTCGCCGCCGAGCTGCGTTCCTGACGGGAGGACGAGGCCGATCCGCGGCGGATCGACGAGCGAGCGCTTGGCCGCTTTCCCGTTTTCCAACGAGGGATTGGCGAAACTCGCCTCGGCGTTGACCACGCCGTAATCGTCGGCGACCTGATAGGCGAGCGTCAGCGATCCCCGCGCATTGGGCCGCGGCGCGTCGGTCAGGGCGATCGTCGGCGGCTTGTCCGGAATGGCGATCAGGCTGAACGCGCCAAGGCGCCTGCCGGAAACGCCAAGCGCAAGCAAAGCGTCGCCGCCGAGAACGAGCCGGGTCTCGTCCGAGCTGTTTGGCGTCGACAAGGAAGGCTTGGCCGCGTCGGCGGCTGCGCCTGGCTTTTCCTTCGCGGGCTCCGCCAACGCCCCTTTTGCGTCTATGGCGGCCGCGCCGCCCGAGGAACGGATGATGACGAGAGAGCCGATCGGCGCCTCGATCCGCTGCGGCACGTCCGCGTCCGCCGCGCGGAGAATGAGGACGATCGGCGCCCTGCCTGTGTAGGCCGGCGGATCGATCCAGGCATCCAGCCGGGCGTCCTTCCGCGCAAATCCGTCGAACCGCCAATCGAAGGCCGCCGCGACGCGCGCATATCTTTCCGGGCCGGCGATGAAGCCGGTGGCGAAGAGGCCAACCAGAATGGCGGCGCGAAAGGCGTAGCGATCGAGTTCGACCAACCGCGGCGAGGGCAAGCCGGCCCGAAGCGATGCAATCTTCTCCTCCGCGCGGCGGCGGTGCAGGCTCCATAAGGCGCGCGTCGCGGGATCTTCGGCGCCATTGCCGAGCCGGTCTTCGAGCACCGAGGCTGGACCGTGGCCGAAGCCGGAGGCGCGATCGATCCGGGCCAGCGCTTCGGCGCGCGAGGGAAAGCGGAATTTGCGCAGCGGCAGCAGCGTTGCGACGACCCCGATCGCAAACAAGAGAAGCCCGAGGCTGCGCGCCCAATGCGGCGTCTCGAGCCATAGTCCGGTCCAGGAAACGCAGACAAAAAGCCCGATCATGACGAGCGGCGGCGCCAAAATTCGCCATACGCGCTCGAAAAGGAGGACGGCATAGGCTTTCGCGACAAGCCGCTCCAACCGCCGATTGGCGGGGAAGTCAGCCGCAAGCGCCGCAGCGGCGAGTTCCGCGTCGCGCGAAAGACCCTTCGACCGTGAAGGTTTTGAGCGTCCCAGTCTCAGCAGACCTGCCTCCAGAAGCTCGGCTTTAAAAGCCTAGCATGAACAAGGAGAGGCTAGCACGATGGCGGTCGCGCGCCAGATATGCGTCCAAAATATCTAGGGCAACCAAGCCGGAATTTTGTCCAGGCCGATCAAATCATCGTATGTCCCGCGTGGGCGCACGATCGCGGACCGATCGCCGCTGACGAGAACCTCGGGCGCGAGCAGCCTTGAATTATAGGTTCCAGCCTGCACCGCACCATAAGCCCCGGCGGACATGACGGCCAGGAGATCGCCCGGCCGAGGCTCCGGCAGTTTTCGCGAAAGCGCGAGAAAATCGCCAGTTTCGCACACTGGCCCGACGATGTCGGCCGTAAGCTCGACCGCGCCTGGGTTAGCGCGCACGGGCTTGATGTCGTGATGCGCTTCATAGAGGGTTGGGCGCACCAGATCGTTCATAGCTGCATCCACAATGACAAAGGTCTTGGCTTCTCCGCGCTTCACGAAAATGACCCGGGTCACCAGAATCCCGGCATTGCCGACAATGAGCCGGCCCGGCTCAAAAATTAAGCGGCAGCCAAGGCCGCCGAGCCGGGCTTTGACGATTTGCGCATAGCGCTCCGGGTGATAGCTCTCTGGATCTTCTCCCTCCCGGTAAGGAATGCCGAGGCCGCCGCCGAGATCGACATGGGAGATGGTGGAGCCGTCGGCGCGCAGCGCGCGCACGAAATCGGCGACAAGACGGAAAGCATCGTCGAACGGCGTTAGATCAGTGATTTGCGAGCCGATGTGAATATCGACTCCTGCGACCTTGATTGCGGGCAGGGCGGCGGCTTCGGCATAGACTTCACGGGCGCGGCTCAAGGGAATGCCGAACTTATTCTCCGCCTTGCCGGTCGAAATCTTTGCGTGGGTCTTTGCGTCGACGTCAGGGTTGACGCGAAGCGCGACTGGAGCAATCCGGCCTTTCGCCGCGGCGACGGCCGACAGGGCGCGAAGCTCCGGTTCGGATTCGACATTGAAGCAAAATATGCCCTGATCGAGCGCGAAAGCCATTTCGCTGTGCGTTTTGCCGACGCCCGAAAAAGTGATCTTTTCGGGGGCTGCGCCCGCGGCCAGGGCCCGGCGCAACTCGCCCTCGGACACGACATCCATGCCGGCGCCCCGCCGCGCCAGGGCCGTGAGCACGGCTTGGTTGGAATTGGCCTTCACGGCGTAGCAGACCAGAGAATCGACGTCGGCGAAAGCCGCTTTGAAGACGTCGTAATGGCGCGTGAGCGTCGCCAGCGAATAGCAGTAAAAAGGCGTTCCGACCTGGTCCGCTAGAGTGGAAAGATCGACGTCCTCGGCGTGCAGCACGCCGTTCTTCATTTCAAAGTGATTCATTGGCCCGGAAAAGCGTCAGAGCAGGGGATCGAGAAAAAATGGCCTTGGTTGCGCCGGCGCACGCGGCGGGAGCGGGTTTGCAGGCTCCGTGGCGCTCGACGATGGGGACGCCGCCAAGGCCGCAGCGCTAGGCGCCGGCGCTTCGCCGCTTCGCGGCGTCGGAGCGGCGTCCGGCGCTCCGGTCAGCGGCGCGTTCGTCGCCGCAGCCCCAGGCGGAGGCTCAAGCGGTCCCCGCCGTCCGCAGCCGGCGAGGGAGAGCGCGAGCGCGAGCGCGCCAAGCACAAGGACGGCGCAGAGCTTTGGGCGGAAAAAGCGCATCACGAAGCGGCTCCGGGAAGGGCCGCAATTATAGACGAGGTTCTGGCGCAAGCGAAGTTTTCAATTTGGAGCATGTTCGACCGCGGACAAACCATGGCCCTTAGAGCATGTCGCGAAAAAGTTGATCAATTTTTTCGATTTGGACGTCCACTTCCCCGTTGATCTGGGATGCTTCCCCTTTCGATCAGATGGCTCGGTCATTGGATGTTTTCTGACCGGATTCACATGCCCCAGCGGCGGACGAACCAGGTTTTGACCAGATGCGTCAGGATCGCGTAGCTCAAGAGGAAGCTTGCGATGATCGGCCAATAGAGCGGCGGCAAGGGCGTGAATTTCAACGCATCCGCGATGACTGGCGTAAATGGCAGCGCAATGCTGATCGCGCAGATAATGACGGTCGTCACGATAAGGGCCGGGCTGGCGTGGCTTTGGAAGAATGGGATCTTCGCGGTGCGGATGATGTGGATGATAAGCGTCTGAGTCAGTATGGATTCGACGAACCAGCCGGTCTGGAACAGGGTCGGATTGGTCCAGCAGTTGAACACATAGAGCATGGTGAAAAAGGTCGCATAGTCGAAGATCGAGCTGATCGGCCCAATGAAGATCATGAACTTGAAGATATTGCCTATGTCCCATTTGCGCGGGACTTCGAGATAGTCCTCGTCGACATTGTCGGTCGGGATAGTGGTTTGCGAAAAATCGTAAAGCAGGTTGTTGGTGAGCACCTGGATCGGCAGCATTGGCAGGAAAGGCAGAAAGACGCTGGCGCCGAGCACGCTGAACATGTTGCCGAAGTTCGAGCTCGCGCCCATCTTGATATATTTGGTGATGTTGCCGAAGACCTTGCGCCCTTCGATGACCCCTTCCTGAAGCACCATGAGACTCTTTTCGAGAAGGATGATGTCGGCCGATTCCTTGGCGATGTCGACCGCCGTGTCGACAGAGACGCCGACGTCAGCGGATTTGAGCGCGGGGCTGTCATTAATGCCGTCGCCGAGGAAGCCGACGACATGGCCCTTGGAGTGAAGCGCGCCGATCACGCGGGCTTTCTGGCTCGGCGAGAGCTTGGCGAAGACGACGACCGATGAAGCGATGTCGGCCAATGCCCCGTCGTCCATCTTTTCAATTTCCGGGCCCAGCACGATGCGGTCCACCTCGAGGCCAACCTCGCGGCAGATCTTGCGAGTGACGATTTCATTGTCGCCGGTGAGAATCTTAACCGCGACGCCTGCTTGATTGAGCGCCGCGATGGCGGCCCCGGCGCTATCCTTCGGCGGATCGAGAAATGCGATGAAGCCGAGCAGCGTTAGATCGCGTTCGTCGTCGACGGAATAGCTTTTTTGTTTGGGATCGGTCATTTCCTTGTAGGCGACCGCGACGACGCGGAATCCGTCTTCATTGAGCGCCCGAGTCTGGGCCGTCACGCTGGCGAGATGAGCGGCGTCCAAGGCTCCGCACTCATTGTCGATTTCATAAAATTTGCATACGGAGAACACTTCCTCTACCGCACCCTTGCAGATCAGGACATGCGTCTCGTCTTCTCGCGATAGAACAACGGAAAGCCGCCTGCGGACAAAGTCGAATGGAATTTCGTCGATGTTTTTGTATTGATGCTGCAAATGAAGGTTCTTGCCGAGCTCGATATGTTGCAGGACCGCGACGTCGAGCAGGTTCTTCAGGCCGGACTGATAATGGCTGTTCAGATAGGCGTATTCCAGCACCCGCTCGCTATCTTCGCCGCGAATATCGAGATTCAATTTGAGGATGATGCGGTCTTGCGTCAGCGTGCCGGTTTTGTCGGTGCATAAGACATTCATCGCGCCGAAATTCTGGATGGCGTTGAGGCGCTTCACGATCACGCTTTTTTTCGACATCGCCATCGCGCCCTTGGCGAGATTGACGGTGACGATCATCGGCAGCATTTCCGGCGTCAAGCCGACCGCCACGGCCACAGCGAATAAAAGGGCCTCGAGCCAATCGCCCTTGGTGAAGCCATTGATCAGGAACACGGTCGGAACCATCACCATCATGAACTGGATCATGAGCCAGGTGAAGCGGTTGATGCCCTTATCGAAGCTTGTCAGCTCGCGCCGCCCCGCGATCTGGTCGGCGAGTTGGCCGAAATAGGTCTTGGACCCCGTATGCACGATCACGCCAGTTCCAAATCCGCTGACCACGCTGCCCCCCATGAAGCAGAGGTTCGGCGCGTCAAAGGGATCGGCGACGCTTCCATCCGAGGCCTCCGGCGATTTTTCCGAGGGCATGGCTTCGCCGGTCAAGGCCGACTGATTGATGAACAGATCCTTGGCGGTGAGGAGCCGCAGATCGGCCGGAATCATGTCGCCCGCCGAAAGACGCACGATATCGCCGGGCACGAGCTGCTCCATCGGGATATCGATGAATCCGTTGGACTGGTCGTCGTCGGCGGTTTGATTCACGCCGCGTCGTTTGACGCTCGCCAGCGTCTTCACCATGGCGCGGAGCTTGGCGGCGGCGTCGTTGGAGCGATGCTCCTGGATGAACGCGGTGGCGATGGCCAGGACGACCATGATCGCGATGACGACAGCCGCGCGCATATCCCCAAGGAAGTAAGAAACCGTGGCGAGACCGAGCAGCAGGGCGTTTAAGGGATTCTTGGCGCGTCCCCATAATTCCAGCAGGATGCTTGGCCGTCCCTCCCGCGTGATGAGATTGGGTCCGACCGTGGCGAGCCTAGCCGCCGCCTCGGCGGGCTCAAGGCCCTCGGGCGAGGCCCAAAGCAGCGGCCAGATCCCGGCTTCCTCCGCTCGGCTCAGCGCGAGAATCTCGTTCGACAGGACAATATTGACGTCGCGCGCCTTGACTCGGCGCTCGGCCGCCGCTTGGCTGAAGTTCAGACGGTCAAGGATGGGTCCGGCCATTCATGCGCTGCCTTTTCGATGTCCGGTTCGCCTGGACCAATTCCGATTTCGTTTGGATCTGTCCAGCTTCATCCTCCGCCTCGTCGCCATGGTCGCCGGGGCGCGAGCTAAAGCGCGATTTTCCAAACCTTGACTGCTTTTTGCGGGAAGATCATGCGTTAAATCAAAATTGCAAAGGGAGCATGTCGGGGGCGGCCAAAAATGCTCCGAGAGCGAGATCAGCCGTCCCCGGACCGGCGGCCGAAGTCGGGGGCGGCGGTTTCCTGGCCTTGCTCGATAATGCCGCGCCGGATCGCCCGCGTGCGCGTGAAGAGATCGGAGAGGCCCTGTCCGTCGCCGCGGCGGATCATGCGCTGAAGCGCCGTCAGATCCTCGGTGAAGCGACCGAGCATTTCGAGCACGGCGTCCTTGTTGTTGAGGAAGATGTCGCGCCACATGATCGGATCGGAGGCGGCGATGCGGGTGAAGTCGCGAAAGCCGCCGGCTGAAAACTTCATGACTTCGGATTCGGTCACTTCTTCAAGGTCGGCGGCGGTCCCGACGATATTGTAGGCGATGAGATGCGGCACATGACTTGTGATCGCGAGCACAAGATCGTGGTGGGCGGGTTGCATCGTCTCGACATTGGCGCCCGCCGCCTTCCAGAACGCCGCAAGCCGCGCGACGGCCTTCGGATCGGCTCCATCCAACGGCGTCAGAATGCTCCAGCGATTGAAGAAAAGGGTCGAAAATCCGGACTCGGGCCCCGAGTATTCGGTGCCGGCCACCGGGTGGGCCGGGATGAAATGAACTGAGGCCGGCAGATGCGGCGCGACGGCCGCGATGATCGACGCCTTGACGGAGCCGACGTCGGACAGAATGGCGCCCGGCGCGAGATGTGGGCCAATTTCCTGTGCGATCGCGCCCATCGCGCCCACGGGCGCGCAGAGAATGACAAGGTCCGCGCCTTCGACCGCAGCCGAGGCTCTCTCCGCGACATGATCGGCGATCGCAAGTTCGGCGACCTTGGCGCGCACGTCTGCCGATGCGTCGGCGGCGACGATCGTTCGGGCGAGCCCCTTGCGGCGGCTGACATGCGCCAAAGAGGAGCCGATGAGCCCTATCCCGATGAGGGCCAGGCGCTCGAAAAGAGGCTCGCTCAACGGAGCCCCGAGACGGTCAGGCACGCGCGGAGCTCTCAGACTTGATGAAGTCTCGCAGGCCCGCGACGACGAGACGATTCGCCTCTTCGGAGCCGACGGTCAGGCGCAAGCAATGCGGCAGTCCATAGGCTCCGACCGCGCGCAAGATCAGGCCGCGGCTTGTCAGAAAATGATCGGCCGCGTTGGCTTCGGCCTCATCCCTGAAATGCAACAGGAGGAAATTGCCGACGCTCGGCGTGATCTTGATCCCAAGCGCGCCGATTTCGTGCGTGAGCCAGTCGAGCCATGTCGTGTTATGGGCCATCGCTTTTTCGATATGATCCCGATCCTCGAGCGAGGCGATCCCGGCCGCGATCGCTGCGCCATTGGTGTTGAAAGGCGTTCGAATGCGATTGATCGCGTCGCATATGGCGAGCGGCGCGTAGCACCAGCCGAGCCTGATCCCGGCAAGGCCATGGATCTTCGAGAAGGTGCGGGTCATCACCACATTTTCGCGCGCGGAGACAAGCTCGATTCCGGCGGAATAGTCGCTGCTTGTCACATATTCCGCATAGGCCGCGTCGAGAACCAGGATGACATGGGCGGGCAAGCTTGTGGCAAGCCGTTTGACCTCGACGATTGGCAGATAGGTGCCGGTCGGATTGTTCGGATTGGCGATGAAAACCATTTTGGTCTTTGGGCCGACCTTGGCCAGGATGGCGTCGACGTTCGCGGTCAGATTTTTTTCCTCGGCGACGACAGGGACGCCGCCGGCGGCGAGAATGGCGATTTTATAGACCAGAAATCCATGCAGGGTGAAAACGCCTTCGTCGTCTGGTCCGAGATAGGCGGCGGCCAATAGGTGAATGATCTCGTCCGATCCGGCGCCGCAGACGATCCGGGCCGGATCGAGGGCAAAATGCTCTGCAATCGCTGCGCGCAAAGCCGTCGCTCTGCCGTCCGGATAGGCTTCGAGCCGGTCGGCGAAGGCGCGAAAGCCCTCCTTGGCGTGGGGCGATGGACCGAGCGGCGTCTCATTCGAGGAAAGCTTGAAGATTTTGGCGACGCCCGGCGCCGAGCTTTTGCCCGGAACATAGGGATCTATGCTGAAAACGCCCTCGAGCGGGCGCGGTCGCGCGGCGGGCTCGATGTCGGTCACAGCGTTTTTCGTCATAAAGGGAGCTCCAAAAGAAATTCATTGGTGAGGCGCGAACGCAGCCCGCCTTACGCCGCCTCGCTTGGCGTTGTCAGGTTTGGCGCCGGCCCGGTTGGCGCTCCTTGGCGCTGAGCCGCGGAAAAATCGAAGCGCGCCGCATGGCTGCCGATTTCGGCGATTCGCGGCTCCACCGCTCCTGCACGGACTAGGGTTTCGCGCAAGCGCTCCGGCCCGGCGTCGCCGACCGTTGCGACCATGAGCGAAAGGCCGAACCCGTCGGCGGCATTGTCGAGGATCTCGGCTCCGAGCGCATCGAGGCTCGAAGGCAGATTATCAAGCCAGCGTTCGAGCGCCACGGCATAGACTACGACCTCCCGCGCCGCCGCCTCGGCCAGCGGCTGGGCGATCACGAAAAGAGGCATTCCCGCCGGGTGATCCGGCCGCTCGACGAAGGGAAGCCTCGCGATGATCTTCGGCGCTTGCGGACCGATGAGGCCGCGCCACCACGGTCCGGACGAAGCGCCGCCCTTGACGGGCGCCAAACCGAGATCTCCGTTCGACCTCGCGACCGCATCGATCACGGCGCGCGCGCCCTGATGGACGATATATGGGACCGTGAAGCCGAAATGGAACCGGCAGCAGTCGCGCATGACCGCGTCGCCGCCAGAAATATCGGCATGAACGCTATAATTCGCCTGAACATAGGTAAAGGTCGAGATGATGATCCGCCAGATGCTTTCGACGGTGTCGAGCGGGAGCAGGCCTTCATGGCGGGAGACCAGCCCGCGCATCATGTCTGCCTCGCGGCCTGGCCGAAACGCCGAGCCGCCGCCCTGCCGCGCCTTGGCCTCGATCAGCCTATTGATGATCTCGCCGCGCTCCATCAAGAGCTGATGCAGGCGGGCGTCGATGCGGTCGATCTCAATTCTGAGATCAGCCAAGGTCTCCTGACGGGGTGGATGGGACATGACGGCGCCGGCTCGCAGGGGGGCTTGCGCAGTCTTAGAGCATTTTCTCAGGGCGTGGGAACCGCCTTGGACAAGAAAACGCGTCCAGGGAGACAGCGCCTCCAGAGCTGCGATCATAGCGACCGCCTGTCAAGGACGCCAAGCTCCACCAGATTCCAGACGATGATCGCGACGAGCAAGACATCCACGCCCGCGACATACCAATAGGGGAGGACCTCTGCGACCCTTGGCTGCAGCCAGTGCGCCGCGCCGCTCAGGAGCGCGAAAAACGGCAAGAGACCGGCGAGCGCGCCTGGCCAGCGACGGTCGCGCCAACGCTTGGCGCTGAGGTTGTAATGGCAGATCGCGATCAAGAGCACCGCGAAAGCGTAAAGCACGAGATAGGCGAAGGCCGCGACCGTGGTCCACGCAAAGAAAGGCGTCGTCGCGAGGTCGCGGTGGGTGAGCGGCTCCAGGGGAAGCCAGATTGCGGTGAGGACAATGAGAATTGCGAGAAGCAGCGCCGTGCCGCGCCGCCATGTCCGGGCATTGATCCGCCCTTGATCGGTGCGAAACAGGAAGCGGCCGCCTTCCTCGGCCAAGAGCCCGACCATCAATCCCTCAAAAGGTCGTTGATCGCGGTTTTCGAGCGGGTTTGGGCGTCCACCGTTTTCACGATCACCGCGCAATAGAGCGAGGGGCCCGGCGAGCCGTCCGGCAATGGCTTGCCCGGCAGATTGCCCGAAACCACGACGGAGTAAGGCGGAACGAAACCGATATGGATCTCGCCGGTCGTCCGGTCGATGATCTTGGTCGAGGCTGAGATGAACGTGCCCATCGAAATGACGGCGCCTTGGCCGACGATCACGCCTTCGACCACTTCAGAACGCGCGCCGATGAAGCAATCATCCTCGATGATCGTCGGATTGGCCTGCAAGGGTTCGAGCACGCCGCCAATGCCGACTCCACCGGAAAGATGCACATTCTTGCCGATCTGCGCGCAGGAGCCGACGGTCGCCCATGTGTCGACCATGGTCCCGCTGTCGACATAGGCGCCGAGATTAACGAAAGACGGCATCAGCACCACGCCCGGCGCAATATAGGCCGAGCGCCGCACGACGCAATTCGGCACCGAGCGAAATCCCGCCGCGGCGTGCTCCTTGTCTCCCCAGCCGGCGAATTTGGACGGAACCTTGTCCCACCACGACGCCCCGCCAGGACCGCCCGAAATCGCCGCCATGTCGTTCAAGCGAAAGGACAAAAGCACCGCCTTCTTCAGCCATTGATTGACTTTCCACGACCTAGGTCCGCTCGCGCCGTCGATTTTTTCCGCGACGCGGAGCTTGCCTGAGTCGAGCAAAGCAAGGACGGTCTCGACCGATTCCCACACCTCGCCCTTGGTCCCGCCGTTGACATTGGCGCGATCCTCGAAAGCGGCGTCGATGATTTTTTCGAGGTCGGGCTGAGGCATCGGGCGTGGTCTTTCTTAGGCTCTTAGGCGGAAAAACGAGTTTGGCTAGCCTTAGGCGACTTACCGTCCGGGTTAAGGGCTTCGCGCAAAGGAATCAATGCCGCAGTTGCCGCGCGCGACATTTGTTTCGTTGACATTGGCGCAGTCACGAACCGCCCTCGCCGCCGCCCATCCTGGCGACGATATCGGCGAGAAAGGCTTCGAGGTCGCTGGTCACAAAATCCACATGCGGCGCATCGCCTTCGATCTCGAAGTCGTCGCGATGATCCGTCTGCCCCGGCTTCGGGACGACAAGCGCCGTCGTCATCCCTCTTTGGTGCGGAATGATGAGATTTCTCGCGATGTCCTCGAACATGACCGCCCGCCCGGGATCAACGTCGTGCCTGTCGAAAAAGCGCTGATAGGTCGAAGCCTCCGGCTTAGGCACGAAATCGGCCGCGACAATATCGAAAATATCGTCAAACATCGTATGGAGGCCGAGCGCCGTCGCCGTGCGCAGGGCGTGCTCGCGGGAGCCATTGGTGAGGATGAGCTTGCGGCCGGGCAGGGCGGCGAGCGCCGCCGCGAGCAGGAGATTTGGCTCGAGGGAAGAGCGGTCGATGTCATGCGTGAAGGCGAGATAGTCCTCCGCGCTGATGGAATGCTCCAGCATCAGCCCGCGCAGGGTCGTGCCGTAGCGCTGGTAATAATATTTCTGCAGCGCCCGCGCGGAGATGCCGTCGAGGCCGAACAGATGGCCGAGAAAAAGCGTGATCCGCGCGTCGATTTTCGGCCAGAGATCGCTGTCGGACGGATAGAGCGTATTGTCGAGATCGAAGACCCAAGTATCAATATGCCGGAAGGCGTCGGCGCGCAGCAGCGCAACGATTCGCGGGGCGCTGTCGCGCTGCGAATCCGGCTCCGCGTCGGGCGCAGGCTTGGCCTGCGGCAAATCGGACCTATCTTCCAAATAGTGTTTCGTGTCGGTCACCTTTTGATCAAAGTTCCCGCGCCATGGTCGGTCAAGAGTTCGACGAGCACCGCATGCGGCGTCTTGCCGTCAAGGATGACGACGCCTTCGACGCCTTGTTCAAGCGCATAGATGCAGGTTTCCACTTTCGGGATCATGCCGCCGGTTATCGTGCCGTCTGCAATGAGAGCGTGAATCTCCTCGACGCGCAATTCCTTGATCAAAACCTTGTTCTGGTCGAGGACGCCGGGAACGTCGGTTAAAAGCAATAGCCGCTTCGCCTTGAGCGCGCCGGCGATGGCGCCGGCGAATGTATCGGCGTTGATGTTATAGGTTTCGCCGTCCATGCCTTGCGCAATCGGCGCGAGCACGGGAATGAGCTCACGCCCGAGCACCTGGTCGAGCACGGTCGTATCCACTTTCGCCGGTTCGCCGACATAGCCTAGATCGATCGCCTCGCTCGTCGGCGCGGCTTTGTTGGCGATCACCATATTGCCGTCCTTGCCGCAAAGCCCGATCGCGCGGCCGCCTTCGGCGTTGATGAAGCCGACGATCTGCTTGTTGATCTTGCCGGCCAGAACCATCTCGACGATTTCGACCGTGGCCCGATTGGTGATCCTGAGACCATCGGAAAATTCCGACTTGATGCCGAGCTTGGCGAGCATGGCGCCGATCTGCGGGCCGCCGCCATGCACGACGACCGGATTGACCCCGGATTGCTCGAGCAGGACCATGTCGCGGGCGAAGTCGCGCGCGACCTTGTCGTCGCCCATCGCGTGGCCGCCATATTTGACGACCACGATCGCCTCGTCATAGTGCAGCATATGCGGCAAGGCCTGCATCAAAATCGCGGCCTGCTCCTGAGCTCGCTCTTCTTCGCTGCGCGCGATTGCTTCGTTCATTGATTCTCGTCCGGCGTAAACCGTTGCAATCTCTATCCGTTTGTTATGACAAGCTCAATGCTGGAGCGCCGCCGGCGGCGCTCCGGCCCCTCGTCGCCTACGACCCGCGTTCGGCGAGCAGGCGAGCGATCCCTGAGCGAAGCGCGCCCACGCCTTCGCCGCTTTGCGAGGAGGTGAAGAGAACCTCAGGAAAGGCCGCCGGCCGCCGCTGGAGCGCGCCGAGCGTCGCAGCGATGCGCTGATCCTGCTCGCTCTTCTTCACCTCGTCCCGTTTCGTCAAAACGACCTGATAGGACATGGCGGCGCGATCGAGCAGATCGAACATTTCGAGGTCGATCGGCTTCACGCCATGGCGTCCGTCGACGAGGACGAAGACGCGCAGCAATTGCGCTCGCCCGCGCAGGAAATCCCGCATCAAGTCGGTCCAGTTCGCGACCTTCTCCTTCGACGCCGCCGCATAGCCGTAGCCGGGCATGTCGACGAGGCGCAATTTGGCATTCTCGGCTGCTCCCCCAAGGGCGAAAAAATTGAGCTCACGCGTGCGGCCTGGCGTGTGCGAGGCGCGCGCCAGGCCCTTGCGATTGGTCAGCGCGTTCAGAAGCGAGGACTTGCCGACATTCGAGCGCCCCGCGAAAGCGATCTCGGGCGCGCCCGGCGGCGGCAATTCCGCAACCTTTGCCGTCCCCCACATGAAGGAGCAATCCGCGGCGAAGAGTTTGCGGCCGAGCTCGAAAAAATCGGGCGAGCCGCTTACGGGATCATCCCCGGCCGTCCCGTGATCGTGCTCGACGATTTGCATCTTCAACTCGTGGCTTTTTTTCTGAACATGCTGGTTAGATTGTCCCAGAGCTCGATTTTGGCTCCGGCTTTTTTCATGATGAGGCTTTGCTGGATGACCGAGAGCGTGTTGTTCCAGGTCCAGTAGATGACGAGGCCGGAGGGGAAGCTGCCCATGGTGAAGGTGAAGATCACCGGCAGCCAGGCGAAGACCATTTTTTGCGTCGGATCGGCCGGCTCCGGGTTCATCTTCATCTGGACGAACATCGAGACGCCCATGATCAACGGCCAGACGCCGAGCATGAGATAGGCGCCGAACACTGGAATCTGCGACGGATCGAAAGGCAGCAGCCCGAACAGGTTGAACACATTGGTTGGGTCCGGCTGCGACAGATCCTTGATCCAGCCGAAAAACGGCGCCTGCCGCATCTCGATGGTGATGACCAGCACCTTGTAGAGCGAGAAAAACACCGGCAGCTGAATCAGCATCGGCAGGCAGCCCGCCACCGGATTGATCTTCTCGCGCTTGTAGAGCGCCATCGTCTCCTGCGACTGCTTCGGCTTGTCGTCGGGATAGCGCAGCCGGATCGCCTCGATCTGCGGCGCGGCCGCCTTCATCTTCGCCATCGCCATATAGCTGCGGTTGGCGAGCGGGAAGAAAACCGCCTTGACCAGAACCGTGACGCAGAGGATCGCGACGCCGAAATTGCCGGTGAACTTGTAGATATGGTCGAGCAGCCAGAACATCGGCCTTGTGATGAAATAGAACCAGCCCCAGTCGATCAGCAGATCGAATTTCTCGATGCCGAGCGTCCGCTCATAGCGGTCGAGCGCATCGGCCTCCTTGGCCCCGGCGAAGACCCTGGTTTCGACCGCGCCCGAAGCGCCCGGCGCGATCATAGCGCCGGCCTCGCCGACAAAGCCCGCCTGATAGATCTTGACCGGCGCGATATTGCCCGCCGAGGCCTGCTCGCGCTCGGAAAAGCTCGCCGCGACCGGCGCGCTCTGCTCCGGAATGACCGTCGCCGCCCAATATTTGTCGGTGATGCCGAGCCAGCCGCCGGCGCCCTTGAAGGTCTTGGTCGCGTGCTCCTCTTTCTCGATCTTGTCGTATTTCACCTCCTGCACGCCGGCGTCGCCGACGACCCCGACAAAGCCCTCGTGCAGGACCGAGAAATTCGCCGAAACCGGCTTGCCGTGGCGGGCGACGATCGCATAAGGGTGCAGCGCCGCCGGCCGCTGGCTCTTGTTCTCGACGCTGTCGGTCACGCTGAACATATAGCGGTCGTCGACCGCGATTTTGCGATGGAAGACGAGGCCCTGGCCATTGTCATAGCTGAGCGTCACCGGCTCAGCCTCGGTCAAGGTCTCGCGATCGGCCGTCCACAGCGTGTCCTGGCGGGGCAGGGCGAGCGTCTCGCCGGGCGCGGCGAAGAAACCGGTCTCGGCGTAATAAGGCGCGGGCGAGCCCAAGGGCGACAAGAGCACGATGTTTGGACTATGCGGGTCGGGGGTCTCGCGATAGGCTTTCAGCGAGACGTCGTCGATGCGCCCGCCTTTCAGCGAGATCGAGCCGAACAGCGCCTTGGTGTCGAGCTTGACCCTGGGGCTTTCGGCCAGGGCCTCGGCGCGGGTCTTTTTCGGCTCCGGCGGCTCGGCCAAACCTTGCGCCAAGCCGCCTTGCGCCAAGCCGCCTTGCGCCAAACCCGGGGCCTGCGCCCCATTCGAGTCTTGCGCGCCATTCGATCCCGGCGTCTGGCCGGCGGGGGCCGTTGCGTTGGGAGCTTGGGCGCCAGGAGCTTGGGCGTTATGAACCTGCGCCGGGCGCGGCTTGTCGGGCGCCGGCGCGAAAAAATAGCTCCAGCCGAGGACGACGAGGCACGAGAGGCCGATCGCCAGATAGAGGTTCTGGGTGTCTCTTGGGTCCTGCTGCTTCATGCCTTTGGCGTCCGGGCTCCACTCGCGAAAGCCCGGGATCGGGCTTGGCTCTCAAACATTCTTGTTCTTGCTTGTTCTTGTCCGCGCATGATCTTCAAACGGGCCGGACCTGATCGCGCGCGCGGCCTGCGCCGCTCATGCTCCGGCGCCGGCTCACGGGGAGATCCGGCTTGCGCCGCGCCGCTTTCCTCGGCCGATCAGATACAAGACCTTTGTCGCCGCGTCGAGAGCGCTCCGGCGGCCGGGGCGCCGAGCCTTCTTTTGACCTGAAGCTCAGCGCGAAATCCGCTCCGTCGCGCCCTGCGCCGAAGCCTTTGGCTTGACCTGATCCTTTCGCGGCGCCGGCCTCCAGTTTTTCGGATCCTGCTTCAGGGCGCGGGCGAGCTCCGCCTGCAAAGCCGAAAAAGCCATGCCGAGCGCCTCGGGCCGCGCCAGGATCACATAATCATGCGCCGGGCGCGCCGGAAGGGGGTCGAGCCGGCGCAGGGCTTCCTTGAGGCGGCGGCGGATCCGGTTGCGCAAGACCGCGCCGCCGAGCTTCTTGGTCACGGTGAAGCCGAACCGCGGCGCCAATGGCGGCGCGTTCCGCGCAGGATCGAGCACAGTCGGCGCGGGGTCTATCTGTCGCAGCGCGGAATCTACCTGCCTTGGCGCGGCTTTAATTTCCCGTGGCGCGGCTTGCAAGGCGAAGCCTTTGGCGTAAACCCGCTTGCCTTTGCCGACGGCGAGGAACTCCGCTCTTCGGGTCAGGCGCTCCGGCCTCGGGGGCCGCTTGGAAGAAGACTCGCCGCGAGACGACTTGTCGCGAGAGGGCTCGCCGCCGGAGAGCTCGCCGAGAGGCGGAAGCGCGGGCGCGTCCAAAACAGGCGCTTCTGAGACGGGCGCTCCCAAGACGGCCTGCTCCAAAACGGGACCTTCCAAGCGGGGGCGCTTCCAAGATGGGCAGGCTCTAAGCGAGGCGGCTGTCCCAAAATCCCTGGCGCGCCGACGCCGCGCGGGCGAAAGAAAGGCTCAGGCGGACAGGCGCTTGCGGCCGCGCGCGCGGCGCGCCGCGATCACCTTGCGGCCCCCAACCGTCGCCATCCGAGCCCGAAACCCATGCCGACGCTTCCGAACAAGCTTGCTCGGTTGATATGTCCGCTTCACAAAAAACACTCCATCAAAATCGCGGCG
>Ga0182030_10000827_pt1 | contig 60837 bp, 57 predicted proteins | sample 812S3MmetaG_FD_121299 | JGI IMG/M metagenome (GOLD analysis project Ga0182030, IMG submission 121299) | Permafrost microbial communities from Stordalen Mire, Sweden - 812S3M metaG (Illumina Assembly) | ecosystem: Environmental > Terrestrial > Soil > Wetlands > Permafrost | place: Sweden... | reverse complement strand
TTCCCCGCATCGAGCGCGTGATTGCCTGTGCTCCGGAGCAGTGCGTATGCGGCGGCTGCGGCACGCACACCGCAGTGATCGGCTACGAGGAAAGCGAGCAGTTGGATGTGGAGCCGGCGAAGTCATCTTCGGGAGACTCGAAGAACCCATCCAATTCCATTTCGGCAATGTCATTTTCACTTAGCTCCGCATTAACGGGGATCATCTTGCACCCCCATCATGCTCCCGCACTTCGGGCGAGTCAAGTATATAATTGCCCTAATTAGACGCAACTCTGCCGGAATAGTTCCATCCGTTTAGGGCCGGATCAGTAATTGTGAAGAATGTTCAATCTGGTAAGCAGTTTGACCAACAGCTTCCGGAAGTTAGTAGTCCACAACAACCAGAGGTAATCCAGAAGTTTGAAGATGCATTCGTTTTGTCGCTTGAGAAGATTAGAAACTGAGAACTCGCTGGTACACAAGAAAGCCCCGGAATCTCACCGGGGCTTTAACGCGGTTCCTCTGAATCTACTATCACTTGGCGGTATCTATTCCCGTAACCTGACCAGCATCCTCGTGGGGTAGTCCGGGCCTACGCTCCTCCAGAAAGGACACCGCTTTGAGGTACAATCCTTCTAATCGAAAGTTCTCTTCCGGCATCCTCGCCCTCGCACTGGGAAAGTGCGGCATCAAGAGCGAAATCCCCGAATTCCGGGGATGGGAGGATTAATGATGGGATACATTGAGCGGCGGCCAAACCTGAGCCCCCGCCCGTGCCAGCAGCCTGCGGCTCAACAACCCGCACCACAGGGCGACCCCGACTATGCAACATGGCCAAGAGCGATTGAAAGCACGATAAGAATGTTCGCGACCTCGCCATGGAAGGACTTCTTCAAAATCGCCTTCGATGAAGCTTTGAAACAGGAACTTTCGAGACATCGTAAACGCCCCTCCGCTCATCGGTAGACGGAAGACCTCCCCGGTAATGCGCGGAGGTCTTTTAATCTATGACCGCCTCGTCCTCTGCCAATCTATCCGCCATCGTCCACCCGAGACTGGTGCCCACACGAGCCGCTTGAGTGGCGTCCCCCGCGCATGATGATAGAGCGTAGCGGTGCGCTCATAGAATCCTCGCGTATGCCATGAGTCAGGAAACTTGAAAAGGTGGAAGTCGAGATGGTGACAAAACTCATGACATAGCGTGCTCAGGAATGTTCCATAGGACGTGACTTCCTTCCGCACCGCCGTCCGCATCCACAGCCGGATGGCCATGGTTGCGGGGTCGTAATCGCCGAACAGTTCGGAAGTCCAGTTCTCGCGAACGCGAAGCGGTCGAGCGGCGAGTACACGAATGCCGGAAGGCGGAACTTTGTAGAACTCCGCCGCCCGTTCGAGGAATTCTAAGCATGGTCGGCGGACTTCGGCGGCTTTCCCAGTTCTCATGGCGTCTTCGATTGACGCCGCGATGGTAGACAGGACTACGTTGTCTGGCAGGTCGAGCGTCTTTGTCCGGTCGCTCTCGGCATAACCTGCGCGGTTTTGGTCTCGTGGTGACGGGTCGGTGAGCATAGCGGTTTCAGTGGTACATCTCAGTTCTCAAAAACTTCAACCCAAAGACTGCCGTCTTCTCGCAGCAGCCCGAATTCCAACCACCGGGGAACGCTCGACGCATCGTGGTAGACCGGGCGAGAAAAGCAGAATGTCCCAGCATTCTCGTAGCAGTACCTCTCCATCAACCGATAGACCTTCCCTCGTTCCGAGAGCCCCCGGTTCAGGTCACGCGCTTGCGAGAAGACGTTCATGTCAAGCCCGCCCCCTATCGCGTGGGCGATGAAATGCCCCTTGTCACGACCGCTGCTATCGACCTCTTCTGGATGCTCCACCCAGCCATTCGGCAGTGAGCCTCGCCGACGACCTCGCATCGGCAGGGAGAGTCCCAGAACCCCGACGACGCGGTCTCGCACTCGCTGGTCAATCGCCACCTCGCCGAGCGCCTCCATTCCTGAATAGGAGTCGCAGATGTAATCAAACGTCCCGTACTCGACGTGAACGATGTTTGGGGTGTGCGAGGCCGCAGCCGTGTACGCTCGCTGCCACAGCGTAGGAAGCCGTAAGCGCAGGTCGGCTATCAGTTCACAAATTGAGCCTGCCCTCGCACACCTGCCCAACCTCAGATAGTCAATCCGGGACTGGGCGGCAACGACAGAGTCGGCGCTGATGACATGCATCACCACTTGAAATCAAATATTCCCCTGACCGAACCGCAGCAGCGCCTTGTCATAAAGGTGATTCGCTAGAAACAGGCCGTCCTCGACAGCATCAATGACGCGCTCAGTTAGACACCCGGCCCTCGGGTCTCGCGCCAGCCGCAAGCCAGCAATGATGGCAGCGGCCAGCACGAGAATCCTGCCGTCCTTCTTCACGCCACCGGGGGAGTATTCCACGGGAATCACGGTAGGCGAATGAATAGCGAAAGTGCAAGCCTGATTCGGGAAATGGTTGATAGTCCCCGTTCAGGAGTTCGCGAGTCCAGCAGAGAGCTTCGTTCATCTATACTGCATTGCCATGTGTGGACGCTTCCGCCTCACCCGCGTCGATAAACTCGCCGGACGCTTCGACATCGAGCCCGAGGATGACTGGGTGCCCCGCTACAACGTCGCTCCGACTCAGGACATCCCGGTCATCCGCCAGCGTCCCGATGAACCCAATCGTTTCGGTTCTCAGATGCGGTGGGGGCTGATTCCGTTCTGGGCGAAGGACGCCAGCGTCGGCTACAAGATGATTAACGCTCGTGCGGAGACGGTGGCCACCAAACCCGCCTTCCGCGAGGCGCTCAAGAAACGACGCTGCCTAATTGCTGCGGATGGATTTTACGAGTGGCAAAAGAACGGCAAGACCAAAACCCCGTTCTGTTTCACCATGGCTGACGACTCAATCTTCGCTTTTGCCGGAATCTGGGAGCAGTGGAAGAATCCAGCGGGGCAACTGGTCGAGACCTGCTCCATCATCACGACAACCCCGAACGCTCTCTGCGCCGACGTTCACGACCGGATGCCCGTCATCCTGCCCGACGATGCATACGACCTGTGGCTCGACCCCGGCTTCCAGAGGACGGAGGCAGTAAGCGACCTGCTGAAGCCGTTCAACCCGACGCTGATGCGGCGGTACGAGGTCAGCAGCCGGGTCAATCTGGTGAAGAACGATGATGCCGCTAACTCGGAGCCGGTGGTGCGGGAAGCTGTGGTTGGCATTTGAGCAGTGAGTACATGGAGCCGTCGTCACGTACTCCGACTTCGTAATTTATGGCGGGTTGTCAGGGGGTTGGAAATACTGGGCTCACGGCACTGTCTCCAAAATGCTTCCGATAGCAATGAGAATCAGTATGGTGGAGAATGCGCTCATGAATCTGTGCTCAGCCAAGGGGTTCTGAATGCTACGCCCCGGATGAAGAGCGTTACGCACTCCGGTATCTACGCCCACGCGGTACAGAGCAACCAGCTTGCGGCTCAGGGGAAGTTCCTTGAGGCGATTAAGTTGGGCTCTCAGGCCGTCAACCAATCGGGTTGATATCGGGTTGGTCGCTCTGGAGCCGGGTATCGCTGTAGCCACATTCCATGCGGCGACGGCGAAAGTTTAGACCGGAAATAGGCTGAGCGACTTCAAAACTATGTCTGCGTAAACCACACAAACCAAAAGCCAACGTCGCGTTGGCTTGTTTTACTTCGGGTTGGACATCGGGTTTACCGCCAAAGAAAAACCGCCACCTAGATTCCTAACTAACTGAATCTAAATGGCGGGGTCGACGGGACTCGAACCCGCGGCCTCTGCCGTGACAGGGCAGCGTTCTAACCAACTGAACTACGACCCCGCGTTGTGCGCGGATAGTGCCGGCCCAGGCGGGCCGTTGCGCGGTTCCGAAAGGCTTGAGCAGTGGTGGGCAGTGAGGGACTCGAACCCCCGACATCCTGCTTGTAAGGCAGGCGCTCTAACCAACTGAGCTAACCGCCCTTACGGTGCTCCCTTTCGCCGGTTGTCACGCGGCTATGGGGGCGGCCTCTTGGTGGAACCAACTCGCAGGTCGAGTATATGAAAGACTTGGGGCTCCGGTCAAACTGTATTGTGGAAATCAGCAGTGGAGAAAACGGGCATTCCGAACCCGACGCAGGGAAAAAGCATCTAAAAAGTTTTGGCCTCCGTTGTCATAATTACTAATCGCAGGTGCAACAAAGATGAAAGCGATTCTGTTTGTGGACGATCACGAGAATCTGGCACGCTTGGCCTGCCAGATTCTACAGATGCAGGGCTACCGCGCCGAGTGCGCTTACAAGGCCAGCGATGCGCTCGTAAAGTTCGACCGCGAAAAGTTTGACATGCTGGTGACCGACTATCGCATGGAGGAGATGAACGGCCTGGAACTGGCCAGACTGGTTCGTCGGAAGGCGCCGGATATTCCGGTCATCATTGTGAGTGGATATGCTCCGGTGGAAGGCAGCGACGAGGTGACTGGGTGGATTGAAAAGGAGGATATGTTCCCTGCCCTGCTCGACAAGGTCAGATTCTACCTGGGCGAGGGTGAGCGACAGGCGAGCGGTGGGTTCGAGACACTGAAGAGCGCCTGAATTGCTGGTTTCCGCGTGCGTCCTGATGGTGGCGATGATGGTGACAGAGCTCGTCGGCGAAGCGGGACGGTTTGCTACACTCTTCCCATGAAGCGGCTGATCGTAAATGCCGATGATTTCGGTCTGACACGGGGTGTGAATCGCGCCATTGTGGCGTGCCACCAGCGTGGAATCGTATCCTCAGCGACCCTGATGGCGACCGGGGCTTGCTTCGATGAAGCCGTGGCCCTGGCGACGCAGATGCCGCAGCTCAGCGTTGGCTGCCACGTGGTGCTGGTGGATGGCGAACCGCTGCTGCCCGCGAGCGAGGTGCGCTCGCTGCTGGCGCCGGGAACGAATCGTTTCTATCACTCGATCGGCGAAGTGTTGCGAGCGGTGGCGGGCGGACGCTTCCGCGCCGAAGAGGTAGAAGCCGAGGCCGGTGCCCAGTTTGCGCGTCTGCAAGGCTCGAAGGTCGAGGTGTCGCACTTTGACGCGCACAAACACACGCACATGTTTCCTTCGCTGCTACGTCCTCTGCTGCAGGCCGCCTCGACCCATGGCATCACGGCGCTTCGCAATCCATTTGAGGCACCGGGAGTAGTGGGCTGGCGCGAAGCGCGAGCCAGCAAAACGCTGCTGGTGCGCAAGGCTGAGACTGCACTGCTGCGCGCATTGCTATACCGGCGCTGGCTGCGAACGGTGCGCGCTGCGGGCTTCGCCACGACCGATGGCAGCCTGGGCGTAGCCGCCACGGGCACACTCGATGAAGCGCGGTTGCGCGCCATGCTGAAGCGGATGCCGCCGGGAACCTGGGAACTGGTCTGCCATCCCGGATACAACGACGGCGAGCTGGCCGCGGTTCGCACCAGTCTGCGCGAGTCGCGCGAGGTGGAGATGAGAGCGCTGCTGGCGATCACGGCCAGTGAGCTGAGCAAAAAGTATGGAGCGGAGCTGGTGCCGTTCCGCGTGAAGTCGTCGCGACCGGCCAGCGTCGCGAACATCTAACCGGACTTTTAATCGGAAACCGAGAGAGCTGGAGAGCCATGCGGATTGGTATCACCTGTTACCCCACCTATGGCGGCAGTGGAGTTGTGGCCACCGAACTTGGAATTGAGCTGGCCAATCGCGGACACGAGATCCACTTCATCTCCTATTCGCAGCCGATCCGGCTGACCGAGCCGCATCCGCGTATTCACTTTCACGAGGTGGAAGTCTCTCAGTATCCGCTCTTCGAATATCCCCCCTACGATCTTGCGCTGGCGACGCGCATGGCCGAAGTAGCCGAGCTGTACGACTTGGATCTGCTGCACGTACACTATGCCATTCCGCACTCGGTTTCGGCGATGCTGGCTCGGCAGATGCTCTGCTATGACCACACGCGGCTGCCCCGGCGCCTGCCGTACGTGACCACGCTGCATGGAACCGACATCACCCTGGTGGGACTGGACCGCTCCTATCTGCCGATTACGCGCTTCTCCATCGAGCAGAGCGATGCGGTTACGGCGATCTCCAACGACCTGAAGAAATCCACGATCGAGAGCTTCGCAATTAGCAAGCCGATTCACGTTATCCACAACTTTGTGAACTGCGATCTCTACCGGCGCGATGAACAGGCCCAGGCGCGGCGCGCGGAATTCGCCAAACCCGATGAGCGTCTTCTGGTGCATCTGTCGAACTTCCGCCCAGTAAAGCGGGTGACCGACGTGGTGGAAATATTCGACCGGGTGCAGAAGAAGATTCCGGCGCGGCTGATGATGATCGGCGACGGGCCGGACCGCCGCGCGGCCGAGCGCCTGGCCTGTGAACGAGGAATCCACCAGCGAATTCACTTCCTGGGCAAGCAGGACATGATTTACGAAAAACTGCCGATGGCCGACGTGATGCTGCTACCGAGCGAGATGGAGTCGTTTGGCCTGGCGGCGCTGGAGGCGATGGCCTGCGAAGTTGTGCCTGTAGCCTCGCGCGTCGGCGGATTGCCGGAGGTAATTGAGGACGGCGTGGACGGATTTCTGGCCCCGGCCGGCGATGTAGATGCGATGGCCGACTGCGCGCTGAAGGTGCTGAGCAGCGATACACTGCTGTCCACCATGGGCAAACGCGCGCGGGCAACGGCGAAGGCAAGGTTCTGCGCCACGATGATCATTCCGCAGTACGAAGAGCTTTATCGTGGGCTGTTGGAGGGTAAGGCGTAGTTGACGCGACGGGTACGGACTCGCGTCCTTCGCTTTCCGGCATTATCGCGGGCTATTGGAGCGCAAGTCGTAGTTGATGCCGTCCATCTCGCCGCTGTGCGGGATGGGCAGAACGATGCGCACGACGGTTCCGGCTCCGGTGCGGCTCTCCACCTCGACGCGGGCCGCGTCGCTGAAGAGCACATTGAGCCGCTCGCGGACGTTGGCCATGCCGATTCCGGTGCCATGTTGCGGCGTGTTCCACTCGCTTACGTCGGAGCCAGGCTCGACGATGCCAACCCCGTCGTCCTCGACCTCGATCACCAGGGTGCCGTCCAGAATCCGGCTGCGTAAATAAATGGTGCCTCCGGAGATCTTCGGCGAAAGGCCGTGCTTGATCGAATTCTCCACGATGGGCTGGATGAGCATGGTGGGGACGACGATTTCCAGGCTGGCTGGGTCGAGTTCCTTCACGACCTTGAGCTTGTCGCGTCCGAAGCGGATGACTTCGATGTCGAGATAGTCGTCGATAAATTCGAGCTCTTCGCGCAGCTCCGCAAAAGAGTCGCCTTTTTTGAGCAGGCGGCGAAGAATCTTCGAGAGCTTCAGAATCATCTCGCGCGCCGTGTCGGGATCGAAGCGCACCAGCGAGGCGACGGAGTTGAGCGTATTGAAGAGGAAGTGCGGATTGATCTGGCTCTGCAGGGCCTCCATGCGGGCTTGCAGCAACAAGCGCTCCTGCTCTTCGAGCTTCATCTCAATGCGGGTGTTGTTCAGCACCTTGAGGGCAATCGCAACCGTCATCACGCTACTGATGTAGATGGCGCAACGTACCAGCCAGTTCGGGGAATCCAACGCCCATGTGTAGCGCGGAAAAAATTCCCTGGTCTGCAGTCGCAGGAATTGCAGCCCTAGAATGATGAAGAAAAACGAAGTCTGCCAGTCAATGAACGACTTGGCAATGGTGCGCCGTATCCAGCGGTAAATGCTGAGGTCGAAGAGCGGGCTGAAGGACCAGATGACCTCGCGATCCTTGGCCAGCTCGCGCAGGAATCCCGCGCTGAGTCCGGCAATCACATTCAAGGGCAGGTTCAGATACTGGTGCATGAATAGATATGGCAGTGAGACCAGAATTCCACCGCAAACGCCCGCGGTTCGTCCGGCGATGACGCCAAGAAGAATCGCAGCTTCGAAGGAAACGTCGGCGGCGAGAAAATTCTTGACCGTGCCACGCACCAGCACGCCCAGCATGAAGGGTCCGCCAACGAAGAGGACCATCTCCAGCTTTTCCCATATATCGCGATCCTCGTGAAAGAGCAGGACGCGAAAGCGCCGCGAGCGCGCCAACACGCTGCTGACGGCAGCCGAGACCCCAAGCTGAATCAGAAGCGTGATGAGAATGAGGGGCCGGTCGATCATTGCGCAATCATCCCTGGTCTCCGGATGGGGCTCCGGAATGCACGCGGGCAGACTGGGCGGCGCGGGCGATCAACTCCGGAATCAGATCCGCCGAAGGCACTCCACCCTGGGCGAGATCGCGCGTGCCGCCGCCGCGTCCACCGGCGGAGCCGACGATGGACTTGAGCTGTGTGCCGGCATCGAACGTGCCGCCGGGGGACTGCGCAAAAACCAGCGCGGGAGTTCCCTGCCCGGCGCCCAACAGCGCGATCACATTCGCTTCGGCGGCGACCAGTTTTTGCGCATAGAGCTTGACGAAGGCGAGGTCGCGGTCCGCAAAGTATTCGGCGACGATCTTGCGTCCACCCTCGGTGGGAGTGCGCGCAAGCGCCTGCTGCGCGGTGAGTTCAGCAATTTCGGTCAGCAGCTTTTGCTGTTGCTTCTGTGCGGCTTTGCCGGAGTCGATCAGCTTCTGGCTCTGCGCCGGAACTTCCCAGAGATGAGAGGAATGGAGCGCGGCAGCTTCGGTGAGGACTTGAAAATCCTTTCGCGCAATGCGCAACGCGCGAGCGCCGCAGACGAACTCAACGCGAATTCCCTGCTTGAACTTCTCCACCTTGCGGAGCTGAATATTGCCGATCTGCCCGGTGGTTTTTACGTGAGTTCCGCCGCAGGCACACAGGTCCACGCCGCGGACTTCGATCAGGCGCAGAGTTTCGTGCGCGGCCTCGGGAATCTTGCGGACTCCAACCTTGCGCGCCTGCTCGGGGGTCACCTCATGCATCAGAACCTGGCGATCCTCCCAGACAAACTGGTTTGCGTAGCGCTCGGCCTGTAGGAGTTGCTCGGCACTGAGACTCGCAACTTCCAGATCAATGGTGCAGCTCTCCCCGCCCATGTGGAAGCTGACCGTGGGCGCATCGAAGAGCTTCAAGAAGGTCGCCGACAGCACGTGCTGTCCTGAGTGTTGCTGCATGTGATCCTGGCGGCGATCCACGTCAATGAATCCTCGCACGCGAATCGGCAGCGCGAGGGGCTCCGCGAGGTGCTCGACGACGTGCAGAATCGTGCCGTCGGATTCATCCTCGATTACCTCGGCGACGCGGAGCTTTGGAAGGAAGAGAGCGGCCGCTGGCGTCGAGCTGGGCTCATCGCCATCCGCCGCGACGAACTCGACCCATCCGGTATCAAAGGTCTGTCCGCCGCTGGTGGGATAGAACGCGGTGCGGTCCAGCACCAGCGCGCGCCGCCCATCGGCAAGGTCGCGGAGGGCCGCGACGGAGGCGGTAAAGTCGAAGAGAAATGAGTTCTGGTAGTAGAGGCGCTCGGTCATAGGCGTCAGGTGGAATGATACCGCCTTTGCGGCGTGAGGTTAAAATTCCGCCACTCACGCAAGATGAAATCGCCTTGCCGCGAGTGAGCACGCGGCCGAGCTCACAACCTCCGCAGCAGCGCGCTGTTGCGACGGAAGTGCTTGCGTTCGCGGCGGCGCTGGAAGCCGGGCATTTGGGCGCGCTTGTCGCGTATGCGGATGGCCTGCTGTTTGGCCTCTTCGCGGTGTCCGGTTTCGGCGAGGAATTCGGCGTAATTCAGTTGCGTCTCGGTGAGGGTGGAGGTGCGCAAAACGTGCTCGAAGAGGCGCTGCGCGCGGTCGATGTCTCCGGTCTTCCAGTCGGCGAAGGCAAGCAGTCCAGCGGCGCGCTGGAAGTCATAGCCGGCGTCGGCGGTGACAACATGCTCCAGGTCAGCGCGGACGGCGGCGAAATCCCCAAGCTCGACCTCGGCGAGGCCGCGGCGGTAGAAGGGGTCAAGCGAATCAGTGCGCTGGGCCAGGGCGCGGTCAAAGCAGGCGCGGGCACCGCTCCAGTCGCCCATGTCCAGGCGTAACAGTCCGAGCTCTTCGTAATTGCCTGCGGAAGGATTCTGCCGGATTGCGGCTTCTACCTCACGACGGCGGCGGCCCCGCTCCACGAAGCGGAATGCGCCCGGATCGCGGAGTTCGGGGAGCCACTCAACTGCTAGATAGATCAGTGCACCCAGCGGCCCCAGAAAAAGGATGAGATAGATCCAATAGAAGCTGGGCTGGCGGCGGACGTAGTGAACCAGCGCCATCACCATCAGCACGATGCCGAATATGCCCCAGGAAAAAAAGTGGGAGATCATCACCTGAATCCTAGCATTCAAAAACCCTAGCATCCTAAGTTGCTGAGGCAGACGTTGTAAAATTGAATCAATGTCCTCCGTTCGCCTGATTGCCATTGATATTGATGGAACGTTGCTGGATTCCAACTTCCAGGTAAGCGCGCGCAACCTTGCAACGTTGCGCCGGGCCAACTCGCTCGGGATGGAGATTGCGCTGGCAACCGGACGCCGGCACGGCTTTGCGCTTCCAGTGGCGGAAGCTCTGGGCTTTAAGGTCACGCTCATCAGTTCCAACGGCGCCATTACCAGGGCCAGCGACGGAACGCTGTTTCACCGCGATCCACTGCCACTGGCGGCTGCGTTGGAGTTGGTTGCGCATATGACGGACTTTCGCCGCAATCTGGTGATTACCTTCGACGGAGAGGACCAAGGGTCGCTCTTGCTAGAGACGCTGGACGAATTGAATGGCTCGATCAAGAAATGGCTGGAAAAGAATGCGCAATATCTTCGCTTCGTGCAGCCGATTGAGAGCGGGCTGACCAGCGACCCGATTCAGGCGATGTTCTGCGGAACGGTCGGGCGGATGATGGCCGCACAGTCGCGCCTGAAGAAAAATAAAGGCCTGCTGACCCGCGTCACCGCCCTGAAAACTCAGTACGATGCGCGCGATCTGTGCATGTTGGACATCCTGAACAAGGGCTGCACCAAGGGGGCTGCCTTGAGGCGTTGGGCGGCCTTCAAGGGATATCATCCCGCAGAAGTCATGGCGATCGGCGATAACTACAACGACATTGAAATGCTGGAATTCGCCGGACACGCCTACATCATGGGGAATGCCACCGAAGAACTGCGCGAACGCGGCTGGCAGACGACCCTCTGCAACAATGAAAACGGGGTCGCACTCGCTGTGGAATCGGCTCTGGAAGGACTAGAATAGTGAGGATGAGACTGTTGCGCCTAGCCGCCGCCCTGCTGTTGTTATCGAGCACCGTGTTTGCGGCTGAAATTGCAGAGTTGCGCAACGGATTCTCGATCCGCCACCGCGCTCGCGAGACTCGCGACGGGCTGGTTCGGCTCTACATTGACGATCAAAAAAAGAGTTTTGTCGACGTGCCCGCCGAGGAGATCGAGAGCTACTCCAACGAGCCCGATCCGGTTGTACCTGTAACAAACGCCGGGCCCGCCAAGAGCACCAGCCAGATCGTCGGTGAGGCCTCGGAAAAGCACGGCGTGGACTCGGACTTCATCCGCAGCGTGATCAAGCAGGAGAGCGGCGGCAACGCCCATGCGGTTTCACCGGCGGGGGCGCGGGGGTTGATGCAGTTGATGCCCGGCACGGCCGCGCAACTCGGCGTGGATGACACCTTCAGTCCCGAGCAAAACGTGCACGGCGGCGCACGCTATCTGCGCGAACTTCTGGAACGTTACAACGGCGACGCGGTCAAGGCGCTGGCTGCCTACAACGCAGGTCCCAAGGCAGTCGATCGCTACAAGGGTGTCCCGCCCTACCGTGAGACGCGCCAGTACGTGCAGCGCGTCATACTGGATTACAACAAGACCAAGCTTGAGTACAACAAGAGCAAGCGCGACGACACCAAGAGGAAGCAGGGCCGCGGACAATTACCCGGACACTCCGCCGATAAGACAAAGATTGCCTCAAGCGGCCCTGCCGCCAGGGCGGAACTGGCGGCGCAATAGCGACCGACATGCCGGGCCGCCGTGGATGCAAGCCGCGGCATCGGTAATCTAGTAGAATCAGAGATGACATCCGAGGGATTAGGCTCCGTATCCATACCCAGCTTTCAGGGGCGCTGAGTTTGCCTGACGCATTCATTGAATCCAGTTTTTAGTTGAAAGGTATTGGCGAACTCCAGCTCCGGCTCGCTCTTCCACCATGAAGAAAAAGCAGATTATTTCCCTCGTTGTTGTTGCGGCAATCCTGGGAGCCCTGGTTTATTTCCAGTTTCGCTCCTGGCGGACATTCGATTGGGCAAAGTTCCGCCAATATACGGGCGGCGTGAGCCTGTGGCACATTGGCGCCGGAGTCGCGCTGATCTATCTGGCCTACGTGCTGCGGGCCATCCGCTGGGCAATCTTTCTCAAGCCCACCGCCCCCACCAGTTTCCGGCGGCTAATCGGGCCGCAGATCATCGGCTTTGCCGCCCTGGGATTGTTTGGCCGCGCCGGCGAGTTTGCCCGCCCGTACTTGATTGCGCGCAAGGAGAAACTCACTTTCACCTCGCAGTTGGCGGTGTGGACGGTGGAGCGCTTCTTCGATCTTGGCGCGGTCTTGCTGCTGATGGTCTGCTTTTTCGCTATTAAGGGCGGAACCCTGGCTCAGGTTTTGCTTCAGGCACTGCACAATGGAATGCAGGTGGCGGCGCGCAACGCCAGCCACAAGCTCCCGCTCGCATTGGCGGCCCTGGCTGTGCTGGCGCTTTTATTATTGGTTCTCAAGCGCGCCTCCGGAGGCGCGGCAATGGCGCTGCGGGCGCGCCTGTATTCCTTCAAGCAAGGGTTCAACACCATTCACAGCGCCAGCTCCTTCATTCAACTGGTGGTGGTTTCGGTGGCCATGTGGCTGATGATCGCCGGCGCCTATATCGAAGTTCTGCACTCCTATCCGCAGATTCACGTGGCCGTCTCGGGAGATCCGGCCGGGGTGGAGCGGGTGGCGCGCATGAATACCATGAACCTGGATGATGTTCTGTTGGTAATGGGCTCCAGTATGTTGGGTTCGGTGGTGCAGTTGCCGGGAGGGGTTGGCGGTTCGCAGCTGGCGGTCATCGGTGTCCTGCAATCCAACCTATTCAGCGGGGAGCCATACAACATCACACGGGAGCTGGCGGTAAGCTGCGGCATTATGCTCTGGCTGGTGACCTTCATGTCGGTGGTTCCGGCGGGAGTTCTACTGGCGCGCTTCGAAAAGATTTCATTCCTCCGGCTCTCCGAAGAGAGCTCGCAGGAAGAGGAAGAAGTCGAGGCGGAGGTAGCCGGGACGTGATCACAGCATTGCTGCCGTTACAAAGCCACTGATACAATCGGGAGCGCAGGCGGCTCGGTGAGCCTGATAAGAAAGGCTGCGCAGCCGCACAGACGGCGGCAACAGCATCATGAAATGTCCCTTTTGCGGATTTGATCAGGACAAGGTAGTTGACTCGCGCGAGAGCAAGGAAGGCGAATCCATTCGCCGACGGCGTGAGTGTCTGCGTTGCGAAAAGCGCTACACCACCTACGAGCGCATCGACGAAATCCCATACATGGTAGTGAAGAAGGACGGACGCCGCGAGAAATTCGAGCGCCAGAAGGTACTCAGCGGATTGCTACGCGCCTGCGAAAAACGACCTGTTCCGATCGGCCAACTCGAACAGATCGTCAACGAGGCCGAAGGCTTCGTCATTGACAGCCCGGAGCGCGAGCGCAAGACCGGCGAAGTAGGCGAACTCATCATGAATCGTCTGCGCAATCTGGACAAGGTGGCCTATGTGCGCTTTGCCAGCGTCTATCTGGACTTCAAGGACGTGCACGAGTTTATGTCGGAACTGCAGGATCTGCTGCGCTCCAAAGACGTACGCGAGGCCAAAGCTGCGCTGGCGGCCGCCGAGCGGGGCAAACGCGCGGCCAAAGAATAATCCGAACATTGCGGCGGTCAGATAGGAGTCGAATGGCATATAAAGTTACGTTGATTCCGGGCGACGGAATCGGTCCGGAAGTTACCGCCGCGGCAGTGCGAGTCCTGGAAGCCACGGGCGTCAAGTTTGAGTGGGAGAGCTATGCGGCCGGGGCCGACGCCTTTGCCAAATTTCACGAGTACATCCCCAAAGATCTGGTCGACTCGGTTGAGCGCACCCATGTTGCCTTGAAAGGTCCGGTCACCACCCCGATCGGGGGCGGATTCAGCAGCATCAACGTGCAACTGCGTCGGCAGTTCGAGCTCTTTTGCAACTTCCGGCCCATCCGCAACCTTCCCGGCGTTACCACTCGCTACCCTGGCGTCGATCTGATCATTGTCCGCGAGAACACCGAGGGACTGTACTCGGGCATCGAGCACGAGGTTGTTCCGGGGGTGGTAGAGAGCATCAAGGTCATCACCGAAAAGGCCTCCACGCGCATCTCACGCTGGGCCTTTGAGTACGCCCACAAGTTTGGACGCAAGAAGATACACGCCATTCACAAGGCGAACATCATGAAGCTCTCCGACGGATTGTTCATCCGCTGTTCGCGCAATATCTCCAAGGAGTATCCGGATATCTTCTATGGCGAGCACATTATAGACAATACCTGCATGCAGCTTGTCACCAATCCATACCAGTACGACATACTGCTGCTGGAAAACTTCTACGGAGACATCGTCAGCGATCTGTGCGCCGCCTTCGTCGGCGGCCTCGGACTGGTGCCGGGAGCAAACTTCGGCCACGAATGCGCCATCTTTGAAGCCGTGCACGGCTCGGCACCGGACATCGCCGGACGAGGTATTGCCAACCCGACGGCGGTGCTCCGCTCCGGCATCCTTATGCTGCGGCATCTCGGCGAGCAGGACGCGGCCAACAAGGTGAAGTACGCCGTCCACGCCGTCTATCGCGAGGGCCAGCACATCACCCGCGACATGGGCGGCACTTCCTCCACCAACGAGTTCGCCGATGCCGTGATCGAGGCCATGGAGAGCCCGGCGTGGCGAGAGCAGGCCGCCAAGGAAACCGCACCGGTCTAATCGAAAAGCATCGTTCATAAAAGATCGTGCTAGAGGTGCGGCGTTCTTAAAGCGAATCCGGGCTTAAAGTGAATCCGGGCCGCGCTTCCCTGTTTTCCTGAACGCGATTTGGGAAAATATCGCCGGAGCAGCAATCGAGCTGCATCGTTGACCGGTGGATTCTCATCTTCTCTCTAAAGGGTTGTAGAATGTTGCGTTCGCCGGGGAGGTATTCCGGCGGACGCAAGAACCCTATCCCGGCCAAATCGAGTTCTCTGGACCGCATGACAGACCTTTCAAAGACACAAAGCACCCCCTATCATCGCGCGCATCATCGATTCGCCGCCCTGGCGGCGGGCTGTGTCTTCCTGCTGATAGTTGCCGGAGCCCTGGTGACCAGCAACGAAGCCGGACTTTCCGTGCCGGACTGGCCGACCTCGTTCGGCTCGCTCTACCGGATTCCGCCGCTGATTGGCGGAGTAAAGTTCGAACACGGTCATCGCATGCTGGCCGAATGCATCGGCCTGCTCACCATCGGCGTCGCCGTCTGGACTCAAAAGGTGGATCGGCGGCGCTGGATGCGCATCCTTGGATGGAGCGCATTAGGCACGGTGATTGCCCAAGGCGTGCTCGGCGGACTCACCGTCCTTTTCTATCTGCCACCGGCGATATCCACCGCGCATGCAACGCTTGGGCAAACGTTCTTCTGCATCATGGTCAGCATCGCATTCTTTACCAGCAGAAGCTGGGTCCAGGCGCCGGTCGCGGTAATCAGCCCAGACGCGCGCCCGCACCTCGCAACGCTTTCGCTGGCGACCGTCGCCGCCGTCTGGCTGCAACTCATCCTGGGTGCGGCCTTCCGCCATTCGGGAATCCGCCTGCTGCCTCACCTCATCGGAGCCGGCGTTGTCCTCTGCATGGTGAGCTGGCTGACGATTGCAACTCTCAAGCGCCATCGTGGGACGCCGCAACTCGCCACGACCGCAGCAGTGCTGCTGGTTCTGCTCGCGATGCAGATCACACTCGGACTGGCCAGCTACATCACGCGCGTTCTCTGGAGCCCGGCAGCCTCGGCGCCGCTAGCCAGCATGGTCACGGCAACGGTGGCACACGTCGCCTGCGGGGCGCTGGTGCTGGTCACTACCGTGATCCTTGCCATTCAGATTCACCGTCACGTTTCTAGTGACGCCATGCCAGCCCGGCAAGCGGCGGCGGAACTGCCTCCGTCGGGCTCCACGGTGCGCGCATGACCACCGCGCCGTCGCCAGCCCTGGCTGTTACCGCCTATGGCCCCGTGGAACTGCTGCGCGACTATGCGCAACTCACCAAGGTTCGCGTGACCACGCTGGTTGTGGTGACGGCCTGGTGCGGCTTCTTCTTCGGCCAGCATAAGTCCGGCCTGCCCGTGCTCACCATCAACCTGGTATGGGCGTTGGCTGGAATCGGCATGGTCGCAGCCGGCACGGCCTGCATGAATGAGATCATCGAGCGCAAGAGTGACGCGCTGATGCGGCGCACCGCGCTGCGCCCGCTGGTGACGGGCTCGGTGGGCTTGGGTCACGCCATCGCGGTGTGGGCAGTTCTCACCACTACGGGCGCAACTCTGCTGGCCGTCAAGCTCAATCCACTCACCGCGCTGCTCAGCCTGCTCACCGCCGTCTGCTACCTGTTGATGTACACGCCGCTAAAGAAGATCAGCCCGCTGTGCACCTTCGTCGGAGCCTTCCCAGGCGCCATGCCTGGAGTGCTGGGCTGGACCGCTGCGCGCGGCCATCTGGAATGCGAAGCCTTCGTGCTGTTTGCCATTGTCTTCTTCTGGCAGTTTCCCCACTTCCACGCCATCGCCCTGCTCTACCGCGATGACTACGCCAGGGCGGGCATCCGTATGTTGCCCGTAGTGGAAAGCGATGGGCGCTCCACCGCCCGCCAGATCCTGATGTACGGCGCGGCCCTGCTTCCCACCACGCTTGCGCCCACCATGCTGGGCATGGCCGGGTTGCCTTATTTCATCGGAGCCTCGGCGCTGGGTCTGGGGCTGTTCTACTTCTGCACCCGCATCTGGAGGGAGTGCCTGCCGCCGGACGCGCCACGTTCCAGAACTCTGGCGCGGGCTCTGCTCAAGGCCACCGTCACTTACCTGCCCTTGCTCTTTGCACTCATGATGCTTAACAGCGCGGCTTGATCCGCGCATGGCTCGCACCAAACTGAGGACTTATCGCTTTGACCACCAGGACGCAAGAACAAGAGCTCGACGCCTCCACCCACGCCGAACCGGAGACGGTGATTCAGATCGAGGGCCTTCGCCACCAATACGGCGATCGCACGGCCCTCAACGGCGTTTCCTTCACGGTGAATCGCGCCGAAATCTTCGGTCTGCTCGGCCCCAACGGCAGCGGCAAGACCACCATGTTCCGCATTCTTTCCACCTTGATGTTGCCCACCGCCGGACGCGCCTCGATTCTCGGCCACGACGTTGCGCTCGACCCCAGTGGCGTGCGCCGCCAGATCGGCGTGGTCTTCCAGTCGCGCAGCATTGACGTGAAGCTTTCCGCGGAAGAGAATCTCATCCACGTCGGCCATCTCTACGGAATTACCGGCTCCGTGCTCACAAAACGTGTGGCTGAAATGCTGGAGCGGGTCTCGCTCAGCGATCGCGCCAAGGACCGCGCCGAAACCTTCTCCGGCGGCATGCAGCGCCGTCTCGAACTCGCCAAAGGACTGCTCCATCATCCGCAGGTTCTGCTGCTCGATGAGCCGACAACCGGGCTCGATCCCGGCGCGCGCCGGGATCTCTGGCAATACCTTCAAATCCTGCGCGATCAGGAAAAAGTAAGCATCATCGTCACCACGCACCTGATGGAAGAGGCCGAAAAATGCGATCGTCTCGCCATTCTGAGCCACGGCAACCTGGTCGGCCTAGGCACACCTGCGCAACTCAAGAGTGAGATCGGCGGCGACGTGATTCTGCTCGACGCTCGTGACCCGCAGAAGCTCGCCGCAGCCATCAACGTTCGCTTTGCCGCCGGAGCCGCTGTGCTCGACGATGGCCGCGTTCGCATCGAACGCGAGGCCGGCCACCGCTTCATCACCGAAGTGGTTGAGGCCTTCCCCGGCGAGATCGATTCGGTCACCGTCAGCAAGCCAACGCTGGAGGATGTCTTCATCCGCCGCACCGGCCACCGCTTCTGGAACGAAGATGCCCAGGGGCTGGAGCAACGCGCTGCTCAAACCAAAAAGAAAAAGCACTAAACAGGATTGGGGCTGAATTTGGCAACGCAGACAACATCGCATCGGGGAACGATCACGGGAACCACCTTCGGAGTCATGCCCACGCTCTCGCTTTGGCGGCGCGAGGTGGTGCGCTTCTACCGCAACCTCAGCCGCGTCGTCGGCATCGTCGCCTCGCCCTTGCTCTTCTGGGTGGTCATCGGGGCCGGCTTCGGCAAATCCTTCCGCAACCCGACTACCGGCAGCAGCCAGAACTATCTGGACTTCTTCTTCCCCGGCGCGCTGATGATGATCGTGCTCTTCACTTCGATCTTCGCCATGATGTCGCTGATCGAGGATCGCAACGAGGGCTTTCTGCTCTCGGTGCTGGTCGCCCCGGTGCATCGCTCGGTGATTGTGCTCGGCAAGGTTATGGGCGGCACCACGCTGGCAACCCTGCAGGGCGTGCTCTTCCTCGTCATCGCCCCGCTGCTCGGAATTCACTTCAGCGTGGCGCGACTGCTCCTGATGATTCTGGACATCTTCCTGGTTTCGTTTTCTCTCACTGCGCTTGGCTTCATCATCGCGTGGCCCATGGATTCCACCTCCGGCTTCCATGCCATTATCAACCTGTTCCTGATCCCGCTCTGGCTGCTCTCCGGCTCGATGTTTCCTGTCAGCTCCGCCTCGCCGTGGATGGCCTTCCTGATGAGAATTAATCCGCTGACTTATGGCACCGAGGCGCTGCGGAGCCTGCTATTCCCCGCCACGGCCGCGCCCGAATTCCCGCTCGCAACCTGCCTCGCGGTGCTCGTCATCTTCACCGTCATCATGTTCGGCCTGGCTTTCGTCGTGGCCAACCGGCGTAGCACCAAACCGGCAGCCTGATAGGATCGGACCATGCAAGCGCAAACGCTTTCCTATTTTCCGGCCATCAACGCGACCCTGAACGGCACCGCCGCCGTTCTGCTGGTCACCGCCAAACGCTTCATCGACCGCAGGGAGATCGAGGCGCACAAGCGCACCATGATCGCGGCCTTTTCGACCTCGGTGGTCTTTCTCCTCTGCTATCTCTACTACCATGCCCATGCCGGCGTGCTGCACTTTGCCGGACAGGGCTGGCGGCGGCCGGTCTATTTCTCTCTGCTCGCCAGTCATACCGTGCTCGCCGTTATCATCGTCCCACTCATCCTGCTCAGCCTGAGGCGTGGCCTTAGGCGCCAGGATGCAAAGCACGTAAAGATTGCCCCGCTGACCTATTGGCTGTGGCTCTACGTTTCGGTGACGGGCGTCGTGATCTACTACCTGCTGTACCATCTCTGGCGCGGTTAGCCGCTCCAAGAAAAAAGCCCCGGTTGCCCGGGGCTCTGAATCAGCGCGCTTGCCAATGTCGCAGGCGCGCTTCTATTTTCTTGCAGCTACTTGGAAACCGAAGCTACTTCCTGAGCCACATCGAGCGGGCCTTCTGCCAAGTGCTTGACCCCGTATTCCCAGCCGGCGTCGAAAGCCTTCCGGTTCAGTTCAGCGAATGCCGCAGGCACCGAATCCTCCACCGCTTTGCGTAAGGACTCACGCTGCAGCAGTCCGGAAATAGCCCCGAAGAATCCGGTCATCACGACGTTGAGCACCATCTTCTTGCCGAGCTCTTCCGCCATGCGGGTTGCGGGAATGCCATAGACCTTCACGCCTGACGGCAAGACCTGCTCTACTCGAACCAACTCGCTCTCGATGATCAAGGTGCCGCCGGGTTTGATGTCCTTAGCGAACTTTGCGAACGCTTCATGAGACATCAGAACCATCAGGTCCGGTTGCACGACGTAAGGGTAGAGAATGGGCGTGGGTGAAAGAATGAGCTGCGCCGAGCAGGCGCCGCCACGCGCCTCGGGACCGAAATTCTGGGTCATTGTGGCGAAGCCGTCCTCCATAATGGAAGCGGCCATGCCGATGACACTGGCGCACATGATTACGCCCTGCCCACCAAAGCCAGAGATACGAATGTCTGTCAGCTGCATACGGGTGCCTCCGCCGGAATGTATTTCGAGCCAAGCCGCTGTTGGAGATGCGTGCGCATCATGGTGTCATAATCGGTACGCTCGCGGTCCACGAACTTGCCGACGATGATTTCGCCACTCTTGGTGAGTCCCACTTCGCTGGTTGGCGCTCCGTGTTTGATCTTCGAAAGTTCCTTGTAGAGCTTCATCGCATCCAGGCCATCGCCCATCTTGTTGCGGCGCTGATAGAGCGTTGGGCACGGCGAGACGATCTCGATGAATCCGAAGCCCTTCTTCTTCATCATCTCCGCCATGGACTTCGCGAGCTGTCTGACGTGGAAGGTCGTCCAACGCGCAACGTAGACCGCGCCAGCGGCGTCCATCAGAGAAGGCAAATTGAATGGCGGGTCGTAAGTTCCATAGGCCGCAGTTGCAGAAATGACATCAAGCGGCGTGGCAGGCCCGGTCTGTCCGCCGGTCATCGCGTACGTGAGGTTGTTCACGCAGATGACCTTGATATCCATGTTGCGGCGGGCGGCGTGAATGATGTGATTGCCGCCGATGGCGAACAGGTCGCCGTCGCCGCTGTAAACCACCACGTTCATGTCGGGATTCGCAAGCCTGAGTCCGGTTGCGAAGGGAATGGCGCGGCCGTGGGTGGTGTGGAACGAGTCGAGGTTCATGTAACCCGCGACGCGTCCGGTGCAGCCGATGCCGCTCACAATGCTGAGCTTACTGAGATCTGTCTTGGAATCGAGCAGGGCGCGAGTAAAGCAGTTTACCGTAGTACCGATGCCGCATCCCGGACACCAGATGTGGGGCATGCGGTCTGTACGCAAGAACTGTTCTACCGGATTCGCCGGTATGGCTTCGCAAAACGCTGCGGTTGAACTCATCGCGCTACCTCCTGGATGGCCTTCAGAATCTGTTCCGGCTGGTGTACGGTGCCACCGGCGTGATCAACGAGCACCACGCGGCACTGTCCAGCGACGGCGCGCTCCACCTCTCGAACCATCTGGCCGAGATTGATTTCAGGGACGACGAATCCCTTCACCTTGGGGGCGATGGCCTTGATGATGTGCTCAGGGAAAGGCCATGCCGTAATCAAACGCAAGCTGCCAACCTTGAGGCCCTGGGCGCGCGCGGTTTCAACCGCACGCTGCGCCACCCGCGAGGTGATCCCATAACTGACCACAACGACGTCGGCGCCTTCGATATCATGCTGCTCGGTCATGCAGATCTTCTCGGCGTTGTCGCGAATCTTGTGAACCATTCGCCGTATCGTTCTGTCCTGCACGGGCAATGTCAAATTCGGATAACCGCGCTCGTCATGGGTCAAGCCCGTGACATGCAGATTATATCCGTCTCCAGCCTTTGCCATCTCGGGAACCTGCGTGTCACCGACCGGTGCGAAGAGTTGGAATGTGCTCTTATCCTTGGTGGTGAAATGGCGCGGCTCTACTTCAATCTGGTCCGCGCGGGGAATGGCAACCTTCTCCGTCATGTGGCCGACACATTCGTCCATCATTACGAATACCGGCGTGCGGTACTGCTCGGAAAGATTGAAGGCCTTAATGGTCAGGTCAAAGCATTCCTGCGGAGAATTCGGGCAGAGCGCAATGATTTCGTAGTCGCCGTGAGAGCCCCACTTCGCCTGCATCATGTCGGCCTGCGCCGGCAGTGTGGGCAGTCCAGTGGATGGTCCGCCGCGCTGCACGTTGATAAATACGCAGGGCGTCTCGGTCATCGCGGCGAGGCCGATGTGTTCCATCATGAGAGAAAAACCAGGGCCGGAAGTGACCGTGAAGGCCTTTACTCCGCCCCAAACCGCGCCAAGAATCGTGATGGAGGCAGCGAGTTCGTCTTCCATCTGAATGAAGGTTCCGCCCACCTTCGGCGCGCGCTGCGAGAAGCGCTCCACGACTTCGGTTGAAGGCGTAATCGGGTAACCTGCGGCGAAACGTGCTCCGGCGGCGATCGCACCCTCACATGCGGCGTGGTCACCATCCATGAAATGTGCGCCCGTAAGGACGCCTACTGGGTCAGCGTGCATCGTCCGGCTCCTTTTCAGTCTTTCCGGCCTTGTCCGTGCGGTATCCGTGGATGGCGAAGTCCGGGCAAAACATGCCGCATAGATCGCATCCGCTGCATTTTTCAGGTATGACTGCTTCTGGTGGATGATAACCCTTAGTATTAAATGCGGACGAGAGTTCGAGTACCTTGGTCGGACAGAACTCGACACAGAATCCGCAAGCTTTACATCGCTCAACGACGATTGAAACTGCCCCGCGTGCCATATTTTCTCCTTGCCCCAGCATTTTGCCCGCGTAGTAGCCAAAGTGGGCGTGACGCACGTCACACTATGCTGTGATCGAACGCGTATGCGCAATTCCACTTGAACCTGCGGAGCACTCCAAATGCGCCCAGAACGCTTGCCTGTCCTAGCGGCTACTGCAGTGCGGACAGCCAGCATTCGGCGCAATCACATCGCAGCCACTACCATTGCTGAGCGCAAAAAAGAAAGTGCGATTGCGCCCCGCTTCTCCACGGCTTTCTCAAGGCTGCTATTTGCCGCTTATGCTCGCCTGGCCGCCGATTCCGCTGACCGAGCCTTCGGGTATGGTCTGGGCAACCTTCGCCTGGCGGGCAAATTCTTCAACCATCTCTTTCTTCAAGCGCACTTCGGTCGGACGCCGCGCAATCGTCATCTGGTCGATCTTGTCCTGCAACTTCATTAATCCATAGAACAGATTCTCTGGGCGCGGCGGGCACCCAACGATGTACACGTCAACCGGCACGATCTTGTCGACACCCTGCAGCACGGAGTACGTGTTAAACGGGCCGCCCACAGAGGCGCAGGCGCCCATGGCGATGACCCACTTCGGGTCCGGCATTTGGGCGTAGAGGCGCTGCACTACCGGAGCCATCTTCAAACTCACGGTTCCGGCCACAATCATCAGGTCGCTCTGACGTGGACTGGGACGGAATACCTCGGAGCCAAAGCGCGAAATATCAAAACGCGAAGCGGATGCGGCCATCATCTCGATGGCGCAACAAGCAAGGCCAAAGGTCATCGGCCAGATGGCGGACCTGCGCGCCCAGTTAAAGACGTAGTCCACCGTGCTAATCATTAAATTCTGTTCAAAACGATCTTCGATCCAGCTCATGCCGCCTCCAGCAAGCTACATATGCCTAAGTGTTATTTACCTGCGAAGCATTGGTCGGTGATATGCATCACAGGTACTCTTTCGGCATTGTACTCCACATCATCCAAACACTTCACTTTCCGGTTTGCGCGCCACCAGCAACAGCGCGCCAATACGCTTGAACTCCCGAAGTTGGTCTGCATTCGCAAACCAAGTGCCGCTGTACGACTCGGGAGTCGCCGTCAAATCCGGAATATGCGCGGTCCGAATGTCGGCGAATCCCTGGGCACGCAGCATTGCCTCGTATTCGGTCTCTGAGCGCACGTGCACTGGAACCTTCAACTCCTTCGGCCAATGCAGCGAATGCGGGTTTTCTTTGTAAAGGTTGATCAGGATAAACAGGAACCCGCCCGGAACCAGTACGCGATAGAGTTCGCGCAACACAGTTTCCTGGTCTTGGTAGTAATAAAAACTCTCGATCGAGAGAACCTTCTCGAAGTATTCATCCCGCCATGGAATTTCCTCGGCGGGAGCAATCGCGAAGAGGAGATTTTCCACATCGCGCGAGGCCGCCCGCGCGCGCGCAATCATTTCCTCCGAGACGTCCACGCCCACGGCGATTCCCTGCCCGCCTTCCACGGCCTGCGCCACCAAGCGCGTAGCCCATCCCACACCGCAACTCACATCGAGCACGCGATCGCCCGCTTTCAGCGCCATGCCTGCAATTGTCTGCTGGGCAATGGAGATGTGGTGACTCTCCATCTCTTCGCCACGCCCTTCCAACGCCCACTGGTTGAACTCGGCTCTCAGCTTCTCGTTCGCATCCGCCATTGTTTTGCCTCGCACCTACGGGTTCTATCAGCGCCCAGCGCTCCATGCTACATGTCTTCGCCCTTGGCCGCCAGTTCGCAACTATCGAGCCCTTTTTGCGCCGCAACTGTTGAACTGTTGAATTTGATTCTCTGCCTTTTCGCAGGCCTCGGCGCGCAGGGGGTGAGCGGGCGGCGCGACGAGAGATCCGCGCCAGCAATCACATTTACATCGCATTGTGACGCGCGTCACAGCTTTGTCTTGGGGTGCCGAATCTATAATAAAACGTCAACTTCTTACAGATAGTGAGAGCAGGGTTCATGCACTTGCTAGGCTTCGAAACGGCTTAGGAGGCTCAACTATGCCACAAAACTATGTTCCGATCTTCGTGTTTTTGCTCCTCGGCTTCTTGGTGGCAGCCGGAACACTCGTGCTCACCACTGTCATACGCCCGAATAATCCCGAGAAGATCAAGGGACTGCCCTACGAATGCGGTATTGAGCCGATAAACGACGCGCGCCAGCGGTACACGGTGCGCTTCTACATCATCGCCATACTGTTTGTTGTCTTCGACGTGGAAACAATTTTTCTGTTTCCATGGGCAGCCCAGTTCAAACGGCTTGGGGCGTTCGGGTTCCTTGAAATGCTGGTCTTCCTCGGAATCCTGGTGCTCGGCTACGTGTGGGTATGGAAAAAGGGCGCGCTGGAGTGGATCTAGCTCAGCCGTCCCGGGTTTGCCTGCAATCGGTACAACTTGCTCGCGTGAGCGTCCCGACCGCCAGCTCACTTTGAATACAACGTTCGAATCGAAGTCTTCGAACGGGGAAACATGGGGAAAAACGAATGTCCGAAGTACCAGAGGGGAATCCGCCAAGCCCAGCTTTGGAGAAGACTCCCGCAGCTCCAGTACCCACGGCAGCAGCGCCCAGACCTGCGCCGCTGCCGTGGGACTGCTCGATGGTGCAGCAACTGAAGAGTGTGTACGGCTCGGGAATTTGCGAAGCCACAACCTTCGCTGGCCAGAACTATCTTGTGGTAGACCGCGCCGCTTGCCATGACGTGCTGCGCACGCTTGACGAGCAGATGAGCTATCACTGTCTGACCGACTTGACGGCCGTGCACTATCCAAAAGACGCGCTGCCATTTGAGGTGGTCTGGATTCTCTATTCGATGTCCGCCAATGAGCGTGTGCGCGTGAAGGCGCGTTTTGCGGATGGCGAAGAGGTGCCGACGGCGACCGACCGCTGGGCCGCGGCGAACTGGATGGAGCGCGAAGTTTATGACATGTTCGGAGTACGATTCGCCGGTCACCCTGACCTGCGGCGCATTCTGCTTCCCGAGGATTGGACGGGACACCCACTGCGCAAGGATTATGACCTTCAGCATCAAGACACCGACTGGGTACGCAAGAACCTCGGAATCGAGAGCGGACAATGAGCGATAAGCAGTTTTATGAATCGCTCGACGAGGTTGAGCCGGGCCACACATTCCTGGGCTCCAACGAATTGGTACTCAACATGGGACCGCAGCACCCCTCGACGCACGGGGTACTGCGCGTCATCCTGAAACTGGATGGCGAGAAGGTAAACGGTCTGGAGTGCGTGCTCGGTTACCTGCACCGCGGGATTGAGAAAGTTGCAGAGAGCCGCACGTGGACTCAGTTTGCCCCGTTTGTCGATCGCCTGGATTACACCGCGGCAGTTTCCAATAGCCTGGGCTACTGCCTAGCGGTGGAGAAAATGCTCGGAGTAGAAGTACCAAAGCGGGCGCAATACCTTCGGGTCATTCTCACCGAACTGTGCCGCTTAGCGAGTCACCAGATCTGGCTGGGTACGCACTTGCTCGATATCGGTGCCGTGACGCCGCTGTTTTACACCTTCCGCGACCGCGAATACATCCTTAATATCTTTGAGAAATACTGCGGCGCCCGACTTACCAACCACGCCTTCCGCATCGGAGGCTGCCGCTGGGATGCGTACGAAGGCTTCTCAAAAGAGATCCTGCACCTGTGTGACGACCTTCTGCCCAAAATCGATGAATACCGCGAACTGATCACGGGTAACCGGATCTGGCTCCAGCGCACCAAGAACGTCGGCTACATCTCCGTGGAAGACTGCAGATCGTACTCAATCACCGGGCCTGTGCTGCGCGCCAGCGGAGTTTGCTGGGATGTGCGCAAGGCACAGCCGTACTCGTCCTACGAAGATTTCGAGTTCGATATTCCGACCGGCACCGCAAGCGATACCTTCGACCGCTATGTGGTTCGCGTCGAAGAAATGCGGCAATCGATTCGTATCATCCGTCAGGCGGTGGAAGGCTTGGCGGAGGGACCAATCATTGCGAAGGTACCCAAGGTGATCAAGCCTCCGGTGGGCGAAGTATACGTCAGCATCGAGGCTCCCAAGGGCGAACTGGGCTATTTCATAGTTAGTGATGGCAGCGCGCAGCCATATCGTGTGCGAGTGCGCCCGCCATCCTTCATTAACTTGCAAGCGCTGGAGAAAATGTCAAAGGGAAGTCTGGTGGCCGACGTGGTAGCAATTATAGGAACGCTCGATATCGTGCTCGGAGAGGTGGACCGGTGATGAAGAACATCCTCGGGTACCTGCATTCGAATCTGACGCCCGGCGAGGCTGGGAGCCTGTTCTGGGTCACCGTCTACGTGTTGCTGGTTTTCGCCGGCGTTGCGACCATCGTCATGTTTATGAACTGGTTCGAACGCAAGGCCATGGCACACATGCAGGTGCGCCTCGGGCCCATGCGCGTTGGACCGCATGGCTTGCTGCAGCCGGTCGCTGACGCGCTCAAGCTCCTTCTAAAGGAAGACCTCATGCCGGCTAACGCCGACAAACTAGTCTTCTGGTTTGCGCCGGTCACGGTTGTGATGACCGCCTTCTGCGGCTTCATCGTTGTCCCGTTTGGGCCCACTCACGCCATCACCGACATGAACATCGGAGTGCTCTTTATGCTCGGTGTTTCATCGCTTAGTGTGCTGGGCGTCATAATGGGGGGCTGGGCCTCCAACTCGAACTATCCTTTGATGGGAAGCTTGCGCTCGGGTGCGCAAATGGTTTCCTACGAAGTTGCAATGGCTATGGCAGTCGTCTCCGCGGTAATGATGAGCAGCATGGCCACCGGCACCGGAACGCTGAGCATGATTGGAATCGTGCGCGCCCAGATGCAACAGCACGTCTGGTTTGCCTTCTCGTTTTTCCCGGTCGGGCTGATTGCGTTTGCCGTGTTCGCCATCGCGATGGTAGCGGAAACCAATCGCGCCCCTTTTGATCTGCCGGAGGCCGAGAGCGAACTGGTGGCAGGCTTCTTGACTGAGTACAGCGGCTTCCGTTGGTCTCTTTTCTTCCTTGCAGAATACGCGGCCATGATTGCCGTGAGCTCGATTGCGACCACGCTGTGGCTAGGCGGCTGGCTCCGGCCATTTCCTAACCTGCTGGCCGGCAAGAACTGGGACTTGGCTTTCTCTCTGGTTCCCGGCCTTAGCTTTATGGTGGCGGCCGGATTGTGTTTCTTCTTTTACACGCGCATGCCAAAGATTCGCGCCATGCGTGCGAACGCAATCGGACAGGCTGGTCTAGGCTGTTTTCTCTTTGCCCTCGGTGTCGTCTTGATGTTGCCCGGCGTACACGAGCGGATACAGGACATTTATTGGTTCACTCTCAAGGTTCTCGGTTTCATGTATCTGTACATTTGGTACCGCGCGACCTTCCCTCGCTATCGATTCGATCAGTTGATGAAAATCGGATGGAAGGTGCTGCTCCCCATCTCGATTGGAGTAGTGATTCTTACGGCCTTGATTGGCGTGCGGCAGGAACTGTTCGCACTAGTGTGGAGGTAGGTCGATGAAGGTTGTCGAATTGCTAAGAAAGATTTTTCTGATCGATCTGTTTCAGGGCCTCTCGGTGACCTTCCGTCATCAGCACCCTGATGACTTGGTGACCGAGCAATATCCGATCGAGCGGCCCGAGGTTTCTGACCGCTTTCGCGGGCAGCCACGATTAAAGAACGATGCGGACGGGAAGACGCTGTGCACTGCTTGCGGAGCCTGCGCACTTGCCTGTCCCGAGAAGCTCATCAAGATTGGCAGCTTGCGCGATCCCGAGACGAAAAAGAAAGTGCTCACCGAGTTCGGTTTCGACGTAGGTCGATGCATGTTCTGCGGGTTATGCGAAGAAGCGTGTCCCACCCATAGCCTGGAACTGGGAAAGGACTATGAGTTGGCGCTTTACACCCGCGAAGGAATGGAACTGGAACGGAACCAGTTAGAGAATGGAATTCCGCGAAAGGTTTACGAGAAATGACACCGGTCGCAACTCCGTTTTTCTTTTATCTCATCTCGGGCATTGCAATTCTTGCCGCGATTGTCATGGTCACAAAGGTGAATCCCGTGCATTCGGCACTGGCACTCATCACGTCGCTTCTGGCGAGCGCCGGGCTCTACATCATGCTCTATGCACCCTTCATGGCTGCTGTTCAGATCGTGCTCTACGCCGGCGGTATTCTCGTCATGTTCCTCTTCGTGATGATGCTGGTAAACATTGAAGATCTGTACATTGAAAAAATGCTAAACAAGCAGTGGAAGGTCGGACTAGCGGCGACAGGCGTGCTCGCGCTGATGATGCTGGGAGCGCTCCTCCATGGTGCCAAGACCCTCCCGCAGCACATCGTCAATCTTTCCGAACAGAATAACGTGCAGGAGCTTGGGCTGCTGCTTTACGGCCGCAACACGGGCTATTACATGTTCCCATTTGAAATCGCCTCCATTCTCCTTTTGGTTGCGGTTATCGGCGCCGTGGTAATGGCGAAGCGGAGGGTGTAAGGATGCTGGAAATTGGAATTACGCACTACCTGGTGGTTGCCGCCGTGCTCTTCCTCATCGGAATGGTGGGCGTCATTACTCGCCGCAACGTAATGATTATTTTCATGTCCATTGAGCTCATGTTGAGTTCTGTGAACCTGAACCTGGTCGCATTCTCTCGTCTGTACGGATTGCATGGACAGGTCTTTTCTCTTTTCATTGCAGCCGACGCTGCCGCTGAAGCAGCCGTAGGTTTAGGAATCCTGATCGCCTTCTTCCGCAACCGTGCAACGGTGAATATGGATGAAGTGGATCTGCTGAAGGGTTAAGCGGCACAAACAGCCGTAGGAATACTGAGAGCTGAAATGTTTTTTCTTGAGAACATCTGGATCGTACCGCTGATGCCGGCAGTTGGCGCGGCAATCATGCTGCTCTTTGGACGGCAGTTGGCGAAGAAGTTCGTCAACGTCTTCTGCGTGGGTGCAGTGGCGCTGTCGTTCGTGTGGACGGCGCTGGCCGTCTGGCAATTTACTCATAGCGGACTGCCTCGCTACGAACACGTGCTCTTCACCTGGCTCGGTAGCGGCGGCGGACACATGCTGTATACGCTGCACGGCGGCGGAACGGCGGAGTTCGTAGTGAATGCGGGTGTGTTGCTCGACCCGTTGAGCTGCGTATGGCTGCTGTTTGTGACCTTCGTCGGCATGCTCATCCACATTTACAGCACAGGTTACATGTCGCATGAAGGCGGCTACTACCGCTTCTTCGGATATCTGAACCTGTTCATGTTTTCCATGCTCACGCTTATCCTGGCGAACAATTTCATGCTGATGTTCGTGGGATGGGAGGGAGTGGGCCTGTGCTCCTATCTGCTCATTGGCTTCTACTTCCATAAGCACTCAGCCTCCACGGCGGCAAACAAGGCATTCATTACAAACCGCATCGGTGACGCCGGGGTGATTCTCGGATCGCTCACCATCTTCTGGCTCTTCGGAACCTTTGATTTTGTGCGCGTCACCGAACTGGCGCGCGCACAGTCGGCAACGCTGATGGGGACAGGCATAATGACCGCGGCAACGCTGGCGCTGTTTGTGGGAGCCTGCGGCAAGTCGGCACAGCTTCCGCTCTACGTCTGGCTGCCCGACGCCATGGAAGGCCCAACTCCGGTTTCCGCCCTCATCCACGCAGCGACGATGGTGACGGCCGGCGTTTACATGGTGGCGCGCTCCAACGCCCTCTTCGTGCTCGCACCAGAGACCATGAAAGTGGTCGCTGTTGTCGGTGCGCTGACCGCGATCTTCGCGGCGTCGATCGGTCTGGTACAGAACGACATCAAGCGCGTTCTCGCCTACTCCACGGTTTCCCAACTCGGATATATGTTCCTGGCGCTGGGCGTCGGAGCTTTTACCGCCGGATGCTTTCACGTCTTCACCCATGCCTTCTTCAAGGCGCTGCTCTTCCTCGGATCGGGCTCAGTCATTCACGCCATGAGCGGCGAACAGGATATGCGCGGCATGGGTAACTTGCGCAAGAAGATTCCAATCACTTACGCGACCATGCTGATCGGCACACTGGCCATCGCCGGAATTCCCGGTCTTGCGGGCTTCTTCTCCAAGGACGAGATTCTTTGGCAGGCGTGGTCGGCTCACAACGGCGCTTTCCGCCCGCTGTGGTACGTGGCCTTCGCTACCGCGCTCATGACCTCGTTCTACATGTTCAGGCTGATCTTCCTCACGTTCTTTGGCAGCTCGCGCATGTCGCACGATACGGAACATCATGTTCACGAATCGCCCAAGTCGATGACCGTGCCGCTCATGGTGCTGGGACCTGTTCGATCTTCGCCGGTTATCTTGGCGTCGGGCCTAGCCTTGCGCGCTTCGTTGGCCTCCACGGTGAGACCAATCGCTTCGAGCATTTCCTGGCACCGGTCTTCGAGAATGGCGCCGAGAACGTTTCCGTCGCTGAATCCGGGACTCCGGTGGAAGGAAAAAGCGAGGAAGGATCGCCCAGCGAGTACTGGCTCATGTTCGGCTCCATTGCAGCCGCCGGCGCCGGTTGGTATTTCGCAAAGCGCGCCTACTCAGTCGCAGGCAAAGAGGTACGGGAGCCGATCAACGTGGCCGCTCCTCCCGTCTACCGCACGCTGCTAAACAAGTATTACGTGGACGAGCTCTACGACAAGCTCTTCACCGGACGCAGCACAATCGGCGGCGTCCGGTTGGGAGCTATCGGAGCGGGCGATGCGCTCTGGAAGTTCGACTCCGGCGTGATTGACGGCGGCGTGAATGGAACTGGCTGGTTCACGCGTTTTGCTGGCTTCGTATCCTCCTGGTGGGATAAGTGGGTTATCGACTGGTTCTGTGTGAACGGCCCCGCATATGTCACTCGCATGCTTTCGCGCCCAGCTCGATTGTTGCAGTGGGGACTGGTGCAGTGGTACGCGCTGGTCATGGTCTTCGGCGTTGCTGGATTGCTTTGGTATTACGGGCTCCGGTAGGGGCAACTGGTTGCGGAGAACTCCGCAGGAACGGATCAAATGTACAACCATATTCTCTCGATCATATTGTTCACGCCGCTGGTGGGTGCCCTCGTACTCTTACTCATTCCCGGCGAGCGCAAGGACGCAATCCGCTGGGTTGCCAACATTTTCGGTTTTCTCGGTTTCGCGGTGTCGCTGCCGCTGATCGGCTGGTTCTGGGAGGTGAAGGACCTCCCGGGCTTTAAGTTCGTGGAGGGCACGCCGAACGCCTGGATTCCCACCATTGGCGCCGGCTATTACCTCGGCATTGATGGCATATCTTTCCTGCTGATCATGTTGACCACGTTTTTGGGCGCCATCGCCATTCTGTCCTCCTGGACCGCGATTCAGGAGCGCCCAAAGGAATACTATGCGTGGTTCATGGTGCTGCAGACCGGCATGCTGGGCGTTTTCATGTCGCTGGACTTCTTCCTGTTCTTTGTCTTCTGGGAAGCCATGCTGGTGCCGATGTATCTGCTGATCGGAATTTGGGGCGGCCCGCGCAGGCTTTACGCGGCGATCAAGTTCTTCCTGTACACGCTGTTGGGCTCCGTGATGATGCTGTTAAGCGTGCTGTTCCTGTACTTCTTCCATCACACGCAGACTGGCGTCTACACCTTCAGCATCCAGGAGCTGTACCACACCGCGCCGCTGGTGCCGCACGTTTACGGCACTACGACAGCAGTACTGCTGTTTTTTGGTTTCTTCCTGGCCTTCGCCATCAAGGTTCCCATGTTCCCCTTCCACACCTGGTTGCCCGATGCACACGTGGAAGCGCCGACGGCGGGATCGGTCATCCTTGCCGGCGTTTTGCTGAAGATGGGTACTTACGGCTTGATACGCTTCTCGCTGCCGTTCTTCCCGGAAGTGGTGCATTACCCCAAAGTACGCCTGACGATGATCGTGCTTTCCCTCATCGGCATCATCTATGGCGGGCTGGTTTCCCTGGTGCAGACAGATATGAAGAAGTTGGTGGCGTACTCTTCGGTCAGCCATCTTGGCTTCTGCACGCTCGGCATCTTCGCCCTCAACGGCCCAGGTTTAAGCGGCTCGGTGCTGCAGCAGATTAACCACGGCATCTCGACCGGCGCACTGTTCTTGATCGTCGGCATCCTCTATGAACGCCGTCACACCCGCGACATTGCCGAGTACGGCGGAATCTCCACCATCATGCCGGTATACGCGACCATTGCGCTGATCATGTTCTTGTCGTCCATGGGACTGCCGTTACTCAATGGCTTCGTCGGCGAATTCACGATTCTCCAGGCCGCATACATGGCCAACTGGGTCTGGGCCGCTTGGGCGGTGCCCGGAGTGGTGTTAGCCGCAGCCTACTTGCTATGGCTCTATCAGCGAGTGTTTTTCGGCAAAGTGGAAAATCCGAAAAACGAAAAGCTTCTTGATCTGAGCCCGCGCGAACTGGCCACCTTCCTTCCGTTGGTTGCGGTTGCGCTGTGGATCGGTCTCTACCCGAAACCGTTCTTCCAAATCCTCGATCAGCCCGTGACCGCGCTAGTGGAGCAGATCAACCATCCTCAGGTATACAACGTGCGGCAGTTGCCGGAAGCAGACGTGAAGGCTCAGGCGACCATCGGCACGCAGCAGACCGCTAAACTGGCACAGACCGCCGCTGTACCGGAAGCGGGGCGGTAGAACCATGACTGCAGCCGCCATGATCCTGACGTCGTTTGCTCCTTTCACGGCCTTGGACTACCGCCTCGGCGGGCCGATTATCGTGCTCACCTTGTTTGCCCTCGGCATTTTGTGTTTCGACCTGATGCTGCCGGCCTCGCAAAAGCAATACAGTGCCCTGCCCGCGCTTCTCGGGCTTGGCGTTGCCGCTTATGCAACCCGCGGAATTCAGGTTCTGTTGCCGGAGAGCGGTGAACCGCTGCGCGGGTTCTTCGGCACCATTGTGATCGATCCTTTTTCCATTTACTTCTTCTATCTGTTTCTGGTGGGCGCCGCGGTAGCTGTGCTGATTTCCATCAAGTACCTCGAGATAGAGCGGGAAAATCACGGCGAGTTCTACGCGCTCATATTGTTCGCGGTCACGGGAATGATGTGCATGGCCGCCGGATACGATCTGGTGTTGCTCTTCATCGGCCTCGAACTGATGGCGCTTTCAACCTACATCCTTGTCGGCTTCCTTCGCAGCAATCAGCGCTCGAACGAAGCTGCGCTCAAGTATCTACTGCTGGGAGCCTTCTCCTCGGCGATCCTTGCCTATGGTCTCTCGCTGTTTTACGGTCTCTCCGGCTCCACGAACCTTGGCGATATCGCTCATGCACTCAGTATTCGTGTGGCGGCGAATCCGAGAGATCCAATCGTGATCCTGGCGCTGCTTACAACAATGACCGGTTTGCTTTTCAAGATTGCCGCTGCGCCATTCCACATGTGGGCACCGGACGTTTATGAAGGCGCACCTACCAGCGTGACCGGATTCATGTCTGTGGCGGTATTGGCTGCAAGTTGGGCCCTGATGCTCCGCATGCTTCTCTTCGGACTGTATCCGCTGCGTGCGCTCTACGTGCCGCTGTTGGTCTTCACCGCAATACTCACGTTGACCGCCGGAAATCTGGCGGCGATCACGCAGACGAACACCAAGCGACTGTTGGCCTATTCGTCGATTGCGCACGTCGGGTATATGCTGCTGGGCTTGGTGGCGAGTGATGGTTTGGCCAATCGCACCGGGATCAAGGGAATTCTTTTTTACCTGCTTGCTTACACCTTCATGAACCTGGGCGCGTTCGCTGTGCTGACTTCGCTGCGCCGCCGCAAAATTGTCGGAGATGATATCGAGGACATTTCCGGACTGGTCCAGAAGGCGCCTGTGGAAGCCGTGCTGATGCTCGTCTTCCTGCTCTCACTGGCAGGAGTTCCGCCCTTTGCCGGCTTCTATGGCAAGTACTTCGTCTTTCTCAGCCTGATCGAGACTGGGCACTATGTAATCGCAACCATAGCCGTTCTCTATGCCGTGGTGGCGGCCTACTACTATCTGAGAATTGCCAATGCGATGTTCATGGGCAAGGCAGATACCGAGGAACCCGTTCCGTCCACCGGAGCCATGAACCTTGCGCTGGGCGTTACCGCCGCGGCTACGGTCATCATCGGACTCTTCCCGAATATTTTCATTCAGGCTGTGAACTGGTCCGTTTCAAGCCTTAGCCCCGGAGGGATTGCGCTACTCAAGTAGCGCATATTTGTCCAAAGCCGGGTGGAGCGGAGAAAAGTGGAAGCGAGTATCTCCGGATTTCGCGAACCACTTCTCTCTGCTCCGCCCGGCAAGCTAAACTAAGGCTTCGCCTGCAGGAAATCAATATTTCAGGGACGGAGTCAAGCGTGTGTACAGCGCAGCTCGCCGTGTCAGCACCCACACTGATCCGGCCGTAGATTACTTCCGCATCATCCCTTTTTTCTCAAGCATCCAGCTCTGGTCTTACCCATCGGCACCTTGCGACTATTTCAGCGCATCTAAAATCCGCGAGCCGTCACGCGCTTGGAGGAGAAGCGAATGTTCAAGAAGTTCTTGTTGTCTTTGTTTTGCATGGCAGCCGTGTTGGTGCCTGTGCTGCTGCTTTCGGCCGCTCATCCCGAGGCCGGTTCACAAGCACCGCAATTCACGCTAAAGTCGCAGGACGGAACACCCGTGAGCCTGAAGGATTTTCGCGGCAAGTGGGTGGTGCTCTACTTCTACCCGAAGGACTTCACCAGCGGTTGCACGGTGGAAGCTCACAACTTTCAGCGCGATCTGGCCGAGTACGAGAAGCGCAATGCGGTCATCGTGGGAATTAGTGTGGACGATCCGGACTCGCACAAGCAGTTTTGCGTGAAGGAGGGGCTCAGCTTCAAGTTGCTCGCCGATACCGATCACAGCGTCTCGAAAGAGTACGGCACCCTGACCCACATGGGATTCACCCATGCCGCGCGTAATACCTTTCTGATCACGCCGGACGGTAAGATTGCCCGCGTCTTCGACGACGTGAAGCCCGCCGAACACAGCACGCAGATTTTAGCGACGCTAACGGAACTAGAGACGAAGTAGTCCGCTCACGATCATCTCCAACTCTACGTTCTTCGCTCAGGGCTCAGGCAATTTTGCTACGTACATGGGCGCGGCGCTCTGTCGGCAGCCAGATCGCAAAAACAGCGCCTCTTCCCACTTGGCTGCGCACCTGAATCCGTCCTTCATTCTTCCTCACTAATTCGCTGACTATCCACAATCCGAGTCCGGTGCCGATAGCCGACTTGGTTGTGAAGAACGGCACAAAGATTCTCTTCAGGTCGTTCGGACTGATCCCCGTCCCGTTGTCGGCGATAGTGAGCCGCACCATGGGACGGGAATCCGCCACTGGAAAGGGACCAGCCGTACGCACGTGCAGCGTTCCCTTCTCTTGCAAAGCATCAATACCGTTCGTGATCAGGTTTGAAATCATCTGGCGCAACTCGCCTTCCACAGCCTGCACTGCAATTTCGCAATCGTACCGGCGCTGTACATGGATGGATTTGTTGCGCGCCTTCGACTCGTACAGGTCGAGAACGCCGTCGAGTAGTTCAGGAAGATGCACGACCACGGACTGGCCTGATTCTTTGTAGAAACCGAGAGTCTGTTTGGTAATGTGAGCCACCCTCTTCAACTCCCGCTCGGCGATGCCCAGAATCTCCCGCGTACGCTCGGACATCGCAGGGTCGGAAGTTGCAAGAAAAACTGCATTCATGGTGGCCGAAAGCGGATTGTTGATTTCGTGGGCAATGGTCGCTGCCATGCGTCCGACGGAGGCCAGTTTCTCGCTCTGAATCAATGCTTCCTCCGCACGTTTGCGATTGGTAATGTCGACCTGAATTCCAACAAAGTGACTGATTTCCCCGCTCTCGGAGCGAACTGGAGCGATGGTCGTGTCCTGGACATAGAAGCTGCCGTCCTTGCGCCGGCTGGTGAGTTCGCCGTGCCATACCCTGCCCGAAAGAATCGTTCTCCAGAGGTCCTGGTAAAGCTGAGCACTGTTGACTCCAGACTTCAACAGGCGAGGTGTGGCTCCACGAGCTTCGTCGGCTGTGTAGCCGGTCAGCTTGGTGAAGGCCGGATTGACGAACAGGATGTTCCCCTGCCGATCGGTGAGGAGGATGGCATTGGCTGCCGCATCCAACGCCGCGGCAGCGAGATGGAGTTGTTGCTCCGCGAACTTTCGATCAGTGATGTCCTCCAGTGTTTCCACCGCGCCGATGATTCTTCCTTTCGGGTCTCGAATCGCCGCTGCTGTGAAATGAAGCCATTTTCCACGTTCGCCCATAGCCGGGAAGAAGTCCGTGGCTTCCCATGCTCCCTCCACCAGCTCTGATTTGCTGTATTTGCCCGCGTACCAGCGGGACATGTCTTCCATATCCTGGTCGATGATCAGGTCAGCCAGACAAGGTCGCGGCGTTGCGTAGAAGGCGCGCCAGTGCTGGTTCGTGCCGATCACGGATTCCGCGCTGATCCCCGTATACTTTTCCAGAGCCCCATTCCAGGAGATGATGGCGTGATCCTCTCCCAGCACGAACTGCGGGATCGGAGAGCCGTAGACGATGGCCCGGAGTCTCTGTTGGTTTTCACCGAGTTCCTGCTCGCTTTCGCGGCTCTCGGTAATATCCCGCGCCGCCAGAATGGCGTATTTGCTGTCGCCAGTGCGCAAGACCTGAATGGCAATCTCCACCGGTAACTTGCGGCTAGCTTCGCCACTGGAGAGCTCCGCGTTGACAAAGGCACTGCGTTTGGGCCCGCTACCCAGTTCGTCAAATAGAGCCAGCATCTGTTGCCAGGTCGCGTCCGGCACCAGGTCGGCGAAAGAAGCGGAAAGCAACGACGCGCGGTCGGTTGAAAGGTGGTTGAAAACCGAGGCGCTGACATCCAAAATGCGGCCTGACGGATTTTCCACAACGAAGAGCAAGTCGCTACTCAGGTCCACTAAGGAACGGAAACGCTCCAGCTCGGCCAAGCGCTGCCGTAGGTTGGGATAGTGGCTCTTGTGGCTGGAGGCATCCCCAAGCCCCAGGATCTTGCGCTGCAGCTCCTCCCGCTCCTCAGAGACTTTCTTCATAGCCGTATACAGCCTCTTCGTAGATCACCTCAATTAAGATGCATTTTGTGCGGTTTCCAGATCGATTCATCCAGGAATAACCACGAAGGCAACCGGGATGCGACAGCTACTCTCGACAGCTTCTTGCCCGGATGAGCCCTTGAGCGAGTCAACGCAGGAAAGAGCATGGTGTAAACTGCACCCGAATCACTTTGCTCGGTTTATGAACGCACAACTCTGAGCGAAAGCAAGCTTCGATAGACTAGGTGTTTCGATGAGCGTGCACCGATGAAGAGGACAGATAAGCGTGTGGAGAGCAACTCGTCAGCGAACCCTCCGGAGCCAGCCGCGGGGTCGGTTGCTGACGCTTCACACGATAACCACCCGTCTTTAGAGGACGTGCACGGTTCGGTCGTGGTGCCACACCATGCCTCAGGCTTCTGGCAGCAGTGGCGGGCTTTCGTAGGACCGGCAATTCTCATCAGCGTCGGCTACATGGACCCCGGAAACTGGGGAACGGATCTGCAAGGCGGCGCGCAGTACAAGTACGGACTCTTGTGGGTGGTCGGCGTGGCCAGCCTGATGGCCATCTTCATGCAGGTAATCTCTGCCCGCCTAGGTGTGGTGACCGGCAAGGATCTTGCCCAATGCTGCCGTGACTGGTATCCCCGGTGGACCCGCTGGCCAAACTGGCTGATGAGCGAAGTGGCCATTGGCGCCTGCGACCTGGCGGAGGTGCTCGGCAGTGCCGTAGCCCTCAATCTGCTCTTCCATATCCCGCTTCTGTGGGCGGTCATCATCACGGGGCTGGATGTCCTACTCCTCCTGGCCTTGCAACGCTACGGGATGCGAACCATCGAGGCCATCGTCGTGCTTCTGGTCGCCACCATCGCAGTCTGCTATTTCATCGAGCTTTTCGTTCTTCCGCAGACCCAACCCAGCTTTCTGGAGATGGGACGGGCATTGATTTCGCCCCACTTTCGTCAAGCAGGAATGTTGTACATCGCCATCGGCATCATCGGCGCGACCGTGATGCCCCACAACCTGTACCTGCACTCGGCCCTGGTGCAGAGCCGCCAGTTGCAGAAGGACGAGCCATCGATCCGGCGCGCGGTCCAGTTCAACACCATCGATTCCGTCGTGGCCCTGACCATCGCTTTCTTCGTCAACGCTGCGATTCTGGTGCTTGCGGCAACGGTGTTCTTTGGCAAGGAAAGCGTGGCTGTACCGGGCGGACAACTGGTTCATTTCAGCCCTGACAGTGATTGGATCCGGGTCGCTTATCTGACCCTGGCGCCATTGTTGGGAACCACCTTTGCGAGCACGCTGTTTGCGGTGGCGCTGCTGGCAAGCGGCCAGAGCAGCACCATCACCGGCACCCTCGCCGGGCAGGTCGTGATGGAAGGATTCATGCATTGGCGAATCCAACCTTGGGTGCGGCGGCTCATTACCCGCACTCTGGCCATCCTGCCAGCGGTCTTCATTATCGGCCTTCGCGGTGACAGCAGCGTTACCGATCTGCTGACCCTCAGTCAGGTGGTGCTGGCGTTGCAGCTTCCCTTCGCCATGTTTCCGCTGCTTCAGTTCACAAGCTCCCGCAAGCGGATGGGCGTCTGGAAGAATGGCTGGTTCCTGCTGGTTGCGGGTTGGGCCAGTGCTATCCTCATAACCGCAATGGATATCTACGGCCTGCCGGACTCGCTCAAGTCCGCATGGCATGTCATTACCGGCGGATAACTACGGGACGACAGAAACGGATAAGCATGTACGACAAAATTCTGGTTACGCTGGACTGTACCCCGACCGACCGGGCGATTATCGAGCACGTGAAACACCTCGCCAAGCTGACGCACAGCCGGTTGGTGTTGCTTCACGTGGCCGATGGATGGGCCGCCAGAACCTATGGTTCGGATGCGGTGGGGCCGGAAATCACTGAAGACACTGCGTATTTGGAAAAAGTTCGGGCAGAGTTTCAATCCATGGACATTTCCACCGAGGCCGAATTGGCCTACGGCGAACCGGTCAGGGAAATCGTCAACTGGGTCCAGAAGAATGGTTGCGACCTGGTGGCTATGAGCACCCACGGACACCGACTGCTTGCCGACATGTTTCTCGGCACCACGGCCAGCCGGGTCCAGCATAGTGTCAGTGTGCCCGTTCTCATGCTTCGTGCAAAGTGAACGCGCTACCTCCGGCGATGACACCTGCGTGCCATCGCCGAAGCGGGACGACAGCCAGCACTAGTTAATCAGTTCGAACTTTTCCCTGGCATGGCCGCAGACCGGGCAGCGGTCGAACTCGGCCTTGTCAGCGGTGAAGCCGCACACCGGACACACGTAGTAGGTCGCCTTGTTCGACAGCTTCTGGCACGACTTCTCCACGCAATGCTGGATGTGTTCCAGAGCCTTGGTAAAGAGCTCCGCGTGCCCTTTTTCGGCCTCAATGGCGTAGTGGAAGGTGCGGCGTGCAGCCGTGTTCTTCTGCGCCTCGGCTTCGCTGATGAAATCGGGGTACATGACGTTGACTTCATAGAGCTCGCCGGCGATGGCCTCCTGCAGGTTCTCCACGGTGGTCTTGACTACGGCCTGCTCGATCGTTGCAACAGCCTTGCCGCCAAGCTTCTCGATGACTACAGAGTGGTTGGTCGCGTGGATATGCTCGGCGCGAGAGGCGGCACGGAAAAGACTTCCCACCTTGAGGTAGCCTTCCTCGTCGGCTTTGATTGCAAAGGCAGCGTAGCGGGCCGAAGCGTTCGACTCGCCGTTGAAAGCAGCCAGAAGGTTTTTCAGCGTTTGCTCATGCGTTGGAAGCGTAGTTGTCGACATGATGATTCCTCCGAATACGAATACATTTATTGTAAGTCCAATTGCGGATCTGGGTACGCTGCGTCCGTCGGACGATTGGCTTACACGATAATGGTTTGGCGAGCGATGTTTATCACTTAATACATCGTTTGGCGAATTCAGAACCATTGCCTGACTAGGTAACAGGTAGCTGCTATGCGATGTTCACTTAGGCAATGGTTGGATGGACGGCCACTTTTCGCACACGACGACGAACTCTGGCAGCCAGCCTGCCGCCGACAATTGTTGCCTCACGGGCGCTCCGGCCAGGCGTGCCTGGGATAGCGTCGCATCAATTCGCGGCGCACTTGCGGATAGAGCCGCTCCCAGAATCCCGCCAGATCCGTCGTCGTCTGCACCGCCCGCTGATTCGGGGCGAGCAGGTGAACCACTACGGGCGTGCGGTCGGGCCCGATCCGAGGCGTGTCGCGCATGCCGAAGAAGTCCTGCATGCGGGATGCGATCCAAGGCGGCTTGCCGCGCTCGTAGTGAACCTTTGTCTGGCGTCCATTCTGCAAGCGGAGGCGCGCCGGGGCGAGTTCATTGAGCCGTCGCATTGCCATCTTCTGTTCGAGCACTGGAACGAGGTCCGCCGCCGCGCTTTTCAACTCGGCGAAGCTTCGCAGTCCCGAACACAAGTCACGCAACGCCTGCGCAACGTCGGGTGCCTCCAATCCGGCGAACTCGACGCGCCCGGTGAAGTCGTTCAAAGCATCCATGTCGATGAAGCGCTCGATGCCAGCTTCCAATGCCTTCTGAGCGAGCAGTTCGGCTGCGGCTTCCACATTCGGAAGCGCACCGCGCGACTCCTGAATCACCAGCTCATCGTAGAGCAGCGCGCTGACGGCCTCCACCCGCTCGGCCAGACGATTCCATGTCACGGTGGATTGCTCCCGCACACGATCCGGAAAGAGATCGAGCAGCCACTCCGGCTCGATGCGTGCCGTCATTCGAATCAGCGGCAGCGGCTTATCTTTGCGGTCCTCGGCATCCACGGCGATCATGAACTCATAGCGAGGAGGCTCGCCCGCGACCTCCGCCGATGCGCCGGTTGACAGCAGCACCTGGTTGCCCGCCCGCAGCCGCGCGACGCGATCCGGAAACCCCGCCAGCACCGACATAAGCAGAGCGTCGTCGCTATGCGTCGTCTGCCGGGAAGGGCGCGCAATTCTGCGGAGTTGCTCGACGTGCTGCCGCAAGCGGTAGTCCTGTTTCAACTCCTGTTCCAGCTCCATAGCAGCAAGCAGATCATTTTTTTCCATCTGCACGCCCGAGGCGAGCAGCGCCACGGCAACGCAGCCGTCCTCACCTACGCCGCGCTCCATGGCCTCGACGAGAATTCGCGAGAGCCGGGGCGGCAGCGGATAGCACGCCAGCCGCTGCGCCATGCTGTTTGCGCCTCTATCATCCGCGGTGACATCTCCGGTAGCTTCTCCGGTAACACCCAGGCGATCCAGCAGCGCCTCGGCCCTTGCCACTGCGGCCTCGGGCGGCGCATCCAGCCACTCGACCTGGTTGGCGTTGGCAATCCGCATCGCTCGCAGCGCGAGGCAGAGTTGGGAGAGGTCGCTGCGCACGATCTCCGGCGCTTCTTGCTCGGGACGGTGCAGGTAATCGTCCTCGGTGTAGAGGCGCAGCACGCGTCCGGGTCCGGTGCGCCCCGCCCGCCCGGCTCTCTGCTTTGCCGACGCCTTGCTCACCCGGCCGACATGGAGGGTCGGCAGCCCGCTCCACGGGGAGTAAGTTGCGAAGCGCGCCAAGCCACTGTCGATGACCGCGCTGACGCCCTCGACCGTCACGGAGCTCTCCGCGACGTTTGTTGCCAGGATCAGTTTTCGTTGTGGAGCGGGCAGGAGCGCGCGGTCCTGCTCCTTGGGCGGCAGACTGCCATGCAGAGGCAGCGCCAGCAACCCGACCCGTCGCGCAATCGGCTCGCACTCGCGTAGCGCACGGCGGATCTCGGCGGCTCCGGGCAGAAAAACCAGGATGTCTCCGGAGTGGCGCTCGTCGATCAGCAGTTCCACCGCTTCCCTCACCTGTGCTTCGACGGGCTTTGGCGAGTACGGCAGATGTTTGATCGAAAGTTCGAAGCGGGTTCCCTCGGAGCGCACGATGGGACAGCCGCCAAGAAACCGCGCCACGGGATCGGCCTCAAGGGTCGCCGACATGACCACGATTCGCAGCTCGGGCCGCGTCCGTTGCAGGCGCTTCAACAATGCCAGCGCGAGATCGCTGTCAAGGTGGCGCTCATGGAACTCATCCAGCACCACGGCGTCCACGCCCTTCAGGGATGGATCTGAAAGCAGGCGGCGGGTCAGTATGCCTTCGGTGACAAAGCGCAGGCGGGTGCGCGGACCAACTGCTTCTTCAAAGCGGACCTGATAGCCGACAGTCTCGCCGGGTTGTTCGCCCAGCTCCCACGCAACGCGTCGCGCCGCCAATCGTGCCGCAATCCGGCGCGGTTCCAGCACAACCACCTCCCCGCTCACGATCCCCAGCAGCGCGGGCGGCACTCGGGTGGTCTTCCCCGCGCCGGGCGGAGCTTCGATCACAAGGTTCGGATTGCGATTTAAGGAGTCGATAATCTCCGGCAGAATTGCGTCCACCGGGAGAGAAGGTTTGCGGCTGAGCACTTCTCATCGAAACACGGCGTTTCAATTGGAGTCAATGGCGCTACACTCATGGAGACAACTTCGCTGATCATTGCCAGCTCCAACCACGAAGCGCATTCCAGAGCTTGAAGGCGGGTTCATCTGAGAGACCAGGATGATTGAAACGCAGCACGAGCCAATTCATCCACTGCGGGCGCGGGTGATCGAGGCGCTGTCTCTGGCTGAGGACGTGATCTATACGGGCCTTGGCATTCTGCTGGCGATCTACGCTATCGCGCTCCTGGTGCGAGGGTTCAAGAACTTTATACAGGTAGTCGCTGGACACGCTAACAGCGCACAATTTGTCGATCTGCTCGATCAGGTTCTACTGATTCTGCTGGTTGTCGAATTACTTTATACCGTGCAAGTTTCGTTTCGCGAACGCGGTTTAGTTACCGAGCCTTTCCTTGTCGTAGCACTCATCTCCGTCATTCGCAGGGTCTTGGTTCTCACGGCTCAACTGCCCGAACTCGCGCAAGCCAATGAAAGCAGTTTCCATCATGCCTCCATGGAATTGATCCTCTTAACCCTGATGATCGTCGTACTTGTGGGCTCATTGATTCTCTTGCAGAGACAGACCAAGAGCCACCATGCACCTTCCGAGAACGACCCCGGCTTTGAGCAGGAGGATGGGAGGCAGAACACTGCCCCCCATCCTCCTGCGTAGCTCTGCTTGGTCGAAATGGCACGGCGTTCATGCCGGAAAATGCAAAATACTCCTCACCGTGTGACGGCTGACTTGTCAGTTGATTTCATCGCCGGGCGCTGCTCTTCGCCGCTGCCGGAAAAGATGTCATAGACGTAGTCGTGCGCGGCCAAGGCGGCCTTGGTCATTGCGCCGGATTCTACGCGCTTGAGAGTCTCCTCGCGGGAAAGATCGAAGATCGCGTCCAAAATCTGCGTGCGCTCCTGTGAATTCGCGGTCCCAACGACAAAAAGCACGCGGGCGCTATGCTGGATGTAACGAGGCGAGAGCAACTGCCTCATCAACAGATCCATGATCACGCTCGCTTTACTGCGGTCAAAGCGTCCGGAATCGCCGAGGCGATCCAGTTCAGCGAAGAACGCAGTGGTCCATTCGTTGTGATAATTCCACACCTGGACGAACATCTCCCGGGTAAAGCGCGTACCTGCCTTGACCGGCTCGGCATTCACCGCCAGTTCAACACCATCCTCGGTGAGCGTCTGCCGTTTGAAGTAGCCGTCCTTGGTGATGGCCGCCTGATGATGGGCAAGCGTCCATAGCCACGACACATTGATTCGGTAAGTGGCCAGATCATTCATGAATCGCAGCTTCAGTTCGTAGTCGTCGATGGCCGCTGCGAAGTTGCCATTGAGAATCTGGAAGCCGTAGTTCGCCGCCATGTAGAACGCATGTTGAATGTGCTCGATGGTGACTTCACCCTTCGGCACGCCGTAGATGTCATCCCAGCGTTGTTGGGTGAAAATCTTCTCCGGCGCATCCAGTGAGTCCTTGGTGAGGAGCCAGGGCGTGATCTTGCCCTCGGAATTCAACAAGCCCCGGGACTTCAGGAGAGTCCGCTCGGGGTCCGTCAGACCACTGGCGACGCTCGCCACCGCCTTGCCCTTCACGTCCGTAAGCTCCTGCGGCGCATCGAGGATCGACTGAATCTCCGTCACTGCGGCTTGCAGAGGCCGGTTGCCGCCAGCTACGTAGGCCGGCTCGGGACTGGCCACCCAGCTTTGCCGATAGGTGTCGTAGAGTCGTCCCTTCACCCGTTTTGCAAGAATGTCTTCCAGGGTAGGCGGTTGACCCGCGGGCAGCGAATCGTCAGGAATAACATCGTCGGGAACAAAAATGAGCCCCAGCAGACGCTCGCGCAGTTTGTCGATTACCATGGCACGCAACGCCAGCGGATTGTACCTGGAGCGGCCATAAATGTCGCCCGACTGATAAAACATAACCGCAGCCATGCCGCCGATGGGCGCGCCCTGGGTGAGTTCGCCATCCTTCATCCCGGCCATGAGCATCATCAGTGCGTTGTAGCGCTGATAGGCGATCATGTTCGGCGACGCCATGCCGATCGTCTGCGGATCAGGGAAGATGCCCTTGGGGTCGCTTTTCCAGATCTCAATCATGCTGCCCAGGTAATCCCAGCGACCGACGTTCGTCCCCAGCAGCCGACGGCGCAGCACCCAGGCGATTGCGGGCAGAGTCCGGCCTGCGTTGCCCTCCTCGTACAGCATCTTGATCTTGAATGTGCCCGCCGCGACGCCAATCATGCCCTCCAAGCGTGCCAGGAGCTTCTCCACAATCAGGGCTTCCTGAGGCGTTTGCAGCTTCGGAATGTAGAAGTACACACCCGTGCCGGAACGCTTGAGAGACTCGTAGTTATTTGCCACCCATAGCACGGCGACCGCGATGAGACCCGGCGCCGGCTGGCCATCGACGGTAACGTGGTCATAGAGCACATGGATGCTGGGAGGCCGAACCAACCGCGTCGGCCACTTCCCCGGCGGCGCAGTGATGTTGTAGGAGCGCGTTTTTCCTTTCTTTGTCACTTCATAGGGACGCTCATTCCATCGGCCTTCGAAGATCTCCTTGGCGTTCTGCAATGCCGCAAAAATCCCCACCGGCTCATTCGTCGGCGTGCCATCGGGCTGAAAGTGCGGCGGGGCGGCGTCTTCAAAATCCGGCATATTCATCGGTGCGGGACTGTTCAACGCATTGAAGGCCATGTCGAGCGGATGCCACGGTCCGGTGAGTTCCAGTCCGGGATTGCTGAGCGGCTGAACGTCCTTGGGGATGGGCACCTCATCGTTGAGCCGCCAGCGCCAACGGCTCTCCCGTCCGAGAAAGTTGTCGATCAGGCCCTGCACGATCTGCCGAAAAGTCCAGGGCTGCCCCGAGACCGGGTCCGTAAATTTCTCGTCCCAGTCCGGCCATGCGTATTTCTTGGTGACCGGAGCGTCGGACTGCAACAGCACTCGACGAGCGGTTAAGGCCGTCGCGATGTCGGGACGCAGCTCTCGTGTGAGCGTGTCAATCGTCGTTTCGACATTGACTTCGTGCCCGTTCACCTTCTTGCTCCCGAACAGGTCCGGGAATTTCTGGAGAATGTCCTTACGGATCATCGTCTGAGCTCCTCAGCTCTTACTTCAAGCTCTTGCTTCTACTTCATAAGAACACGTCTTGCAGTCCGCTGAGTCTCATCCTTAAGTGAGGGCAAGGCAAGTCAGCAGACTACGTCGGGAATACAGCTCGGATCACGGAGGAGGTTCGGGATACCCCAAACCGTAACAGCATGCCGGTGAAGGTCCGAGTACAACTCCTTTGCAGATGATACTTCCGGTGCAATGGATGCAGATTTCGTATTGCCATGCGTCATAACATGGCTTAATTAGGCGTAGGGGGCGGGCAGACCGTGCGCGAGCCGATGCGCCCGCATCTCCAGAGCCTGGTGGGTGCGAATGCGCAGATTCGTGCGCGGCTGGGCGCGGCAGAGCAGCACAAAGCCTGCCTCCTCGTCCTCTCTGAAATAGGAATCCGCCGACGATTGATCGACCTTGCCTTCCACCAGCTTCCCGGCACAGGTAAGGCAGCGCCCCTGAAGACAGATGGACGGGAGCCACACGCCTTGGCGTGCAGCCGCATCCCACACGAACTCATCTTTGCCGCAGACCAAACGCCGTACGCCTTCGGGCGTCTCCAGGATGACCTGAGAAAGCTCTGCCCTGGCTCCTGTTGAGGCATCCTGCCTTCCTACGGATTGTAGAATCCGCGATTCTTGCTGTACGGCGCCTCGCCCGGCGTACCGCGACGGAAGTGGCCGGATGGTACGGACTTGCCATCACGCTCGTGAGCCAGAAGCTCGATGAACCACGCCTCGTGTTCAATCTCCTCATTCAGAATTCGTGAAGCCATGTCGTAAGTGCGCGGATCCTTGCCGAACGTAATGTCGCAGACCGCAATCCAGCTTCGAATGGCACAACGCTCGGACTCCAACAAAATGGTAAGGATGTTTACCGCCGTGGGCGGATCGGGAAGCTTTGCCGCCTTGCAGCCGGCCTGATCGTGAAAGGCCTTCAGGTCATTCGGAAGGCTTCCTCCGAGTTCGTAGATTCGGGGCACGATCAGCTCTCAATGGGCTCTGTCTTCCAGGCTGGCGTCTTCGCAGATTTCCTTAATAATCCTCGTGTCCTGCGAGATTCATGCGCAAGATAGTGTAGTAGTAATACGTGCTCGCGAACTCCGCGGCGGCATTGGCTACCAGCATTTTGATTAGCTTTTCTACGTCCACACCGCAGGCGCGAATAACTTCGACCCCTACCCGCTGGGTCACATCTCCAGGCTGAACTGTCTCGTTTGCCCTTAGGAATTCCCTCTCTACGTTCCATGGCTCTACGCCGTGAGCGCATAGCCACGATGAGAGATGATCCGAATATGGCGGCGGTTGTACCCGGAGGGTTGTACCTGGATTTGTTGGGGTCACAGGACTACTGGGCGGTGCAAGAGCACTGTCGAAGGGGTCTTCCGACTCATTCTGCTTCCGGAACACTGCCGAAGCGCCCGATCTCGCCAGCAGGTCATCCAGTGCCGCGCCTACCGGCCTCCGGCGAATGATCAGGCGCGATCAAAATTGTGATACTCTGCCAACCACGAACCGCAAGTGCTTCCTGTTGTGCGTCTCGCTCGTAGACCGCGTTGTGGTTCGAGAGATCGGAGAATTTCTTGGTATTGGGTGAAGCCGAGAAGATATTGAACAATCATTTATTTAATTCATGTTTAAGATGCTCTTCCAACTCTCTTCAACATCGCCCCGAGGCGCTCAGGGATCCGATCCCGAAGCTATGTGCCAGGTCACCTGGGGTTGGGCTGAGGTTTCATGAGTCCATTTGTAGTTGGCGCAAGTTTTGCACTTAGTGTTGCGTCCTATTCGACGGGTGCGGTCGCGTGTCTTGCGAGCTTCCGAAGGCCCGCCTTGGCACGGCATATCTGCTGCATCGCCGCCCTGGCAGGGGCTGGCTTCGGAGCGCTGGCCGCCGTACTCGGCATTCTTCGAGGCACACCACTCCGGTTTTCGGTCTCATCAGGAATTCCGCTATTCTCATATAGCTTCTCTTACGATGCGTTGGCCGGTTTCTTCAATCTCGCTCTTGCGATCCTTGCTGCTGCGGTTTCAGTTTACTCGTTGAGCTACTTGAAGGAATTCGAAGGCAAGAGAAATATCGGGTTTTTCGGCTTCTTATTCAATGTCTTACTTCTCAGTTTGACAATCACTTTCACCGCCGCCGATGCATTCCTGTTCCTGACGGCGTGGGAAGTAATGGCGCTTGCGGCTTACGGGCTGGTTACCTATTACCACGAAGACGAGGAGACTAGACGAGCAGGATTGCTTTACATCATCATGGCTCATATTGATGTCGGCTGCCTACTTCTTGGTTTCGCCCTGCTGAGCCAAGCCAGCGGAAGCACCGAATTCGCGAGCTTCCACGGGGCCGTAGCGCAGATGTCAAGCGCCCGGCAGGCCGCTGTATTTGTACTGTTCTTTCTGGGATTCGGGATTAAATCAGGCATGATCCCGTTTCATATTTGGCTTCCTGCCGCCCACCCCGTTGCGCCGAGCAACATCTCAGCTCTGCTCTCGGGGATCGTGATCAAAACAGGCATCTACGGCATGGTGCGCATATTCTTTGATTCGCTTGGGGGAGTGCCGTCTTGGGCAGGCTTGCTGGTGCTAGTCGTGGGAGTGGTCTCCGCCGTTCTCGGCGTGTTGTACGCTTTAATGGAGCACGATCTCAAACGCCTGTTGGCCTATCACAGTATTGAGAACATCGGCATCATCCTAATGGGGTTGGGCGCCGCTCTGATTTTTCGCGTTGAAGGGCATCCGCAACTCGCTGGCCTGGCGTTGATCGCCGCGATCTTCCACACTCTGAACCATGCCATTTTCAAGTGTCTTCTGTTCCTAGGAGCTGGGTCCGTACTTCATTCGACAGGGACCAGGAACATGGAGGAACTTGGCGGCCTTATCCGTCCGATGCCGGTTACCGCATTCTGTTTCCTGATTGGAGCTGTCGCCATCTCCGGGCTCCCTCCACTGAACGGATTTGTAAGTGAGTGGCTGACGTACCAGAGTCTGCTGGCAGGTTTCGGCGTGACCGGAGGATTGACACGAATTTTGTTTCCGATGGCGGGCTCGATGCTGGCGTTGACAGGAGCCCTGGCCGCAGCGTGCTTTGTGAAAGCATTCGCGATTACATTTTTGGCCCTGCCGCGCGGCACCGAATCTCGTCAAATTCACGAGAGTCCTCGGCCTATGCTGATTGGCATGGGGTTCCTGACAGTTGCCTGCGTCGCTCTGGGATTAGGAGCGACCTGGTTTCTCCGCACATTTGATGCACTGACTGAACAGTTGCTCGGACAGAGCGTTGGCAACAATCTAATCTCTGGGAATGGATTGGTGCTCTCGGCAGGCATACCTCACGGAGGGACCGTATCCACTGCAATCATTGCTCTCGGACTCCTGATCCTGCTGGCTCCCGCAGCACTTCTTGTATGGATGGCAGCACAACGGTTTGCTACCAAGCGGGGGCCGGCATGGGACTGCGGATTGCCTGGACTCTCCAAAGAGAATGAATACACCGCTACCGCATTTTCAAAACCGCTGCGAATGATTTTTTCCGCCCTATACCAGCCGCGTCGCGAAATTCAAGCAGTCTTTGACGTTTCTCCATATTTCCCGAAAGAGATCCACTTTGAAAGTGAGATCGAACCGACATTCGAGAAACGTCTTTATGACCCACTTCAAGAATTCATCGTTTGGTTCTCCTCGAGGATGCGGGCGATTCAGGCCGGCAGCATTCACGCCTATCTGCTGTACATTTTTGTAACGCTCATCCTGCTCCTGCTTTTTGGAGCCCGCCCGTGATCGAGACCATCGTCAAGTCGGGCATGCAATTGGTGCTGATCCTGCTTATCGCTCCATTTCTGAGCAGCATGATCAAGACTCTAAAGGCAAGACTCCAGACCCGCCGCGGGCCTGACGTTTTCCAGACCTATCGTGACATCTTCAAATTATTACGCAAGGGAATGGTGATTCCGGAAACCACCTCGTGGATCTTTTCGGCGGCCCCTTATGTCGTGTTCGTAACCGCGATTCTGGTCGGACTTATGATTCCCATGACAACCACGCACGCTCCTCTCAGCCTCTTCGGTGGAGTGCTCGCGGTGGTTTATCTGTTGGCCTTAGGACGCTTTTTTCTGGCCCTCGGCGGGCTCGACACTGGAAGTTCGTTCGGAGGAATGGGTAGCAGCCGCGAGATGACCATTTCGGCGATCGCCGAGCCGGCAATGATGCTTGCCATCTTTACTGTGGCGCTGTCAGCCAACTCCACCAATCTGAGCGAAATGGCCAAGGTCGCCGTGAGCCAGAGCTGGAAGTTTCTGGCACCCTCTCAGATGCTCGCATTTTCGGCGCTGTTCATTGTGCTGATTGCCGAGACAGGCCGTCTCCCGGTAGACAACCAGGATACTCATCTGGAGTTGACGATGATCCACGAAGCCATGATCCTCGAATACTCGGGGCCATACCTCGCTTTGATCGAGTGGGGAGCTTCAATCAAGCAACTCGTGCTGATGACCCTATTAGTCAATACGTTCTTTCCATTCGGGTTGAGTTCTGACTGGACAGCACGCGGACTCGCTCAGGGCTTTCTTTACTATTTTGCCAAGCTGCTTGTACTTGGATGTTTCATCGCCTTGGTTGAAACCAGCAACGCGAAATTACGGCTCTTCCGAGTACCCGAATTGCTTATGATTGCGTTCATACTGGGCTCGCTCGCGCTTATATCGACGTTCCTATTCATATGAGAATGATGCCATTCTTCCCTACCCCGGATCTCGGCAACACAATCATCACTCTGATGGCGGCGCTGGTTCTCGTGTTGCAGATTGCGTCCCAAGGGCAGCGCTGGTTGATTTCCAACATTCGCATCTTCGCGGTGCAGTCGATGCTCCTCGCCGCAATCGCATGCATTATCGCTTACTTCAACCACGCTACGCACATTTACTACGTCGCGTTGCTGACATTCCTCGTCAAAGGAGGACTGCTTCCTTGGCTGCTTGAGCGCCTGGTAAAAAAAACTGGAATCCGGAGGGAGATTGAACCACTGATCAACGTGCCGCTGTCGATTCTTATCGCAGGTGCTCTAACCCTGCTGGGATATGTGGTCGCGGAATCTTTCTACCATCCGGAAGAGACTTCCGCGCGAGCAGCACTTGGGCATAACACTTTGGCGGTTGCGATTGCATTGTTTCTGATCGGCTTCTTTACGATGATTAACCGCCGCAAAGCCGTGACTCAGGTCATGGGTTTGCTTTCGCTTGAAAACGGTCTCGTTTTGGCCGCGATTTCATTGACCTACGGAATGCCATTGATCGTTGAACTCGGCATCTTTTTTGATGTTCTGGTCGCGGTGCTGGTCCTCGGGATTTTGGTTTTCCGCATCCGCGAGACTTTCGATTCAACCGACGTCAGCAAACTTCGAAGGTTGAGGGGGTAAGCAAACATGGTTCTGCTTTGGCTGCTTATCGTTCCTCTCCTGGCAGGTCCGCTGTCCTTCCTTCTACGGAAGCGGTCTCTGATGGAGTCGGCCAATCTTGCAGCCTTTGTCATTGAGTTCTGCCTGGCGGCAACGCTGGCCGCGCAGGTGCTCAGGAACGGCCCCGTCTCTTTTTGGGATGGATTCTTTTACGCTGACGCTCTCTCCGCGCTGGCGATCCTCTTGTCGGCGTTTGTGGCTCTCGCATGCTCCGTCTATGCGGTCGGCTACTTTCGTCACGATGAAAAAAGCGGAGTTTTTCAGGAAATCGAGGAGTCGGGCGACCGCGTTGCAATTGACAAACTCCGAGAGTACTACACGCTTGCTCCCATATTTGTTTTCTCCATGATTCTGGTTGCTCTGGCCAATAATCTCGGGATTCTCTGGGTCGCGGTCGAGGGGACTACCCTGGCATCGGTGTTTCTGGTCATGTTTTACGGCCGCGAAAGGTCTCTCGAGGCTGCTTGGAAGTACGCCATCATTGGGGGCGTTGGCCTTTCTCTGGCGCTGTTCGGTACCATCCTCACCTACTATTCAGCTTCTCGAATCCTGGGAACGGATACGCTCGCGGGTCTGAATTGGTCGGTTTTGGCGGGAAATGCAGCGAATTTTGACAAGCCGACGATGCGGTTGGCCTTCATTCTGATCCTGCTTGGATTTGGCACGAAGGCAGGCATTGCTCCGATGCACACGTGGAAGCCGGATGCTTACAGCGAAGCACCGATCCCGGCGGCGGCAATGCTAGCTACCGGCGTCCTCAACTGCGCTCTCTACAGTCTAGTGCGGTTTTACGTTCTGAGTTCAAAATGCCTGGGCCCGCAGTTTGCTTCACACCTGTTGGTCCTTTTCGGACTGCTTTCGATGGGCGTGGCCGTTCCCTTTATCCTCGTCCAGAAAAACTTTCGTCGCCTGCTGGCATATTCGAGCATTGACCACAGCGGGATCATGGTGCTGGCCCTCGGCTTCGGCGGACCCTTGGGAATTCTGGGCATGCTGCTGCACATGACATTTCATTCGATCACCAAGCCACTGTTATTCTTTTGCGCCGGAAACGTCCAGCAGCATCTGAATACCGACCTGTTCCGCAAGGCGAGAGGGGGACTGATCCATTCCATGCCTTTGACCGGAGGCGCATTTCTCATGGCGACTCTTGCGGTCACCGGCTCACCACCTTTTAGCTTGTTTCAAAGTGAGTTCACGATTCTACGTTCAGCTTTCAGCGCGGGTTATTTCGTTGTAGCCATTATTTTCATTGCTTTTTTGGTGACGATCTTCTCCGGATTTCTGGTGCACATCTCCAGTCTGGTTCTGGGGGCGGACCCGGGTCATTCTCAGCCCGAGAGCTGCCGATGGAAAAACACTTCCATCGTGGGCCTGGTCGCGATTGTCATAGTGATTGGATTTTGGATTCCTGCACCGTTGTTCGGGCTAATTCAGGGTGCGGCGGGTGTTGTGATGGGTGAGCGATGATGCAAGTAACGCCTCCATTGATTGACGATCTTAAGCAGAGGTTTGGCGCGCGGATTGAATCCACCGCGGCCGCTCGCGAGGATGAAACTTATCTACTCTTGCGCGACTCCGACATTCGTGGCATTACGCAGTATCTGCGACGGGAGTTCAGAGCCAGGCTGGTCACAGTGTTCGCCGAGGACAGGCGTGCAGCCGAGAACGTCTTCTACATCTACTACGTATTTGAACAGACGGGTGAAAGCGGATACCTGATCCTAAAGGCGCCGGTGGGTGTCGGCGATGCCCGGTTTCCGTCGCTCTCAGCCGAACTGCCATCCGTGAACTGGCAAGAGCGCGAAATCCAGGACTGGTTTGGACTGATCGCGGATGGCCACCCGAATCCTCGCCGGGTCGCATTGCACGACAATTGGCCGGAGGTTTATCCGTTGCGCAAAGACTTTCCCCTCGATGCCGTATTGCCGCCCTTCGAGGGGGAGCGCCACATCTACCGGCCCACGTTGGGAGAGGGCGTTTTTCAAGTGCCCGTCGGACCGGTTCATGCCGGAATCATCGAGCCCGGTCACTTCAATTTCGCGGTGGCGGGTGAGCCTATCCTCTACCTGCAGCTTCGAATGTTTTACACCCACAAGGGCACCGAAAAGCTGTTTGAGAAGCTACCGATACACAAAGCCGTTTTTCTTGCGGAGAGCATCTCGGGCGATTCGAGCTTTTCGCATGGGACAGCTTTCTGTCAGGCCATCGAACGGGCCGCCGGGATTGAGGCGCCATTGCGCGCTCTGGTCATGCGGACGATCCTGCTGGAACTCGAACGACTCTGCAATCACGTCGCCGACATCGGAGCGATCGCTACGGATGTCGGCTTCGTCATCGCAAATGCTCATGCCAGCCGCTTGAAGGAAATGCTGGTCACCCTGAACGAGCAGTTGACCGGCAACCGCCTGCTGCGAGGGATGGTCTGTGTCGGCGGGGTGCGACGGGCATGGAACGCCGACCAACTGGACCGGCTCCGCAGCACCGTGGACGCATTCACGCGCGAATTCAAGGATCTTACCGCCATAGTTGATTCCTCCGAATCCACTCGCGATCGTCTGGAACAAACTGGAGTCCTCCGGCCTGAAACGGCACAGGGCTTGGGCGTCGTGGGAGTGGCGGGGCGGGCCTCGGGCATCGATCTCGACGTGCGCCGAGATCACCCATATGCCGCCTATTCCAGATACTCGTTCCGCGTGCCGGTCTACCACGCCGGAGACGTCTGGCACCGAATGCGGGTCCGCATCGACGAGGTAGGACAATCCATTTCGATCATCCGGGACGCCTCCAATGAGAGAATGCACGGCGAGATCGGTGTACCGGTCCCGGCTATTCCCGCGAATCGCTGGGCACTCGGCGCGGTTGAGGGATGGCGCGGCGAAATCATCCATTGGATTCGCACCGGCCCTGATAATTACCTCGAACGCTGCAAAATCAAAGACCCTTCGCTCAATAATTGGCCGGCTTTGGTGGAGGCGGTTAAGGGAAACATTATTGCGGATTTTCCCGTTATCAATAAGAGCTTCAATCTTTCTTACTCGGGGACGGATCGGTAAATGATGTTCAGAATTCTTCAAAATACATTCAAGGTCGGAACCGTGACCGTGAACTATCCGGGCGACTCCGCCAACATTTCCGAACACTTTCGCGGACGGCCCAGCTTCGATTTCGAAAGATGGAAAGACGCTAGACCTAGTGCGGAGGTGTGCCCAACCGGAGCAATCTCGCTGAGCGGTACGGGTGACGTGCGAACCGTGACCGTCGATTACGGTTTGTGCGTCTTCTGTGGTCTATGTGCGGAAGCATCGTTGGAACAAGCTGTACAAATCACTCAGGAATTCGAATTGGCAACGGCCGACTGCCACAGCCTGATTCTTACTGCGGAATACAGTTTGAATCCGGACGGCACCCATCGGGAGTTGCGCAAACTCCATCGTCAGACGAATCCAGAAACGGATGTCGAGGCTCTTGGACAGGAAGTACGCAGGAACATCGAGAAGCTCCTGGGGCGGTCTCTCGCAATCCGCGAAGTGGATGCAGGGTCATGCAACGGGTGCGAACTCGAGATCGTCGCCCTGAACAACCCGGTCTATGACATCGAACGCTTCGGCATTCACTTCGTTGCATCCCCACGGCATGCGGATATGCTCCTCGTAACCGGACCGGTTACCCGGAATATGGAACTCGCGCTGTTGAAGACCTATCGCGCGATGGCAGAACCGAAGGTGGTCATCGCAGTTGGCACCTGCGGAATAAGCGGCGGCATTTTCGGCAAGAACTATGCGACGGTGGGAGAAGTCGACAAGGTGGTTCCGGTAGATGTTTATATCCCGGGGTGTCCCCCGCGACCGCAAGCTCTTCTGCACGGCATCCTACTTGCCATTGGACGTCTCCCCGACAAATCTCCGCGATAGGGGTTATGAACCACCTATGCTTCACAAAGTGGAAAAGTAATCCGAAAGGTCGTTCCCTTGTTTTCCTCGCTGACCACAGAAAGGTCGGCGTGGTGCATCTCCGCGATCCACTTGGCGATTGCCAATCCGAAGCCGCTGCCTCCCACCTGGCTGCGCGATGGGTCCGCGCGATAGAAACGGTCGAAGATGTAAGGCAAGTCAGATTGGGCAATGCCCATTCCTCTATCGCACACCAGCATGGTTGCCTGTCCTGGGCTCGCGCTTAAATCCACGTCGATCTGGCCCGGCGCCGGAGTATATTTCAGTGCGTTGTCCAGTAATATCCAGAGCAGTCTGCGAAGGGTTAGAGTCTTTCCTGCTCATGGCCGTCTTTTGCAATGACACTGGAACAGGCGATCGATCAGCACTATGAAGGTTCGCATTGATCCGTTCGGGCAAGTGGCTAACTCCTGGGCCACCTCAGGCTGCCGAATGCGGCAGCCTGTTTACGGTCAGCCGCGTGAGATCAAGGAATGTTACAGTAGCTTACATTCGCGGATTCTAGAAGAGCCACGTTGCTGCTCCGCACCGCTAAGCATTTGAAAAAACGAGAATGGCCAAGGGCGATAGGCGGCATTCCGGCCATAGGCGCACTTGATGCAAGCACGTGCCAACATGAACGCCACCTCGCACATCTAATAATTGCTGTAGTAGCCGGTGTTGAATCTTGGCGCCGGGTAGATAGAAGTACGGAGGTGTTCGAATGGTTTCGTTCCTGCCGCGTCCGATCGAAGTATTGGCGGCCACACTCTTGACCGTCATCTATGCCGCTCCCAGCCCACTCATGGCACAGAGCCATGTCGTGAGTCCCGCAGAGGTTCAAAAGCAGGTGTTGGCGGCGAGCCAGACACGACAACACAATGAGGATAGGGTGAAGCAGTTTGTGTCCTCACCGCAAGCCGAGAAAGCAATCAAGGCCGCTGGCGTGGATCCCGGTCGCGTCAAGGCCGCGGTCCCCACATTGAGTGATCAGGAACTCTCTCAGATTGCGTCGCGAGCAGAGAAGGCTCAGGCGGATTTTGCCGCCGGCTCGCTCGGTGAGCGCGACCTGTTGCTGATTCTTGTGGGCATCGCAGTGTTAATCCTGCTCATCGTGGCGCTCCGCTAACTTGAATTATTCTGCGCTGACGCGACACGTGGTCATCGCGGTGCTGCTCTGCGTCTCCGTCGTGGCGGAAGAAGCACCCGCAATCTGGCTTGACGTTCCATATGTTAAGCAACACCCGGAGGGTTGCGGCGCGGCCAGCATTGCGATGGTCATGCAGTATTGGTTTGCCCAGGATGGCCGTCCGCCGGACGACCGGGCGGATTCGGCATATATCCTTCGCTCACTCCATTCGCGCGTGAGCCACGGAATCTACGCTTCCGCGATGTCCCAGTACCTGCAGGGGCAAGGATTCCGCACATTCTCATTCGCCGGCGATTGGAATATGCTTCAACACCATCTTCTCGAAGGACGCCCACTCATCGTAGCCCTGAAACCATCGGCCATGGATCGCACCCTCCACTACGTCGTTGTCGCCGGCATGGATTCGCAAAGGGAGTTCCTCCTGATGAACGACCCGGCCGACCGGAAATTACGCAAACTAGACCGTGCGACATTCGAAAAACAATGGGGAGGAGCCCGGCACTGGACGCTACTAGCTCTACCGCAACAGTCCGGCCGCTGATCCGTTGCGCGCTTCTTCTGGCACTCGCGAGCGTCCTAACGCAGGGTGTCAGCGGACAGGACGCTTCAGGTGTCGCTCTCGGTCTGCGTGCACAGCAGTATTTTGCCGAGGAAAATTGGCAGGAAGTCGTCCGCGCAGTCGAAGGTACATCCGGACGCACGGCGGATCTTGATTACTATTATGGGAGCGCGCTCGCAAAACTTGGGCGACTTGAAGACGCTCGCCATGCATTTCTCGACGGATACCACCTGCATCCTCGCGATAGACGGTTTGCCGTCGAACTTGGTGGAATCGAGTTCCTGCACAAACGCTACGCAAAAGCTGCGGATTGGCTGCTCATCGCCTCACGAATTTCTCCCAACGACGCATACGTGAACGATTTCTGCGGCAGTGTCTTCTACTTGCAAGGCAATCTGGATGCAGCGCTGAAGTACTGGAATCGCGTAAATAAGCCACAGGTTGAAATTGTAAGCAGCGATCCGGTCCCTAGAGTGAGCCCGATGTTGTTGGACCGGGCCTTCGCCTTTGCTCCTGCCAGCACCCTGCGCCTGCCGGAACTGCTCGCAACTGAAGACCGATTGCAAGGCATGGAAGTATTCCCAAACTATGCTTTTACGCTGTCTGCTCGCCCGGACCAGAAGTTCGATGTAACGTTCCACGCCGAGGAACGAAATGGCTGGGGAAATTCAAAACTCGAAGCGTTCCTCTCAACTTTTCGAGGCGTTTTCTATCAGACGCTTACCCCGGAGGACTACAACATGAATGGGTCCACTACAAATGCGCTAAGTCTCCTTCGGTGGGACGCACAGAAAAGGCGGGCTTTAGCCTCATTATCGGGCCCTCTCCATAGAGACCCACGATGGCGCTATCGCGCGGCAGTAGATCTTCGCAACGAGAACTGGGTGATCCGCGAATCGTTCACCGGTCTGGCGCCACCGCTCGCCTCGCTAAATCTGCGGAGAGAATCCTTCAGCGCAAGCATAATTCGCTTCCAGAACGAACGTTGGAGTTGGTCAACAGGAGCCGAACTATCGCATCGCGACTTTCGGAACGAAAATCTTGGATCGGTATTGCCTCCGGGGCTGCTGCTTCAGAGCTATCAACTCAAACACACAGGTGAACTGAAGTACCGTCTCCTTTACGTCCCCGAAAAGCGCCTGACAGCCAAAGCCGCTGTCTCCACTGAACTTGGCCGGATATGGTCCGAACCCACACACATATTTTTCAAGTCACAGGGTTCCCTCGCTGTACATTGGTTGCCACGAGCCAGGGGCGACGACCTAGAGATTCAACAGCAGATACGTGCGGGCAGTATTCTCGGGACATTTCCATTCGACGAACTGTTCATGCTTGGACTCGAACGCGACAACGATCTCCCGATGCAGGCTCATATAGGGACACGCGACGGTCGTAAGGGCAGCGCACCGCTGGGCCGGAAGTACTTCCTCTCCAATTGGGAGATGGACAAGAATCTTTACGGCAATGGACTGATCAACGCTAAACTCGGCCCGTTTCTCGATACCGGTCACATAACGAACGGATCCAATCCTCTCGGATCGCAACAATGGCTGTGGGATGCGGGCGTCCAAGCAAAGATAAGCGCGCTGGGGGTCAGGTTCGTGCTCAGCTACGGTAGAGACTTACGGGCAGGCAAGGGAGTGTTTTACGCGCGTGCGGGCAAATGATAGATGGCAGAGGGTAAAAGATTACCACCGCACTTAGTGCGGGTACTCGCGCCAGCAACTCGCGAGCTAGGTGCAACCCCACTCCTGGAACCTGCTTCAGAAATCAATTGCAGAAGAAACTGGTGATCTCCTCAGGGGCGAAAAGCCTACTTAGTCTTGGACTTGACGGCAAGAGATCGCTGATCATTTCGAACCACGATCTTGGCGGAAAGTGGCCGAAGACTTGATGAGATCGACTCAGGTGCTGGCGCGCCAGGTTCCGCAATTCGAAGGCGTTGCGGCAATCATGTTGCCGGTAAATCGGTATCTATCGATCAGCAGCGATGCGGCGGCCACCAGCCCATAGCCACCTCAGGCTGCCAAATCCGGCAGCCTGTTTTCATGGAGTTGGAGGGGGGCTGGAATGCACCATTTTGGGCTTCCTTGAGGACGCGGCTGACCGTTGCCCGGCTGATGCAGTGAGCCTTGGCGATCTCGGTCAGGCTCATGCTGCGGTCACGGTCACGGAGAACGGCGGCGCGGTCGAAGTCGAGTGGGGTGCGCCCGATATGTCGGCCTTCCAATTTGGCGCGGCGCATGCCAGCCCGTACTCGCTCGATAATAAGGTTGCGTTCCAGTTCGGCGATGGCGCCGATGATGACGCGGCCCAGCGGGCCGCCGGTGGCGATGTTTTCCCGGAAGCTAACGAACTCGATGCCGAGGTGGTTGAGCTCGTCAAGCACTTCGAGGAAGTAACGGACCGAGCGGGCGGTCCGAGCGCCCGCCCAGACCAGCACGACGTCGAACTGCCGCTGGCGGGCATCTTTCAGCATCTGGTCCAGGCCGAGGCTGCGCGCCTAAACCTAGAGTTCAAAGCTATAGATCGGGCGGAATCTACCAACGGACACCTTGGTATAACACGGTGTTGTCCGAAAGAGACCATTGAAGGCATAGGCACATGATAGGATTTCCTCGCCTGCCATGAACCCTACAAACACCTCTCATGCCGATCTTCAATCCGCTGCAAAACAAACAATGCTGGAGAACGGCTTCGATCCGGAGTTTCCGCCCGGAGTTCAACAGCAGCTTGCACAATTGGTTTCGCATCCGCCATCAATTGTGCCGTCCGGAACTATCCGCGATCTTCGCAACCTTCTTTGGTCTTCGATCGACAATGACACCTCGCGAGATCTCGACCAAGTCGAGGTAGCGCAACGCATGTCAAACGGCGAGGTCAAAGTCATGATCGGAATTGCCGACGTGGACGCCTTCGTGGCCAAAGGTTCTCCGATTGACCAACATGCCGCCAAGGAGACCACAACCGTCTATACCGGCGTGCGCAATTTTTCCATGTTGCCGGAGCAGCTTTCGACCGGACTCAGTTCGCTGCTTGAGGAAGCTGACAAGCTGAGCATCGTCATCGAAGCAGTGGTTTCCGCTGACGGCGGGGTTGAGTCGGGCGATGTGTATCGAGCCATCACCCGCAACAAGGCACAGCTTACGTATGACGCGGTGGGGGCATGGCTGGAGGGCAAGGCCGCGGCACCAGGCAAAATTGCAGCTTCCGCCGTACTGCAAGCACAACTGCGTCTTCAAAATGAGGTTGCGGAGGCGCTCCGCGCAGAACGCTTTCGCCATGGCGCGCTCAACATCGAGACAACCGAAACGCGGCCCATCATACTCAACACACAGATCGTTGACGTGGTGAAGCAACAGAAGAACGAGGCCACGGAATTGATTGAAGACTTCATGATCGCCGCCAATGGCGTGGTTGCGCGCATGTTGGAGAAAGTGTCTTCCATCCGTCGAGTGGTGAAGACCCCGGAGCGCTGGAACCGTATCGTGGAACTAGGTCTCTGACCGCGACATGACGTATCTCATTGAGCACTGTTCATGTGCGAGATTGGGTTGCATTCTGCAGGCATGCAGACAACTTACCATCGGTTGCGAGTCGAGTTGGAAAAAGA